>Ga0224505_10002377_pt1 | contig 11069 bp, 6 predicted proteins | sample SF_Jan12_sed_USG_FD_169102 | JGI IMG/M metagenome (GOLD analysis project Ga0224505, IMG submission 169102) | Sediment microbial communities from San Francisco Bay, California, United States - SF_Jan12_sed_USGS_4_1 | ecosystem: Environmental > Aquatic > Marine > Sediment | place: USA: California...
GCACGCCGTCGTCCTCGAGCGGGATTGCGTAGCTGATCTGGCCCTCGAGGTAGAACTGCTCCTGCCCGCCGATCGACAGTTGGTCCCTCAGGCGATGAGGTGCGCCAGCGATCGCCCGGCGCGCATCGCCGCGTGCCAGATGCATCGGTGGCACGACGTAGGCTTTCGCGCCGTGCGCCTCGCGTGCGGTCAGCAGCGCTGGCAGCGGCTCGATCGTCACGAACTCCCTGGCACGCGCCGCCACGCGACGGGCGACGCGGCGGTCCTCGGCGATCAACGCGAACACCGGCTGGCCGAGGAAGTGCACAGCGCCCTGCGCGAGGATCGGGTCATCGCCTTTGACGATCGGCGCGCAATCGTTGGGGCCGGGAATGTCAGCGGCGGTGAACACGGCCACGATGCCCGGCTCGGCGCGCAGCCGCTCGACATCGATCGCCACGAGGCGGCCATGGGCCACCGGCGACAGTCCGAGCGCGCAGTGCAGCGTGCCCTCGAGCTCGCGGATGTCATCGGTGTAGGTCGCCTCGCCAGCCACGTGCAGATGAGCCGACTCGTGCGCGCGGTCGCTACCCACCTGCGCCGCGGCGGCCACGAGGAACGGCTCGGCCTGCTTGTTCATGCGGTCGTCTCCCGTGCGAATACCGACACCTGTGCCGGCGCGAGCGGCGTGTCGCGCCGCGTCTCCAGCCAGAAGCGGCGCAGCAGGTTGGCCGCGGCCCGCTGGCGGTACGACGCGCTCGCACGCAGGTCGGTGATCGGTGTGAAGTCGCGCGCCAGAGCCGAGGCGGCGGCATCGGCTGCCGCCTCGGTCCAGGGCTGACCGCGCAGCGCGGCCTCGGCATGCGCGGCACGCTTGACGATCGCGGCCATGCCGCCGAAGGCAAGGCGCGCATCGCGCACTATCCCCGCGGCATCGAGCGTGAGCGACAATCCCGCCGCCAATCCCGAGATGTCGCTGTCGAATCGCTTGGACAGCTTGTACGTGCGCAGGTGCGTGTGCGCGGGCAGCGGCACCTCGATCTCGCGCACGAATTCGCCGGGCTCGAGCGCGTTCTTCATGTAATCAAGGTAGAAGGCGTCGAGCCTCACGCGACGCCGGCGCGATCCGCGCTGGACAACGACACTGGCGTCGAGCGCAATCAACACCGGCGCGCCGTCGCCGATCGGTGAGCCATTGGCGACATTGCCGCCCATCGTCCCGGCATGGCGCACCGGCGGCGAGGCGAAGCGCAGCCACATCTCGGCAAGTTCGGGATGGCGCGCCGCGAGTGCACTCCAGGCGGCTTCGAGCGATGCCGCCGCGCCGATCACGAGCGTGCCATCGGCGCGCGCTTCGATGCGCGACAGCTCGGCGATGCCGGTGGTCGCGATCAGCAGCGGCAGCGCCTTGTGCTGCTTGTTGACCCACAGGCCGATGTCGGTGCAGCCGGCGAGCAGACGCGCATGCGGATGCGCGTCGTACAGCGCGGCGAGCGCATCGGCGCTGCGCGGCACGAGGCATCGCGCGCCGCGCGCGTCGGTGTAGGCCAGCGGCGGGTCGACCGCGAGCGTGTCGAGCGCCTGAGCGATCGCCGCATCGGGCAGCACGACCGCGGGCAGCTCGAACATGCGCTGCGCCGCATCGAGGATCGGGCGGTAGCCGGTGCACCGGCACAGGTTGCCCGCCAGGTCGTCGGCGACCTGCTGGCGCGACGGTGCCTTGGGCGCGGCGCGATCGCGCTCGTAGACATGCACCATCGACATCACGAAGCCGGGTGTGCAGAACCCGCACTGCGAACCGTGGCAATCGATCATCGCTTGCTGCGCCGGGTGCAGTGCGGCGCCGCAGGCCTGTGCGGCCGGCTTCAGGCCCTCGACCGTGAGCACGGCCTTCCCGTCGAGCATCGGCAGCAACTGGATGCAGGCATTGACGTTCTTCCAGCGCACGCCGGCGCCCTGCCTGTCACCCACCAGCACGGTGCAGGCGCCGCAGTCGCCCTCGGCACAGCCTTCCTTGGTGCCGCAATCGCGGGCGTCCTCGCGCAGCCAGTCGAGCAGCGTGCGCGTGGTGTCGGCGCCCCTCACCTCGACGATGCGGCCGCGGTGGACGAAGCGGATCGGCCGCTCGACGCAGCCGCCCATGACAGTGGTTGTGAGGCCCTGGGACATACCCGAACCTTACGCCGCGGGCACCGAATGTGCATACGATGCCCCTGATGCCGTGTATGCGGGGGCCCGTATGTCCGTGAGACCGTCGCCGACGAAGATGCCCAAGGTCGACCTCCAGCTCGTCAAGGTTCTGCATACCGTGATCACCGAAGGCAGCGTCTCGCGCGCCGCGCTCAGGCTCGCCAGCACCCAGCCCGCCGTCAGCGCACAGTTGAAGCGGCTGCGCGCGCTGACTGGCGACGCGCTGCTGGTGCGCTCGGGCGCCGGACTGGCGCCGACCGCCACAGCGCTGTCGCTGGTGGAGCCGGCGGCGACGATCCTGCGCGAGGCCAACGCGATCTTCGGCGAGCGCCGCGCCTCGCGCGCCTTCGATCCCACCACGAGCGCAGCCACGTTCACGATTGCCGCGAGCGACTACCTCGACCCACTGTTCCTGCCCGAGCTGGTGGCGCGGCTGCAGCGCGAGGCACCCAACGCCCACATCGACCTGCACCCGCTGTCGCCGGACTACGACTACCGCAAGAGCCTGGCGCGCGGCGAGCTCGACCTCGTGGTCGGCAATTGGCTCGAACCACCGGGCGAGCTGCACCTGTCGCGCCTGATCACCGACGAGATCGTGTGCCTGGTCGGCGAAGACCACCCCGCGGCACGAAACCCGCGGAGCTGGAACGAGGCGCGGTATCTGGATTCGCAGCATGTGGCGCCGACCTTCTTTGCGCCGGGCCTGCGCGGCGTGATCGACGAGCACCTGGCCAGCGTGGGGCTGGACCGCCGCATCGTCGTGCGCAGCCCGCATTTCGGGCTGATTCCGCTGATGCTGGCGCAGACCCATCTCGTGCTGACGACCGGGCGCCTGTTCTGCACCCGTTATGTCGACGCGCTGCCGCTGAAGATCCTGCGCTGCCCGATCGAGTTCCCGCCGCTGAGCTACTACCAGCTCTGGCACGACGTGACGCATGCCAGCGCCTCGGGCCGCTGGCTGCGCGAGCAGGTGCGCGAAGTGGCACGCACGCTGGCCAGCCACGCGCTGCCCGCCCGGCGGAGGACAGCGGCGTGAGCATGCGCGGCGCACGGCGCCCTGGGGGCCCGACCACGCGGCTCGCCATTCGCGCGGACCTGCTCGACTTCACGGCCGACCCCGGCTGGAGCGCGGCCGACGATGCCCCGGGTCTGCGCTATCGCGCCGACCATTGGCTGCTGGTCGAGGACGGCCGCGTCGCCGGCGTGCAGCCCGGTGCGCCCGACGCGAGCTGGCAGCGCCAGGACCACATGGGGCGACTGCTGATGCCGGGCTTCGTCGACACGCACGTGCACATGCCGCAGCTCGAGGTCATCGCGAGCTACGGTGCTGAATTGCTCGAGTGGCTGAACACCTACACCTTTCCCGCCGAGCGGCGCTATGCCGACGCAACGGTGTGCGAAGCGGGGGCGCAGCGGTTTCTCGATGCGCTGCTCGCGCACGGCACGACATCGGCGGTCGTGTTCCCGACGGTGCACCCGGGCAGCGCGGACGCGCTGTTCGCCGCGGCACAACAGCGAGGCATGCGCGTGATCGCCGGCCAATGCCTGATGGACCGCCATGCGCCGGCCGACCTGACGGTGGCCGTGGAGCGGGCGGAGGCCGACAGCGAGGCGCTGATCGCGCGCTGGCACGGCAGGGACCGGCTCGCCTACGCGGTGACGGTGCGATTCGCGCCGACCTCGACCGACGCGCAGCTGGCGATGGCCGGGCGCCTGCTCGCCCGCCACGACGGCCTGTACATGCAGACGCATGTGGCAGAGAACCGCGCCGAGCTCGCCTGGGTGGCCGAACTGTTCCCCAACGCGCGCAGCTATCTCGACGTGTATGCGCGCCATGGCCTGCTCGGCACGCGCTCGGTGCTCGCGCACGGCATCTGGCTCGACGCGACCGACCGCGACGCCCTCGCGCGCTCGCGCTCGCAGATCGCCCACAGCCCGAGCTCCAACCTCTTCCTCGGCTCGGGACTCATGCCCTGGCGGGCGCACGAGGACGCCGGCGTGCCGGTCAGCCTGGCCACCGACGTGGGTGGCGGCACGAGCCTCGCAATGCTTCGCACGCTGGCCGACGCGTACAAGGTTCAGGCGCTGCAGCATGTGAGGCTGCCGGCTTGGAAGGCGCTGTACACCGCCACCCGTGGCGCCGCGCACGCGCTCGGGCTGGACAGCGAGATCGGTTCGTTCGACACCGGCTGCACCGCCGACCTCGCGCTGTGGGACTGGGCGCACGGGTCGGTCGCCATCGCGCGCGACGATGCGGCACGGACCTTGCACGAACGCGTGTTCGCGTGGATGACGCTCGCCGACGAACGCAATCTCCAGGCCACGTGGGTGGCCGGCCAACCGCTGTACCGCACACCGGAGACGACGACATGACAGCGCCCCCCAGACTCGAGCTGAAGAACATCAGCAAGCAGTACCCAGCGGTCAAGGCCAACGACAACGTGAGCCTCACGGTGCAGGCCGGCGAAATCCACGCGATCCTCGGCGAGAACGGCGCCGGCAAGAGCACGCTGATGAAGATCGTGTTCGGCGCGGTGCAGCCCGACGAGGGCAGCATCGCCATCGACGGCCAGCCGGTAGCGATTCGCAATCCGCACGAGGCCAAGGCGCACGGCATCGCGATGGTGTTCCAGCACTTCAGCCTGTTCGACACGCTGACCGCTGCCGAGAACGTATGGCTGGGCCTGGACACCGGCGAGACGCTGGCGCAGGTGAGCGAGCGCATCAAGGCCAAGGCGGGCGAGTACGGCCTGCCGGTCGACCCCGCGCGCCCGGTGCACAGCCTGTCGGTGGGCGAGCGCCAGCGCGTGGAAATCGTGCGCGGCCTGCTGGCGAACCCGAAGATCCTGATCCTCGACGAGCCGACCTCGGTGCTCACACCGCAGGCGGTGCGCACGCTGTTCGTCACGCTGCGCCAGCTCGCCAGCGAAGGCTGCTCGATCCTGTACATCAGCCACAAGCTCGACGAGATCCGCGAGCTGTGCCACGCCTGCACCGTCATGCGCGGCGGCAAGGTCACCGGTTTCGTCGACCCGACGCAGGAAACCAATGCGTCGCTGTCACGCCTGATGATCGGTGCCGACCCGCCGCAGCTGGTGCACCGCGAGGCCACGCTGGGCGGCGTGGCGCTGGAGGCAATTGACCTGACGGTCGAGCCCGACAGCCCGTACGGTGTGCCGCTGCAGCACATCTCGCTCGCCCTGCGCGCCGGGGAGGTGCTTGGCGTGGCCGGCGTGTCGGGCAACGGCCAGCAGGAACTGCTGGCGGCGTTGTCCGGCGAGGACCGGCGCCTCAAGCCAGGCATGCTGACGCTGTTCGGCACCGACATCGCGCGTGCGAGCCCGGCCAAGCGGCGCACGCTCGGCCTGCACTTCGTGCCGGAGGAGCGCCTCGGCCGCGGTGCGGTGCCGATGCAGTCGCTGGCGGCCAACACGCTGCTCACGCGCCGCGAGCCGGTCAAGACGCTGGGTTGGATCGACATCAAGGCCACGCACGCCCTGGCCTCGCGGCTGATCGAGCGCTTCAATGTCAAGGCGGGCGGCTCCGGCGCACACGCCAAGAGCCTGTCGGGCGGGAACCTGCAGAAGTTCATCGTCGGCCGCGAGATCGACGCCAACCCCAAGGTGCTGATCGTCGCGCAACCGACCTGGGGCGTGGACGTCGGCGCGGCCGCGCAGATCCGCGGTGAATTGCTCGCGCTGCGCGATGCCGGCTGCGCGGTGCTCGTCGTGAGCGAGGAGCTCGACGAGCTGTTCGAGCTGTCCGACCGGCTCGTCGTGATCGCGCGCGGCAAGCTGTCGCCGTCGATCGCCACCCGCGACGCGACGGTCGAGCAGATCGGCCAGTGGATGGCCGGCTTGTTCGACCGTGGTGACGACCCGTCGACCGCGGAAGACGCGAAGAAGGAGGCCCATCATGCTGCGGCTTGAGACCCGACCGACCCCTTCGAGCACCTTCGTGCTCGCCTCGCCGCTGATCGCGCTGGCCGCCACGGTGGCGATCGGCGTGATGCTGTTCGTGCTGCTCGGCAAGGACCCGGTGCAGGGCCTGCAAATGTTCTTCTGGGAACCGATCAAGAGCCCGTACGCCTGGAGCGAGATCGGCATCAAGGCCACGCCGCTGATCCTGATCGCACTCGGCCTGTCGCTGTGCTTCCGCGCCAACGTGTGGAACATCGGCGCCGAGGGCCAGTACATCCTCGGCGCAATCTTCGCCGGTGGCATCGCGATGGGCGCCACGCCCGACTCGCCGCGCGCGATCGTGATCGTGATCCTGGTCGCGGGCATCGTCGGCGGCATGATGTGGGCGGCGATCACCGCGCTGCTGCGCGACCGCTTCAACGCCAACGAGATCCTGGTCAGCCTGATGCTCGTGTACGTGGCCGAGATGGTGCTGTCGTACCTCGTCTACGGTCCCTGGAAGGACCCGCAGGGCTACAACTTCCCGCAGACCGTGACCTTTGCCAAGCCGACGCAGGTGCCGCGCCTGTTCGCCGGGCTGCGCCTGAACATCGGGCTGGTGATTGCACTCTTCGCGGTCGCCGGCATGACCGTCTTCCTGTTCCGCCTGTTCCGCGGCGTGCAGGCGCTGGTCGGCGGCCTGGCACCGGCCGCGGCGCGCTATGCCGGCTTCTCGTCGCGCGGCGCGCTGTGGACCGCGCTGCTGACTTCCGGTGGGCTCGCCGGCCTGGCCGGTGCGCTCGAGGCGACCGGGCCGCTTGGCCAGCTCACGCCCTACGTGCCGGTGGGCTACGGCTTCGCGGCGATCATCGTCGCCTTCGTCGGGCGCCTGAACCCGGTGGGCATCGTGTTCTCGGCGATCCTGATGAGCATGTTCTACATTGGCGGCGAACTCGCGCAATCGCGCATGCAGCTGCCCAAGTCGATCACCGGCGTGTTCCAGGGCCTGCTGCTGTTCACGCTGCTGGCTGCCGACACGCTGATCGTCTACCGCGTGCGCTGGAAGTCGACGGCCGGCGCACGCATTGCAGGAGCGAAGGCATGAACGAGATCGCACTGCTCCTGGCCGCGACGCTCAACGCGGGCACGGTGCTCGCCATCGCCGCGCTCGGCCTGCTGATCAATGAACGCGCGGGCGTCGTCAACCTCGGTGCCGAAGGGATGATGCTGGTGGCCGCGGTGGTCGGCTACGCGGCTTCGGTGCACTCGGGCAGCGACGTGCTGGCCTTCGTGGCCGGTGCGGCTGCGGGTGCACTGCTGGCGGCGGTGTTCGGCCTGCTCGTGATCTGGCTCAACACGAACCAGTACGCGACCGGCCTGGCGCTGTCATTGTTCGGTGTCGGCTTCTCGGCCTTCATCGGGCAGCCCTACACGCGCGAGCGATTGTCCGAGCGCACGCAGTTCGAGGTGCCGGGTTTGGCCGACATTCCTTTCATCGGCCCGGCGCTGTTCAAGCAGCACCCGATGGTGTGGATCGCGATTGCGTTGACGTTCTTCCTGATGTGGTGGCTCAACAGGAGCCGCAGCGGCCTGATCCTGCGCGCGGTCGGCGAGTCGCCGGAGTCGGCGCATGCGCTGGGCTACCCGGTGCGGCTGATCCGCCTGGCGGCGGTGGTCGCCGGTGGCGCGCTGTGCGGCGTGGCCGGCGCCTACCTGTCGACCGTGTACACACCGTTGTGGGTCGAGGGCATGGTCGCCGGGCGCGGCTGGATCGCGCTGGCGCTCACCACCTTCGCCACCTGGCGGCCGATCCGCGTGTTGCTCGGCGCCTACCTGTTCGGCGGCGTGACCATGCTGCAGTTCCACCTGCAGGGCCAGGGCGTGCAGATCCCGAGCCAGTTCCTCGTCATGCTGCCCTACGTGTCGACGATCGTCGTGCTGGTGCTGATCTCGAGCAACGCGGCGTGGATCCGCGCCAACATGCCGGCGTCGCTGGGCAAGCCGTTCTCGCCCGGCGGATGATGAAGGACGGGCCGGCACCGTCGGGCGCCGGCTCCTCCCGCTGCCGCGCGACGACAGGCTGCGCTACGAGCCTTCCACCTTGATGACGTTGTCGCCCGAGTTCCGGTCGATGCGCTTGTTGTACGGGTCGACACCGACGAACGCAGGCGCCTTGTCCACGACCACCGTGAAAGACTGCTTGCCAGTCCGCACCCGCTCGCGCCGGAACGACAACACCGACGCGGCCGTGTAGCCCGGCCGGCCCGGCTCGGCGCTGAAGACGCCGATGTCGAACGGCTCATCCAGCGGCGCCTCGGTTTCCTTGCCCTGGCCGTCGGCGTACAGCTTGCGCGCCTCGACATCGAAGGTGACCTCGAAGCGTCCATCGCCCCGCTTGACAGCACGGGCGGTGGTGGCCTTGACGTCGAGCAGCGTGATCTTCTCGAACAGGTCGGCGATCAGTGCGTCGTGCTCCGGCCCGGCCTCGGCGCGCAGGATGCGAAGGAAATCCTGCGAATTCGCGTAGGGCGCGGGCCTGAATGCGAACTCCTCGAGCAGCCGCGCCAGCGCACGGTTGACCTTGTCCTCGCCGACCACCTCCTTGAGCCAGTACATCGCGAGCGAGCCCTTCTGGTAGTGGATGTACGGCTGGTTCTCGACGCGCGCGAGCGGCAGTTCCTCGACCACCTCGCCGCCGCGCGTGCGCAGGTAGCGGTCGAGCTCGTACTTCAGGAACTTGCGCATCTGCTCCTTGCCGTACATGCGCTCCATCACGAGCAGCGCCGAGTACTGGGCAAAGCTCTCAACCAGCAGCGTTGCACCCTGCTGCGCGCTGGGCACCAGCTGGTGGCCCCACCACTGGTGCGCGATCTCGTGCGCGGTGACGTAGGTCACGACGTCGATCTTCTCCGGCTGGCCGAGCTTGGTCAGGAAGCCGATGTTCTCCGAATAGGGAATGGTGTTCGCGAACGACTGCGCGAAGTTGGCGTAGCTCGGAAACTCGAGGATCCGCGCCTGGCGGAACTGGTAGGGCGAAAACTGCTCACCGAACAGCGCGAGCGAGGCCTTCATCGCCGCCAGCATGCGCTCGACGTTGTACTCGTGACCCGGGTGGTAGTAGACGGCGAGGTCGATCGCGCCGGCCTTGTCGCGCCGGACGTCGTAGCGCGCCGACTGGATCGAGAAGAAATGGTTGATCGGCGCGTCGGGCTTGAAGCGCGCCGTGCGCCGGCCGTCCTTGACGACGTCCGACACGGTGTCGCCCGGTGCGATCGGGGTCTGGTCCGCGTCGGTGGTCACCGTGATGTCGGCGTCGACCCAGTCGCTGGCCATGCTGAACGCGCTGCGCGCGCGACCCTTCTCGTCCTCGAGCGTCGGCGGGCGCAGGTCTGCCGGCAATCCGTACTTGCGGCGCTTGGCGCGGTCGGTCAGCAGGCCATCGCGGCTCATGCCGACGGTGGGCGCGATCTCGCTGTTGTTGAGGAAGGTGCCGTTGGCGACGATGCGCGTGAGCGGCGCACCGTTGGCAAAGCCCCGCTCCTCGAGCGTGGTCGAAAAGCGCATCTCGCGCTCCTCGCCCGGCTGCATCGGCGGCGCCAGCCTGTAGACGCGGTACGGGTAGGGCTTGTGGTCCTTCTCGAGCACCGCGCCGTCGATCGAGAGCTCGTCGATGCGCAGCAGTTCTCCGCCAACGATGTGCACCTGCTCGATCGGGGCGTTCGTGCGATTGACCATCCGGTAGCGCCCGGTGGTCACGGCCCGCGCCTCGCGCGGGTACAGCTGCACGTCCAGCACGACGCTGGTGATGCGCGGCAACGGCAGGTTCTCGTAGCGCAGGAATGCCTTCTCGAAGTTCGCCAGAAGTTCCTCGCGCTCGGGTGTCGTGACGTAGCGGTTGAGCACATTGGTGTTGTAGAAGATGAAGGCGCCGCTGCCGAGCCACACGATGGTGCCCAAGGCGCCAGCGGCCAGGGCGCCACCGCGCAATCGGCGCGGCAGGGCGGCCAGGCGCGGGCGCAGCGCGGTGGTCGTGCCGCGCCGCCACATCGCGTAGGCCAGCACGCACAGCATCAGCGCGAAGGCGCTCCAGTAGACGAGGAACCAGGCCTGCCCGACCCAGAACCGCGCCATGCCGTTCATGTCCGACAGCGGCACCGGCGGCGTGCCGGCGTAGTTGTACAGGTTGTGCTCGTAGCCTGCCGTCGCGAGCGCGATGCCGGCAACGACGTAGACGAGCATGACGCCCCAGCCGATGAACTTCTGCGGCACCAGCACCTGCACGAACACCGACAACACCGCCAGGTGCAGCGACACGATCGTCGTCGGCAGCACGTACCACAGCAGGTAGGCGCCCGGCTCGAGCCGGGTATGGCCCTTCAACAGCTGTACCGCCATGCCGGTGGCCACGGCCACCAGCGCGGTCGTGGCCAGCACGATCGCGATGGCCACGATCTTGGGCACGAGGTGGGTCCAGTCGGGCGCCGCGGTGGCATCGACCATCTCGTGGGTGCGCCGCTCGCGGTCGCGCCACACGAGCTCGCCCCCGTAGTAGATCGCGATGATCACCGGCATCACGGTGAAGGCGCCTTGCAGCGCCTGCACCACCAGTCGTGTGGCCGGGTAGGCGCCGCTGCCGTAGAACTCGCCGACGAACCAGGTTGACACGCCGGCGTTGACGACGCCGAGGAACAGGAGCACGAAGAAGGCCGGGCTGCGGAACACGAACGCCATGTCGAAGCGCGCCAGCGCCCACAGCTGCGCGCGCGCGGCGGCAGCGTGGGGCTGCGGAGTGGGTTGCACGGCGCTGCGGGTCGGGGCCGCTGACGGCGCGGCAGGCGAGTGGTCAGCATGGTCCGCCCGGCCGCGCGAACGGGTCTCGAAGCTGAAGAGCCGCCACGCCAGCAAAAGAAACGCGGCCGCGATGGCAGTCCACAGCGCCCGGTTGGCCAGCAGCAGGCCGGTCAGCGGCGGCAACTGCCCGTTGCGCTCTGAGGCGGTCCA
>Ga0224505_10002380_pt1 | contig 11063 bp, 11 predicted proteins | sample SF_Jan12_sed_USG_FD_169102 | JGI IMG/M metagenome (GOLD analysis project Ga0224505, IMG submission 169102) | Sediment microbial communities from San Francisco Bay, California, United States - SF_Jan12_sed_USGS_4_1 | ecosystem: Environmental > Aquatic > Marine > Sediment | place: USA: California...
GCCATCGGAGCGGTCTACCTGCCGTTTCTCATCCTCTTCATCCTTACCATCTTCCCCTTCTTCTTCAGGAAGACGGAGGAGCGGAAGCCGAAGAAGAAAGCAGGGAAAGTCGTGGCGGGGCTCGCGGCCCTTCTGGTCGGCCTCATGATCGCCGGGATGGTGACCTATTCCTGTTACGAATCGCCGACCCTGGGCTGTAACGGCTGCCACCACGACTACAGCGGCGTCCGGATGGCGATACCGCCGGAAACCTTCAAGGACAGGGTGCGCAACCCGATCCTTAACGACAATACCTGGATGGTGAATCACTGGTATTATCCCAACGTGGTATGGTGAGGACTGTTATGAAATCCGCTAAAAAAATCGTTGCCCGTTTCTCCGGTGTTACCCGAGCGGTAGCCGGAATATTCCTTGCGGTTCTATTGCTCAATGGCTGTGGCGGCGGCAAACCGTCGGAGGTGCCGGAAGCCGCGCTCGACCGCTACATCAAGGCGGCCCAGTCCGGTGATTTCAAGACGCTCTACGAAATGGACTATCTGCCGCAACGACAGATCGTCCTCATCTACCGGGCAGGCGAGGAGGGGCGGCAGGCGAAGCTGGACGAAAATTTCAAGAAATCCAGGGAGTTGTATGACGAGGCGACGACGCTGGTTGGCTTCTCCTCAGCATGGGCCGAGAAGTTTCTCTTCATCCCCCAGATGAAATATACGATCGGCGGCTCCGAGACCAGAAAGCTGGGCGACAACCCCACGTCGAAATACCGCGAGAGGGAAGCAGCCGCCGTCGAGGTGGCGGTAGAGTATGCCGATGCCGCGACAGCGCCGAAAGACGCCCAGGGGAGCATAAAAAAGGTGACCTATGAGGTGAAGCTCATGCCCCTCGCCGATATCGTGAAGGGGCTCAAGACCAGCCTCGACGAAAAGGCGTGGATCGTCCGCAGCATCGACGTGAAGAGCGGGACCCTCGAATACTGGTGATTCAAAGGCGTAACCCTTTTAAAAAAAAGGATTTGACCGCCTGATCCCCCCATCCTATAATGCGCCCCATGCCGGGCCTGCCCAGATTCCCCCTTACCCTAACCTCCCGAAAACAAGGCATTTTTCGCCTTGCCGGAAGCGACTATCATCATCTTGTCCATGTCTTGCGGATAAAGGAAGGGGACCGGATCAGCCTTTTCGGCGACTCCCTTGAATATACGGGAATAGTCGACCGGATCGGGACGGATATTGTCGAGGGTCACCTCGAAGAGGCCACCGGACGACGGACGGAACCCCTGCTGCAAATAACACTGTTCCAGGGGGTCGGGAAGCTCGACAAGATCGACCTGGTGGTTCAAAAGGCCACCGAGCTGGGTGTAGCGAAAATTGCGCCCGTAATCACCGAGTACAGCCGCTCTCATCCGTTGCCGCCGGACTTCTCCAACAAAGTGACCAGATGGAGAAAGATCGCCGCTGAGGCGGCAAAGCAGTCGGGCCGGACGGCCACTCCCGAGATCGTTAGCCCCATGCCATTGGAGACGGCCTTGCGTGAATTTTCCGGCGGGGGCATCTTCTTCTGGGAGAATGAGGCGGCGACTTTCCGGGAGGTTGTGAAGGGTCTTGTGCCCGCAGGCAGCCTGGGGCTTATCGTCGGCCCCGAGGGCGGCCTCACCGAAGCTGAGGCGAAGATGGCCGCAGGGCATGGTTTCATTGCTGCCTCCCTTGGGCCAAGAATACTGAGGACGGAAACAGCAGGCATTGTTGCCGTTGCTCTTGCTGCATACCACTATGGAGAACTGGGCTGAATGGGGATATTTTCCCGCAGTGCGTCATCGGATACGCCTATGAACGGCAACGGCATCGGAGAGGTTGTCTACGCCGGTCTGATTACCCGTTTTCCCGCGTTGCTCGTGGACATCCTCCTTATCGAGCTCGTCCATATCTTCTTTATCCTTGTCGGGTCGGCGGCCGTAGCCCTGGGCCTCATCGCCGGCGACATGGAGCTCTCGCCCCTCGACGTGGTGCTCTCCCTCACCGCGCCCATCATGCTCCTCTATTTCTTCATCTTCTGCGCCTATTTCACCTTCTTTCACGCCAAGGGGGGGCAGACTCCCGGGAAGATGCTCCTTCATATCCGGGTACTCTCCGATGCCAACCCGCCCGTCCCTCTTTCCGCGCCTCAGGCATTCTTCCGGGCTCTTCTCTTCACGGTCTCCTGTTTCTTCTTCTACTTCAGCATACTGATGGTGCTGCTGGACAAGAAGAAGCGCACCCTCCACGACCTCATGGTAGGGAGCTCTGTGGTCAGAGACCAAAGAAGGGCCGGATAATCTTGGCGAACCCTGTCCTCAGACCGTCACCAGCCGTATCCGCTCAAATTCGGCGGCGGAGAATACCAGCTCATTGTTGAACACCCGTAGGAGATAGATGGTATTGGCTATCTCCGGTTCCAGCATATCCACCATCGCCGCCTTCAACCCCGCTCCCATGAGATATGCCAGGAATGTCGCGTTGATCGTCGGGCGAATATCGTGTGACAGGCCCGTCGAGAGGTTGGAAATCCACGCGATGGTGCCCACCGGAGGATCGGTAAGCTCACCCAGGGCGTTGACGAACTCCCGATAAATCCGGACATAATCCTGCCCCATCCCCTGTCCCATATGGACAATTGAGGGGTCTGCCAGCAGTCGTGAATTGACGATTCCCGCTGCATTTGCCTTCTCTATCAGAGTTTCAATCGCCTGGAGCCGGTCGTCCAGCGACGTGGGGATGATGTCGTCCCTCATTGCCCGCAGGATAAGGCTGCAACCGTGCCTCTGGCACAGAGTTATGATTGCGTCGCTGCTTTCCGTGCCGGCGGCAAGGTAGTTGATAATGGGCGGTACCGTACAAAGGGGGATCGCCCTGGCAAGGGCTTCGACATTTCTGCTGTCGAGGACCAATTGTACGTCCAGAGTCCGGCTTATGGCCTGCACTACCTTCGGCAGGGCGACCTCGTCTCCCACGCCGTCGGTGGAGGTCTGGATATTCAGCGCATTAGCGCCGGCGTCAACAAGCTCGGACGCTAAATGCTGAATGGTGCCTGAAGAAAAATCCTTCAAGGCATTGGTGAAACGTGTATTTCGTGTATTCAGGTTCTCGGCTATGAACAACATGGCGTCACCTCAGTTTTAAGGGTTGAGATGAGTACCCCTGAACCAGGGGTATGGTTTTCTATAATTTAAATATACCGTATTTGATCGAAACGGGACGGAAGGGCCACTGACAATGTAAAGCAGGTGAGATCGATGCTGGAGGGTTGTGGTCAGGCGTTCTGGCGAACCCTTGCGAGGCAGACCTTGATATCCAGGTGCCCGAGAGGGGTTGTCAGCGGGATAGCCAGGGCGGTAGCGTCACCCAGCATACAGGCGCGCTTTCCTTTCATTACAATAGGGCTTTCCAGTGTGCAGGCGATGGATGCATTACCGAGCTGCGTTGCCGCAAGGCCCGAGATCATGTTGCCCAGCTCGGCCAGGGCCGATTCCGCCATCGCATCCATGACGGTCACCGGGGAGTCCATCATCTTGCTGGCTATGGCCAGGGCGGTCTTCTCGGTCATGGTGTACCAGATGAACCCTTCGTTCTCCCCTTTGATGGCGATCCGGATGGTAAAGTCGGAGACATTGAAGAAATCCTGGTGGGAGCCTATCCGCCCTTTTTCGGCAGAGATGCCCAGTTCCTTGCCCAGAACGTCATAGGCGGCAACGAGAAAAGAATTGATGACTTTTACATCCATGGCGCCTCGTTATCGGCAGCAAGCCTTGAGATGCAAAGATTTATAGCCGAATGTACTTATTATTTAAGTTTAACAGGGCCGCCACAAAAATGAAAAATAATTCGACGCACCATCACGAATTATTGCGGAATGGTAGCCGTGGCCTGCTCCGAACGGAAACTCTCGTTGGCCCTGCGTGAGTTGTCGACGGCGGTGACGACGTAGTAATAGGTGTTGCCGGGTGTCACACTGGTATCCACGAAGCTGTTGGCGGCAGTCGTCGCCGGGGTAACGGGCTCGTATCCCTGACCCGGCGTGGTGGAGCGGTAGACACGGTAGCCTGCCAGGTCCTTCTCGCGGTTGGGCTCCCAGGTGAGGCGAACCTCTTTTGCGGTGGGTACGGCGATGAGGGTGACGGGTGGCATCGGGGGTGTACGGTCCTCGGGGGAGGCGGCGATTTCGCTGGAGGGTTTGCTCTCGCTCCAGGGTTGTGCCAGGTTGTCGACGGCCCTTACCTGATAGTAATAGGTTTTGCCGGACTCGAGGCCGATATCGGTAAACGAGGTCGTCGCGAGCAGTTGCTGGTTGATCAGGCCGCCCTCCGTCCCCTTGGCGACAGAACGATAGATGTTGTAGCCCTTCAGGTCGGTGAGCGGCGAGCCATCCTCACTGGTCGTTGGGGCCTGCCATGAAAGGCGTATCTGGTTTTCGTCAGCCTCGGCCGCCAGGTTTGTCGGCGCTGCCGGCGGTACGGAGGGTCGGGCGACTACAGGAGTTCCGGGACGGCTTTCCCGATCATACTGGTTTACGGCGATGACGCGGTAGGCATAGGTGGTGTCGTTTTTTACGGTGACATCGTCAAGATAGACTTTCCCTTCTTTTATGACCGCAGGGCTGGGACTTTCGACGTCGATGGTCTGGATGGCCCTGTAGGTACAGCTGCAATCCTCAGGCTTTGTCCCTTCGGCAACCTCACCCCGCTGCACGATGAAGGTGGTCAGGTTTTTCAGCCGCGACCCTTCAGTGGTCTTGGTGGGCATGGTCCAGGTAAGCGAAACCTTCCCCGGAGCCGGTTTCGCCTTGAGGCCGGCGATCGTTTCGGGGGCAATGCTCCCGGGAATTACCGGACTTCCCTTGCGGCCGCAACCGGTCACGATCACGACCAGCAGCAGGAGTGCCGTGATATTTAAGATTGCAAATTTCAGATTCAAGATTGGTACTTTGCAATTTGCAATTTGAAATCTGAAATTAGACATTATCTCACCTCTCCTGCTTCGTAAAGTTCCTTTATCCGCGCCTTCACTGCCTCGGTTGCCGTGCCTCCCTCGGACTTTCTGGCGTTGACCGATGCCTCAAGGGTAATGGCCGCGAATACGTCGTCGCTGATGAGGTCCGAGAATTTACGGAACTCCTCCAGCGTCATCTCTTCCAATCCCTTGTTCTGCTCGATGCAGTAACGGACCGCTTTCCCCACCACCTCGTGGGCGTCGCGGAAGGGGAGGTTCTTTCTCACAAGGTAGTCGGCGAGGTCGGTGGCGGTGGTGAAGCCCATGAGGGCGGCGCGCCGCATCCTCTCCTTGTTGAATTTGAGCCCGGGCAGCATACCGACAAAGGCGGTGAGGCACCCCTTTACCGTGTCCACGGTATCGAAGAGGGGTTCCTTGTCCTCCTGCATATCCTTGTTGTAGGCCAGCGGCAGCGACTTCATGAGGGTGAGCAGGGCCATCAGGTTGCCGTAGGCCCGGCCGGTCTTGCCCCGCACCAGCTCGGGGACGTCGGGGTTTTTCTTCTGCGGCATGATGGACGAACCGGTGCAGTAGGCGTCGGGGATATCCACGAAGCCGAACTGGGCCGATGCCCAGATGATCAGCTCCTCCGAGAGGCGCGACAGGTGCATCATCAGGATGGCCGAAGCGGCGCAGAAGTCGATGGCGAAGTCGCGGTCCGAGACCGAATCCATGCTGTTGCGCGTCACGTCGGGGAAAAAGGTCAGTTCCGCCGTGTAGCGCCGGTCGATGGGGAAGGTCGTCCCCGCCAGCGCGCCCGAACCCAGGGGCAGGACGTTGGTGCGGCGGAAGCAGTCCTCGAACCGGTCGAGGTCGCGCTTGAACATCTCGTAGTAGGCGAGCAGGTGGTGGCTCAAAAGCACCGGCTGGGCGGGCTGCAGGTGGGTGAAGCCGGGCATGATACAATCGATATGCGCCTCGGCCAGCCCGACGATCCCCTTCTGCAACTGCTTTATAAGAACCCTGACGCGGCTGATCTCGTCCCGCATATAGAAGCGGATATCGAGGGCGACCTGGTCGTTTCTGCTGCGGCCGGTGTGGAGTCGCTTGCCCGCATCGCCGATCTTCTCCACCAGCCGGGACTCCACGTTCATGTGGATGTCCTCGAGGGCCACGGAAAATTCAATCTTGCCCTCCTCCACCTCGCGGTAAATCTCTTCCAGCCCGGAGGTGATCTTTGCCTCGTCCTCGGCCGAGATGATCCCCTGTTTCGCCAGCATCTTGGCATGGGCGATACTGCCCATGATGTCGTGCTTCCAGAGCCGCTGGTCGAAATCGATGGAGGCGGTGAACTCCTCGACGAACTTGTCGGTGGCCTCGGTGAACCGGCCTCCCCAGGGTTTTGCCTGCATCGTTATCTCCCTGCCATGGCGCGAATGCGCAGCCGTAAAGCATTAAGCCGAATGAACCCTTCGGCGTCGGCCTGGTTGTACATGCCGCGGTCGTCCTCGAAGGTGGCGATGTCGGGACGATAGAGGCTCTTTGCCGATTTGCGCCCGACCACCTGGCAGACTCCCTTGTAGAGCTTGATCCGCGCGGTGCCGGTGACGTTCTTCTGCACGTCGTCGATGAGCCCCTGCATGGCCTCGCGCTCCGGCGCGAACCAGTAGCCGTAGTAGACCAGTTCGGCATAGCGGGAGATCAGCGAGTCGCGCAGGTGGAGCACTTCGCGGTCGAGGGTGATCGACTCCACGGCCCGATGCGCCTCGTGAAGGATGGTGCCGCCCGGCGTCTCGTAGACGCCTCTCGACTTCATCCCCACGTAGCGGTTCTCCACCAGGTCGACCCGGCCGACGCCGTTTGCGCCACCGATCCGATTGAGCTCGGCCAGCAACTCGGCCGGAGACATCTTTTTGCCGTTAACGGCCACCGGGTTGCCCGCCTCATAGTCGACCTCGATATAGGTCGGCTTGTCGGGGGCCTCTTCCACCGGAACGGCCATGGTGTACATGTCGCGGGTCGACTCCATCCAAGGGTCTTCCAGTATTCCCCCCTCGTAGCTTATGTGCAGGAGGTTCCGGTCAGTGGAGAAGGGCTTCGATTTTGTAGCGGTGACTGGGATGCCATGCTTCTCCGAATAGTCGATAAGGGACTCCCGGGAGGTAAAGTCCCATTCGCGCCAGGGGGCGATGATCTTTATATCGGGCTGGAGTGCATAGTAGGTGAGCTCGAAGCGGACCTGGTCGTTCCCCTTGCCGGTGGCGCCGTGGGAAACGGCGTCGGCCCCTTCCTTCCGGGCGATGTCGATCTGTTTCTTGGCGATGAGCGGCCGGGCGATGGAGGTGCCGAGCAGGTAGCTCCCTTCATAAAGTGCATTGGCCCGGAGCATGGGGAAGACGTAATCACGGGCGAACTCTTCCTTCAGGTCCTCGATATATATCTTCGACGCGCCGGTCTTTATCGCCTTTTCGTTAAGGGGCGCCAGTTCCTCGCCCTGGCCGAGGTCCGCGGCAAAGGCCACCACTTCGCAGCCGTATTTTTCGATGAGCCATTTTATGATTACCGACGTGTCCAGTCCGCCGGAGTATGCCAGTACCACCTTCTTTGCCGATGTCTTCACGTCCCGCCGCCTCCTAGGGAATCAATCCCTCTATATATTTTCTTCCTTTGCCCTTGCCGGTTCCCGTAACGGAGCCGGAAATCCGCCACTCGCTCCCTTCCTGCACCGCGGCGATGCTCTTGTTCACCTTGATGGTTTCGTCGGCCGAAGGCCCTGCCACTGTGCGGACAAATACCATTCGGACCGGAATGCTCAGCTGCGATGCCGTACGTTTTTTCTTCCCTCTCACCGGATCCCCCACGGCGTATTCCCGCAGCCTCACCCCTTCGCGAGACGCCTTTTTCAGGGTCTCGACAAAGGTTTGCCGGGAGGTTTTCTCCCTCAGTGAAGATGCGGTCAGTTCGTACATTTCGTCGAACCGCTCGTTTCTCCAGAGGTAGAGGTACCGGTCCAGGGTATCCTGCGCATCCCAGGCGATTCGCCTCGGGTCTGCTTCAGCCGATTGGAGCGGTATAGTCGCTGCTACGGCGATAATGCCCAGCAGGGCCGAAAACAGGAGGAGCCTGAACCTCGCCGCCATCTTCTAACTTCCGAGCAACAGTTCAAGCACTGCCTTCTGCGTGTGGAGCCGGTTTTCCGCCTGGTCCCATACCACCGAACGGGGGCCTTCCAGCACCTCTTCGGTGATCTCTTCCCCCCGGTGGGCGGGGAGACAGTGCATGACAATGGCATCGGCGCCTGCTTCCTTGAGCAGCGCCCTGTTGATCTGGTACGGCTTGAATATCTTTTTCCGTGCTTCCGTTTCCGCTTCCTGCCCCATGCTGGCCCAGACGTCGGTGTACAGTACGTCGGCATCCCGCGCGGCGTCAAAGGGGTCGACCACGATATCGACTTTTCCTGCCCCCGCCAGTGAACGGGCATTCGCAACAATGGTCTCATCGGGCCGGTAGCCTTCGGGAGCGGCGACGGATATGTGCATCCCCGACAGGGCGGCAGCCTCGATCAGCGAGTGGGCCATGTTGTTGCCGTCGCCGATATAGGCCAGCTTCAACCCTTCGAGGTGGCCCTTCTGCTCGCGAACAGTCAGCAGGTCGGCCAGGGCCTGGCAGGGGTGATGCTGGTCGGTCAGCCCGTTGATTATGGGTATCTCGGCGTAGTGGGCCAGCTCTTCGACGATCTGCTGGCCGTAGGTCCGTATGACCACTGCATGCAGGTAGCGGCTCAGCACCCGCGCAGTGTCGGCGACGGTTTCGCCCCGGCCCAGCTGGATATCGTGGGGCGAAAGGAATATCGACTGGCCGCCGAGCTGGAAAATCCCGACCTCGAAGGAGACCCGGGTCCTGGTTGACGATTTCTGAAAGATGAGCCCTACGCTCTTTCCTGCCAGCGGCTGGTGTATTCCGCCTCTCTTCTGTATCTCCTTGAGAGATGCCGCCTGATCAAGCAACGCAACGAGATCGGTCCGCGTGAGCTGCCCTATGGTGAGAAAATCCTTCATCAGGCTGCTCCCTTCAGTACTTCGTCCAGTGTTCCAATAACCTCGTCGATCTCCTGTTCCGTTACGGTGAGCGGCGGCACGAAGCGCAGCACATTTCCGGAGGTGCAGTTGATGATGACCCCCGCGTCAAGACACTTGCCTACAATGCCCGCCCCTTCGCCGTCCAGCAGAAGGCCGAGGAGGAGGCCCATACCCCGGATCTCCCGGATAATGGGGTGTTTTTTCTTCAGGGCATGGAGCTGCTTTGTAAAGTAGGCGCCCATCCGCCGGCAGTTCTCCAGAACCAGGCCGTCTTCGAGGATGGTCTCAATCGTCGCGATGGCCGCGGCGCAGACCAGCGGGTTGCCGCCGAAGGTCGAGGCATGGGTGCCGGGGACGAAACCGGTTGCCACTTCGTCGGTGGCGAGGGTTGCGCCAATGGGGACGCCGTTGCCCAGGGCTTTGGCCAGGGTCATGATGTCGGGCGTTATCCCGAACTGTTCATAAGCGAAGAGCTTCCCGGTGCGTCCCATACCGGTCTGGACCTCGTCGAAGATCAGGACCAGTTTCTTTTCGTCGCACAGCCGTCGCACCTTGCGGAAATAGTCGGCGGGCGGCACAATTACCCCGCCCTCGCCCTGGATCGGCTCCAGAAGGATGGCGCAGGTATCGTCGGTCACCGCTGCTTCGAGGGCCGATGCGTCGCCGAAGGGGACATAGCTGAAGCCCGGGACCAGCGGCTCGAAGCCCTTGTGAAACTTCTCCTGCCCGGTGGCGGTTATGGCGCCCAGCGTCCGGCCATGAAAGGACTGGAGGGCGGTGATAATGCCATGCTTGTGCGGGCCGTGCTTTTCCTTGGACCAGCGCCGGGCCAGCTTGATGGCCGCCTCGTTGGCCTCGGCCCCGCTGTTGCAGAAAAAGACCTTGTCGGCAAAGGAGTTCTCCACGAGGAGCCGGGCAAGGGTCGTCTGCTGCTCGATCTGGAAGTAGTTGGATACGTGCAGCAGCCGCTGGGCCTGTTTCTGTATGGCCACGGTGACCTTGGGATGGCAGTGGCCGAGGTTGTTCACGGCGATCCCCGCCATGAAGTCGAGGTACTTCCGCCCGTCGATGTCGAACACCTGCGTCCCGCGTCCCTTGGTCAGTGCAACAGGGAAGCGGTTGTAGGTGTTCATCAGGTATTTTTTTGATGCGTTGATCAGTTCGTCGCCAGTCATTGTCTTCAATCTTTGTTTTGCAGTTTTACAGGCCGGCCGGCCGTTTGCGTCTCGCCTGTGGTTGCCGGTGTTCATGAAAAGCCAAAAAATATCACATAAACTTCGGAATAATCAAACGAAAAAAAGCCGCCATTCATCGCGCCAAAACGAGAATCTGTTTGACTTGGCTGGCTAAAAGCGTATATTTATGCATTCTACCTGAATTATGGCTACGGCTTTGTGCGACTAAGTACTCTTTAAGAATAGGAGGGGCATCTGCATGGCGGTGAAGATCGCGATTAACGGGTTTGGAAGAATAGGGCGCAACGTGCTCCGGGCAGCCGCGGGCAGGACCGATCTTGATATCTGTGTCATCAATGATCTTACGGATGCCGTGACACTGGCCCATCTTCTCAAGTACGACTCGGTTCTCGGCATATTCGACGGGACGGTCGAGGCAAGGGAAGGGGCCATTGTCGTCAACGGCAAAGAGATCAAGGTATGCGCCAAAAAAGACCCGGCGGAACTTCCCTGGAAAGAGATGGGCATCGATGTCGTCATTGAATCCACCGGCCTCTTCACCGACAAGGCCGGCGCCGGCAAGCATCTGACGGCGGGCGCGAAGAAGGTTATCATCTCCGCCCCCGCCAAGGACCCCGATATCACGGTGGTGATGGGGGTCAACGAATCCGCCTACGACCCTTCGAAGCATCATGTACTTTCCAACGCCTCCTGTACCACCAACTGCCTGGCCCCGGTGGCCAAGGTGCTTCTCGAAAAAGTCGGGATCGTCCGGGGTCTCATGACCACCATCCATTCATACACCAACGACCAGCGGATACTTGACCTGCCTCATAAGGACCTGCGCAGGG
>Ga0224505_10002381_pt1 | contig 11061 bp, 10 predicted proteins | sample SF_Jan12_sed_USG_FD_169102 | JGI IMG/M metagenome (GOLD analysis project Ga0224505, IMG submission 169102) | Sediment microbial communities from San Francisco Bay, California, United States - SF_Jan12_sed_USGS_4_1 | ecosystem: Environmental > Aquatic > Marine > Sediment | place: USA: California...
CGTGTACAAGGGATTCGGCCACGGGATCACCAAGCCGAAGGAGCGACTCGCGGCCATGTGGCACAACTGGCAGTGGTTTGGCCGGTATGTCTGGGGAGAGGAAGTGGCGATCCCTGCGGGTGAGGCGCCCGCCAACCCCTAGGTGGGGCCTGGCGTTTCCCTTTGCGTGGCCTCGCCATCCGGCCATCTTGGAGCAGGGAGGCACACCACACCACGGGGGAGATCATGCGCACACTCCTGCTCCTCGCCGCCTTCGCGATGCTCGCCTGGATCGTGATCGGCTCCGTGCTCTGGATTGGCGAGTACGGAGATCCCGTCATCGCGTTCTCGTCTTTCTGGGCCACACTGCACTCCGATTGGATGCTGCTGATCCTCGTTACCGACATGGTGATGTTCACGATCGCCGCCTTTGTTTGGGTCGCGACGGATCTGCGCGCGCACGGCGCCCCTCCCACGCAGATCGTCGCGTGGCTCGCCCTGATGCTGTGTCTCGGGAGCGTCGTGTTGTTCGTCTATCTCGCGCGTCGAGCGCCGCCTTCGGCATCTGCGCCCGCCACCGCGTGACCGAGGCGGAGCGGCGCTACTCTGACGAAGAAGTCGCCCTGATCCTCAGGAAGGCCGCGCAACTCGACACCGGATCTGCGGGGTCGGAGGCCGGCGACGGCCTCTCCCTGACCGAGATCGAGCGCATCGCGCGGGAGGTCGGCATTGCCCCGGACGTCGTGGCGCGGGCGGCGGCGGCCCTCCAAGCCGAGGCGCCGAGCACGGCGGCGAAGATCTTCGGCGGGCCGACGGACTTCGCGGCCGAGCACGAGGCACGCGGCGAAGTCCCGCGTGAGCACTACGGCGACGTCGTGGAGGCCATCCGACGCGTGATGGGGAAGCCCGGGCAGACGAGCGAAGTGCTGGACGGCCTGGAGTGGAAGTCGTGGGGGGACACCACGCAGGTGACCGTGGTCGTCCGTCCAACCGCCGGCCGCACACGGGTACAGATCCTCGCCGACCGTGGCGGTTCAGCCATCATCGCCTATCTCGTTCCTGGCGTCGGGGCACTCCTCGGTGGCGTCATCACGGGCGCCATCCTGGAGCCGACCGTCGGTCCTGGTCTCCTGATCATCGGAACGGCCGCCGGCGCCGGGTTTCTCGGAGCCCGCACGATCTGGACTGCGGCGACCCGCCGCTTCCGCCGGAAGTTCGCGTCACTCGTGGAAGCGGTGACGGGCGAGGTAGAGCGCCGCGCGGCACCGCCGAAGAACGATCTCCCGTCATGAGGCGCGCCGCCGCGATGTGCCTCGTGTTGAGCACGTCCGCGGCTTGCACCCCTCCCGCCTCGAAGGATGGCGGCGTTGCAGCGGTCGACCGAGGTGGTCCCTCGGCTCCCCAGGCGGTTACGACCGATTGTGTGGTCGCGCGCATCGTGGACGGCGACACGATCATCTGTGCGCCCAACCAGCGGGTGCGGCTGATCGGCATGGACACGCCGGAGATGCGCCACGTGCCGTTCGGCCGTCAGGCGCGCGATACGCTCGCGATGCTCGTGCCGGCTGGCGCAAGGGTTCAGCTCGAGCCGGATGTCGAGCGAACGGATCGGTATGGACGCGCGCTCGCCTACGTGTGGCGGGACGGCATGCTCATCAACTGGTGGCTCGTGCGGAGTGGGTGGGCCCGCACGCTCACGGTCCCACCAAACGTCCGCTACGTCGATCAGTTTCGCGAGGCGCAACGGGCCGCCCGCGCCGAGGGTCGCGGCCTGTGGGACCACGGGACGTTTGCGTGCGGCCCGGGAGCGCAGGCGGGCCGCGGCTGCTGACAGCCGCGGCCCCGGTTGGAAGCTCAGCGATAGGCCGGCGTGGCAACGCCGTGCTGATCCACCCACCATGGCAGCCACGCGAGTGCGACGCGACTCACGCTGATATCGGACTTGCGAGGACGGATGACGCATTCCTCCAGTCCCAGGGCTTCAATGTCGAGGCCGTCCTGCGCCGCCGTGGCGTCAGTCTGAAACCTGGCTTCGAGCTGTGCGAACTGCTCGTGGAGCGCCTCGAGATCCCGCTGAGCCCGTGCCACGTCGTCCTTCTGCCGGGCTGCTCGGCCGAAGCCCCGGGCGGCGGTCGTTGCCCGACCAATGTTCCCCACGCTCGTCACCTTGCGACCGAGTAGTGCGCCGAGCACGGTTGCACCCACCGAGATGGCCGACTGCATTTTCTGTTGACCGTATTCCGTCTTCTCCCGGCCGATGCGTTCCTCCGCCTTGCGAATGCGCTCCTGAAGCGAGCGCAGCTTGGGGGCGTACTGCCGCCGCAGTTTCTCGACGACGGCATCGCGCCGCTGCCGGGCTTCCTCCCGGAGTCGGACCGTGAACTCCGCTCGGGTCTCCCCGGGCCGGCCGCTGACCTTGAGCTCAGGACTTTGCAGCACCGTGAGCGTCGCGGACTGGTAGAGGTACGTCTTGAAGGACCGTTCCCAGCTCTGGTAGCTCTTGCCGTTGACGGCCCGTGCGGGCAACTCGGCAAAGTCCGCGGCGGCGGCCTGCGCCTTCGACGTTTCCACCGGCCCACCGAGCCGCTCGGCGGCGTCCCAGGCATCGATTCCCGCATCGGCGGTCAGTGGCGCCACGTAGGTCACCGTCTCCCACTCATCCACTTTGTCTTTCGCCGAGACAAAGTGCAGATCGCCCCGTCCCAACAGGGCTGGACGGTACAGCAAGCGACTCCCCTCGATGGTGCGCGCCGGCGCAATGAACCCCTCGCCGGCCTCCGGCGGCACGATGGGGCGGCTTGACGCTGCCGCGGGAGCTGCCTGCGGCCCGGGAGCCGGTGACGCCTTCGCCGGCGCCAGTTCCGCCGCCCCCGGGCGGGGTCGGTTGGCCATGAGCGTCTGGATCTGGGTCCGCGTGAGCGGACCGCGCAGGTACGAGAGCGCCCAGCGCGTGTGGAACAGCACGGGCCCGTCGTCGTGCACGTTGTGCATCAGGAACACGCGGCTCTTGAGGCCGGCAAGCACCTTGTCCATCCGCGCACGATCGAACCCCGCCCCGGCGGCGGCGGACGCCCCCTCCAGTCCTTCGAGGACGCGGAGCTTGTCCCGCTCGGTCTGCAACCGGCCCAAGAACCACGTTCCGGTGTTTGCGAGCCCCTTGTAGTCGAGGTCCACCGGGTTCTGGGTGGCGAGGACGACGCCAATGCCATAGGCGCGTGCCTGTTTGAGCAGCGTCAGCATGGGTGTCTTCGACGGCGGGTTGGCCGTGGGCGGGAAGTAGCCGAACACCTCGTCCATATAGAGCAGGGCACGCAGGCTCGTCGTCCCCGACTGCCCGCGCATCCACGAGACCATTTCGTTGAGCAGCAAGGTCACAAAGAACATGCGCTCGGGTTCCGACAGATGGGCGATCGAGAGGATCGCAATCCGCGGTCGCCCGTCAGCGGTCCACAGCATCTTCGGAATGTCCAACGGCTCCCCCTCGAGCCAGGCCGCGAAGCCGGGGGACGCCAGCAGACTGTTCAGGCGCAGCGCGAGCTCCATGCGATCGGCCTGAGGGAAGAACGTCTCCAGTGCCATCACGCCGATCTTCTCCACGCCGGGTGACTGGACACTGCCAATCAGTCCGGCGAGATCGAGGTCCTGGCCCCGGCCCCAGGCCTCCTGCAGAATGGTCGAGAGCAGGACGTGTTCCCGACTGCGCACGGGATCCGCCTCGATGCCCAGCAACGCCAGCAGCCCGGAGGCGGAGGACGACACCCGTTCCCGGAGGGCATCGGCATCGTCCCGGACGGCGCTGGCCGGCGCCGCAAAGGACTGCAGCACGGTCAGGGGCCATCCCGCGTTGCTCCCGGGCGTGTAGACCGCGACGTCCGCGGCGGCACGCAGGCGCGCGATGCGGTCCCCCGTTTGCCCCCAACTCGCCAGGCCCGCGCGCCACGACTGGGCCACCTCAGTGGCGTAGGCGTCAGGCGTGACACCTTTCCGGCCGGCTTCCGCTTCATCGATCCATGGCCGGAAGTCGCTCGGCGCGAGATCCGGGAATGTCAGCAGGAGATTGCCGAGATCCCCCTTGGGGTCGATTGCGATGGCGGGAATGCCGTCGATTGCCGCTTCTTCCAGCAACGAGAGGCAGAGCCCGGTCTTGCCGCTGCCCGTCATCCCGACACACACCGCATGGGTCGTCAGGTCTTTGGCATCGTACAGCAGGAGATCCGATGTGATGCCCTCGGCGTCGAGATCGTATCCACGGCCGAGGTAGAAGGCCCCGAGCTTCTCGAACAGATCGGGATTGGGAGGTTCCGGATGCGCTGCCATGAATTGGGTACCCTGGAAGAATATGCCGTAGGATAATCCACTACCCGCCTGCTCGCACGACCCGCCCCCGCACACCCACGCGGATCTTTGACGGACCCCGAGGCCCGGCTACTGTTCATCCATGAGCGCATCGTCAGCAGCGTTCGATCTCGCCGATGCCCTGGCCATCCTCGAGCGCACCCCCATCGTGTTGCGCTCCTGGCTGGCCGACCTACCCGACGCATGGCTCCGTGCCGACGAAGGACCGGACACGTTCAGCCCAATCGAAGTCCTGGGCCACCTCATCCACGGAGAGCGCACCGACTGGATGACCCGTACGCGCGCCATTCTCGGGCACGAGACCACCCGGTTTGAGCCCTTCGATCGCTTCGCGCAACGACAGGACTTCGTGGGTTGGTCCGCTGTCCAGCTCCTGGACGAGTTCGCGCAGTTGCGGGCCGCGAACCTGAAGACCTTGCGGGCCCTTCCCATTGCGGAAGCCACGCTGGCTCGGGAAGGCCATCACCCGGAACTGGGGACCGTGACGCTTGGAGAGCTGCTCGCGACGTGGGTGGTCCACGACCTGAGCCACATGGGCCAGATCGCCCGCGTCATGGCCAAGCGCTACGGCAGCGCGGTGGGGCCGTGGCGAGCATACCTTCCCATTCTGCAGCGGTAGCCGGGGTTCGAGGTGGCCTTCATGCGCCGCAGTTTCATCTGGAAGGCCAGGCCCTGACCTGGGATACGCCTTCCCCTCCCCTTGAAGCGGCGACACTTTTGCACCAATCCACACACCGGAGTCTCGGCCTGTGCGCTCGTTTCGTATGCCCCCCACACTTGCGTTCGTCGGCACGCTGATCCTCACCCTCAACACCCTCCACGCCCAGCAACTCGACCCGGCGCGCTACGCCCGGCTCCAGTATCGGCACCTCGGGCCGGAAGGGAACCGCGCCAGCGCCGTCGCCGGTGAACCCGGCAACCCCATGGTGGCGTACATCGGCGCCGCGTCGGGCGGTGTGTGGAAGAGCGCCGACGGCGGGGTCACATGGAAGCCGACGTTCGACGCGCAGACCGCGCAGGCGATCGGCGCGCTGGCCGTCGCTCCCTCGGCCCCCAACGTCGTGTGGGCCGGCACGGGCGAAACGTTCATCATCCGGTCGCCGACGTCACCGGGCAACGGGATCTACCAGTCGACGGATGCAGGAGAGACCTGGCGGCACATGGGCCTCGATGCATCAGGCCACATCGGCCGGATCCTGGTGCACCCCCGTGATGCCGAAGTCGTCTATGCGTGCGTCCTCGGTCACGCGTACGGACCGCAGGAGGAGCGCGGGGTGTACCGGACGACCGACGGTGGCACGACGTGGGCCCGGGTGTTGTTCGTGGACCCGAACACCGGATGTTCCGACCTCGCGATGGACGCCACGGATCCCGGCGTGCTCGTCGCCGGGATGTGGCAGTTCGAGATCAAGCCGTGGAATCTCAACAGTGGGGGACCCGGGAGCGGCGTGTTCATCACGCGGGACGCTGGGGACACCTGGACGCGTCTCGTGGGACACGGATTGCCGAAGGCGGGCAGCGACGTGGGGAAGGTGGCCGTGGCCATCGCACCGAGTGATCCCGGCCGGATGTACGCTCTGCTCGAACAGGCCGATCCCACGCTGTATCGGTCAGATGACGGGGGCGCGAGTTGGCGGATCGTGACCCGCAATCACGACATCGCGGAGCGGGCACCGTACTACACCCGCTTCGCCGTCTCGCCAGACGACCGGGATCGTCTCTACTTCGTCTCCGTCCGATTCTCCGTGTCGAAGGACGGGGGCGCGACCCTCGTGAGCGGGTACGGCGCCGGCGGCGACAACCACGACATCTGGATCGACCCGCGCAATCCCGATCGCTACATGGTCGCGCACGACGGCGGTGTCAGCATCACGCTCAACCGCGGCGAGAGCTATCGACGGATCGTGTTGCCGATCGCGCAGATGTACCACGTCTTCACCGATACGCGCGTGCCGTATCACGTGTACGGGAACCGCCAGGACGGGTACTCCTACCGCGGTCCCAGTAACACGCGCTCGGGCGGCGGCATCACCGAGGGCCACTGGCACTCCTTCGGAGGATGCGAGAGCGGGTTTGGCATCCCCGACACGGTGAGCAACACGATCGTCTGGTCCGGCTGCTACGATGGCGGGCTGCAGCGCTACGACCTCATGACGGGTCAGGCCCGCGACGTCCGTGTCTGGCCCGAGGGAGGCTATGGTTGGGCACCGGCGGGGCTCCGGTACCGATGGAACTGGACATTCCCTGTCGTGCTCTCACCGCACGATCCGAATCACGTCTACGTGGGCAGCCAGTACGTGCACGAGACGACCGACGGCGGCCAGACTTGGCACGAGATCAGTCCCGACCTCACGACGAACGACACGACCAAGCAGCGAACCTCCGGCGGCGTGGCGGTGGACAACCTGATGACCTTCGATGCACCCGTCCTGCATGCGTTGGCCGAGTCACCCCTCGAGGCGGGGGTCCTCTGGGCCGGCTCGGGGGATGGACTCGTCCATGTGACGCGGGATGGTGGTGGCACATGGGCCAACGTGACGGCGAACATCCGCGGACTCCCCACGTGGGGCAAGGTGACGGCGATCGTGCCATCACGGTACGACGCAGGGACCGCCTATGTCGTGGTGGACCGGCACGAGATGGCCGACTTCGAGCCGTACGTCTTCAAGGCCACCGAGTACGGGAAGACCTGGCGACGGATCGACGCGGGCATCCCACGCTCGGTCCTCAGCTACGCGCATACGGTCGCCGAGGATGCCGTGCGCCGCGGCATGCTGTTCGTTGGCACGGAGAACGGGCTGTACTTCACACGAGATGACGGTGCGCACTGGCAGCCGCTCCAACTGAACCTGCCGCACGCTCCGGTCTCATGGATCACGGTGCAGCCACACTTCGGCGACCTCGTGGTCTCCACCTATGGCCGCGGCATCTGGATCCTCGACGACTTGACCTCCCTGCGCACGATCGAGCCCGGGATGCTGGACGCTCCGCTTCACCTCTTCGCGCCGCGGCCCGCCTACCGGTTCCGGGCGATTCACAATGTGCCGAGCGCTCCGAGCTTCTCGACGGGGCAGAACCCGCGCTATGGAGCGACCATCGACTACCACCTCCGGGGCGATCCGGCGGATACGACCGACAGTCGGTCGGCGCAGTTCGTCGTTCTGGACGCGGCGGGTGACACGGTGCGCACGTTCACGGGTCCCGCGAAGCCGGGGCTGAACCGCGCGTGGTGGGATCTCCGATACGCGGGCGCGCGCGAGCCGCGACTCCGCACACCGCCCCCGGGCCGGTCCTGGGTCCCGCTCAACGATGATGGATGGCGGCGGTTGGTCGTGTGGGATCTGGACCTCTCCACGCGCGGCGGGCTGGCGCCGCCGGGGGTATACACCATTGTCGTCGCCGTCGGTGCGGACTCGGCCACCACCTCGGTGGAGGTCCGCAAAGACCCCTATTCCACGGGCACCGAGGCCGATATCCGCCAACAGGTGGAGCTTGCCCTCGAGCTGCGTGCCGACCTCGATCGTACGGTCGACATGATCAATCGCATCGAGTGGATCAAGAAGCAGCTGGCGGACATGCGCGGGATTCTGGACGACAAATCGACGGTCAAGGACGCGGATGTGGCTGCGGCCTTGCGTGACAGCGCACGCGCCGTAGAGGATCGGGCCATCGAGGTCGCCGGTGCGTTGTTCGACGTGAACCTCACCGGTGCCCGCGAGGACTCGTTCCGCGCGCCGATGCGGCTCTACGGCAGGCTCGCCGCGCTGCTCAGCGACGTTGCGGAGAATGGAGCCGATTTCCCGCCGACGACGCAGCAGCTCAGCGTCCACGATGTGCTCCACGCTCGGCTCGACGACGCCGCGCGTGCGTTCGAGGCGTGGGTGACTACAGACCTGGCGAGATTCCGGCAGCGGGTCCGGGACGCGGACCTGCCGGACATCGTCCCGTAGCCGCAAACAGCGGTCTCGACGGGACCGGGAGACAGGGAGATCGCGATGGACGACCGCCTTCCTCGGCATCCCCTCGGCGCGACCGGACTCCGGATCACGCCGCTCGCCCTCGCGGCGTGGTCCGTCCGTACCTACCGGTCGGATCGCCACCGCCTGACCGCGGACCACGTCGAGCGCGCCTACCACGAGCACGGCATCAACACCTTTCTGTTCCACTTCCTGATGCACCCGCTCGTCGAGGGCCTGCGGCGCCTGATTCGGGCCGGGCACCGGGACGATCTCGTCCTCATGGCGGAAGCCGGTATCCCGACCGGCCGACTCGTCCGGCGTTCCTGGGATCGCCACGCACGTGCCCTCGGCACCGAGTGGATTGACGTTTTCCTGCTCGGGTGGGTCCGTGCGCGCTGGTACCTCACGGGACACACGTGGACCGCGATGGAACGATTGCGGGAGACAGGCGGCGTGCGCGCCATTGGCTACTCCAGTCACGATCGGCCGCTCGCAGCCCGTCTGGCGCGTGAGTTCGTACCCGACGTCCTGATGCTCCGCTACAACGCGGCACACCGAGGAGCCGAACAGGACGTCTTCTCGACCTTGCCGGACCCGCGACCCGGCATCATTGCCTACACGGCAACGCGGTGGGGCATGCTACTCCGACCACTTCCCGCACGCGGGTTCCCGCAGGCGATGACGGCCGGCGACTGTTACCGCTTTGCGCTCACCCATCCGAGCGTGGATCTGGTGCTGTGTGCGGCGCGATCCGCCGAGGAGCTCCGCGAGGATGTCGCCGCCGTTCGGCATGGCCCGCTCGAGGGTGACCAGCTCGAGGGCATCCGCCGGTTCGGGGACGCGGTGCACGCCGCGGCCCGTGGTGGGAGGCGCTGGATGTTCCAGTGAGACCGCTCGAGGGCGCGGCCGGCCACTGCTGCCGCGGTGTCAGAGGATCGCCTCCTTCGCGCGCACCACCGCTACCGACGGAGTTCCCCATGGAGAGCGCGTTCTACGGGATTCAATCGAGCATTCAAAACCGCGGGAGTGCACTACCGCACTACATTGACCGATCTTGGACGGCGGTCGATTCAGTCGTCCATGGGGCCGTCAAGGCGCACCAGAAGCTGACCGACGCCAAGAACCTGCCCCTGCCGACGGACTACATCGTCGCGGCCACCGGCAACAGAATCCTGGGGAGCCTGCACGGCGCACTGGAGGTGCGCGGGATCACGCTCCCCCCAGCTGACATTGCCGCCGAGGTAGTGGGCATCGACGAGATGCGTGGACCTCATGTCAGATCGAGAACGTAAACGTCCACCTGCGTGTCCGCGTAGAAACGGTCGGTGCGGACCTTCCGGAACCCGTGGCGCTCGTAGAACTTCACGGCAGGCATGTTGCCGGGCGTGACTGTGGCCGCCTTGAGCGCCGTCACGCCGTGCTGTCGCATCTCCGCCAACATTGTCCTGAAGATCAGCCCGCCGACTCCACCGTGCCGTCCTTCGGGCAGGATGGAGAAGAACAGCATCTCGGCGACCGGATCATCCGGCTGTGCGATCTTCGTGTAGGTCATCCCACGGACTAGCGGTCGGAAGTTACGCGGATTGAGGAGCCGCGGCAGCACGGCGAAAGCGGCCCGCAGTCCATACGTTCGCCTGAATCCCGCGTACAGCCGGCGCGTGTCGTACGTCCAGGCGGAATAGCCGATCACCGCACCGTCCTTTTCCGCGACGTAGCATATCGCGTCCGGTGACGTGATGAGGTGATGGTGCAGCAGGACGTGGAACCGCCACCCAAGGTTCCGGAGCTCGCCCCAGTCGATCGTGAGCTCCTGGATTTCGGCCAGACGTTCCGCTTCATCGGCTCGCGCACGCCGCACGCTGGCGGCGCCGGCGGCCGCTCCGTTTTCAGCCATGATCAGCTCCCGCGTGGATGGGCGCCGCACGGGCGCGCGCGCGATCACCGAGAATGTTCACAAGCCCTCCAACCGCGGCAAAAGGCAGCGGCCAAACTGATACAAGCAGATAGGTGACCAGTAGCTGCGTGTCGCCCGAGAAGCCGACGAGCTGGAACGCCGCCGCGAACACCGTTCGTCGACCCCAGTCCGCCCGGGGTGAGCGGAGGCATTTTGGCCTTGAGCACCGGGAGGCTGGCCCAAACGACGCCCGCCGGGGCGGTGGGCATCAGCACGTGCGCGGCCACGATGAAGAACTCCGCCAACGCCACGTGGCCGGTCATCGTTCAGCAGGAGCTCGCGACCACGGCGCCGCGGTGGTGGCAGAACGCCACGAACGCCACGCGCGCGCGCGCGCACCTAGTGGAACGATCATGCCCTTCCCGTGATCGACTTGACCGCCGATCGCGAGTGACAGCCGTCGCGCTTGCCGCGCTGAAACGCTCATGAGGGATGCAATATACCGGGGGCGCTGGCATCACACGGCAAGCGGTGCCCTACGGCGGCACCGCTCCAGGGTGCGGTGCAAGTGGCCTGGACGGCGACGTCGAGGAGGCCCGGCAGCGAAAACCGGGCTAGTCGGTCAGCGCGCGCTCGGCTTCGACGCAGCCACGCCCACACGTCATGGACCGCTGGTCGTAGCGGTCGCACCAGATCACGGCGGGATGTCCACTCACCGGATCCACCGCCAGCCGCACCCGGTTGATTCCCCCTGTTTCGGGACACGCCACCCGCGCACGAACCGTCGGCAGGATGGCCGGCTTGATGTCCGGCGTCACCGCGGCAAACAGCCAGGCTTCGGTCAGTTCCGCCTTCATGGGACACCTCCAGTCA
>Ga0224505_10002383_pt1 | contig 11057 bp, 12 predicted proteins | sample SF_Jan12_sed_USG_FD_169102 | JGI IMG/M metagenome (GOLD analysis project Ga0224505, IMG submission 169102) | Sediment microbial communities from San Francisco Bay, California, United States - SF_Jan12_sed_USGS_4_1 | ecosystem: Environmental > Aquatic > Marine > Sediment | place: USA: California...
GAACACCGAATACATGCCGTACCATTCGACGCCGACCAGGAAATACTGAAACGGCAGCACGATAAAAAAAGCCATCACCAGCGCCTGATGATCACCGCGGCGGGTCGGTGCAACGGTCAGAAATTCGCGTAGCGCAGTAAATGACACGAACGCGAACAGTATGAGAACCCCGACCCGCCCGACAAGCAGCGCGAGACCGATGGCGATGGTCATGGCCCACCATGCACGGATGCGGATGTTCAGGCTGTCGATCAGCGAATGCGGATTGCCGTCGGCGACTTTCAGCTTGAGCCATGCACCCAGAACGGACGCCAGAACAAGAAGCGCCAGAATGCCGCCGGCCATCAGCCATGTGGTCTGGAGATGACTCATCATTCTCCCGGCTGCGCCGATTCCTTCGTGGCCAGCAATGCCGCGCGTATGCGGCCGATGAATGAATCCTTGTCCTCCGCGGGCTGCAGTTGCAATGGCGTGCCGAAGCTGATCGAACACAGCAGCGGCACCGGCACGATTTCACCTTTGGGCAGCAGCCGGCCGAGGTTGTCCATCCACACCGGCACAAACTCGACCTGCGGGCACTGCTGTGCCAGGAAATAAATCCCGCTTTTTAACGGCAGCAGCAGCTCGTCGGTGGTGTTGCGTGTGCCTTCCGGAAAGACGATCAGCGATCCACCGGCCTTGAGCGCTTCAGCCATGACATCCACCGGTTCGACCGCGCTGTCTTCACGGCTGCGTTCGATTACCACGCCGTGCAGGACCTCATGGATGATGTAGCGCCTGATCGCGCTGGCATTCCAGTAGTCGGCGCCGGCCACCGGCCGCGTTACGCGCCGCAGTTCGGCCGGCAGCGAAGCCCAGATCAAAGCGAAATCGGCATGGCTGTTGTGATTGCCGAAATAGACGCGCTGCACCGGAACCGGCGCGCAACCGATCCAGCGCGCCTGCGCGCCGGTGACGAGCCTGGTGAAGCGCGTCAGCGCCCAGGAGATGGCTTCCGGAACTAGCCGTCGGCAGATTTCTGTGGATTCCATTTTCCCCTGGTGCGTGCGGATCATCTTTTGCCAATTGCGTTTCCGTCGCGCGACTCCGCATTGTAGACGAGGCATAGCCGTGCTGTACAGTGTCCTTCATTGACACTGAATCCGTCGCCTTTGTATAGTCGGGCACGCTATCGTGCCGGCATCGCGCAAATGCAGCCGGCCGGTTTCCATATCTGTCGACGCGATCCGCGCCCACCACTCACGGAGAAACTCATGTCTAAAATCACGCTGCAGCAGGCCAATACCATTATCGAAAAAGCGTTCGCCAAAGCGAAAGAAACCAAGGTCAAGCCGCTTGCGGTCGTGGTGCTCGACGATGCCGGTCATGTGGTCGCCGCGCAGCGCCAGGACACCGCTACGATGTTCCGTTTCGACGTTGCTCTGGGCAAGGCCTGGGCGGCGGTCGCGATGAGCTGTTCCAGCCGTGCACTGGCTGGACGCGCCAAGGAGAACCCCAATTTCATGATTACGCTGGCCGCAACAGCGCAGGGTAAATTCCTGCCACAGCCGGGCGCAGTGCTGATCAAGGATGCTGCCGGAAATATCCTCGGCGCTGCTGGCGCCAGCGGCGGCACGGGTGATGAAGATGAGGCCTGCTGCGCCTACGGCGCCGAACAGGCGGGATTAAAAGCGGTCATCTGAAAGCACATCGGGAAACGGATCATGGCGGAAAATACGGAAACCAAAACCAAGGGTGCAGTCAAAGGCGGCAACGGGCGCTTCATCTTCCCGCTGGCCGAGATGGCCAAGATCGAAGCCGGTACGGGTTATTCGACCGCAGTGGGGCCAGTGGTGGAGGGCGATCGCATGCAATGCGCGCTGGTGACCAAGCCCAAGGGTACGGGGTCGCGGCCGCATCTGCATCCCAATGAGCAGTGGAATTACGTGGTCAAGGGTACGCTGCGCGTCAAAGTGGGGGATGGTGAGGAGCAGTTGTGCGGTCCGGGCACTCTGCTGTATTTCCCGGCGAACATCGTGCATTACACGATTGCGACGGTGGAGGAGGACGTGGTGTTTTTCGCGGTCAAGGATCTGTCGCACGGAATCATCGGCAAGGCTGCTGATGGCACGATGGCCGGCGGGCATTTCGATCCCGGCCACGAACCCAAGCCCGCCTGATGCCGCGAATTCCTCCCGCCTGGCCGGGTATGGCGCTGGCCGACTTGGATACGCCATCTCTGATTCTCGATCTCGACGCATTCGAGCGCAATCTGCAGCGCCTGCCCGAGTCGCTTGCAGGCCGGCAGATCATGCTGCGGCCGCACGCCAAAAGCCATAAATGTCCGCAGATCGCGCTGCGCCAGATTGCGCTCGGTGCCGTCGGCGTGTGCTGCCAGAAGGTCAGCGAAGCCGAGGCCATGGTCGAAGGCGGAGTCCAAGACGTGCTGGTGGCGAATGAAGTGGTCGGCGCGGCCAAACTGCGGCGGCTTGCGGCACTGGCACGGCAGGCAAAGATCGCAGTGTGCGCGGATGATGCCGGCAACGTGGTGCAGCTCGATGCGGCTGCGCGCGAATTCGGCGTCACGCTGGACGTGCTGGTCGAGATCAATGTCGGTGCGAATCGCTGTGGCGCCGAGCCGGGAGAGCCGGCTTTGAAAATCGCTCAGGCAATAGCGACCTGCAAGAACCTGCGCTATGCAGGATTGCAGGCCTATCAGGGCGGCGCTCAGCATCTGCGCAAGGTCGAGGAGCGCCGCACGGCGATCGATGCCGCGGTGGCCGCAGTCGAGCGCGCTCTGGCGTTGATCGAGAAAGCCGGACTGCCCCGTGGCAAAGTCACCGGTGCCGGCACAGGAACATATCTGTTTGAAGCGGCGAGCCGGGTTTATGACGAACTGCAGGTCGGTTCGTACATATTCATGGATGCCGATTACGCCAGGAATGACTGGACCGAAAGCGGCATCCCGCGTTTCGAACACAGCCTGTTCGTGTGGACGACTGTGATGAGCCGCACGCGCGCCGACATTGCCATTGTCGATGCCGGACTGAAGGCATCGAGCGTGGATTCCGGCATGCCGAGGGTCGCCGATTCGGTTGCGGAATTTCTCAAGGCCTCTGACGAGCACGGGGTCATCAAGGTCAACGGTGCGGCGGGACTTGCGCTGGGGGATAAGATCAAACTGATACCCGGCCACTGTGATCCGACCGTCAACCTGTACGATTACTACGTTTGTGTGCGTGGCGGAAAAGTCGAGGCCTTGTGGCCGATCACCGCGCGCGGCGCGGTCTGGTAGAGGGGTAACTGCAAATGACGATCATCCGGAAAATCGGCTTCATCGGCGTCGGCAACATGGGCAATCCGATGGCGGCGAATCTGCTCAAGGGCGGATTTGATATCACCGTTTTCGACGCGCGCCCTGAGACTGCGGCGGCGTTTGTCGCACAGCATGGCGGCAAGGCGGCGGCAACGCTGGCCGAGGTCGCGCGCGATGCCGACGCAATCGTGACCATGCTGCCCGATGACAAGATCGTGCGCAAAGTGATGCTCGATGCCGGCGGCGCCGCATCGGCACTGGCACGCGGGACCGTGCTGATCGACATGGGCACCTGCGATCCCACCGGTACGCGCGGGACTGCGGAAGCACTGGAGAAACTCGGCATCGCCATGGTCGATGCGCCGGTGATGGGTGGCGTGGTATTTGCGAAGGACGCTACGCTGGACATCATGGCGGGCGGCAGTGTGGAACTGGTGGCGCGCAGCACGCCCGTGCTAAAAGCCATGGGCCGTGCAATTACGCACTGCGGGCCGGTGGGCTCGGCTCATGCGATGAAGGCGCTGGCGAACTACATCAATGCCTGCGCGCTGATCAATGCCATCGAGGCGCTGACCATCGGCAAGAAGTTCGGTCTCGATGCCAAGATGATGGCTGATGCGCTGGTGCCGATGTGTGCCGGGCGCAATCATCCGATTGAGAAGAAAGTGATTCCGCAGATCCTGACCCGCAAATACGGTACCGGCATGGCGCTCAGTTTCATTGCCAAGGATGTCAGGATCGCGGTCGATACTGCGCATGCGCTGGGGGCGGCAGTACCGCTGGGCGAAAAGGTGTCGGAGCTCTGGGACGCGGCGGTGAAAGAGGTCGGTGCCGGCGTCGACCAGACGGAGATCGTGCGTTACTGGGAAGAAGCTACTGGCGTGCGGCTCTGAGCACGCCGCGCCAGCATCAACAGTACGCATATTGTCGCCACGGCGGCGAGCAGATGTTTCAGCGAGTGGCCGCTGATGATGCCGTCCGTCAGCGCATATACGCCGTGATCGTAATACTCAGCGACTTTGGCCAGCGCGTAAAAGCCGACACCATAGAGCAGGTAGTGCCGATCGGTATATCGGCCGGGAAACGCCGCGATCACGTACGGAATTACCAGCAGTGGCGTCAGCTGCACCCAGATGTAGACGCGCAGATCATCGCTGACTTTCCACCACAGGACGCTCGCGATGCCGACCGCCAGCGCGCCGATCAGCAGTCTTTTCTCGACGGCCGGGCCGCCCAGATGTTCGCACAGCAATGCGGTGAACAGTCCCATGAAGGCTACGGTCATGGGCAGCCGGTCCCAGACCAGCGAATTGTCTCCCGGGGCATAGTGGTAATACCCGGAGCCGAAGAATACGAGTGCGACGCCGATGAAAAAAACCATCCACGAGCCCGCGGTGCCGGAGTCAGGATGGCGCCGGCACCACAGCGCACCAGCGACGCCTGCGGCAAGGAACGCGAGGTTGGAGGCGACATTGCCGAAATTCTGCAACCCGAAACAGGTGCGGGCATCGGCGAATACATGATAGCCGCGGTCCTGGGGTATCGGCAGGCCGTAAACGATCAGCAGATAGAACAGCGGCGAGATTACCAGTAGCAACAGGCCCGCCTCGCGCCAGCCCGGACGCGGTCGCAGCGATTTTTCCATGCCTGCATGCTCCTTGATCGATGTGCCGTCCGGCGAACCGGAGCCGGAGTCGTCCTCTATAATCGGACGTAGTCGGAATACTTTACCGTAAAACAACAGGAGGGCAGGTAATGGCGCAGGAGAAAACAAAAGTGGTACTGGGTACGGCAACGCCGGGCGGCGGATTTCCCGCGTATGGCTGGCCGTACGCAGAAGTGCTCAATGCGACCGATCCGACGCTGGACATTGAGCCCATCAATACCAAGGGCAGCGGCGAGAACGTCGGCCGCATCGAGGATGGATCGCTGGACATCGCACTCGCGACCGGTGAGGTGACCTACGAGGCCGTTAACGGCATCGGCCGGGCACCGTGCAGGAACATCCGCATCATCAACGCGACCTATTCGCAGGCGGGCATGTTCATGGTGCTCGCCGACAGCCCGTACAAAACCATCAGCGACCTCGTCGGCAAGACCGTGGTATGGGGTGCATCGAGTTCGGGCTTCGTGGTGCTCGCGCGCTATGTCTTCGACGGCCTCGGCCTCGACCTCAAGAAGGATTTCGATGCGCGCCTGCTGGAAAAAGCCGGCGATGGTCCGCCGCTGGTCAACAGCGGTGAAGCGGCGGCGATGTGGGGCGGCGGTGTCGGCTGGCCGCCATTCATGAAAATTGCGAACAATCCCAAGGGCATGCGTTTCATCTCGCCGAGCGCCGAAGAAATCAAGCGCATCCAGGCCAAACACACCTTCCTTAAGCAGACCACGATGCCCGCAGGCAGTTACCCGGGGCAGAGCGGGCCGGTTAATTCAGTGGGGTCGTGGCCGTTCGTGCTCGCGCGTGCATCGTTGCCGGATGACGTGGCATATCGCCTGGCGAAAGCATTGCATCAGGGTCATGCCGCGCTTGCGGCGAAGCTCGATCAGGCGCAGGAGTCGACGCTGGAAAACACGCTAGCGGCTGCACCGACGCGCGACTTGATCCATCCCGGCGTGCTGAAATACATGAAAGAAGCGGGGCTGGTCTAGAACCCGCTCAGAATCCGTACAGCCGGGCGGGGTTGCTGATCAGCACCCGCTCGCGCTGCGCCGCATCCGGCACCCAGGCGAGCAACAGGTCGCACATTTCGCCGTCGTTGGGCGTAGCGCCCTTGTGCATCACGTGTGGCCAGTCGGTGCCCCAGATCACGCGATCAGGATTGGCTTGCATCAGCGCATGCGCGTACGGAGTCGTGTCTGCATGCGGCATCGGCTGGCCCGAGATGCGGTACGGTCCGGTCAGCTTGACCCAGGCCTTGCCCGCCTGCATCAGCCGCAACAGCGCCTGGAAACCCGGCGCCTTCAGTCCGAGGGATGTTTTCATATAGCCCAGGTGCCCGAGCACGATGGGTACCGGGAAATCCGCGAAGCTCTGATCCATGTCCGGAAATTCATCGGCGTGCATCAGGAATTCCATGTGCCAGCCCATGGGCGCGATGCGTGCCGCCAGCCGCCGCAGTACGTCCAGCGGCAGCGTGCCCGGTTTGCGATCCTTGACGTCGACAATGTTGACGCGCACGCCGCGTACTCCGGCGGCATGCATGGACTTCAACTCAGAATCGGCGATGGCCGGATCCACCACAGCCACGCCGCGCAGACGCTGCGGATCGGTTTTCATCGCGTCCAGCATTGCCGCGTTGTCGGTGCCGTAGACGCTGGGCTGCACCAGTACGGCGCGTGTAACACCGAGCGTGTCGAGCATGTGCCGGTAGTCGTTCATCAGGCAATCCGGTGGCGTGTAGACGCGTGCCGGCGAGTAGTCATAGCGCGCGGCAGGACCGAGCACGTGGGCATGGGTGTCGCAGGCCAGCGCCGGCATCTGCAGTTTCGGTGCGCGCGGCTGAAAGTCGGGGCCTGCGCACAACGGGGCCGAGGCGGTTGGGGTGTTTACGGACATGTGACGATGAGTTTATATAAGTTGTTGATTTTTAAAGTATTTTATCCCGTTTACGACTGTGCTTCCTTCAGCCCCGGCATGTCGAAGTCGATCGCCTGCAATTCTGCGGTCAGCGAGGCCATTTCATCCTTGGTCAGTTCGAGCAGCGGCGGCCGCACGGTCGCCCACTGGGCGTCGCCACTGTAGTGCGCGACGCCGGCCTTGAGCGCGGCGATCATCAGATACTTCTTGCCAAAGGTGTTGCGGGCGACGTCGAGCGCCTTCTGCTGTGCCTCGGCATCCGGGTTCTGCCATTCGCGGTAGAGCTTGTCGATGGCGGCGGGATTGACGTTCGCCGTGGCCGAGATGCAGCCGGCGCCGCCGTTCTGCATGTTGGCGAGCAGGAATGACTCGCTGCCGACGAACATGTCGAAGCCGCTCTTGGCAAAGTTGTCGAGAAATACCTTGGTGTTTTTCCAGTCGCCGGAGCTGTCCTTCATGCCGGCGATGGCTGTCGGGTATTTCTTCATCAGCCGTTCGACCAGCTTGGGCGTGATGCCAACCACAGCGACCGGCGGGATGTGATACAGGTAAATGCGCAGGCGGTCATCACCAACGCGCTCGATGATTTCAGAATAATTGCGGTAAAGACCCTCGTCACTGACGCCTTTGTAATAGAACGGTGGCAGCATCAGCACGCCGGCGCAGCCCGCCTTGACCGCATGTTCCGTCAGGCGCACCGAGTCCGTCAGTGCGCAGCAACCGGTGCCGGGCATCATGCGCGCGGGATCCACGCCCGACGCCAGCAGCGCATCGAGCAGCGCAATGCGCTCGTTGAACGACAGCGAATTCGCTTCGCTGTTGGTGCCGAATGCGGCCAGTCCGGAGCCCTGCGAGATCAGCCATTTGCAGTGCGCGATGAAGCGCGGGGCGTCCGGGTTGAGATCCTTGTCGAATGGCGTGACTACAGGGGCGAGCACGCCCTTGATGCGCTGTTGATTGCTCATGGCGTTGTTCCTTGCGGCAGAATCGTTGGAAGAAGAGTGTAATTAATGAATGAATGCACCGGTGCCGCGGCGAACGGCATGGTGCTTGATCAGTCCACATAGGATAACACCGCGCCTGTCAGCACCCAAACGGCAGGTGAATTGCATTGTCACCACAGCATCCCGTTGTTAAGCTTGCGGGCCGGTAATGAGGCTGCAGATTTCGCCAAGAAAACCAAGGGAGGATGTCATGAGTCGAACAATGATTGCCGTGGTCGCGATAGCAATACTCGCGTTGTCGCCCGCAGTTCATGCTGCGGACTATCCGAGCAAGTCAGTACGCATGGTCATCGCCTTCTCGCCCGGCGGACCCAGCGACATCCTGTCGCGGCTGATCGGGGGCAAGCTGTCCGAGCGCATGGGCCAGCCGTTTGTGTTTGACAACCGTCCAGGCGCAGGCGGCAATGTCGCCGGCGAAATCGTTGCGACCAGCCCTGCCGACGGACATACGCTGATGATTGCAAACAACAGTGTGCTGGCGGCCAATGCATCGCTGTACAAGAAAATGACATTCAATCCCGCGAAGGACCTGGTGCCGGTGGTGTGGGTGGCGTCGCAGCCGAATATCCTGGTGGTGCATCCGTCGGTGCCTGCGAAAAATGTCAAAGAGCTCGTGGCTTATCTGAAATCAAAACCCGGGCAGATCAATTACGCGTCGTCGGGCAACGGTGCCGCGGCGCATCTTGCAGCCGAGCTGTTCAAAAGCATGACCAAAACCGACATGCTGCATATTCCATTCAAAGGCGCCGCGCCGGCGCTGACCGATGTGCTGGCGGGACGCAGCCAGGTCATTTTCGCAACGGCGCTGTCGGTCAAGGCCCATCTCGATGCCAACCGGCTGCGTCCGCTGGCGGTGACGACGGCAACGCGCATGAACACCATGCCGAACCTGCCGACGGTGGCCGAATCCGGCGTGCCGGGATTTGAGGCGTCGACCTGGCACGGCCTGGTCGCGGTGGCCGGCACTCCGGCCCCGATCAGGACCCGGCTCAACACCGAGGTCAATGCGGTGCTCAAGGATCCGCAGGTCAGCAAGTTTCTCGAAGGGCAGGGCGCCATCATCCAGGGCGGCACCGCGGAGAAATTCGCCGCGCATATCAAGTCCGAGATTCCGAAATGGGCAAAAGTGATCAAGGATTCGGGCGCGCGCGTCGATTGATCGTGATTTAAAAAGGACATCGTTTTGGCTGAAATAAAAATACTCGGCGCGGGCCCGGTCAAGCGCGGTGTGACGCAGATCGCCGCGCAGTTCGAACAGGGGACCGGACACCGGGTGAATGTGGAATTTACCGGCGCGCCGACGGTGCGCGAACGTGTCCTTGCCGGTGAGGCGGTAGACGTCGCGGTCGTGCCGCAGTCCGCCATGGAAGAGTTTGTCGCGCAGGGGAGGGTCTCCGCGGATACGCGCGTTACGCTGGGACGGTCGCGTATGGGTCTGGCGCTGCGCAAGGGGGCGGCGGCACCGGACCTGACAACCGTTGCAGCATTCAAGCAGGCTGTTGCTGCGGCGGATGCGGTTGTCGTGAATGTCGCGTCCAGCGGCAATTATGTCGTGAAGCTGCTCGAGAAGCAGGGGTTCAGCGCCGACAAGGCGGTAAAGCAGCCGGACACCGTCAAAGTCATGGATCATGTGGCATCGTCAGCACAGAACCTGCTGGGCGCCGGGCAGTTGCCGGAAATCCGCGAACTGGTCGACAAGGGCGTAGCCATTGCGCTGGCCGGGCCCCTGCCCGATGAACTGCAAAGCATTACGGCTTACGACGCGGCGGTAACGACCGCGAGCGCCAATGCCGCAGCCGCTGCAGAGTTTGCCGCCTATCTTGAATTGCCGGCGGCACGCGCAGCCATGGCGGCCACCGGCATCGACTGACGGTCCACTCACGATGACTACTTTGAAAATACTCAGCGCCGGCGCGGTTAAACGCGGTGTCGCGCGCATTGCCGCTGCTTTTGAACAGGAAACCGGTGCCAAAGTGGCCATCGAATTCACGCCGGTGCCGGAGCTGCGCAGGCGCGTCGCTGCCGGAGAAACCGCAGATGTGATCGTCGCAACCCCGGCGGTGCTGGATGAAATCGCCGCGCAGGGAAAAATTGTTGCGGCCAGCCGCGGCTACATCGGCCGCTCACGCATGGGCGTGGTCATCCATGCCGACGCGACCATGCCGTCGATTAGCGATACGGAGTCCTTCAAGAAGCTGCTGCTCGGGGCGAGCCATGTCGTACGCAACGAGGCATCCAGCGGTATTTATTCGGAAAAACTGCTGAACAAACTCGGTCTGACGGCACAGCTGGGTGAGAAGATCGTGGTCGTCAATACCGGATCCGCGATCATGGAATATGTTGCCGCCCATCCGGCCCAGGCTGTCGGCCTCGCGCAGATTTCGGAACTGATGGTGATGATGGACAAAGGCTGCAAGGTCAAACTGGCTGCACCGCTGCCCGACGACATCCAGAACATGACCAGCTACGATGCGGCGGCAATGGCCGGTGCCCCGGCCGCCGCGACTGCACTGGCGCAGTTATTCGCCTCCGCCGAGGCAAAGAATATTTTTGCTGAAACCGGTATTTCGTAGCGCTGACTTTTTTGGAGACCAGGATGAAAAACGGTATCGTGGCCCTTGCGGGCCTTTTTTTGGGATTGGGCATGGCGCATGCAGCGGAAATCACGGTCATCAGCGGTGGCGCAGTCGAGCCCGGGCTGAAGGCCGCCGTGGCGGCATTCGAAAAAGAGTCCGGCCACAAGGTGAAAATCACGTTCAATACCACGCCGCAGATGCGCAAGCGCGTGGCCGCGGGCGATACCTTTGACGTGATCGTGGCACCGCCGGCGGCAGTGAAGGAATTTGCGGCTGCGGGCAAGGTCGAAGCGGGCGGCGTCGACATCGGCCGCGTCGGTTCCGGCGTTGCGGTGCGCCCCGGCGCGCCGGTGCCGGCGATCGCCACGGGTGATGACATCAAGAAGGCCGTGCTCGAGGCCGAGTCCGTGGTGTTCAATCGCGCGTCCACCGGCATCTACTTCGAGAACCTGCTGAAAAAAATGGGCGTGTGGGAGCAGGTCGAACCCAAGACCACGCGTTACGCCACCGGCGCGGAAGTCATGAAACACGCGCTCAAGGGCAAGGGCAAAGAAGTCGCATTCGGGCCGATCACCGAGATTCTGCTGGAGAAAGATCACGGGCTG
>Ga0224505_10002384_pt1 | contig 11057 bp, 11 predicted proteins | sample SF_Jan12_sed_USG_FD_169102 | JGI IMG/M metagenome (GOLD analysis project Ga0224505, IMG submission 169102) | Sediment microbial communities from San Francisco Bay, California, United States - SF_Jan12_sed_USGS_4_1 | ecosystem: Environmental > Aquatic > Marine > Sediment | place: USA: California...
TGCACGAAGGCGAGGAGGGCGTTCACGGCGTGGCTACTTCCGCGGCCCGCCGACGAGCAGCAGCACGACGCCCACGGCGATCGCGCCCACGCCCGCCCACACCGGGACGTTGACGCGCTCCTTCGCTTTCACCGACAGCTGCACCGGGCCGAGCTTCACGTCGCGGCGCTCTTTGGTATACGTGAAGCCGCCGTACACCAGGCCCAGGGTGCCGGCGACGATCAGGGCGATGCCGAGGATCTTCTTCATGGCGCCCATTATTCCATCCCGGGGGGCGCGGCGCGCGGCCGGAAGCGCGGCCAGGCGCGCAGCCAGATGCGCTCGGCGATATAGATGAGCGCCGCACCGGCCATGCCGACGGCGAGCGCGGCGAGCAGCAGCCCCTGGCTCTGGCGCGCGTAGGCGAGCGCGGCCAGGGCCACGCAGCCGGCGACGGCGCCGAGCACGAGCAGCGTCTCCGCGCGGTGCACGTTCATGTGCAGCCGCCCGAGGCAGTGGGGGCAGTCGAGGTCCATGCGCGCGATGAGCGAGCGGGCCGGCTTGCTCGCGGCGAGATCGCGGTTGCAGAGCGGGCAGCGGTAGTCCATCCGCGGCCTAGGCGTCCGTCAGGTCGCGCGCCGCAAAGTCGCGCCGGCATCGGGCGCAATGGTAGCGCCGACGCTCGAGCAGCGCGGCGCCGCTCGCGCGCTGGCGCGGCCGCAGGAAGATCCAGGCGACGAAGGCAGCGAGGGCGAGCGCTGCGTACAGCTCGCGCGTCTCGGCGCCGGCCCACAGGAACGCGAGGAACAGCGCCAGCGCGGCCCAGCGCAGCATGTCGACCAGGATGTAGCGCGCTGCGCTGGACGAGGCATCGGCAGGGTCTTCGTAGCGCAGCAGGAATCCGCACTTCGGGCAGAGCCTGGCGTCCCGCATGCGGCCAAGCTACGCCTGCGCCGTGGCGCCGGCAACTGCCCGCGCGCGCCTAGACGATGTCCAGGTGCTCGATGCCCTTGGACAGATCCTTGTCCTTGGCTTCCTTGCCGTGCAGCTTGATGGCGAGGCGCACTTCGTTGGTCGAGTCGGCGAACCGGAGCGCGTCCTCGTAGGCGATGCGCCCCTGCTCGTAGAGATCGAACAGGGACTGGTCGAAGGTCTGCATGCCCAACTCCTTCGACTTCTTCATGATCTCCTTGATCTCGTGCACCTCGCCCTTGAAGATCAGGTCGCTGATCAGCGGCGAATTGAGCATCACCTCGACCGCGGCGGCGCGCCCACGCCCCTCCTTCACCGGGATCAGGCGCTGCGAGATCACCGCCTTGAGGTTCAGCGACAGGTCCATGAGCAGCTGCTGGCGGCGCTCTTCGGGGAAGAAGTTGATGATCCGGTCCATCGCCTGGTTGGAGTTGTTGGCGTGCAGCGTCCCGAGGCACAGGTGGCCGGTCTCGGAGAAGGCGATGGCGTGCTCCATCACTTCACGCTCGCGGATCTCGCCGATCAGGATCACGTCGGGCGCCTGGCGCAGGGTGTTCTTCAGCGCCGCTTCCCACGAATCGGTGTCCACCCCCACCTCGCGCTGCGTGATGATGCAGTTCTTGTGCGGGTGCACGTACTCCACCGGGTCCTCGATGGTGATGATGTGGCCGTGCGAGTTCTCGTTGCGGTAGCCGATCATCGCCGCGAGCGACGTCGATTTTCCGGAGCCGGTGCCGCCGACGAAGATCACCAGCCCGCGCTTGGTCATCGCCACGTCCTTCAGCACCGGCGGCAGCTTCAGGTCCTCGAAGTTCGGGATCGTGGTGGTGATGACGCGCAGCACCATGCCGATATAGCCCTGCTGCACGAAAGTGTTGACGCGGAAGCGACCGATGCCCGCCGGGTGGATGGCGAAGTTGCACTCCTTCTTCGCCTCGAACTCGGCGGCCTGCTTGTCGTTCATGATCGAGCGCGCGAGCATCGAAGTGTGCTGGGGCGTCAGGCCCTGCTGCGACACCGGGGTCATCTTGCCGTCGATCTTCATCGCCGGCGGGTAGCCGGTGGTGATGAACAGGTCCGAGCCGCGCTTGGCGACCAGCGCGCGCAGCAGGTCGTACATGAATTTGGTGGCTTGTTCGCGTTCCATCGCGTTCTCCTAAGCAGTGGGCCGGGGCTCAGCCGGCAAAGGCGTCCTTGTTCGACGCCTTGGCGCGCGCCTCGCCCATCGACACCACGTTGCGTCGCACGAGGTCCTGCAGGGTCTGGTCGAGCGTCTGCATGCCGATCTGCGCGCCCGTCTGAATGGCGGAATACATCTGCGCGATCTTGTTCTCGCGGATCAGGTTGCGGATCGCGGGCGTGCCGATCATGATTTCGTGCGCCGCCACGCGGCCCGCGCCGTCCTTGGTCTTGAGGAGCGTCTGCGAAATCACCGCGCGCAAGCTTTCCGACAGCATGGCGCGCACCATCTCCTTTTCCGCCGCCGGGAACACGTCGACGATGCGGTCCACGGTCTTCGCCGCGCTGCTCGTGTGCAGGGTGCCGAACACCAGGTGCCCCGTCTCCGCGCCCGTGAGCGCAAGCCGGATGGTCTCCAGATCGCGCATTTCGCCCACCAGGATCGAGTCCGGGTCCTCGCGCAGCGCGCTGCGCAGGGCGTTGGAGAACGACAGCGTGTGCGGGCCGACCTCGCGCTGGTTGATCAGGCACTTTTTCGACTCGTGCACGAACTCGATCGGGTCCTCGATGGTGAGGATGTGGCCTTCCTCGTTCTCGTTGATGTGGTTGACCATCGCCGCCAGCGTCGTCGACTTGCCCGAGCCGGTCGGCCCGGTCACCAGCACGATGCCGCGCGGGTACTCGGAGATCTCGGTGAAGATTTTCGGGCACTTGAGCTCTTCCAGCGACAGTACCTTGGTCGGAATCGTGCGCAGGACCGCCGCCGCGCCGCGCTGCTGCACGAAGGCGTTGACGCGAAAACGCGCGAGGTTCGGCACCGCGAAGGAAAAGTCGCACTCGAGGTTTTCCTCGTAGAACTTCCTCTGCCCGTCGTTCATGATGTCGTAGACCATGCCGTGCACGTCCTTGTGCTCCAGGGCTGGCACGTTGATGCGCTTGACGTCGCCGTGCACGCGCACCATCGGTGGCAGCCCCGCCGACAGGTGCAGGTCCGACGCTTTGTTCTTGACGACAAACGCAAGCAATTCAGTGAGATCCATTACAATCCCCCGCCAGAGCAGTGGGCAAAGTATGGGGTCAATCGCAGACAACTTGCAAGCCGTGAAGTCACGCATTGCCCAGGCCGAGCGCGCGGCGGGACGCAATCCGGGCGCGGTGGCGCTGCTTGCGGTGTCCAAGACCCACGCGCCCGAGCTGATCCGCGAGGCCCGCGCCGCCGGGCAGCGTGCCTTCGGCGAGAACTATGTCCAGGAGGCGCTCGACAAGATGGCGCGCCTCGCCGAGCTCGACCTCGAGTGGCACCTGGTGGGGCCGCTCCAGAGCAACAAGACGCGAGTGGTGGCGGAGCGCTTCCATTGGGTCCATACCCTGGAGCGCGAAAAGACCGCGCGGCGACTTGCCGAGCAGCGCCCCGCGGGCATGGCGGCGCTCAATGTCCTCGTCCAGGTGAACGCTTCAGGCGAGGCATCCAAGAGCGGCGTCGCGCCGGCCGAGGTGCCGGCGCTCGTCGCGGCGGTGGCGGCGCTGCCGAACCTGCGGCTGCGGGGGCTGATGGCGATCCCGGAGCCGGGCGCGCCGCGCGCGCGCTTCGACGAGATCGACGCGCTGTACGAGCGGCTGCGCGGCAAGTTCGGCCTTGACACGCTGTCGCTCGGCATGAGCGACGACATGGAGGCGGCGATCGCCGCCGGCTCGACCCTGGTCAGGATCGGCACCGCGATCTTCGGCGCACGGCGCAAGGTAAGGGACGCCGCGTGAAGATCGCCTTCATCGGCGGCGGCAACATGGCGAGCGCGCTGATCGGCGGCCTGATCGCGCGTGGTGCCAAGCGTTCGGCGATCTGCGTGATCGAGCCGGTGCCGGCGGCGCGGCGCCGTCTCGCCGCGAAGTTCAAAGTGCACGCGAGCGCCTTCCTGGATGCACGTGCGTTGGCCGCGGACACCGTCGTCCTCGCGGTGAAGCCGCAGGACATGCGCGCGGCCGCCGCGCCGCTCATGGGAAGGCTCGGCGCCCGGCTCGTCATCAGCGTGGCAGCGGGCATCCGCCTGAAGGACCTCGCGCGCTGGCTGGGCGGGCACGCGAAGCTCATCCGCTGCATGCCCAATACGCCCGCGCTGATCGGCGCCGGCATCTCGGGCCTGTACGCGCCCCCCGGAATCAGGGCCACCGAGCGCCGCAGCGCCGAGCGCATCCTGTCCGCGGTCGGCAAGGTCGTCTGGGTGAAGGACGAAGCGTTGCTCGATCCGGTGACCGCCGTGTCGGCGAGCGGGCCGGCGTACGTGTTCTGGTTCATCGAGCAGCTGGCGCTGGCCGGCGAAGGGCTGGGGCTCGCGCCCGAAGTCGCGAAGCAGCTCGCGCTGCAGACGGTGCTCGGCTCGGCGCAGCTGGCGGCGGGCAGCAAGGAGGCGCCGGCGGTGCTGCGCGAGCGCGTCACCTCCAGGGGCGGCACCACCGCGGCGGCGCTCAAGGTGTTCGAGGAGGAAGCGCTCGGCGAGCGTTTCCGGCGCGCGGTCGCGGCCGCCAGCCGGCGTGGCACCGAGATGGGCGACGAATTGGGGCGCGACTGATGCTGGTCCAGATCGGCCAGTTCCTCGTCGACGTCGTCGGCAGCTTCTTCGTCTTCATCCTGCTGGCGCGCTTCCACTTCCAGTGGCTGCGCGTGCCGTTCCGCAACCCGATCGGCGAGTTCATGATCGCGGTCACCAGCTGGATCGTGCTGCCGGCGCGCCGCGTCGTGCCGCCGCTTGCCGGACTGGACCTCGCCACGCTGATCGCCGCCTGGCTGCTGCAGGCGCTGGCGCTCACGCTGCTGATTGCGATGGCGGGCGGCGCGGCCTCGGTGCTGGTGTTCGTCGCTTCCGCCTTCGATCTCCTGCGCTACAGCCTGTACATCCTGATCTTCGCGGTGATCGTGCAGGCGGTGCTGACCTGGGTCAACCCGCGTTCGCCGGTGCAGTTCCTGTTCGACGCCATGACGCGGCCGTTCCTGCGGCCGATCCGGCGCCTGGTGCCGCTGCTCGGCAGCGTCGACCTGTCGCCGCTGGTGCTGCTGGTGATCCTGCAGATCGCGCTCATCGCGCTGGCGCACCTGCGTGCCGCGGTGTGGAGCGCCCTGTAGGCGGCCGCTAGCGCCTGAAGCGGATCTGCGCCGGGTAGGGAAACACGTCCTCCTGCACGCCGGCGCGGATGCGCGCCTGCTTCGCGGCCCAGAACTGCGGGTCCATCAGATCGGCGTGGCGCTCGAGAAACAGCGCGCGCGACTCGGGGCCGGTGACCAGGAACTTCTCGAACTGCTCGGGAAAGACGTCGTGCGGCCCGATCGAGTAATACGGCTCGGCCGCCATCTCGTCCTCGAACGAGCGCGGCGCCGGGATGCGCCGGAAGTTGCACTCGGTCATGTAGGCGATCTCGTCGTAGTCGTAGAACACCACGCGCTCGTGGCGCGTGACGCCGAAGTTCTTCAGCAGCATGTCGCCCGGGAAGATGCCGGCGCCGGCCAGCTCCTTGATGGCGTCGCCGTACTCGTGCAGCGCCTGACGCACGCGCTCGGTGGCGCCGTCGCCGATCGCCTCGGCGAGGTACAGGTTCAGCGGCTGCATGCGGCGCTCGATGTACATGTGCTTGATGACGATCTTGTCGCCCTCGATCTCGATGTTGGAGGCGGCCTCCGTCTTCAGCTCCGCGAGCAACTCGGGCGCGAAGCGATCCAGCGGCAGCGCCACCAGCGAGTATTCCAGCGTGTCGGCCATGCGCCCGACGCGGTCGTGCATCTTCACCAGCTGGTACTTGTCGAGCACCGTCTGCCGGTCCATCTCCTTGGGTGGGGCGAAGCGGTCGCGGATCACCTTGAACACGTAGGGAAACGACGGCAGCGTGAAGACGAGCATCACCATGCCCTTGATGCCGGGGGCCACGGTGAACAGGTCCGAGGAGTGCTTCAGGTGATAGAACAGGTCCCGGTAGAACAGGGTCTTGCCCTGCTTGGCGAGGCCCACGCTCATGTACATCTCGGCCCGGGGCTTCCTCGGCATCAGCTGCCGCAGGAACGACACGTAGGCCGCAGGCACCTCCATGTCGACGAAGAAGTAGGCGCGCGCGAAGGAGAACAGGACATTCAACTGATCCGCGTCCAGCAGCAGCGCATCGAGGTAGAGCTGGCCGCGCTCGTTCTGCAGGATCGGCAGCGCGAACGGCACCTCCTCGCCGCCGTTCACGATCTTGCCCACCGCGTAGGCGGCCTTGTTGCGGAAGAACAGCGACCCCAGAACCTGGATCTGCAGGTTGGGACGCGCGCGTGCCGGCCGCGGAAAGCGCGCGCGCAGGGCGCGCAGCACGCTGCGCAGGTCGCGGTGCAGGTCCTCCCAGGGATTGGCAAGGTCGAAGCCCCGCACGATGGCGGCGAAGGTCCGGCGGAGGGTCTTGCGCAGCGGGTAGTAGCTGCGATAGGCGGGCTCTTCGCCCTCGAGGTGCTCGGTGGCCACCGCCGGGCGCCAGAAGATGAACTCGTTGCGGTAGTAGCGCCGGTGCAGCACCTGGCAGGCCACCGAGTTGTAGAAGGTCTCGGCGCACTCGGGCTGGCGATGCTCGTGCAGCAGCGGGATGTAGGCCAGCTTGATCGCCGGCCAGAGCGACTCGTCGGTCTCGGCCTCGGGAAAGCGCGTCCGGACTTCCTCCACCGCCTCCTGCACGCGGTGGTCGTACATCAGGATGCGCTCGCGCGACAGCTCGCCCATCGCCGCCCAGTCGGCGCGCTCGAACAGCTCCTTCGCCCGCGCCGAGGCGTCGCGGAACAGGCGGTAGTGGCGGTCGAAGCCGGCGAGGATCGTGCGCGCCACCTCGGCGGCGCGCTCGCCGCGCGCCGCGTGGATCGGCAGGATCTTCGCCGGCGCCGTCAACTCAGGCGACCTTCTTCACCTTTTCTTCGCCAACGCGCTGCGCGCGTTCGTCAAAGAACTGCGCGTCCTCGGTCGAGCCGTGCAGCGCCGTGGTCGAGGCCTTGCCGCCGGAGACCACCTGGGTGATCTCGTCGAAGTAGCCGGTGCCCACTTCGCGCTGGTGCTTGACCGCGGTGAAGCCTTTCTCCGCGGCGGCGAACTCCTTCTGCTGCAACGCGACGAAGGCGCTCATGTTGTCGCGCGCGTAGCCGTGCGCCAGCTCGAACATCGAGTAGTTGAGCGAGTGAAAACCCGCCAGCGTGATGAACTGGAACTTGTAGCCCATGGCGCCGAGCTCGCGCTGGAACCGGCCGATGGTGGCGTCGTCCAGGTTCTTCTTCCAGTTGAACGAGGGCGAGCAGTTGTAGGCGAGCATCTTGCCCGGGTACTTCCTGCGGATGCCTTCGGCGAAGCGCTTCGCGAACGCGAGGTCCGGCGTGCCGGTCTCGCACCAGACCATGTCCGCGTACTCGGCATAGGCAAGGCCGCGCGACAGCGCCTGGTCGAAGCCCTTCTTCGTCTTGAAGAAGCCCTCCGAGGTGCGCTCGCCGGTGAGGAACGGCTTGTCGTTCTCGTCGATGTCGGTGGTGACGATGTCCGCGGCTTCCGCGTCCGTGCGCGCGAGCAGCACCGTCGGCACGCCCATCACGTCCGCCGCGAGGCGCGCGGCGATCAGCTTTTGCACCGCGTCCTGCGTCGGCACCAGCACCTTGCCGCCCATGTGGCCGCATTTCTTCACCGAGGCGAGCTGGTCCTCGAAGTGCACGCCCGCGGCGCCGGCCTCGATCATCGCTTTCATCAGCTCGAAGGCGTTCAGGACGCCGCCGAAGCCGGATTCCGCGTCGGCGACGACCGGCGCGAACCAGTCGATGTCTCCCTTGCCTTCCATGGTCTGGATCTGGTCCTGGCGCATGAGCGCGTTGTTGATGCGCTTCACCACCGAAGGCACCGACGTCGTCGCGTAGAGCGACTGGTCGGGATACATGGAGAGCGAGTCGTTGGCATCCGCAGCCACCTGCCAGCCCGAGAGGTAGATCGCGGGCACGCCCGCCTTCACCTGCTGCATGGCCTGGTTGCCGGTCAGCGCGCCCAGGGAATTCACGAACGGCCGCTCCTGGCACAGCTTCCACAGTTTCTCCGCGCCCAGTGTCGCGAGCGTGTGCTCGATCTTCACGCTGCCGCGCAGCCGCACCACGTCCTCGGCCCGGTAGCCGCGCTTTACGCCTTGCCAGCGCGGGTTCTCGGCCCAGTCCTTCTCCAGTGCGGCGATTTCCGGGTCACGTTTCTGCATGGGATTCCTTGTCGAGGAGTTGGAAGAAGCGTCGCCTACACCATAGCCAGACGAATGGCGCGGAGCAACAATTGGCCGGACCGGCAGTTAGGAGAACTTAAACAAGGATTTACAAGTACTTATGGACGCATCATTTCACGATGCGGACGGCCATTTCAGAATCGTGTTGCTGCGCAATACCTCAAGTCTGAACGAGCTTTCGATGGCGGTTGATGCTCATCAGCAGGCCGATGCCGACAAAGAGCGTCGCCAACGCCGTGCCGCCGTAAGACACGAAGGGCAGCGGCACGCCGACTACCGGCAGGATGCCGGCCACCATGCCCATGTTGACGAACGCGTACGTGAAGAACATGAGCGTCACCGCGCCGGCGAGCAGCCGCGCGAACAGCGTCGGCGCCTGCGCGGCGATGGCCAGGCCGCGCACGATGAGCAGCGCGTACAGCGCGAGCAGCACCACGTTGCCCGCCAGCCCGAACTCCTCGGAGAACACGGCGAAGATGAAATCGGTGTGCCGCTCGGGAATGAACTCGAGGTGCGTCTGCGAGCCGTTCAGCCAGCCCTTGCCGGCGAGGCCGCCCGAGCCCACCGCAATCGTCGACTGGATGGTGTGGTAGCCCGCGCCGAGGGGATCCTGTGACGGATCGAGCAGCGTCAGGATGCGGCGGCGCTGGTAATCGTGCATCAGGCCCCACAGCGGCGGCAGGCTGGCCAGCGCGAGCACCGCCAGTGCGCCGAGCAGCTTCCAGCCGACGCCGGCAAGGAAGATGACGTAAAAGCCCGCGGCCGCGACGAGCAGCGCCGTGCCGAGGTCGGGCTGGCGCGCGATCATCGCCACCGGCAGGGCTAGCAGCACGCCGGCGACGGCGAAATCGCGCAGGCGGATGGCGCCTTCGTTGCGGTGGAAGTACCACGCCAGCATCATCGGCACGGCGATCTTCAGCATCTCCGAGGGCTGGAAGCGCAGCACGCCGAGGTTCAACCAGCGGCGCGCGCCGTTCACCACCTCGCCGCCCAGCGCCACGGCGACCAGCAAGGCGATGCCGGCGCAATAGGCAGGCAGGGCGAAGCGCACGAGCGTTTGCGGCGGCACTTGCGCCACGGCCCACATTGCCGCAAGGGCGACGGCGAGGTTGGCGAGCTGGCCCGCGACGCGCGAGGCGTTCTCGTAGCTCGCGGAGTACAGCACGCCCAGGCCGAGGAGGCTGAGCGCCATCGCCAGCGCGAACAGCGGCGGGTCGATGCCCTCGACCACGCGCCGGCCGAGGCGCCGCAGGGGGTAGCCAGCGACTTCCATCAGTCGCTCTGCGCGTCGCTGTTCACGTCGACCACGGGCACGGCGCGCCGTGGCGCGCTCGGCAGCTTGCCGAGCAGGTAGTAATCGAGCACGGTGCGCGCGATCGGCGCGGCGGCGCGCGCGCCAAAGCCGCCGTTCTCCACCAGCACGGCGAGCGCGATCTTCGGCCCCTCGAGCGGCGCGAAGGCGATGTAGAGGGAATGGTCGCGCAGGCGCTCGGCCACCTTCTCCTCCTCGTACTTCTCGCCCTGCTTGAGGCCGACCACCTGCGCCGTGCCGGTCTTGCCGCCGCTCGTGTACTGGGCGCCGGCGAACGAGCGCGCGGCGGTGCCCTCTAGGTTGACGCCTGCCATGGCCTGCTTGACCACGGCCAGGTGCTCGGGCTGCAGCTGCACCTGGCGCACCAGCTGCGGCTCGAAGTAGCGGCGCTCGCCCGTCCGGGGGCTGTCCACGTGCGACACCAGCCGCGGCCGGAACATGGCGCCATTGTTGGCGAGCGTCGCCAGCGCCTGCGCCAGCTGCAGCGGCGTGTAGGCGTTGTAGCCCTGGCCGATGCCGATGGAGATGGTCTCGCCGGCGTACCATTTCTGCTGGTCGGGCCGGCTGAAGCGGGCCAGCTTCCACTCCGGCGAGGGCAGCACGCCCGCCGCTTCGCCCTCGAGATCGATGCCGGTGCGCGCGCCGAAGCCGAAGCGCTTCATGAAGCCGGCGATGGCGTCGATACCCATGTCGTTGGCGAGCATGTAGTAGTACACGTCGGACGAGAGGACGATCGACTTGTACAGGTCCACGGTGCCGTGGCCGCCGGGCTTGGAATCGCGAAAGCGCCGGTCGCCGAAGATGAAGTAGCCCGGGTCCGAGATCGTCGTGCGCGGCGTGCGCTTGCCCAGTTCCAGCGCGGCGAGCGCCATGAACGGCTTGAACGTCGAGCCCGGCGGGTAAAGCCCGGCGATGGCGCGGTTGTTGAGCGGCCGGTCGGGCGAGTCCATCAGGTCCTCCCAGCTCTGCGGGTCGATGCCGTCCACGAACAGGTTCGGATCGAACCCCGGGCTGGAGACGAAGGCGAGCACGCCGCCGGTGGCGGGCTCGATCGCCACCAGAGCGCCGCGCCGCTCGCCGAACGCGCGCTCGGCCACTTCCTGCAGGCGGATGTCCAGGGTCAGCGCGACATTGTTGCCGGGCTGCGCCGGGGTGCGCGAGAGCGCGCGGATGCCGCGGCCCGCGGCGTCGATCTCGAGCCGCTCGAAGCCGGTGGTGCCGTGCAGCTCCTCCTGGTAGCTCGCCTCGATGCCCGCCTTGCCGATGTAGTCGGTGCCGCGGTAGTTGGCCGCGCTTGCCTTTTCCTCGAGGGCCTCGAGATCGCTCGCGGTGATGCGCCCGATGTAGCCGATGACGTGCGAGGCGCGCT
>Ga0224505_10002385_pt1 | contig 11057 bp, 6 predicted proteins | sample SF_Jan12_sed_USG_FD_169102 | JGI IMG/M metagenome (GOLD analysis project Ga0224505, IMG submission 169102) | Sediment microbial communities from San Francisco Bay, California, United States - SF_Jan12_sed_USGS_4_1 | ecosystem: Environmental > Aquatic > Marine > Sediment | place: USA: California...
GTCGACCTCATCCCAGTTCGTGAAGTCGACGTTCGAGTCGATAGCCGTCGGACCGTTGGTCATCCACATGATGAAACGAATCATGGTGCGGTCCCAGAATCCATACTTGGCGTAATGGATCCGGCCGCCGAATATGCCGATGGCGGCGGGCTGCCATTGGATGGTCGTAAGGAACTTTCTTACGTAGGGGTTCGTGTGCGGCTCCTTCTTTTCGGGTTTGCGAGCCACGGCATTCACGGAAAAAAAGGCGCTGCGGGTCGACGCCAGCCAAGCGCTGTTTTCGTTGATGAAGCGCGCGACCTCGGGCCGGTGTTTGCCATAGCGGATGCTGGCACCAAGAACCACCCTGTCCAGGCCGTTCAGGTCGATCTTGCTGTCGGCCGTCAACGCGAGGAGCACGGTCTCAAACCCCTGCTCCCCAACCCGCTCAATCAAGCGATTGCATATCTCGACCGTATGTCCATCCACGGTTGAATAGATAAACCCGATTTTTGCCATTTTCGCCACCAACACGTTGTTTACAGACGCGGAGTTTATGGGGCAACACTACGCGAGAAAAGACTAGGAGACTAGGTGGATTCCGACATGCCGAAACAGCGCAAATAGCCGTAATTTAGTAGACAGGACTCGTACGTCAAAAGGATACACTCGTGACCAAGCCACTGCCCCCGAACATGCATCAGGGCGTCAAAATTCTGCACGATCCGATTCGCAACAAAGGCACCGCTTTTACGGAAGCGGAGCGTGATGCCCTCAATCTCCGGGGGTTGCTACCGCCACGGGTCCACAGCATGGCCGAGCAGGAGCTCCGGGTCCTGCACAACATCCGGGAAAAGGCCACCGATCTCGACCGCTATCTGTATCTGATCGCACTGCAGGATCGAAACGAAAATCTCTTTTACCGTGTCGTGATGAACCACCTCGAGGAGATGATGCCGATCCTGTACACGCCGACTGTCGGTCAGGCGTGTATGGCGTTTCGCCACCTGTATCGCAAGCCGCGTGGCTTTTATGTGTCTCTGAACGATAAAGGCAATGTCGCCAAATTATTGAACAACTGGCCCCACAAGGACGCACGCATTATCGTCGTCACCGACGGCGAACGGATTCTCGGTCTGGGCGATCTGGGCGCCGACGGCATGGGCATCCCCATCGGCAAGCTTGCTCTTTACACGGCCTGCGCGGGCATACATCCCACGCATTGCCTGCCGGTGATGCTGGATGTCGGAACGGACAACGAGCGCCTGCTGAACGACCCGCTGTATAACGGGCTGGAACGACGTCGCGCCCGCGGAAAACTCTACGACGAACTGGTCGATGAATTCATCACAGCGGCGAGCAAGGTATTTCCGGGTGTTTTGATTCAGCTGGAGGATTTCGGCAACACCAACGCGTTCCGTTTTCTTGAAAAGTATCGCGATCGCGCCTGCGTTTTCGACGACGACATCCAAGGTACCGGCGCTGTCGCCGTTGCGGGCCTGATCGCCTCGATGCGCATTACGGGTAGCCGCTTGTCCGAGCAAAAGCTGCTGTTTCTTGGCGCTGGTGAGGCGGGCATCGGCATTGCCGATGTATTTGTCGCCGCACTCGTCGAGGAAGGAATGAGCCCCGATGACGCGCGCGCGAAATGCTGGTTCGTGGACAGCAAAGGGCTGGTCTGCAAGTCGAGGGACAAGCTTGCGGAGCACAAATTGCCTTACGCGCACGACTACCCCGGTTGCACAGACCTCATAACCGCGGTGCACGCCCTGAAGCCGACCGCCATCCTTGGGCTGTCCGGTCAGCCGAATACCTTTACCCAGGAAGTCATCGAGGCGATGGCAAGCTACAACGATCGTCCCATTATCTTCGCGCTTTCCAATCCCACCTCGAAAGCCGAATGCACCGCCGAAGAGGCCTATGGTTACAGCGATGGTCGTGCGATTTTTGCCAGTGGCAGTCCGTTTGACCCTGTCACCATCGGCAACAAGACCTTTGTCCCCGGGCAGGGAAACAACGCCTACATTTTCCCGGGTGTCGGACTCGGCGTTATCGCCAGCGGCGCGCGCCGAGTGCCCGACGAGATGTTCCTCGCCGCGGCGCAGTCACTCGCCAGTCAGGTCACGGATGCCGATTTGGAAAGAGGACGTGTCTATCCGTCGCTGACAAGAATCCGCGAGGTGTCGTCATTGATCGCCCGGGACGTAGCGCAGATCGCGTTCGACAACAAGCTAACGGACATGGAAGAACCCGAGGACTTGCTGGCCTTCATCCACGAGCACATGTATCAGCCGGTCTACCCGCATTACGCGTAACTTGCTGGCAAGCCGAAGGGCGCCCTAGTCAGTCCGTTTCCCGGTCATCTCCCAGCGCGCCAGGGAGATTGGAATGCTGTCGATCGCATTGAGCTCGTCGAAGAAGTCCCGGAGCTGGAACGCCGCTCCCTGCTCTTCCTTTAACTTCGCGAAATCGGCCAGGGTCTGTTCCAGCAGGTATTTACCCGTAACGTAGCTTGTGCCGTAGCCAGGCTGGCGCAGGTAAAGATGCTGCTCGAAAATCAGCAGCTCTTTCTCGGTCTTCATCCAGCCGCGTGGCGTACCGCTCATGTGCACACCGCCCGCCTCTTCCATCGTCATTTCATTGGCATGCGCATACAACGATCCCAGGCCGCGAGCCGCGCGTTGCGCAAGCATGATCCAGACGAGTTCCCGCGACCGCGGGCTGTCGTCGTACAAGCCGGCGTGCATGAACATCTCCTCCACGCCGGTCGCTGTGCCTTCGTTCCGGCTATCGAAAATGTTGTACAACAATGCGCCCTGGCGTACCGGGCTGGCGTGCGGTTCCAGGTCCATGCGCGCCAACTCAAACCAGTGATAAAAATGCGTGAATAGCGGCGCCGGATCGTAGTGCGCCGTGATCGCAAAGAAGTTGCGTTTGTCTTCCGGAATAAAGGAACCCTTATGCGCTTCCAAAGCCGGTCGCATGTAGTCCGTTACCGTAACGATTTCTTTTTCGCCGAGGAAACGCATGATGCGATCCACGGCCTTGTTCGCCATCACATCGTATACTTCCGGCGAGTTTGCCGCCTGCATGGGCGGCAATTGCCGGTTGCGCTGCTCTTCGAGCTTGAGCGATGTCCAGGCGCGATCAAGCTCGCGCTTCAATAGTCGAACCTCGTCCTCCCAGGTCATGGGAACGAGATGCACATTCTGCTGGTACCAGGTGTAGTTCTCTTTGCCAATGCCGGACGGACCGTCTTTGCCTGGCGCCTGTTCATTCAGCCATACGCCAAGATCGACGGCCGCGGCTTGCGCCGATGTAATCGCTGCGTCGAGCTCGTCGTCCATCGACTTCCCGATCATCGCCCGGAGCTGATCCAGATCCCGGGCGTCGCCGCGAATGTCCCTAATGCCCGTGACCCAGAGATCGCGTGCATTGCCGGTGAGGTTACGCTTCGCCTGGGTAAATAATGGCGGAATGACACTGAGCTCCTTGATGAGTCGACGCCGCTCTTTAGCCGACAGCGGGAATTCGTAGGTCCATATCTCGACCACGGCGTGGTGCGTAGGCCCTTCATGCGCCGGAACGTCGCTGCGCTCCATCCAGATCGATTTGTAAAACGCCGGGTCTCGCGCCCACGGCATTAGTACGCGGCGGTTAAAATCGTAACCATTCATCTCCGCACGCACGAGGTGCCAGTCGACCTGCTCCGGTACCGGCCACTCTTTCGGGTCCAGCTTCTCGAGCCGGTCGCGCAGTTTCAGGAATTCCGGCTGTCGCAGTTCGAAACGCTCGACCGTGTAATCCGGCGCGCCATCCAGCAAAGGTGGCGATTCGAACGCCCGCCAGTCGCTAAAGATTTGCAGTAGCTCGTTGTATTCAGTATTCGCCGATACACCAGGGGACGCTGCGAGCAGCAAGGTCGCCCACCTGAACATCGATTTGAGTCGATCTCGAAACCTACCCACGACGATTACCACACTTGATTTCCAGCGACGCGAAATCGTAAATGTAAGCGGGCGCGAACGAGGCGGCCTTGCCGTCGTTGCCATTGGCAGAATCCGGATCCGATCGCATCCATTCACCGTATCGCTGCTCGCCGTTGACGCGGAACGATGGCCGCACGGACCAGCGGTAGGCTTTGCAGGCCTCAAGCTCCATGTCGATGGTGTACTGCGATTCCCGCAGATCCCTGGCGCCATAGACGATGCGATGTTTGTCGTAAATTTCAAATTCGTAAGTGACGTCAGTCACATCCAGGTCCTTTGCCCATTCGGGCTGCAGTTCATCGTCGGTCAGATTGAAGTCCCAGGCGAATGTCGGTGTCGATGAATTACTCACAGTATTCCACACGTCATCCTTGACCGGCAATGCCGTCGCCGTTTGCCTGGGCCGGAGCTCTGTCTGTACATTGACCCTTTCATACAGCTCCGCAGCTATTTCTCGCGCGAGGTAGTGGCGGGAAAATGCGGAGAAGTCGTACCAGGCCTCATTGTTGTTTTTCGTCCAGTTTTCCAGCGTGTCCCTGTCACGATAATGAACCATGTGTTCGTACAGAACGGCCGCATCCGACTTGCGGGTCAGCGTTGCGATTGCAGACATCGTCAGGAATGCAAATTCTCCCTGGACATCGATCATCGAGTCGGAGAACCGAACGAACAGGATGGCATCCGTGTCCTCCGGAATCGGGATATTCGTGGCGAAAATCTTGGGCTCGAGCGCTGGCACTTCGCGCAAACGCCAGAACACGTCCGTCGCAAGTGCGTCACTCGACAGTGGCGAGTCCGCCGCCTTCACCAACTCTTTGGTCAGGGCGTCACGAAATTCCTGCTCCTTGCGGCTCACGCCGCCGGAACCGCCACCGCCGGACGAAATGCTGAAAATTGGAAAGGACAGACCTACCGGGATTCCATAAATATCCCTGACTACCTGCGGTGGTCCTCCTACAGAAATTGGACCGCCCCCGTTGAGCGTTGCTTCCTGGTAGCTGCCCGAGATCGAGTTGTCCTCGAGGCTCGCACCGGGCAGCACAACGATGCGCTTGACAGCCGCACGTATCTCTTCCGACATGAGTGCGTCCGGGTCGCGGACGAGCGGCACGACCTCAGGTGGCGGTTCTTTCGCCGCCAGGACCAGGGCAGGAATGCAGGCGACGGTCAACACGAGCAAGGCCAGGGCGGCCTGGGCTTTTGAACTGTACGCTGCTGTTTTCAATAGATTTTTCATGCCACCCTCTGCAAGTGTAGCGCGGGACACTGGCTGGGATTGTAGCAATATTCAGCTGCCGCGACGCTCGGCGCGCCAGGTCATCGCGATAAGCATCGTCGCAATGATCGCGGCACCGGCAATCAGCATGAACCCGGCATCCCATCCCGCGGTATCGACGACGTAGCCGATAACGATATTCGCCGCTACAGCCCCGCCCACATACCCAAATAGACCTGTAAATCCGGCGGCCGTTCCAGCAGCTTTTTTCGGTGCGAGGTCGAGCGCCTGCACGCCGATGAGCATGATCGGGCCATAAATGAAGAATCCGATGCCGATCAGCATGGCGATGTCGAGGTTCGGGTTCCCGGGCGGGTTTTTCCAGTAAACCAGCACGCACAGCAGGGTCAGCAGCAGGTAGCCAACGGTCACAGGCGCCCGCCTGCCGTTGAACACTCTGTCCGAGATCCAGCCGCACAGGAGCGTGCCCGGTATGCCGGCGAATTCGTAAAAGGCATATGCCCAACCCGTTTGCTCAAGCGAGAAATGCTTCACCTCGTTCAGGTAGGTCGGCGCCCAGTCCAACACGCCGTAGCGTACGAAATAGACAAAGGCGTTGGCAAAAGCGATGGTCCACAAGAATTTGTTATTCAGCACGTGCTCGAAAAATATTGCTTTCGCAGTCAATTCCTTTTCATGGCTCTCGCTGTATGCAAATGTCTTCGGAAAATCCTGGCGATGGTTTTCTATCGTCGGCAGGCCTTCGGACTGTGGCGTATCGCGCACGAGGAGGTAAATCAGCAGTGCGACAGCCAGGGCGAAGTATCCGTGGAGATAGAGTATCGCGTGCCAGTCGGCGAACATTGCCATGGCCAGAATTGCGATCGGACCGACCAGTCCGCCACCGATGTTGTGGGCCACATTCCAGATCGCCATCTTGGTGCCGCGCTCGTTTGTCGAAAACCAGTGCACCATGACGCGTCCGCAGGGCGGCCAGCCCATGCCCTGGAACCAGCCGTTCATGAGCAACAGTACGAACATGATTGTGACCGAGCTCGTGGCGATCGGCAGCGTACCCATGACGATCATCGTGATTGCCGAGCATGACAGTCCGAGCGTCATGAATGCACGGGCATTGCTGCGATCGGAAACGCTGCCCATGAGGAACTTCGACACACCGTAGGCGATTGAAACGCCCGACAGTGCAAGCCCAAGATCCGTTTTGGTATAGCCGAGCTCGGTGAGGTATGGCATCGCGAGCGTGAAGTTTTTTCTTACGAGGTAATAACCCGCATAGCCGAGAAAGATACCGGCGAAGACCTGCAGCCTGAGCCGTCGATAACTCGGATCGACCTCCCCTTCCGGCAGCGAATCACGTTGAATCGGCGGGCGTAGAAACCCAATCATTGATGCGACTCGAAGTATCTCACCGTCAGATCCGGGAAATCCGTGAACACGCCATCGACATCGACTAGGTCTACGAATATGCGCAGGAAGTCGTCGTAGTCTTTCGCGAACGGCGGCATCTGGTTTCTCTCGCGGCGAAACGTATAGGGATGAACCTGCAGGCCCGCGGCGTGCGCGTATTCCACGAACTTCGTCGCTTTCACTTCCGACGCAGTCGAATCAGGCGCGACTAAAAGAAGAATGGACGGGCCGACACCGTCCACGTAAGTGGCGAGCGTCTGCATGCCTTCTTCGCTCAACATCTCTCGGTATTCGGCGGACGTGTCCAGCAACTGAACCAGCCGCAAAGATACGCCGAGCACTGGCATTAGATCATCGTGAATCCGGCGCAGCTCGCCGGCGTCAAAGCACTGCAGGAAGACCAGGTCGTCTTTGCCATCGTAGCCATACTGCTGCAATACCTTGAGCGTTGCGGCAGAAATATCCTTGCCTTCCCCGCGATGAAACGCAGGACTCTTGATTTCCGGGTAAATGCCGACTGACTTACCGGTCGACACATTGAGCCCCTGGATAAGTTCGATTTCCTCGGCAAACGTATTGACCCGGAAGGACGACTTGCCGAGCGGAAAGCGATCCGGAAATACCGGAACGGCGACGCCATCTATTAGCCCAAAGCGCTCGACGACAGACAGCTGCCGGATTTCATCGAGTGTGAAGTCGATAGCGTAATAGCGGCCGTCGACACGGCTACGTCCCGGATAAACCTTCGCAACGTCTGTGACTGTATCGAGGTAATGATCGTGCAGCACGACAAGCTCGTCGTCCCTCGTCATGACCAGGTCCTGCTCTATGTAGTCGGCACCCTGGGCATAGGCCATCGCTTTGGCAGCCAGCGTGTGCTCGGGCAGGTAGCCGCTGGCACCGCGATGCGCGATAACCAGCTTTTTTGGTGCCGAGGTCGATCGCTCCGAATTCTCTCCCTGTTGCTCGCCTGATCGCGCTGCACACCCGACAAGAATTAACACCGCCGAAAACAAGATGAGTTTGATGATATTCACGAATACGTCCTCGTCAGTGAGACGACCTACAGTATGTCACCACCGTGAACGAGTCGATAGACGCTCATATAGTCGGTCCGTTTCCGCTGGAAAATGCCGGGTAATTAACAAGACAAGCAAAAAAAAAGAGGGCTTGCGCCCTCTTTTCTGGTACTGCACTGCAACTCTGATCTAGAAGTTGATTCTTGCGCCAAACTTATAGACAGGACCGTGCTGTTGCGACAGGAACAGCATGTTGGAGTAACGCGCATACAAGCGAGTCGTTTCGTTATTGATATTGGAAGCATCAAGGAAGAACGTTGTCGATTCTTTCCATCTGAATTGATAGGAGAAATCGAGCTGCTGCCGTTCTTCAACATATAGCGGCTGCTGGTAGTTGCCGAATCCGGCAACGGTCTCGCCCCTGTAGTTCAGAGCCAAACGAGCGGTATGCCGATCGTCCTCATAGAATACAGAGAAGTTTCCGGAGTCGCCGAGTCCAGGCAGGATAAATTGCTCACCAATGGCATTTCTGTCGATATCAACATCGCCACCGCTGATCTTGGTGAAGTTGAATACGACTCCGAACGGTGTGCCTTCAAACAGATGCTGAATGACAAACTCGAAGCCGCTGACCGTACCCGAGTTCATGTTATAGGGCGCGGTTACATCAAACATTGCCAGCGGGTCCGCGGACGTTCCGTCGTAGTAGCCCGGATTGCAAACCCACCAACCGTCGGCACCATTGTCTGCACATTCAGCAGGACTCCACGGATAACCGTTGCTCAAATCTACCCCGGCCGCCAGAGCATTCACGACCCACCCCATGTGCTGTTGATCGTTCATCCATCCTTGCGCCCATAGGGCCTGCTGGGATACGCAGTGACCGGTAGCGCCAACGTCTCCCGGAAAGAGTGTATCCGGACGACCTGCATCAACCCATTCCTGGACGCAATCCATGGCTTGCACGCCTAGTGCAGACATTGCCGGGTTGGTCAAACCGTTGATTTCCTGGCCCGATACCGTGCGGCTGCCAATGAAGTCTTTTATTTCCTTGCGGAAATAGTTGATACCGAAGTAGCTATCGTCGGAATAGTAATTCTCATAACTGATATCGAGGTTATTTGACTTCAGCGGCTGCAAATCAGGATTACCACCCGAAGCTGTCGGCTGGAAAAAGTCCCGATTACCTATATCGAGCTGTGAACTAAGAGAGAACAGGTCGGGTCTCGCCATTGTCTTGCTGAAAGACAGCCTCAGTACCTGGCTGTCGGTAAGGCCCAGTGACAGAGCCAGACTTGGGAGTACCTCGGAGCTGCTTCCATACCGCGGCGAATCCACAGAACCTGTGCCATCGTTGACACCGACTAACCCGGCGATCATGTCCCACCTGAGCAGCGACGGCACCGGATAATAGCTGATTGATTCGGTGTCTGATTTTTCGTACCGCAGCCCTGCCACGATGTCTAAGGGCATCACGCCTACCTCGGTGTCCATCTCTACCTGCAGATAGGCCGAATCGAGCGTCTCGTTGACGCGATCATTATGATCGACGCCACCGGCTGTACAGCATACGGCACCGTCCGCGTCGGTTGCGCCCGGATTGTTTTGCGTAAATGCGCTCAACGCGGCGGCTGGATCGATCGCATAGTAGTAGTTGGTGCCGATCGTCGTATTGAATCCGTCCATGAAACTGCCAAGCCCGGTCCTGACAAAGAGAGAATCGTCATAAGTATCGGCGCCAGCTGTGCCGCCATAGCTCGCGATGTTCCGGATCTTGGTGAACTTGTTTTCTACCCGTGAAATTCCGAATTCAAGGGCCGAAACGAAACCGCCATCCTGGTTTTCCCATCCGCCGTTCAACTGGAACTGCTCCAGTTCATTTTCCTTAAAGCCATCGCGAATCGTCGCGCCGGTTGCACGATAGTGCTCAGGAAGGAACTCGGTATTGTAGGAGAAACTATTGATACCTGAGCCGCCACCATTTACGTGAGTAACGGTGCCCTGGATATCCGTTGTGAATCCGATGGAGTTGTTCAGCTCTCCACCTTCAACCGCGGCCGATGAATTGTGGTAGTCGAAACCGAGATAGACAGCATCATTCAGCTGCCATTCCAGGTTAAAACCTGTCGACTTGTTTTCGTTCTTCAGCGACTGCCAGATCAATTCATGGTCATAGGCTCTATTGCCAACAACAACATCGGTAAACGCTCCGTTCGTGTCGATCGTCGCATCGAGCGTATCCCAACCGCCCAACCACGATCCGAACATTACGCCTTCGGCATCAAAATCCACTCTTGAGTACGTGTAGTCGATAGTCGCAACGAGCGCATCGGTGACTTCAAACTGAAATGTGGCCTGAGCATTGGTGCGTACCCGGTCATTATCTTTGATCTGATACGCTGTCGGCTCCTGGTAAAATGTGTATCCGTCCGTCCGGGTGCTGTTATTCGTGTACGCCGGATTCGACGCATCAACACGCAGATAGCCTTCGGACTGGGCCATGACTTCGGGAATCAGCCAGTTCGACTCTCTCGTTCCTTCTTCACGGTTGGTCCGCTCCTGGTAGGCACCGGAAAGGGAAACGCCCCACCTGCCCTGATTGGTCGCGAGAAGAAATGCCGTTTCCAGCGGTGTGCCGCCGGCTACGCTGGTCGAGTCTTCAACGAGACTAATACTGAAGGACTTCAGGGTGCCATCAACGTTCAAGGGTTTGGTTGTCACCATGTTTACGGTAGCGCCAATACCACCTGATGGAAGCAGGCTATTCGCTGATTTGAATACTTCTACCGCCGAGACGCCGGGCGAAGCGATGTCGCCAAAGTTGAAAGATCTACCGCCGACCCAGACTCCGGGTGCTGTCGGCATTTGTCGTCCATTCAGCGTAACCAGGTTGAACTCCGGGCCGAAACCGCGGACTGCGATTGTCTGACCTTCAACATTGCTGCGGTCAATAGCGATACCTGGCACGCGAGCGAGCGATTCCGCGAGATTGCCGTCCGGGAATTTGCCGAAGTCTTCTGCTGCAATAGCATCCATTGTGCCGACATAGCTTCTCTTGATGCTGACAGCGTCTCTCAGGCTGGATCGAATGCCAACGACCGTGACTTCGTCAATGGTTCCATCGTTATCACTGGCGGCACTGCTGTTCGATACAGTCTCCTGAGCCCAGCTGTATGACGCGACGCCCAGCAACGCCAGTATGATGCTGCCGGACAACAATTTGTTCTTATAAACCATTGCATTCCACCCCTTAATCCCAGTATTTACCGATTCCGGTCTTCATAGCGCCACAATTTGACAGCGCTGTCAGAGCGAGTTATAAATCAAGCTGACAGCGTTGTCAAGATGTGTCGGATCCAGGCCAAATAGCGATATTTGCCGCCCACCGATCTGTCAAAAAATTAAAAAATGTTGGAGAACATAGAG
>Ga0224505_10002387_pt1 | contig 11054 bp, 7 predicted proteins | sample SF_Jan12_sed_USG_FD_169102 | JGI IMG/M metagenome (GOLD analysis project Ga0224505, IMG submission 169102) | Sediment microbial communities from San Francisco Bay, California, United States - SF_Jan12_sed_USGS_4_1 | ecosystem: Environmental > Aquatic > Marine > Sediment | place: USA: California...
CGGGAGGTAACCGGAAACATGTTCCTGAAGAATTACTCGCTCGAAGAACCAGGTCGTGTGCGCCAGGTTCCACTTCGGCGGGCTGACGTCGGGCATCGTCTGAACGACGTAATCCTCTGTCATCAGTGGCGCGCAGAGGTCCGCAGAGCACTTTCGGGCCTCCAGAAACGTGCGAAGGAGTTCACTTCTCTCCATCGTCCTCTCTCCTCAGTCGTTTCGGTCCATCATCGGGCTATTTCGCCTTCATCGGAGGGAGCGCAAAGGCCTTGCATTCCGATGAGAACCCGGCGTCCCGGTGTGACCCGTCGCAAAAAGGCTTGTTTCCGCTCTGCCCGCATCGACAAAGAGAGACTCGTGTACGCCCGCCAAGGTCGAAGCGGTTACCTTCCATGTCGACAAGCTCGATGTCCCCCTCTACACGAAGGGAGCCATTGGTTGTTGGTGTGATTTTGACAGTCATAGTATGATCCGGAGTTAAATGAGATGGGAGCTTCCGCAATGTATCAAAAACTCCAGGCGGATGCCAACTTCCAGCGGAAAGAGACGTGAATGAAGAAAAAAAGCCCCGGCATTTTCCTGCCGGGGCCTCACTGTCAGTATCGTTGAAGCTACTTCGAGAGTATCAGCCTCTTGGTTGACACCACATTCCCGAACTGCAGCTGATACAGATAGATACCGCTGGCGAGCCCATCGGCATTCCAGTGGAACGAATAGGTCCCGGCGTTGAGCGCTTCGGAGACGAGCGTTGCAACAGCCTGTCCCAGGGTGTTGTAGATTCTCAGAGTCGTGTGCGCCGCCTCAGGAAGAGTGAACTCAATCGTCGTACTCGGGTTGAAAGGATTCGGATAGTTCTGCTTCAGTGCAAAATCAGCCGGCACCTGGTCCTGATGTGTGAGGTTGACCGACGTCGTGATGCCTCCGGTCTTCCGGAAGATCTGGCCGTTCTCTCCGACAACAGTTCCTGTTGCTTCCGACACCATCGAGACGCCATAGAGAATGCCGGCACCCGAAAGGACCTCGACATTCCACGATGATCCACCGGTCGTTGTCCGGACAACGGTCCCTCCTTCTCCGACGGCAACGCCGGTGAGAGGATCCGAAAACGAGATGCTCCAGAGTTTTTCCGTAGTCCCGGTCGACTGTATGACCCACGAGTCCCCTCCGTCCGAGGACTTCAGAATACTCCCGCTTTCTCCTGCAATGTAGAGCGTTGATTCATCCGGCATGGAAATGCCCCGGAGGCAATCGGTTGTACCCGAGATCAGATCCTCCCAGCTGAGTCCGCCGTCTGTTGTACGAAGAATCACACCGCTGTGGCCGGCCACAAAGCCAAGATTCTCATCTGCCATGTGGGCACAATAAAGAGTTCCTGAGATTCCGCTTTCCATCGACGCCCAGGTAGATCCGCCATCCGTAGAACTCAGGATGGTCCCGTCATTGCCGACAGCAACACCGGTTAATCTCTGAAAGCTCACACCCCTCAGGTGCGAGGTCGTCGGAACGGATGACAGACTCCAGGTGGACCCGCCATCGGCCGACTTCAGCAGCGTGCCGGTCCCGCCTGCCGCCACGACATTATCGGCATCGCTCATGCAGACCGAGAGAAGATTCTCTGAGGTCCCGCTCACCTGTTGAACCCAGGAGCTTCCACCGTCGGTCGACTTCAGGATCACCCCGTCGTTGCCGACAACGAGAATGTTATCTGCGTCCAGCGCAAAGACACTCCTCAGGTGCTCAGTTGTCCCGCCCGGTTGCAGGGTCCAGCTTGGCCCCGCGAACGCAACCACGGCAACCAGCATCGCAAATGACAAAAAGTATGATTTGATCATACCAACCTCCCCGATAATTGAACTTGAGTTGCGAACAGAGAGACGCCGGGAGGACTCGAACCTCCACGAGGCGCCTTGCGGGCGCCTGCCATCCATTCGGCATCAGCGTCAGTAGTTATGATCCAAAGGTAGTACCTGCAGCATTGACGGTTCCGGGGGGAACCAATGGTACCAAGTTAACGAGGAGGAGGGCGAAAGTCTGTGATCGCTATCATGCGATTCCGGCACGGAATGAGCGTTTTCTAATGAGGGGATATCGTCGAAACTGGGAAATAACGGGTGATCCGGTCCGGATGGGCAAATCTGCTGGATTTCGTTTTGAAATGGATACGGTTTGGCGGGTGAGTGATGTCACGGCCGAAAACGCTTCCGGATACGTTTTCTGCCTATTTGGTGAGGAGCATCTTCCCCGTCCGGACGTTCAGTCCTGCTTCGATTCGGTAGAGATACACTCCGGAGGAAGCCTGAGTTCCACCCGCGTTGCGGCCATCCCAAACGACTGAATTCGTTCCGGCCGGCTGGAACTCGTCAACAAGGGTCCGGATTTCCTCGCCAAGAACGGAATAGATTCTGATCGTGGCGTGGACCGGAGTCTCCAGAGTATACCGGATCAGTGTGGATGGATTGAAGGGATTCGGGAAGTTCCCCTCCAGTGAAAGAGCGGTTTCTGTCACCTCTGATGAAGGTGCTGTTGCCGGCATCTCCTGTCTGAATGTCGCCTCTCCGGAATCATGCTGTGTAATCGTAATGGATGAATTGACAGGAAATCCATCGGCGAATGTACTGACCGTTCCATCGGGCCAGAACAAAACCACTTCAAGAATCCGATCGATCTTCCCAAGGCCGATATTCAATGCGAAGCCATTCTGTGCGGAGAAGGCCGATCCCGCGTAGATCGTTCGAAAGAACTGACGGGCAGGACCTGTTCCCTGTACTCCAACCACTTTGATTCTGGTCCCGACAGCATCCCGGCTGACGGTCGAACCGTTCCCCTCCAGCCGGAGTTTCAGGAAATTGCGCGCGGTCGTACTGAGGAATCGGAATCGAAAAAGACGGTTCGGCTCCCGTACGGTATCGGGGCGGGAGATCGGGCCGCCGTTTACGACAGCAACTTCAAGCTGGCCGTCATTGTCGAAATCGATGAATGAAACTCCATGCGTCCGGTAGGGATACGAAACCGGTGCCCATCCTGCGGGCATGGCGGCGGGGAAATCGATCACCGATGTAGCATTCTCGTAGAGAGGATTCCGCTGTTCATCCAGCCCTGTACTCAGGTAGAGCCGGTCGGTTGCCCCGGAATCCGGACCTCCGTTGCCGACATAGATATCGGGAATGCCGTCATAATTCAGGTCCCCGATCTGGCATCCCATCACGCCGTTCTCTTCGAGGAAACCGTCATTGAAGCCTGCCGTCATGGCGACATTCGTGAATTGCTCACCATTCTGATTCATGAACAGGGCGTGTCCCGGAGGATAGTTTTCTATCTCATCACATTTGGAGAGCATTTCCGGATTGATCGGAAACGGGCAATCGTTGCAGCCGCAATCTCCAGTGACGAACGAACGGGCTCCGTCTCCGCCGCCGCGCATGAACACCATGAGGTCTTCCCATCCGTCATTGTTGAAATCAGCAGCGACGCTGGCGAATGAGTCGAACGGATCGCTGAGGTCGTCAGCCGGTCCGCTCATCTCCGCTGTCACATCGGTGAATGTTCCGTCACCATTGTTCCTCCACAACACGTTGCATCCGCGAAATACATGCTCATAAAGATCCATATCGAGATCATTGTCGAAATCGAACCAGGTTGAATGCCGCGTTGAACCACGGTACACTTCAAGGCCGGATCCCTCCGTCACATCGGTAAATGTCCCGTCTCCATTGTTCCTCCAGAGAGTGTTCCGTCCCTCCAGCTCAGGATGTTCCACGAGGGTCTTGGTGTTCCCGTTGACAAACAGATCGAGATCGCCGTCGTTGTCGTAATCCGCAACAACCGCATTACCGCTGGAGGTTTTGATCGCCTGTTGTTCTCCCTCCGGAACGATCCCCGCGATTCCGGCTTCGGCTGTCACATCCGTGAAGGAAAAATCGCCTGTGACCTGGTTGTTGGTGATCCAGTTGTTCCTCCACAGGTAGTCGAACCCGACCCCCTCATTGCCGCCGCAGGCGATAAACAGATCCGGATCACCGTCATTGTCGTAGTCAAATGCAACACCACCCCAGGTCAGCTGAGCGCTGTCAATCAGGACCTGGACCTGCTCGAACCTTCTCGAGCTTCCGCCGCCCGGCATGCTCCGGAGGATATACGATTCATCGCCGGGGTTGCCGATGTAGAAATCCAGGTATCCGTCCAGATCAAAGTCAGCCGCAATATTGGCCCGGCCCCTCTTGTGGTGCCCGAATGTTGTGTCCTGAAAGCCTGTCACAAGACCGACATCCCGGACATGGACAGCGGTCTGGGCATGGGAGAGGTCATTCGGAAAGATGAGAATCAGGATGAGAAGGATGAATGGAACTGCAGTAGACATAGATCGCAACACGCTCCCCCGAGTATTCTCTTGAACAGGCGGTTTCCGGACGGTGATCCGGTTATTTGGACAGGATGAGTTTCCTGGACGCGACAAAGTCGCCCGCGACGATTGAATAGAAATATATTCCGGTCGCATGTCCCTCCGCATTCCACGTTACGGAGTGGGCACCTGTGCTTTTCGTCTCGTCCACAAGTGTCGCCACTTCCTGACCCAGAAGGTCGAACACCCTGAGCACGACATGATTCTCCACCGGCAGTTGATAATGGATGGTCGTTGAGGGATTGAACGGATTAGGATAATTCTGTTCGAGGCTGAACGACCCCGGGACCTCTGTTTGAATGTGTGTTCCGGTCGTCATTCCATTATAAAACACGATCGTTGAACTGTTCAGAGAAAGCCCCTCCGTCACAGTGCGGACGGTCCCATCCGGCCATGTGATCACCATCTCGTCGATGCTGGTCGCATCTGACAGGTAAAAGTGGAGTTCGAATCCGTTCTGCGCCGAGAAGGCGTTACCACCGTGCAGAGTCCGGAACACAGACCAGCTTCTATCCTCATTACTCATCCGGAGTTCACAGCGGGTGCCGATCGCGTCCCTGCTGACCGCGATGCCATCACCTACCGGTCTCACCGTAAAGTACGCCGAGGGACCATCCAGCTTCAACTGGAAGAGGCGGTTCGGCTCCCTCACGCCGGCGCTGCCGGTTGAAACCCCGCCATTGACAACAGTGATCTCCAGTTGCCCGTCTCTGTCGGTATCGACAAAATTCACACCATGAGTCCGGTAAGGGTATTCACGCGCGGGAAATCCATTCGGAATCTCCGCCGCAAAATCGATCAGAGCGGTATTGTCAGCATACGATTCTCCGCCGTCCAGCGAGGTATAGAACTGATCCCCCGTCCCGTCATGCGGACCTCCGTTTCCGACATAGATATCGGGATACCCATCGCCGGTAACATCTCCGACCATACAGCCCATGACGCCGTTCCACGGGACGTAGTTGTCGTTTACCACGGTCGACCCTGCGATATTCTCGAACCTGGTTTGTCTGTTCATGAAAATGGCGTGGCCGTCTTCATACGGAGTCCCCTGACCGTCCGGTTCCCCCCTCATGAAGCTGATTATATCCTCCCAACCGTCATTGTTGAGATCAGCCACCGCGCTCACAAACGTTTTGTGGGGAAAGCGCAGGTCATGACCGGGTGCGGATGCCGCGGCGGTCACATCGGTGAACGTCCCGTCGGCGTTGTTCCTCCAGAGGATATTCTGACCGTTGTGGTTGCTTTCAAACAGGTCCTGGTCTCCGTCATTGTCGTAGTCGATGAAGGTGGAATGGCGGGTCGGACCAAGATATGTGCCAAGTCCGGCTTCATACGTGACATCCGTAAATGTCCCGTCCCCGTTGTTCCGATAGAGAGTGTTTCTTCCGATCAACTCGGGAAAATCCGGGTCTGCCTGCCAGTGGATGTTCTGGCTGACAAACAGGTCGGGGTCTCCATCCTGATCATAATCTGCGACCACCGCACCGGCACTGGCTGTCGGAATTGGCTCGCTGTTTCCCCTCCCCCCGAAACTCCACGCCTGACGCAAGGGCGGACGATGGAATGGTTCATGCCCGGAGCAATCATCGGTCACCTCAGATGGTTCCGTGAAGTATGCCGGAACATTGTCTGTATCCGGCACCGGTCCGGCGACTCCGGCCTCCTCCGTGACATCCGTGAATTCAAGGACGCCGGTAACAGTCCCCTCCATGATCCAGTCGTTTCTGAAAAGGTAATCGAATCCGACTCCTTCGTTCGCACCACAGGTGATGAAGATGTCATAATCATCATCATTGTCGTAATCGAACGCCACCCCTCCCCATGAAATATCGCCGACCGTCAGGACCTGCACCATTTCATACTTTCTTTCTGAACCTGTTCCCGGCACACTCCGGAGAATAACTGATTCGTCACCCGGATTGCCGATAAAGAAATCGACATACCCGTCCAGGTCGAAGTCCGCCGCAATACTGGCGCGCCCCTTCTTGTGATGCCCGAGCGAGGTATCCTGAAACGAGGTTCCAAGACCTATATCCCGGACGGAGAGAATCTGGGCGTTCGCAGAAGATGGATGAATATCAAGGAAGAGGATGAGGGTCGAAAGGGTAAGGAAGAATTTCATAAGACCAGGATTTTTCCTTTCATATCGATTGGGGATCGATCATGGTGTATCGATACGGTGCCTCCGCTGTATGTTACGAAAAACTCGAAGAATACCAAAAATCAAACCTCCTGAAGGACTCAACTCATCTGGTCACAACTGGGTCGCCGGAGAAATGACATCGCTCACTCCAATGCCAATCGGGAAAAACAGCAACTGATGGTCAGTTATTATAACACCTAAGCGGGTTCGATGGTTCAGTGAATCAACTTTGAATTTTCTGAGATTAATGCTATATTTCAAGGTGGCAGGTTGCTCAACCGCCCCGATCCCGAATTTCTCTACAACTTAAATTATGCAATACACACACCACCGCTTGGAGCTCTTTGTGCGGCCATTGCTTCTTGTTTTTTTGTTCCTCTGCTCCCTCCCATCTTCTGATGCTCAGACTTTTGAAGTCCGTGATATGGCGCTCCTCACCCAGTTTCAGGACACTGCCTTCGGTCATTTCAAGAGAGGACGGGCCACGATCGCTTCTGATTTCGATCTGGATGGTTACGTCGATTTTTATATGGGAAATCCGGGCGACGAGAGCTATATCCTGAGAAGTGTTCCGGTAGTGAACGGCGGAAGGAGTTTCGAGCTCACCCAGGTTCTGGTCACCGATCAATTGACCTGGGGTGGAGTTTCGTTCGACTATGACAACGATGGCGACTACGACCTCTTTATCGCCTGCGGCGGAAATGAAGGAATTGGGTTTGATTACCTCTTCCGGAACGATTGGATTCTCGAGGGACAACTGACCGGTCAGCTGCTCTTTACAGATGTCACTGCCGAGGCTGGTGTGGCAGGCATTGTCCCGGAGGGTGAATCACAGGCGATAAAAACGGCAAGCGGAAATGCGGTCGTTGCTGACTACGACCTCGACGGCGATATTGATATTTTTGTGAACGGGAACTTCAAACTCCTCCCAGGTCATCCGGAGCTCCAGGGCCGAAACACTGTCTGGCGGAATAACAGTGACGGGACCTTTACTGATGTGACCATGTCGACCGGGCTTGGTGAGTACGACGGATCGACACGACATTCCACCTGGTTCGATTTCGATAACGATGGGTATCCGGATTTGTACGAGAATGTGTTCGGCGGATGCAACGTCCTCTGGAGAAACAACGGCGATGGCACATTTGCCGATGTCACTGCCGCGATGTCAGCTCCCGGGCATGATCTGAGCGAACCCCAAAGGGCTTTCTCCAGTGTCGCAGCGGACTTCAACAACGACGGCTGGGAGGATCTGCTTGTATTCATGAGAGCACAGGGAGACGGAGCGCCCCGTGGTGGATCGCCCTCCGCACCCACTTCCGGCGACTGCGGCTGCAACGAGTGTATCATCCCACCGACGGAAAGAGTGGAATGTGATAACATCGGCTATCCTGAGGGACACCTTCTCTTCATCAACAGGGGAGGTCTCCAGTTTGAGAATGTTTCCTTTCTGGCAGGGATCAATGAGGATTTTGTCGCGGAGAACGGCGTGATGGGCTGCCAGATCGGCGATGTCAACGCAGACGCGATCCCGGATGTGTATGTCGGCAACGGCGGCCCTGATTTCGGCCAGAACGACAGATTCTATCTCAGCACAGGTGTTGATGAAGGAGGCATTCCACATTACGAGAATGCAACCTCACTGATCGACTACCCGGCGGAAATTCCGGCAGGCTATGAAGCAACATACCCGTACCGGACACACGGCGTTGCCTTTGTTGATTTTGACAACGACGGGACTGTTGAGATTGCGGTATCCAACGGAGGACCGCGCTCCCGCCCCGACTCGGTCCGCGAACCGGACCGGCTGTTCAAGTTCTTCACCGAAAACGAACCTGTTTTTGTGAAGATCCGTCTGGTCGGAAACGGTACATCGGTCAGCCGTGATGCTATCGGGACGAAGATTACACTGATTGTTCGGAACAATGAAGGGACCGAACGGGCACTCTATCGCACGCTGTACGGCGGCAGCTCGTTCTCCGCCCAGAACGGATTCGATCTGATCATCGGACTACGCGATGGCGATACTCTCGAAGAGCTCTCAGCCAGATGGACCGATGGAACGGTGACAGCAATCACGGAGGGACTGTCACTGAACACGACACTCGTCGTGTCCCACGGCGGGCTGGTAACCGGAATCGGACCTGCGAATACGGCACCCCAGACATTCAGGCTCGAGCAGAACTATCCCAATCCGTTCAACCCCTCAACCCTCATCAGATACTCGCTTGAAGGAGCGGATCATGTCAGCCTGAAGGTCTACTCGATGATGGGAGAAGAGATCGTCACTCTGATCAATGAATACCAGGAAGCAGGCCAGAAAGTGGTATCGTGGAATGGAAGAAATACGGCCGGCCAGAGAGTTGCCACCGGTGTCTATATGTACAAGATCATCACATCGACCGATGTCCAAGTGCGAAAGATGATGCTGGTGAAGTGAGCACAACACCAGACTGGCTTCAACCTCGTGAAAAGAGCGGCCTTAAGCCGCTCTTTCTTTTGAACCCCACACAGTCGTTGTCTGCCTTGTTGGTTCGAAGATGGTTCAGTATCCTGTCCTGTATTTCACTGGAGAGCAGGTGGAACGGCCCGAGCGGGACGGTCACGGGCGCAAGACATCCTTTCCGGCGGAACCTGCCGGGCCCGTCGAAAGCCCCGAATCTGTCTCTGTATCGCCCAGTTCTTAAGCCAAGACTCTCACTCTTTCAGCGGGATTGTCCAGCAGGTTGGCACGGTCCGGGCAGACCGCCGGATTCATTTGAAGGAGCCATGGCCTGTGTCGGTCAACATTGAGATCGACACGGATACGGTACCGGACTCGGGCTCAGGTTTTTCCGCCCAGCTTACGATAACGAACCACAGCGACGCGGGCTGGCGTGGTGAGCAATGGATGATCATGAAACTGCCGGACGGGCATATCAGGGAGATATCGAACGGTTCCCGGAGGGTGTCCCTCAGCGCAGGGTCGAGTGCATCGAAGTCCCCTCAGGTTCGCATTCCGGCGAGCGCACGGCCGGGAGAGTACTGGCTCATCGCGTATGCAGGGGCAAGCCGGGATTCCGCACAGGCCGTTGATTCCGTCTGGTTCACGAAGGCGGGAGCTGGGCCGGTGAGGCCTGCGGCGGTTTCCGCTATTGCAGGAGCCGGTTTGCAGACATTCCTCGGGACCAATCATCCGAATCCGTTCAATCCTTCGACGACGATCAGTTACGGACTGGCGGAAGAAGGGCATGTGACGCTTCGGATCTATACCCTGCTCGGGCAGGAAGTTGCGACCATTGTTGACGGAGTGCAGGAGGCAGGGAATAGAACGGTTGTGTGGAATGGTAGGGATGAATATGGTCGCCAGGTTGCCAGCGGCGTGTATCTGTATCGGATGGATGCGTCCGGGTATGTGGAGACAAAACGCCTGCTTCTTCTGAAATAGCCCTTAAGACCTCCTCAAGTCTTCCAACCTCCCCTTTTGCCAACCTGCGCGAGGCGCCGTGAGTTGATATATGTCAGAAAAACGGTCCTCCGGGAAGAAAACCCACCCGATCCTTGCATCTGGGGAAGTTGAACTTTACCATAAATGTACAGTGGCCAGCGGGACCCACCTGCTCCACCTTCCCGATTCTGCAACGAAAGGAAACCCAAGGACCCGCTGACTGCCTCAGAACAAATGTTCTTCACATGCTCTCTTCTCATAATCTGCTCAGTTTCCGGCAGCGTGTACCATCCACATCATTGATCGGAGGAATGATGCGAATTCATCTATCGCGCAGAGGTTGCCTCTTGATTCGTACAAAAACCACACTTGTTCTGGCGGGACTGGCCCTACTCCTGAACGGAGGCAGACCAGCCCTCGCCGATGATTATGTGGTAGAATACGTAGCCACCGCCTCGAGGGGGATTGATATGAACGATGAAGGGGATGTGATTGGGACTTCCTACCTGGACATCGGATGCGGTTCGTCATGTCTGCCTCCCGAGGAAACCGTCGTTTGGAGAAACGGTGAACGAATCGTTCTCCCCGAGGTCCCGGATCTTGAATACCTTACCGTCACCGGAATAAACTCTGACGGCTGGATCTGCGGATTGGGGTATTACCAGTTCGTGAACACCCACGCGGTTGTCTGGATTCCCGACGGCGAAACATACACGGCGATCGATCTGGGGACTCTTCCGGGCAGGTCGGGCTCTGCTGCCGCCGCGATCGACGACTTCGGTCGGGTGGTCGGCTGGTCCTCGAATTCGAGCTTTCCGTATAACGGAGCCCCGTTCATGTGGACTCTGGATGGAGGTATCGTCGATCTGTCTCTGCAGGGTTTCCCCGTTGAGGAACCGCGCGGGATGAGTCCTGGCGGTAAAGTCGCAACACATAACTACTGGTACCAACTGGAGGATCCTTCGAGTGTTTCTGCTCTCGCGCCTCCCCCGTTTGGATTCAGTGTCCAGATTTCGAAGGTAGCGATCAACGATGCCGGTGATCAGGCCCGTCTCCTTGGGCAAACCTCAGGCCAACGCCTTATC
>Ga0224505_10002388_pt1 | contig 11052 bp, 11 predicted proteins | sample SF_Jan12_sed_USG_FD_169102 | JGI IMG/M metagenome (GOLD analysis project Ga0224505, IMG submission 169102) | Sediment microbial communities from San Francisco Bay, California, United States - SF_Jan12_sed_USGS_4_1 | ecosystem: Environmental > Aquatic > Marine > Sediment | place: USA: California...
TCCTTACCGCCCTTTACGATACGGCGAACAGGCCGGGAGGATTTAACAAGGAGATCAGGATATTCTCCAACGATCCCAAAACTCCCGAAAAGGTAGTGGTGATAGACGGAGTAGTAAAGCCGCGGCCCATGCCGATGATTGGCGTGGAGCCTGCCTTCATGAACCTGGGCAAGGTGAAGATCAATGAAGAGCGGCTTCTGAAGGTTGCTGTCTCCAACATGGGGGAAAAGGAGCTCGAGCTCTACAGCATCAGTTCGAGGGACGGCAGCATAAAGCTTTTAGACAAGGAGATGAGGATAGCGCCGGGAGAGAAGGTAGACCTGGAGCTTTCCTACAAGCGGACGGCAGCGGGCAGTTTCCGCGAGGTGTTTCTGGTGATGTCCAATGCCCGCCGGGCGACGGTATCGCTGGTGGTAACGGGTGAGACCGAATAGAGAGGTGATATGACAAGATTGTTGCAGGCAGCAGTTGGTGTAGCGGTGGTATTGGGTTTTGTGGCGGTGCAGGTCGACGTCTCGTCGGCCATGGGCAAGGCGCCGAAGAAAGAGGACCTTTCTGTCTGGCGGGTAAACCCCGACGAGATGCTCGAAATTCCACTCTTTTCCGAGGACACCTTTCCTCCGATCCTTGAGCCCAAGTCGGATACCGTCGACAAGACGCCGTTTGCCGATACTGAAATGGTCATCGGGGTAGTCGTCAACGGGGAAGCAAAGGCCTATCCCATAGGCATCCTTAACTATCACGAGATGGTAAACGACGTGGTGGGTAAAGAGCCGATCCTGGTGACCTATTCGCTCCTCGGCGATATCGGCATGGTCTTCAAGAGCCTTCAGGGGACGGAGACCCTTGTCTTCAGCAACTCCGGCCGCCTCTATCGCTCCAACCTCGTATTCTATGACGGCAGGACCCGCTCCTACTGGTCCCAGGCCTGGGGCATGGGGATCAAGGGCGCCCATGTCAACGAGCAACTCACCAGGCTTCCCGTAGTGAGGACCACTCTGGGGCTTTGGAAAAAGGCGCATCCGAAGACGCTGGTGCTCTCGAAGAAGACCGGCTCAACCCGGAACTACTTCAAGTACCCCTATGGCGACTATTACACCAACGAGCGGATACTTTACCCCGTGGCGAACCTCGACAAGATGAAGCTGCACCCCAAGGAGTCCATGACCTTTGTGGCCGAGCCCGACAAGAAGGTGGTGCAGAACAGTTTCTCCGGCGCCTTTGCGCAGTTTCAGAACTCGGTGGTGAAGGAGAAAGGGTTCATGTCGTCCCCCTTCGGCTCAGGCTGGGTTGTGGCCCTGTGGGATTCGTCGTTCGAGACGGTGAGGGTCTATGCGGTTTCGGAAGAAGTGACGGCAGTATCGGGTAGTTCCGTCTCTCTGAAGAGTGGGAAGAAGGCCGCTGTCAAAGACCTGAAGGAGATGCCTTCCAGCCGGGCTTTTGCGTTCATCCTGCCAGGGTTGTTTCAGTAAAGGCGGGGTTCTCTTCGTCCTCGGCCCATGTTGCCGGATTGTTGGCGATATATTCGCGGGTATCGCACAATTCGTCGTCGTTCCTGATGACGCGTTCGTAGTAGTTGCGTTGCCAGAGACGGCCGGGAAATGGCGGCCAATCGTTTTGTTTTACGCCGGTTATGTACCCATTTGTGGTCATCGTTTTGAACCAATCCATGATGTCACCCAATGTAGGGTGCCCTTCTTTATCACGGTTAACATTATCAGGGCGGCCACATAGGGCCACCCCTACGATGGCAATAATCCCGTGAAAATGATTGGGCATGACAATGGCCGCATCGGTTTCTATCGTCGGGAATTTGTTGTTCAATTCATCCCACCATTGCCAAACCATCCGCCCCGCATCATTCAACATCATTTCCCCATTCACCACATCTCCAAATAAACATTCTCGGTTCTGAACGCATATCGTTACTAAATATGCGCCCGCATTGGAATAATCGAAATGCCGTAAACGAATGGAGCGGCGGTGGTGGATGTCGGGATTGTATTTGTTTGGCATATTGTCGTAGGGGCACCCCTGCGTGGGTGCCCTTTGTCGCGGTTTGAATTATAGGGCGGCCACATAGGGCCGCCCCTACAATATAACCCAAAAAGAAAACCCCGCCCCGGTTGCCCGGAGCGGGGTTTTTTTGTTAACCCGGATCGAAACCCGAATTAGAAGGTCAGCTTGATCTGAGCATAAGCCCAGGTCTGGTCGTCGTCGTCGGCATAGATGCGAACGCCGCCGCCAGTGAGGTCCGTATCACCGAGGTCGCCAGGGAAGAAGATGCTGTAACCACCCTCGAGGGAGAGGTTGTCGGCATACTTGTACTTGACGCTTATATCAAGCTCGGAGCCGAGGTCATCCTCGGAGTTGTTGGCATACTGAGCAGTGGTAACAGTGCCAAGAGTCCTGGCGCCGCCAGCGTTGTACCAGTAGTCCTTCTCCTCGTTCAGCTTGAAGTTCCAGTAGTCAGCCTGAATATAGAGGGCCTTGGTGGGCTTGATGCTGGCACCGAACCTCCAGGCTTCGACGTTCTGGAAACCAACCAGGTCCATATAGCCGAGCTGGGCATGGCCAGTAGGGAAGAGCTGGTTGAAGGTCTCGGTGTCACTGTCGGTGGAGCTATCGTCACCGTCGGCATGGACGTACTCAACATAGAGCCTGGGGCTCATGTCCACAGGCAGGGTGTAGCCGACGTTGATGGCATAAGCCATCGCATCGACATCGGCATCCTGGAAGGTGTTACCAGTCTGGTAGTTGAGTTCAGCGGTGTAGTCCAGGCCGCCGACCGCACCCTTGATGCGAGCGCCGAGGGTGTAGATGTTGACAGAGCCTTCCTTGTTGGCGCCGGCTACGGTACCATCACCATCAGCATCGCCGTAGCTGATCCCGCTGATCAGCGCTGTACCAGTATCATTTCCGTTATTGGCCGAAGAATCGCTCGCTACGTTGCTACCACCGTCCCTGAGCCACAGGGCATAGACATCAATGACGTTGTCCTTGAGGCCCTTGTAGGTCAACCACGCACCAAAGAAGTCCTGGTCGTTGTCATTACCCTCGATTGTGTTGGTGGTCCATGAATTCTCGTCGACTTTCGCGCCCCACACATCGAGGGCGATGTCGCCGGAGCTGTACATGAACTTGACCGCATCGAACCTGCGGCCGGTATCAGCCCAGTCAAGGCCACCTACCAGCCTCTGATCGCCGTAGGAGAGAACCTGACGGCCGAGACGGGCGGAGATCGGGGTGCCGAACACCTTGTTTATCTGGATATATGATTCGAAAACATCGGTGTTATTGAGGCCAGTTGTAGTACCGGAAGTGTTCTCAGCGGTGCTGGTCGTGCTCCCAGTGGCGCCCCAAATATGGATGTTCTGCAGCGAAACCTTACCGCTGATCTCATCGTTGACCTTGGCGTTTACCGTGATCCTGGTCCTCTGGTGGGTACCGTGCAGCGTGTCGGAGTTATCGTTGTTAAACGTCGCACTTTCCCTGTTCTCATACTTGATCCTGACTTCACCGCCCACATCAACAGTGGCGGCGGCGGCCAGACCGGCGGTACCGATCATCATGAGACCGGCGCCGGCAATTGCAAGATATTTCTTCATGTGTAAATCCTCCTGAATTGTTCAAAACTGCGCATACTTTCGTATGCATTCATGCTGCCTTACTACTGTTGCCTTGCAGCCAAACAACTGGGAAAGCCTTTCATCACCTCCTTATGAGAGAAATTTGCGACCTGCCCCGTGAGGCAGTGTCAAAAAAACCGGCCTGTTCGGCCCTTTACTACTAAACGTGCAGTAATTACCATTCGGCCAGCCTGTGTGTCAAGGTATTAATGATACAGGCTATTGTGGCTAGAGCGATAAAAGCAAGAGGTGTGCCTCAGGGTCGCAGGCTGAAGGCTGAAGGCTGAAGGCTGAAGTGGAAAATCTGAAAAAACAATGGGTTGAGGTGTGTAAAAAAAGTGGGAACAAATATTCGGCTTTGCCGTCTAATTACCTCTGCCGTTGGTTTCTCCGCTTTTTGTGTCGTTAATGCGGCAGTTCTCTGTGGGGAAAATACAACAGGCGATTCAGTCTGATTTTTTAGGAACAAGTATCACTTCCAGAATCCAGCTGGTCACTGAAATGACCAGCGCCCCCTTGATAGCCGCCCAGATTCCATAAATCTCGAAACCGGGAACGATCCAGTCAGCCAGCATGAGCATGAGGCCGTTGATAACGAAGAGAAACAGGCCCAGGGTCAGGATGGTTACCGGCAGGGATATCAGTTTGACAACCGGCCGGATCACTGCATGGATTACGCTCAGCGACAGGGCTGCCCATGCGACAGGCATGGAGAGCGGGAGCTCGCCCTGTATGCTTATATCCCGGATAAGGTAATCGGCGGCAAGGATGGAGAGAAAATTGATGAAGATGCGGAGGAGGATTTTGATGATGAAGGACATTTTTCTGTAGGGGCACCCCTGTGTGGGTGCCCAAAATAAAGGGCACCCACACAGGGGTGCCCCTACAACAATTTACGCCTTTTCGGCCAGTCTCTTCCGTTCCTTTTCCATGGCTTCTTTGCCGGCTTCGTAGGCGGCGGCAATGATACCCTTGGTTTCCTGGACGGTCTCCTTGCCATGCTCGATGGCATGGGTCAGGCTCTCCTTGCCTTCTTCATAGGACCGGAGAGTCCTTTCTTTTGCGGTCCTGGCCAGGGTTTCCCCCTTTTCCTTCAGTTCACCGGAAAGGTGCTTTATCTTTTCCCGGGTCTCTTTCCCCGACTGGGGGGCGAGAAGCAGCGCCAGTCCGGCGCCTACCAGGCCTCCAAGAAGAAACGATACCAGTATGGAACCTCCTGAATAATCTCTTTCGTCACTCATAATTCTTCACCTCCTTCGCAAGAAATCCAAAGCTGATACCATCATACGCGGTTTCGACTGTCCCGAGGCCGCGATCTTCCTTAATGCGATTATGGCGCCAATGGCCTCAGCGGCCACAACGATCTGATGCACACTTTTTTTCAGCGCGACTACGGAGTGTTTCCATTGGTCCGCTCTGGCTGAAACGCTGTTTATTCTGGCCGAGAGAACCTTCAGTCCCTGGAGAAGCGGGCCAAGGGATGAGTCCAGCATGGCAGTGAAATTCTGGACGCCGGCCAATGTGCGCCGAACCTGAAGAAGAAGACTGGCTGAATAATAGACTATAACGGCAAGTGCGAGTGAAATGATGAGCAGGAAAATAAGTTGCACGGTGGTCTCCCGGAAAGATGTCTATAGCTTATCATATGGCCGCGACGGTGTCCACGGCAGGACAATGGATGCCGAGTAATGAACCCTTAAGGGCTGCTTTTCTCCAGCGCCTGCTTCAGGTCATCGATGATATCCTCAGGGTCTTCCAGCCCGACACTCAGCCGTATGAGCAGGGGGTCTACCCCTTTTTTTTCGCACTGCTCATCGCTTTCCTTGTGGTGGAACATCGACGCGGCGTGCTGAATAAGGGTTGCGGCATCGCCCAGGCTTACACCAAGGGTACAGAGTTGCACTGTGTCGCAAAGTTTTCGGCACTGTTCACGGGATGCCAGCCGGAAGGAGACGACACCGCCGAACGCCTTCATTTGACGGGTGGCCAGTTCGTGGTCGGGGTGGGAGGCGAGGCCGGGGTAGATGACGGAATCGACCGACGGATGGGTTTCGAGAAAACGGGCGACCTTCATTGCCGAGTCGCAGTGACGGTCCATCCGGAGCGGCAGGGTCTTGAGCCCCCGCAGATAGAGCCAGGCATGCATGGGGGCGAGGATGCCGCCCAGGTCGCGGCGGATGCCGTGCCTCATGCGATGGATGAAACGTTCCTTGCCGACGACAACTCCGCCGACGGCATCGCCGTGACCGCCTATGTACTTGGTGGCGCTGTGGATGACGACATCGACCCCCTTCGACAGGGGCCGCTGTAGGTAGGGCGTGGCGAAGGTGTTGTCGATGGCAGTGGTTATACCGCGCTCCTTCGCAACCCTGGCGAGGGCCTCGATATCGGTGATCTCCAGTTGCGGGTTGGAGGGGCTCTCGAAGTAGACGAGCTTTGTCTTCTCCCGGATGGCCTTGGCCAGATTCCGTACCCCGTCCGTTCCGGCGGCGTCGAAGAAGTCGACTTCATACCCCATGGGGCGCAACTGGTGGGCGATAAGTGAGTGGGTACCCGAATACATGCTTCGCGCTACGAGCAGATGCTCTCCCGGCTTCGCTACGGTCATGAAGACGGCGGAGATGGCGGCCATGCCCGACGCAAAGGCGAGGGCCGCCTCGCCCCCCTCGAGGAGCGTCATCTTTTTCTCAAAGGCATCGACAGTGGGGTTGCCGATGCGGGAATAGATGTACCCTTCTCCCGTTTCGAACTGGCTGATGGTGTCGGCAACTTCGTCGAAGGCAAAGACGGCGTTCTGGTAAATCGGGACGCTCAAGGGGTTGTGGGGGTGGCCTTCCTCCCCGCCGTGAACGGCGAGGGTGGAAAAACGCGCCGCAAGATGGTTGACATGCCCGGTCTTTTTATTCATCATGAGTCGTCCTTGGTCAAAGGTGTCCTGTGATTTTGGAAACTACGATACCATAACTGTCCACTTTCATGGAGGAGAAAAGATGACTCTTATGCGCCGTATAGTGAAGCCCCTGGTCCCCGTGCTGATAGCCGCTTTTTTCAATATGACCATGCCGGTGCACCCGGTGTCGGCGGCGATGGTGGGAACCGACGCGGTGATTGATGCGGGCAAGGCCCAGTCTGAACGGACTCGCGTGCTTGCATTCCTCGAACGGGACGATGTGCGGACACAGATGCTGTCTCTCGGCATTAGTAATGAAGAGGCACAGGCCCGCGTGGCGAGCCTGACCGACAGCGAAATCTCCCGGGTCGCGGCGGCGATGGACCAGCTTCCCGCGGGCGGTGATGTGGGGATTATCGGTGCGCTTCTCTTTATATTCATTGTACTGCTGTTCACCGACATCCTTGGGTTGACCCATATATTCCCGGCCATCAGCGGCAAACGGTAATGCGCTTTCCGGTAGGGGCAATTCATGAATTGCCCCTACGGCTTCTTCCTCTCATTCTGCTTTTTCTCTCCGGTTGCGCCACCCTCGAAACGACCCGTCTCGTAAGCGATCATCCGGCCGACTTGCCGTCACGGGTTGAATTGTCTGAAGTCCTCTTTCATCCTCAGGAAGACTATCAATGCGGCCCGGCGTCTCTGGCCATGCTCCTTAACTGGAGCGGCGACGCCGTCACTCCGGATGACCTTGTCTCCCAGGTTTACAGCCCCGCTCGGAAAGGGAGCCTGCAACCGGACATGATAACGGCGACGCGCCGTCACGGCCGCATAGCCTATCCCCTCTCCGGGATGGAAAACCTGTTGGCGGAAATCGCAGCCGGCAATCCCGCGATCGTCCTACAAAACCTCGGTCTCTCCTGGTATCCGGTGTGGCACTATGCGGTAGTGATTGGCTACGATCTGGAAGAAAAGACGGTCATTCTCCGTTCAGGCAAGACAAGGCGCGAGGTGCTTTCGATGAAGCTCTTCGAACGGACCTGGGCGCGGAGCGGAAAGTGGGGGATGCTGGTATTGCCTCCGGACAGGCTGCCCGGCCGGGTCGATGAGAAGTTGTACCTCGAGTCAGTGGTCGGCCTGGAAAGGGCGAGTCAGTGGTCGGCGGCGATAACGGGCTATGAAACAGCTCTTGCCCGATGGCCGGAAAGCCTGGGCGCTATGATGGGGCTGGGAAACAGCCGCTATGCGCTGGGGAACCTTGCCGGGGCGGAAGAGGCATTCAGAAAGGCTGTTCGACGCCATCCCGGTGAAGGAGCGTCTTTCAACAACCTCGCCCAGGTGCTTTCGGATCGGGGCAAGAAGGAAGAGGCGCTGGTCGCCGCGAGACGGGCTGTCGAGCTGGGCGGGCCGCTTGCCGAGACCTACCGGCAGACGCTGGAAGAGATAGAGAAAAAGTGACCCGTTTCAGATATCCATGCCTGCCCGCCTTAGCTGTTCCACAACGGCATCGGGCGGTTTCCTGTAGGTCTGCTTTGAATTGAAGAGGCTCGACAGGCGGTAGTAGGTCCTCAGCACACCCTTCGGGCCCGACCGGGCCTTCCCGGCAAATAACGGATACTTGTTTCTGTCCTCGCCGGTAAAGACCAACTGTGTCGCCAGTCCGCTGTAGTCGAACAGCCATTCCACCGGCATATCGGGAAACTTGTCGGCGTCAAACAGATCGTTCTTCACGAAGAGGGAGTTGGTAAGGGTGCAGCAGATCAGTTTGTATCCCTTCTCTGCTCCCAGCTTTTCCAGGGCCTTGGCGGAGCACTTGAGGTAGACGAAACCCTCGGGATCGAAATATTCGATATGGGGCGGGATATGCTGGTTGTGTTCGATGACGACGACCTGCGGGTCTACATGGCTCATATTCTTCCAGACATGGTAGTCGAAGGAGTCGATGTCGATGGAGAGGATGCCGATTTTGGGGTCCAGCCCGTTGGTCCGGAAGATATCGTCGAGGCTGTCCTTGCCGACGGCAGCAATAAATTTGTTGAAGACCGCCGTATCAAACCCCTTCGTATTCTCAGCCAGCTCCTTGCCTTTCGCCGGGTCTCCCTCGATTAGGACCGCCTTCCATCCCCTGTTTTTCCACAGGTCCCACGCGTTGGACGCCACGATGCCGTCCCATGCCCCGAACTCACACACCGACTTTATGGCCTGGTCGCCGAGGATGGAGATAATGTAGTCCAGTATCCCGTCCTCACCGTGCTGCGAGGTGATATTCCGGGCATAACGGTTCAGCTTTTCCTTCATGACTGTTTAACCCGCCTTTCTCTCTGTCGAAGCAAGCCGCTCTTTTATCTCCGCTGCCAGTCGCCCGCTAATCCCCGGCGCCTTCGCCAGTTCCTCTACCGATGCGGTCATGATCCGGCGGACGCTGCCGAAGTGCTTCAGCAGGTCTTTCTTCCGCTGCTCGCCAATGCCCGGTACGGCGTCGAGGGCCGACTCCCTGGTCTTGCGCTCTCTCAGCTTTTGATGGTAGCTCAGGGCAAAGCGGTGGGCCTCGTCACGGATCCGCTGCATCAGGTGACAGGCGGCCGATGTCGGCTCCAGCGGCGTCGGGAAATCGTCGCCCGGCAGATAGACCCGCTCGAAATCGGTCTTCTTTCCTTTGTCTTTCGTGCGTGCCTTGGCGAGGCCGACGACCTGCTGGCCGACGATCCCCAGCCTGTCGAGGGATTCCAGTGCAGCGCCAAGCTGGCCCCGGCCGCCGTCGATGACGATGAGGTCCGGCATTGACCTCCCCTCTTCGAGGAGTCGCTTGTAGCGCCGGAAGACCACCTCGCCCATGGAGGCGAAGTCGTTCGAGCCCTCCACCGTCTTGATCCCGAAGTGGCGGTACTCCGTTTTCACCGGCATGCCGTTCTTGAAAACCACCAGCGAAGCCACCGGTTCCCTCCCCTGCAGGTTCGAGATGTCGAAGCACTCGACATGCAGCGGCAGTTTGCGTAGCCTCAGCTCCTTCTGGAGTTCGGCGGCCCGTTTCTCGCCGCCGCGGATGGATGCGCGGTGGGCCAGCAGCGAGAGGCGGGCGTTTTCCCGGGCCATCTCGACCATGTCGAGCTTCTTCCCGCGCTGGGGTACGATGACCTCTACCTTTTTCCCGCGAAGCCGTGTGAGCATATCCTGCAGCACCTCTTGCTCCTCGATCTCGACTGGAAGCATCACCTCTTCGGGGAGGCTGACCTCGTTGCCGTAGAACTGTCCCAGGAAGCCGGAGAGGATACGGTTATCCGGCTCGTCCAGCTCTTCGAGGAGGAAGTCTTTCCTTCCCATGATCATGCCGTTGCGGACAAAGATCACCTGCACCGACATGACCGAACCTTCCCGGATGAAGCCGACAATATCCTGGTCCTTGAGGTCGGTGGATACCACCCGCTGGGACTCCAGCAGCTTCTCGATGGCGCGGAGCCGGTCCCGCAGCTTGGCCGCCTCTTCGAAGCGCATCTCGCGGGCTGCATCGTCCATCCGACTACGCAGGTCATCGAGCAGCTCCCGCTTTTTGCCCTGGAGGAAGAGTCGTACCTCTTCAACGGTCTTTCGGTACTCTTCTTTCGAGACGAGACCGGCGCAGGGGGCGGGGGAGAGGCCGAGCTGATGGTTGAGACAGGGGCGCCGCGGCTGCTCCTTCACCGATGATTCAGTCAGCGGAAGGTCGCACTTCCTGAGCATGAAGTAGCGGTTCAGCACGTCGAGGGTCTGCCGCATGGGGGTCGCCGGGACATAGGGGCCGAAATAGAGGTTGCCGTCCTTCTGCAGCTTGCGGACCACCTTCAGGCGCGGGAAGTCCTCGATAACGGTAAGCTGAAGATAGGGGTAGTTCTTGTCGTCGCGCAGGATGATGTTGTAGCGGGGCTTGTGTTTCTTTATCAGCGTGTTTTCGAGGATGAAGGCCTCGAGCTCCGAGGCGGTGACGATGAACTCCAGGTCGGCGATATGCTGCACAAGGGCCTGGGTCTTGTAGTCCGCCGATTTACCCGACTGGAAATACGACCTGACACGGTTCTTGAGGTTTTTGGCCTTGCCGACATAGATGATATGCCCGCGGGCATCTTTCATCAGGTAGACGCCCGGCTGGTCGGGCAGGGTCTTGAGACGGTCCTGAAGGGACGGTTCGCTGCCGCGCCGGGTTTCGGGGCGCGCTTTTGGTTTATGGGGCTTTGCCGGGGCCGGGGTTTCGGCGGGCTTGCGGCGGGGCTTCTTGTCGTCCCTGCTGGGACGCTTTTTATCGTATTTCATCAATAAACTCTCTATAGAAAACGGTACTCCATCGAGGTTGCCCTTAAAAGTCGTCACACCGGTGAAAACCGGTGTCCAGAGATTTTGCAGCTATACGAGCACTGGATTCCGGCTTTCGCCGGAATGACAAACCCTGTGACCTCGGTGGAACAAGGATAAAAGACTGTCTGTTTGAAAACCGATTGTGAGTGTGCAATCATAGCAAATTTGAAGGGCATTGGGCAAAGGGAGGTTTGGGTGATGGTAGAA
>Ga0224505_10002389_pt1 | contig 11052 bp, 6 predicted proteins | sample SF_Jan12_sed_USG_FD_169102 | JGI IMG/M metagenome (GOLD analysis project Ga0224505, IMG submission 169102) | Sediment microbial communities from San Francisco Bay, California, United States - SF_Jan12_sed_USGS_4_1 | ecosystem: Environmental > Aquatic > Marine > Sediment | place: USA: California...
TTTTTCGTGATATCGAATTGTTGGCGCATGAAATTGCGCACGTTTTGCAGCAAACGGGACGAAAAAGCAGCGACGGTGTTATACGCGCAACCACCATTCAAGGTCCCAATGAGATCCAGTACAAGAAAGATGAATTTGTAGATAACGCGGATAGTTATGGTCTGTTTACCGGACCGCAAATATGGGCGGAAATTAAAAAGGAATACCAGGGCGTTACAGACTACGCAGTCCACGAGGCGATTATATCAGCATATATACCACCTACGCTTCCGATCGGCCCGACGGAGCTGGAGGGCTTAATCGCTGAAACCAAAAAGGTGTCGTTTAATGGATTATCCGATTCTCTCAAGGCATTTTACGTCGATGCGTTAAAGCTGGTCAGTGGTTATGAGAGAGCACGGATTATCCTCGTCGCTAATTTGAATTTACCCACGGCATTTCGATCAAGATTGTTTTATGAATACGTGCGCAACAAATCATTGGGTTGGATGTACAGGACAGCGGCCAGACACCCTTTTATCAAAGACTTTTATCCATGGCGGTTTATCGAATGTTATCGACAGTTCTTTATTGACATTGGATCAGAGCCTCTTGATTTGGATCCCGCGGCGGGCGCCTCGGGAACTAATTCATTTGAAAACAAATTGTGCGAACAACTGGCGAACGAGAGGGAAACAAAAGGACTTAAAAGCAACGAACTGCAGGTCACGATGTTGCTTGCCATGTTTTATTTGGATACAGCCCGGCGCCAATTTCTTCCTAAGGAAATAGCTGCTTATCGCGGTGAGCGTGGCAGCATGATCAGGGCTTATAAACAGCTGGCTGAATCCTATGCCGAGGCCACAGCGGCTAAGCATAGCCCTTCCGGTACGGCGGAATCGAAAGCCCTTTTTGCAGCTGTTTATTCGGAAATTCAAAAACATGCCGCCAAGGCTGCGAAATATTGGAATCGCATCCTTGAGTTTAAACGTGCGCATAAATACAAGAAAGGATTCAAGGCACTAGATGCCGAGGAGGTTAAAGCGCTTGCCGAAGGAATAAAGACAGATACTCTGTTCGCGAACTTTCCAAATGTATTTTACCGGACCGCGAAAAATGTGCTGCGACCGAAAAAACCACTATATAGTCCGAGTGATTTTGCAAAACAGGTTGAGCAAACGCGTCAAGAGATTCGCAACGAAATCGCCAAATATGTACCTGTTTTGTCCAAGCTGATTAAGGCGGGGAAAGATGCTGACCCTGAAGGGCTGAGAATTGGTTTGGCTATAGCTTATTTGTCCGATGTGGATATTGTCCTGGCTCGCTACGGCAAAGGCCTAGATATGGCCATGAGTCAGAAAAAAATGTCGGATGTTCGGCTTGCCACGCGTTTGCGTTTAGCGCATGTGTTGCTGGATATCGCTATCGTGTTCGCATGGGATAAGACGCGTGGTTTGGCAAACGGGGTATTTCTGGAAGGCTTGCAACTGGCGTTGCTGACGGTTTGGGAGCAGGATCAGGAGCACGAGTTCGGGCAGATGGCGAAAGAACTCAGTCCCGAGCTGGCGAGTTATGAAGGGACGAAGATATCCGGAGCACTTATTGATCGATTTCATTATATTCAATTTTTTGAAAAACTAACCGAGCAATTGACTGACAAGATGATCGCCAGAAGTGGCGATTATTCCGACAAAACGCCGGTTTTGACCGAGGCGATGGCAGAAGCGAAAAAGCAGATCAAGCGCCCGCGCCGTTACATCGTGCGTGAATGGGAGGTCGGCAGCGAAGCGTTCGCCAGCGGCGATGTCGCATTCATGGTTAAGTCGTTTTTACAAGTTATATTCGATCACCCGAAAACGAAAGCATTGCTGAAGCGCGAGCAAAAAAACAAGGAAATGGCTATCGCTCCGGCAAAGGTATATCGATCCGAACAGCCTTTGTTTCTTTGGATCGCTCCCCGTTTTGATGAGTTTATAGCAAAGGTAGCCGAACCAAAGATCGTACGCGAAGCGCTGTCAACCTATTGGAAACTCACATACGGCAAAGATCAATCCCCTCCTGATCCTGTGACATCACCCTTTGCCTGGTTTAAGGCGTTGGCCGCCTTGGTGCTGGACGTGCAGATGAGTGGCGACGCAGCGAAAAAGGCCAAGTTGAAAGCTATCGGTGATGCCATCTCCGGCGCCGTCGAGACGAAGTTCCGTCTGGCTGAAACCACTGCGCACGCCAAAGCACGCGAAGCCGTGAGCCATGAAAGACGGGTTTTGGTGGAAAATCGGTTACGGACGCTGCTTAAAAGTTATGACCGGTTCGATAATCGATATTGGAACCTGCCGGACAAGATATTCGCGATCATTCGCAATTTCGGTGCTTTTGTTTGGCCGGAATCAGATCAAGCTTTACAGACTTGCGCCATGACGTTGGAGATCGCTGATGAACTGATGGAAGCCTTCGGTCCAAAGGAGGTGACTTTTGGTACAAGTCACATCCGCCGTTTCGACATTGTTGACACTGTATTAATCCTGGCGTGGGGAGCGGTTACAACATGGAAGCAAGGCGTGCCTGCGACCAAAGCTGTCGCCGCCGGCAAGGCATCCGTGCTGAATCCGGTCACGACGATTTCCTGGTTAACACAACAGGAACTTGAAAGGCGGGTGACCGTCTTGGAAACGCTGCGCGATAGTTTAGGAAAGCAAGCGGTGGCTGAACAGCTGCGCCATGGTTTGATGGTGTCGAAGAGCGAAAAGGCGATTCGTTCGATTTATTGGGAAAAAGAAGGATGGGCGCTGATCAAATGGAATATGACGCACACAATGCTAAAGGAGGGGCAAGGATTTTCATTATATGGATCGACTTATTTAATTGTCAGTGTCGATAATGATTTCACTTTTCATCCCGGGTTTGGTAGGCGTGAGAGTTTAGGGATCGATTGGGGATCGGGGAAACGACCCGGTGACGCCCGCATCGTCGATAAGAGCGGTAACGAGGTGGTGCCCTCCGGCCGACCCTTGTTTAAAGTTTTGCATACGCCACGATTTGGCGACCCGGAACTGTATACGGTTACCGATAAAGATTTTGTTCGTTTGACCTGGTTTTCAAAAATCGTCAGTGAACATTTCGGTTTCAAGTATATCCAGGGTGCGGGCCTGTTTCTCGAAAAATACGCCAATCTATTGATGGATGTTTTGGAATTCCTGCCGGGTGTCGGGCGGGCAGTGGCTGCGGCCCGATTTACCGCGGAAATACTCCATACCATTTCGCAGCCGGAGTTCAGTGATCTGTTGGATGCTTTCTCCGAAGATGGATTTGGTGCGTTTGAAACAATTATTTCCAGTTTATCAAATGTGGTAGATCCTGATGAGTTGGTAGATGTTCTGTTATTTGATGCGGATTTTAAGGAAACGACATACGGCAATAAGTCCCTGCGCGGAAAACAGGCTCGACAAAAAGCGGTGTCCAGCCGGGGTGGACCGTGGGTCCGAATCGCAAGGATGCTTAAAAACGTCATAGAGATCGGTGTGCGTATATTGCACAGGTTAAAAAGACTGGCCAAAAGGGTGCAAACGCCTGTGCGAGAGGCGCAATTATGGGTATTGCGTACGCCCGCTGCTATTTTGATTTTAGGTTTGATCGAGCGGGGTTTTGACGTCTTAAGTACACTTTCGGTTGATGAACTCGCCGAGTCTGCGGAGGAGTTAATGGACAAAGGCTGGCAGCAGATGATTAAGGAAGCCAGCGAAAAGTCAGCTCAAGGCGTTGTTGATCGCGGGCGGGACGCATTGGATACATTGCGAAATCTGGAGTTACCCGAAGAGGTCATACCTGTTGAATGGATTATCGACTTTATTATCGATCTGGCGGTTCATGCGCTGAGAGCAAAATACCGTAAGGGAGCCGAAGCCGTGCGCGCCGTATTGCGCAAACTTGGTTTGTGGAACAAGATCCTGACGAAAATCAAGAAGCGATTGTATGTCGAAGGTGTTGATCCAAATGAATTATACCGAAAACATGTTCGTGACAAACTGCAGCCATGGCTTAGCGGGGTACGTGATGATTTTGCAGCAGAACTGACTTTGTTGATCAATGAGGTCCCTTTGCTAAAAGCGATAACAAAGCCCAAAGGGACACCAATCCAACTGGGTTTTAGTGGTCTCGGTTTTCCGGAGGCGGAAGCTTACGGTGTGACTGAGCAAGCCGTTGAGCCCGCAGCTCAGCAGGGCTGGTTCGGATCGTCCGCCGCCGGTCAACGTCTGAGTTCTCCGCTGCGATTACGCGAAGAGGCGGCGCTGGGCCATGATTTCAGCCATGTTCGACTACACCACGGCAGTGAGGGGGACCGCGTTACACGGCTGTACAGTGCTGAAGCGATCACCAGCGGCAGTCATGTCTATATGCGTTCGGGGCTTAACCAGGTTCAGGCTCAGGGGCAAAAAGTATTGCGACATGAGCTTGCTCATGTTCTGCAACAGACCGGCCCTAGACCTTTAGGAGGCAATTACTCAGACGTACCCCAGCGTGGGCAGCCCAATAAGGGATTAGTACGGGACGAAAGCCGCGAAGCAGAAGCGGACGCGGCGACACGGATCGGGGGATCCAGAAATTTACCGAGCCGCCCGTTTAGAGTTGAAGGTGCTGCCAGCGGTATTCAACCTATATTCAGCAGAGAGTTTCTAAGAAAGTTCCTGCGTCGGCTGCAAAGTGAGGCTGATATAGCCGAAGCCAGAGAAGAAATCGAAAAAGTGCAAAAGAAAAAAGTTCCATTGAGCGCGGAGCATCAGGCGGTCGCAGACAAGATTGCACCAGCCATCAAAAAACGACTGGCAAAGAAATCAACTTTTTCACAGCCGTTCTCTGAGGTTCACGATGAACTGAAACTATTTATCAACGCCGTATGGCCTGATTTTGAAAAATCAGTTCCGGCCTTGGTTGAACTGGCGCTAACAACAATGGCTCCGCCGAAAAGGACTAAAAAAGAAAGAAAGATCGTCTCCTATCTGCCGGCGGCAAACTTGAAGATGCAGCTTCAACGCTTACTCTATGGTATGACTTCCATGGCAATTGTGATTGAGCTTAATGAAACAAAAGGACCCAAGACCGTTAAAGGCAGGGACATTGTCGACAAGAAAAACCCGATTAAATGGGTCGATGTGGTGTATGTACATCTTCCTCTATTGGAAGAAGGGACAAACAGTGAAAAGCTGTGGGACCTGCTCACAAAGAACACTTTCCAGCACACGCTCGATTATTCTAATGCCAGCCACAATTCTTTTAAAACCGCATTAAAACTGGTGCTTGGGCGCGGAAGTCCTGCACCGGGTACTTATTTGAAATCAGGTTTCAAGTTGAGCAGTCGGCGTGCGAAGGTGGTGAGGGATATGCGCGATCGGCTGCTGAAATTTGTTCCGGCCACAATACCGTGGCCCGATAAGGCCGAATATATTGCAACCGACGCAAGTGTCGTGCGCAAGGGCGTGCAGGATCTGGGGCTGCGCTTGGGAACTTATGCCACGTGGGGTCCATCGGCCAAAAGCGGAAATGACAGGGATGCGCATCATACCGTGCAATACCTTTTATTTGAGTATTTCAGAAATGAGAAAGGGCGAAAACCTTTTCCGCTGCTTGGAACAAAAAGCGCCGGTTTAACGTTGTCGTATCCTGGGGTTACTCCGACGGCTGCTAAAAACACTGTCGCGTCAATTGGTGGAAAGATCGATATTGATACCTATTTTCCGGGCAGAGGCGGTGCCATGACGACCGTGTACCTTGCCCGCCATACGCATCAAAGCGGCATCCACTATAAATCCGAACCACCCGACGACGGTGCGTCGCCCAGACCAACGCAAGGTGCGTCAATCGACAATACGTTTAAGGCGGGACTTGGAAGATACAAGTCCGCGATGGGCGATATCACCATCATGACGCAGTTAACTCAACTCGAAAAAGACGGTAAACCGAATGAGCCAATCGGTAGTCATAGTCGACCCATTACCGTAAATAGAGTAAAGAAAGAGATTATTCGAGCCAGTCAAAGCACCTACAAAGATATGTGGGGCGACATGAAGAAAAAACTTAAAAAAGCATTGTCCGCGCAGGAAGTGAAGTATTACAACGAAATCGCGAAATTGCGCGGCAGTTCAACAAGGCTGCAGGCGTCGGATATGACTTCTCCTTTTAACACCATTGTTGCCCGCACGGAAGCGGAAATCGGCACCAAATCGGGCTTCGGATCATAGGGGGCGGGAAAGACCATGGCTAACGGTTATTCAAGAAGTCCGAAACTACTGAAAGGCGCGTTAGTGGAGTTCTCCTCGCGTTTTATTGGGCCAATACCAAACATCATCGTTTTTCAGTACAACCCAGAATCACTGAGCCGTTCGCTAGATCCCTGGAAGCCGCCAGAGGATGCTGAAGAAAAACCGCAAAGCAGGAAGGGCGAAAACTCGACGGCACAGCCGTTTGATCCTGACGAGACATTTACCCTGAACCTCGAACTGGATGCAGCAGATGCTTTGGAAGTACCGGAGTCACATCCGGTGGCGGTGATCTCCGGTGTGGCGGATCGTATTGCCGCTATGGAAATGCTCCTCTATCCAGATAAGGAGGGGAGTGACTTGCTCGGAGCAATAGGTGATGTACTAAGTCTGACATCCGAGGATGAGCCGGAACCGCGCTACAGCGTACCCATTGTTCTGTTTGTTTGGGGGCCTGGCCGTATCGTGCCAGTGCGTTTAAAAAATTTCTCAGTCGATGAGCAGGCGTTCTCTACAACCCTGTATCCCATACGGGCCAAGGTAAGTATTGGGTTGAGTGTTTTATCTCCTCAGGACCTCAAAACGCACCCAAACACCATCGCAAAAGAAATCGCAATTACCTCGTACGAATTCACTTTCGCGCAGAAGAATGGATTGGCGGCGACTAACGTGGCCAACAGCGTAGAGTCCATTCTTGGCATGTTGCCATTCTAGGAGCAAGGACATGTTTGATGACAAAAGTCGCTACAAAGGATTGCGGACGTACGAACGCACGGACCGGCGCGGGCGCACCGTGGCAACGGTACCTGTCCCACCAGCGCCTGACGAAAAATTTCGAGGCTATCACCTGCGTATCCAAGGCCAACGCCTGGACCACATGGCGTACCGCTACCTTAACAACGCCGCGGCTTTCTGGCGTATTTGCGACCTCAACGATGTGATGTTACCGGAGACGCTCAGTGAGGCGTCGGACATTGCCATACCAAGGAAATAAGGGCCACACGAGAACGATAGGTACATGGGACTGGGCATATCGATAGAAGTTGGTGGATCTGCGGAAGCGGAGCTGGCGGAGGCCACGCTGGTCGAGGTGGAGGAGCGGATGGGACAGGCCACTACATACAGACTGCATTACGCATCCGATATCGAGGAAGGCGACTTGCCCTTGCTAGTGGATAGCCGTTTGGATGCCGGTACTGATCTCTCTGTCCTGGTTCCAACGGACGGTGGCCGGCAATGCCTGGTGAAGGGACCCGTGACTGGGCAACGTATCCGTCTGCAGCACGGTGGGGCGGGCTCTATGTTGATCGTGCAAGGTGCAGATACCACCACCACCATGGACCGGGAAACCAAGTCTCAGATCTGGGCAGGTTTGACAGACAGTGAGGCGGTGTCCGCCATCCTGCGCAACTACCGGTATTTCCTGGATGTGGAATCCACCTCCGCGGGGCATTACGAGGACAAACACACGCTTATCCAACGTGGGACCGACCTGCAGTTTATACAGCAGCTTGCGCGACGTAACGGTTTTCTGTTCTGGGTAACGTGCGATGAGTTTGGCGTTGAGACGGCGCATTTCAAACGGCCACCGCTGGATACGGTGAGTGAGGCAGAGCTGATTATCAATCTCGATTCGCCCAATGTGCAGCAACTTGATATTGAGTGGGACGTGGAGCGACCAACCAGTGTCGAAACCTTGCAGCTGGATCTGAATACCAAGGCCGATATCGATGGCGGTGTCTCGGCAACGCCGCAAACACTGTTAGGCGCCAGCGGCTTGGCTGACATTACCGGTGATACGCGTTCCCAGTTGCTCACGGCCCCCTCGGACGATGCCGGTGACCTGGTATCACGCAGCGAGGGCGCTTTGATCGAGTCCGACTGGTTTCTTCGTGCCTCTTGTCAGACCAGTGTGGCTGTCTTGCGCCAACTGATCCGGGCGCACACGGTGGTGAATGTGCGTGGGGCTGGTCGTCGTCATAGTGGTCACTATTTTGTCTCCGCAGTGCGCCATGTCATCGATGCGGTGTCACACCGTATGGAAATCGAACTGCTACGCAACGCTTGGGGAGCGTAGATATGGACAACGAACTGCTGAGACAACTGCTCTCGTGGATCCGCAGTCGCTACTTCGGTAAGTACCGGGGAACGGTGACGGACAATGCTGATCCCACTTCGCGCGGGCGCATCAAAGTACGCGTCCCGGCAGTACTGGGCAATCTCGAAGTATGGGCCATGCCTTGCGTCCCCTATGCCGGCGATGGTGTGGGGCTTTACAGTTTGCCCAATGCCGGCACTGGTATATGGGTGGAATTCGAAGCGGGGGATCCGTCCTATCCCATTTGGTCTGGTTGTTTTTGGGCGGACAACGAACTGCCCGATGATTCCGACGCCAATATCAAAATCTGGAAAACCGATTCGGTGACGCTGCGCATGCATGACGGTGATGATGAATGGAAAGCGGAAACCACCAACGGCGCCAAGATCACCATCACCGACGAAATCAAAAGTGAAAAGGGCAGCTCCAGTCACACTGTCAGTAGCAGCAGCGTGATAAGTGAGTCCGGCTCCAAGGTGGAGGTGTCAACCACCTCGGTCAATGTCAATAACGGAGCTCTTGAGGTGATGTAGCGAGGAAACACAATGTCCGGTAATACCGTAAACATCAATTCAACGTTGATGTGCCCCCATGGCGGCACGGTGCAAGTGATCACTGCCAATACCCGGGTTAGAGTCGGCGGCGTTTTCGCCGCGTTAGCCACCGACACGTTTACAATCTCCGGTTGCCCTTATCAAATTCCGGCGGTGGTGCCCATACCGAGTCCGTGCATCCTAGTCCAGTGGATCGTGCCTGATGCGCGCAACCGCGCCAACGGCAACTTTACCTTAAGCCAGTCCAGCACCGGCTTGTGCATGAGCGCCACCGGCATACCCCAGGGCACGGTCATGGTGGTGAATACCCAGAGCCAGGTCAGGAGCAGTTAACCATGCAAAAGACGGTTTACGCCATTGACTACCCGTTTGCCATAGACCGTGGTCTCGGCCAATTGGCCATCGAACACGACTATGCCGAGCATGTGGAGCAATTGATGAAGCAAGTGTTGTTCACTAACCCCGGTGAACGGATCAACCGTCCGGATTTTGGCTGTGGTATCCGCCGCATGGTGTTCGCTCCTAACAGTACGGAGTCTGCCAGCCTGGCGCAGGTGACCATTTATCAAGCGTTGGGAAAATGGTTACGCACGCTGATCAAAGTAGACGAAGTGGAAGTCACGGCCCAAGATGAAGTGTTGCGTATCAAGATTAAATACCTGTTAAAGATACGCCGCGAACAGCGTTACCTGAACATTGAGGTAAGTGTGTAATGGCCGGTATTTTCGACCGCATCGAAAAACTGCTCGATCAAACCACGGTCACGGGTATTGATTATATCTATGTGGCCGAAGACCAGGTCACGCTGCAAATTCATTTCCATATGAAAGGGGATCCTCCGGCGGTCACGCCTGCCGCCATACTCAGCGGATTAGCCAAGGAGCACATCCTTATCTATCCAACGCAAACCGGTCCGGAACAGGAAGTCATAGCAGTCAGCACCGTGCAATGGATCGACGGAGATACTGTGCTGGAACTTGTGGTGGAACGGCCTGGCGGTTTCGCCACCTATACACTCAGCATTGATGATGATCGCGTTGACCACTTCTATAACGACATTGAATTCAGTTTTAAAGCCAACTGTGAAAGCCGCTTGGATTGCAAACCACCGGTTCATGACTGTCCAGATGAAACGGAAGTAGATGTTCCTGTGGACTATCAGGCCCGGGACTTTTGGAGTTTCCGCCGTGCGCTGACCGACTTTGCGTCCGTACGGTATCCCGCTTGGCAAGACCGGTTGGAAGCCGACGCCGGTATGATGCTGCTGGAAGCGATGAGCGCTTTGGGCGACGAGCTCAGTTACTACCAAGACCGCGTCGCGCGGGAAGGCTATCTGGAAACCGCCACCCAACGCCGCTCCCTGCGCCACCACGCGCGCTTAGTGGATTACGACATTCACGAGGGACTCGCGGCGTCTACCTGGTTGGATGTGACCGTCAAGGCCGGCGAAAGCGGAGTAATGCCCGCGGGTGCCGACGTCTGGGCACTGTCGGACAAAGGAGACGATGTCTATTTCGAAATCGGCAACGGCTTGCACGACATTGTCGCTGGCGAAACCTTTGCCGTGGATGCGGCCATCAACAGTTTGGCGCCGCATATTTGGGACGAAGACCACCAATGTTTGTTTGTCGGCACCACTGAAATGTTTGTCAACGGTTGGCGCAAAGCTAATCTGCCTTTCAATACCACCACAGGTGACGATATTCCCTGCCGCTGGATGTTGTTAAAAACGACGCCCACGGACCCCTCCGTTACTGCGCGGCGTTGGATGATTTGTGTGGTCGACATCGAGGAGTTGGAGGACCCCCTCGCCGATGATCCCAGCTCTGACAAAATCACGCGGCTGGTGTGGCGACAAGAGCAGGCACTGCCCTTTGAACTGGACATGGCGACCTTGGAAGTGCGCGGTAACATGGTGCCGGCAACCGCCGGTCGTTATCAAACGGCTTGGCTGGTTACCGGAGCGGATATCGCCGATCTCGTTCCCGGTTTGCCCGCCTCGGAACAGGCGTTGTTTACACGCAGCGTGGAGCGCACCGGCGCTGAAGCATCGGTGATGCACGTATTTACGCTTCCGTCCTCCGATGCAACGCCGTTGTGTTGGTTGGGCAGCGAGGTGCGCGCGGCGACACCGGAAGTGCGCGTGAGCGAATGGCAGTGGAACGGCACG
>Ga0224505_10002390_pt1 | contig 11048 bp, 6 predicted proteins | sample SF_Jan12_sed_USG_FD_169102 | JGI IMG/M metagenome (GOLD analysis project Ga0224505, IMG submission 169102) | Sediment microbial communities from San Francisco Bay, California, United States - SF_Jan12_sed_USGS_4_1 | ecosystem: Environmental > Aquatic > Marine > Sediment | place: USA: California...
GAGCCGCTCCCGCGCGCCCGATGCGAAGGGCAGTCCACGGTCTTCTGGCGCCAACGGCTGAGCGAGGTGGCTCGGGTGCAAGACTGTCCCCAATTGAGTCAATGGGAACACCTTCCGGCCATTGAACTCCGAGCACGACGCCGACTCACGGAGTGCCGAACTTGGTGTCGATGGCCACGCCGCAATCTCGGAGGAACTTGTTTGGCAGCTCGCCACCTACGAAGATCGCGGTCAGGTCGTTTTCTATCTCAAAAGGTCCCCCACGACCGTTTGCGTACACCACGGACTTCGGCTTGATCTCCTTGACGGTCGTTGACCAGAGGACCTCCACCCGCTGCCGCCCCACGGCCTCCTCGATCCGTTGGAGGTTCTTGGGCTTGATGCGACTGAAGGCGTCCTTGCGGTACGAGATCGTCACGTGGTTGCCGGGTTGATCGGCCAGCGCCAGCGCTGCTTCGATGGCGCTGTCCCCCCCCCCGACCACGAGGACGCGGTCCCGTTGGTAGGCCTCCGGCTCCAGCAGCGAGTAGATGACCTTGGGGAGTTCCTCTCCGGGCACGGCGAGCTTCCTGGGCACGCCCCGTCGGCCGATGGCCAGGACCACGCGTTTGGTCTTGTACGTCGCCTTGCTGCTGGACACTTCGAAGCAGCCGTCCGGGGTCCGCTTCACCCGCTCGACCGATTCGTGCGTGTTGACCCGCAGTCCGGTCGTGGCGACGATCTCGCTCCACAGCCGCATGAGGTCCTCTTTCAGCATCTCGTGCGCTCCGATCTTCCCGTATCCCGGCACCTTCACCGGTGCGGTCAGCACGAGTTTCTTCCGCGGATAGTACCGGACGGTGCCCCCGATGTCCTCTTTCTCCAGGGTCTTGAAACGCAACTTGTGGTGGCCGCAGTTCAGGGACGCCGAGAGTCCGGCGGGGCCGCAACCAACGATCAGGACGTCCAGCAGCGCGGCGCCGGGCCGTTTGGGTTCCTTGGCGATGCCTTCGATGCATTGCCGTCCCTGCTCGAACGCATTGCGAACGAGACCCATGCCACCCAATTCCCCGATGATGTAGATACCGGGCACGTTCGTTTCGAAGTTCTGCTTGATGCGCGGGATGTCCACCCCGCGTTTCTCCGTACCGAAGACGAGTTGAATCGCTTCCACTGGACAGGCGCGTTCGCAGAGCCCATGGCCGATGCACCGCGCGGCGCTGATGAGGCGTGCCTGGCCGTCACGCAGCCCGAGCACATCGTCTTCCGGACAGACGGCAATGCAGTTTCCCGTGCCAATGCAGGCCCCGGGGTGCACGAGTGGATGCAACGACGCCGGTTCGTGCAGCCCGTAGCGCCGCGCGCGTTCTTCGGCGTGCGCCAGTTCCCGTTCGACCCTCCGATGCCGCAAGAACGTGGGGATCCCAATCGACCCCACGAGCACGACGGCAACGGCCAGGATGATGAGCGAGTCGCCGGACATCAGAAGTTCAACCAGAACCCCGCGTAGAGGTTGTCGTTGTTCAGATGCTCCCCCCGTTGGATCCGGCCCTGAAACGACGAGTATAGCCGTCTGGTCAAGGGTAGAACGAGCGACAGTTCGCCAGTGTGCGCAAGGACGGTCGTGAGTTCGTCCAGGGCAGTGGCCAGTTCATCGGTCTGATAGCGGTAGTACGATGCGCGGAGCTGGACGCGACCGAACGTACGGCTCAGAGCGCCCGACAGGTAGACGGCCTTCCTGTCGTCGAGCACCCAATAGCTGATCGAGCTGCTGAATCCCAACCCGAGCAGGGCCGTATTGGGGAAGCTGAGGGAACCGGCATAGGTATAGCTCCTGCGCTCGTTTCTGACCTGGTTGACGGTGACGTCGGCGCCGAGCGAACCGCTGCCAAGCCAGAGCCAGAGGCCGACGGATCCCTGGTCCCGTCGTGTCGTGATCAGGCTGTCGAGCCGGGTGAAGAAGTAGGGCTGATACAGGGTGTACCGCGCGCGGAGGTTGAGCCGCGGCCCCAGCGGTATGTCCGAGCGGGCCAGGAGTCGGGTGACCACCCACTTGCCCGTGGAGGGGTCACGGTCCACCTGGAGATTGTGACTCAGTTGGAATCCACTCACCTGAAGACGTTGCGACCACCCGGCATACGTGTGATTCAGTAGGCCGTTGCGCGGCAGAAGCTGGTGGAACGAGAGATCGGTCGTGTATCGGACTGACCGACCACGATGCCCAGCGTTGACGAACACGGTGTACTTGGGGAAGGCGCTCGACGGAAGCTGATTTGTGCGTTCCGGCTGGAACCCGACGGCGCCGCCAACGCCGAAGCCGTTGCCACCCACGTGCAACAGGAAACCGTCAAAGTAGCCGCTGTACGTCTCGTAGCGGTTGTAGAAGCGACCGAGCTGGAATTGCGCGATCCTCCAATCCCGCTCCAAACTCGCGTGGTAGACCCGGAGCGACTGATCAGGTCGCACCGGATCGGAGCTGTAGCGGCTGGACGCCCGCATGTTGACCTGAAGCCGCAGATCACCGGGAAGGTGGGATACGGTCGCGCGGAGCCGGGCAGTCGGCGTCGTGAACGTGCGATCGGTGGGCTCGCCACCGATCGCAGGCGTCTCGCTTCTCGCTTGGAGCGCATTGACATCCAATGACAGGCGGCCACTCACCGTCACGCCGGCCTCGGGCGAAGGCCGCGGTTGGCGGGCTCCCGTCGGGGCGACTGGTTGGGAGGGGGGGGCGACGGGCGCGCGTCGAGGGACGACGTACAGCCCCTTCCCGCGAGTCGCGGGAAAGGGGCTGCCGACGAAGGCGACGACGGCACGTTCACGCGTCGCGCTCACCACGACGAACTCTCCAAGCAGCACGCCTTCCGCCTCGCCGTAGACCAGCAGCGTATCCCCAGCGTTGATTCCACGTTCCGTGCCGGCGCTGATGTACAGGTCGGAGCCGGCAATGAACTCGACGACCACGTCGAATCCCTGCTGGGCGTGGGCAACAGACCCGACGAGGCTCAGCATGATCGCCACCGCCGCGATGGCCGTTGGTCGCTTCATCCTAGACCCCCTCAGCGGCATGGTACCTAGGTCCTCCCGTTCGGGTGGCACGAGAGACACGCCGTGCTTTGGTATACGTAGCCGTTCCTGCCCCGGTGCTTGTCATCCATTGGGCCCTGATCGTGCTTGTGGCAGTTGAAGCACGTGAACTGTGAGAAGTCGCCGGACACCTCATGGCACGTGGTGCAGTCATTGCTCCACCTGCCGGCATGTTTGCCGGAGTAGATGGGGAAGTACAGCGCGTCGTGGTTGAACGTGGCCCCGGCCCACGCATTGATGGTGTGGCACGTCAGGCAGTCAGTCGAAAACCCGCTCCCAGTGTGATGTGTGTCGTAGTCAGTCTGATGGCACGCGACGCAATCGTTCTGATCGGTTGCCGCGAAGCGCGGCGCGTAGCCCGGGACGACGTGACAGCTCTCACACGGCGCCACGCCGTGGGGGCCGAGCAGCTGGAAGCCGCCAGACGCGGTCGTATGGTCGAACGTCGCGCCAGTCCAGGCAGTAAGGGTATGGCAGCGCACGCAGTCGGTCGGGAACCCCGTCCCGTGTTGGGTATCGTGATCGCTCTGATGGCATCCGACGCAATCGTTCTGGTTGGTCGTCGCGAAGCGCGGCGCGTAGCCGGGAATCACGTGACAGCTGGCGCACGGGGCCGTGGCGTGCGCCCCGACGAGGCCGAACCCGGACGACGCCGCGAGATGGTCGAACGTTGCGCCGGTCCAGGCAGTAAGGGTGTGACAGCTCGCGCAGTCGGTGGGGAACCCCGTCCCGTGTTGGGTATCGTGGTCACTCTGGTGGCATCCGACGCAATCGTTCTGGTTGGTCGTCGCGAAGCGCGGCGCATAGCCGGGGATCACGTGACAGCCGGCGCACGGGGCCGTGGCGTGCGCACCGACGAGGCCGAACCCGGACGACGCCGCGAGATGGTCGAACGTTGCGCCGGTCCAGGTATCGAGGGTGTGGCAGCTCACGCAGTCGGTGGGGAAGCCCGTCCCGTGCTGGGCGTCGTGGTCACTCTGGTGGCAGCCGACACAGTCGTTCTGGTTGGTCGTCGCGAAGCGGGGCGCGTAGCCGGGAATCACGTGACAGCTGGCGCACGGGGCCATGGCGTGCGCCCCGACGAGACCGAACCCGGACGACGCCGCGAGATGGTCGAACGTTGCGCCGGTCCAGGCAGTGAGGGTGTGACAGCTCACGCAGTCGGTCGGGAAGCCCGTCCCGTGCTGGGCGTCATGGTCACTCTGGTGGCAGCCGACACAGTCGTTCTGGTTGGTCGTCGCGAAGCGCGGCGCATAGCCGGGGATCACGTGACAGCTGGCGCACGGGGCCGTGGCGTGCGCACCGACGAGGCCGAACCCGGACGAGGCCGCGGAGTGGTCGAACGTTCCGCCGGTCCACGTGTCGATGGTGTGACACCGAGCGCAATCGGTGGGGAACCCGGTTCCATGGTGGGTGTCGTGGTCACTCTGGTGGCATCCGACGCAGTCGTTCTGGTTGGTCGTCGCGAACCGCGGCGCATAGCCGGGGATCACGTGGCAGCTGGCGCACGGGGCCGTGGCGTGCGCGCCGACGAGACCGAACCCGGACGACGCCGCGACATGGTCGAAGGTCCCGCCGGTCCACGTGTCGATGGTGTGACACCGAGCGCAATCAGTGGGGAACCCCGTTCCATGGTGGGTGTCGTGGTCACTCTGGTGACAGCCGAGACAGTCGTTCGGATCGTTGGTGCCAAAGACCGGCGCATAGCCGGGGATCACGTGACAGCCGACACAGGGCGCCAGTGCGTGTGCGCCGACGAGGGCGAATCCGGCCGACGCCGCGACATGGTCGAACGTTGCCCGCTTCCAGGTGTCGAGGGTATGGCAGCGGACACAGTCCGTGGGGAAGCCGGGCCCATGCTGGGTGTCATGGTCACTCTGGTGGCACCCGAGACAGTCGTTCGGATCGTTGGTGCCAAAGACCGGCGCATAGCCGGGGATCACGTGACAGCCGGCACAGGGAGCCAACGAGTGTGCGCCGACGAGATCGAATCCAGCCGAGACCGTGAGATGGTCGAACGCCCCACCAGTCCAGGTCTCGAGTGTGTGACAGCGGACGCAGTCGGTGGGGAAGCCGGCGCCGTGTTGGGTGTCATGGTCACTCTGATGGCACCCGAGACAGTCGTTCTGGTCGGCTGTGGTGAAGACCGGCTGGAATCCGGGCACTACGTGACAACCTTCGCAGGGCGCCACAGCATGTGCACCGAGGAGCTCGAATCCGCCCGACGCGGTCACGTGGTCGAACGTGGCGGGGATCCACGCCCCGACGGAGTGGCAGGTGAGGCAGTCGGTCGGGAATGCACCACCGTGCTCGGTGTCATAGTCGGTCTGATGACAGCCAACGCAGTCGTCGTGTTTCGCTCCCGGGTAGATCGGTTCGAGGCCGGGCAGGGTATGACAACTCTCGCAAGGCGCAATCGCATGGGCGCCAACGAGCTCAAAGCCGCCTGACGCGGATACGTGGTCGAACAGGCCGCTCCCACCCCACGCCAACGTGTTGTGGCAGTCCTCGCATCGTGTACTGAAGTCGAGCCCAACGTGGTCGATGGACTGGGTGGACCGGTAATCCTGTTCGTGGCACGAGAAGCAATCGGAGTCGAGGCTAGCGTATGCTCCTCCGCGATCATCGACGTGGCACGTCTCGCAGGTCACCTGGATATGGGCGCCGCTCAAGGGAAACGTGGTCTGGGCGTGGACCAGGACGCCTGCGATGTCACCGAAGCTGAAAGTGTTGTGGCACGCGGTACAGGTTGCGGACTTGTTGCCCTGGTGCACGTCGACGTGGCAGGCGGTGCACTCCGCGTTCGCGACCTTGGGCTCGTCGAAGCGGGTGCGGAGGTGACAACTGACGCAGGTGGCGTCGCGGTGGCTGCCGGTGAGCAGGAACGACGTTACCTGGTCATGGTCGAAGTCCATCTGGGGCTTGACGGGGCGCCATCCGCCTGATGTATGACACGCACCGCAGTCGATGCCGGCCGGCAGCGGCCCGTGCGGATTCGTTGGACCCGGGCTGGTGGCCTGAGCAGCGACGCTGACAGGAAGGGCCGCGGCCACCGCGCACACGAGGGCGGTGATGCGTGCGGTCCAGCGGTTGGTATGGGTCGGGAACGCGGTCATGCCTCTTCGCTCCTCCCTGCTGCCCGGGTGGCACGAGAGATCGACGTTGGATCTGGGGGAGTCTCCAACGATGCCGTTGTGTCCGTCGTCTGCAGACGCCCGATCACGCTAGTGATGACCGCCCCACGTGAACAAACGAACGCTGCCTGGCGCATCATGGGAGGCGTGACCGGTGCCCTTTCCCCGGGCCGCGCGGTGGCCCGCAACCAACGGGAAGAACTGCTGGTCGTGATTGGCGCGCGCTGCATCAGTTCGTCTCATGACAATCGCGGCAATCCATGCCCAACGGGGCATAGCGCACGAAGCTGGTTCCGACAGGGTTCGTTTCCTCCGGATGGCAGTCGACGCACGGCACGTCGCGGTGCTCGCCATCCAGCGGATAGCGAGTGTTGTCGTGATCGAAGACCGCAACGGTGAACGCCTCATCGTCGTGGCAGTCGTCGCAGGCGATATCCGGGAACTGCGCCTGGTGTGGGTCATCACGCTCGTGACACGACACACAGTCGGACCGGTCGAAACGCCAGACGACGCCCTGCTGCTCCCCCTGGGCGACCTCATGACAGGCGAAGCACAATGTCGCGACGTGAGCGCCGGTCAGCGCGAAGTCCGTATCGCGGTTATGCCGTTCGATGTCGTACTTGGCGGGTTCCCACGCAGTCTGACTGTGGCAGTTCTCGCACACGATGCCGCCCACGGCGTGTTCGAACGCCCCGTGATGCAGATCGCGGTGGCAGGAGAGACAATCCTCGGCGACGGGGGCCGGGTAGGCCTGCGGCTTCGCTCCGGGCACAAAGGACACGTACACGGTGTCGGTGCGGGTCGGTTGGGGCCCGTGGCAAGTACTACAGTCGGCGTCGCTGTGGGCGCCGACCAGCGGAAACTCGGTGGAATCATGATCGAAGCGTTCCTCGAACGTCGATCGATTGATGCGCTCCCAGCCGCCGATGTTGTGACAATCGGTACACTGCTCACCCATCTTGCCCTTGTGCTCGTCCTCGTGACAATCCAGGCACTGCGCAAAGGCCATCTGGATGTACTGAACGTAGGGCTCTGCACCCCGGCGCCGGATCGGCTTGTGACACTCGTCACACTTGACGTCGCGGTGGAGGTCGACGAGGCGATACCGCGTCTTGTCATGGTCAAACCTGACTAGTGTATCCCAGGTAGACTCGCCGTGACAGTTGTCGCATGGCTGGTTGGGGAACTGACCGGCATGCGGATCGTCGCCAGGTGCGTGACAGGCAAGGCACGTGGTTCCGACACCTAAGAACGTCGTCTCCGCCGTGCGGTGCTCCCGTGCATAGGAGATGACATCTGATGCAACGATCAGTTGAGGTTGGTGGCACTCCCGACAACCGACCTCGGCATGACTGGCGACGAGTGTGAAACCGGTGCTGTCGTGGCTAAACGCGGTGGTGTCGAATCGGACCATATCGAAGTCGGGACCGACGTGGTCTTTGTGGCAAGTGGCGCAATTCTTCTCGGCGGCCGTTGCGTGAAGTCCTTTCTGCTCGTTCAAGCGGTTGCGCAGCGGCTCGTGACACTCGAGACACTTGTCATTCGACGTACCGGCGCGCCCAAGAGTGTGGCACCGGGTACAGTGCCTGACACCGCTCAGCTCGGCGTGAGCTTGCGCCAGTTTGCCCGGGGAGACGAGCTGCGCAGTGGCGGGTTTTGGAGAAAACACCATGAGACTCCCTGGTAGTAGCCAGATCCACGGCCGAGCCGCTCCGACGCGATGGCCGCCGTCGGAATGCTCCCGCCGCATCACGGTCGCATGTTCGGCAGGCGGCGCAGCGATGCAGTAGCGGCATTGGCCAGCGCCGAGTCCGTCCCCTGGTCCCGCACTCTCTCCCACCAACGCCGGGCCTCCTGGTACTCTCCCTGGTTAGCGTGAATCGCACCGACGTTGTACATCGCTTCCGGATCGTTCGGCCAAATGGCAAGCATCGCCATGGTGGCTTCCAAGGCCTTGTCCCAGTCGTTCAAGGCACCGTAGGCCGTGACGAGCTGCAGCCAGATCTCCCAATTGGTTGGGTTGATGGCGGTATACCGCTCGAGGTACGGAATCGCCGTGGCTGGCTGATGAGCCGTGAGCAGCAAGGACCCCAGGCGCACCAGGGCCGCCGTGTCGCTGGGCGTGCTGGTGAGTCGTGCTTCGAGCGCGGCCACCTCGGCGCGGAACTCGTGGCTGACGTTGCCGCGATCGGGAACGGCCTCCGGGCGGCCATCCGCTGCTTTGGCGAAGGCAGGATGCGGAGACCGAGCCGCCGAGGGCAGGCTTGGCTGCCGCAGGCTCACGACCACGGCGACGGCGACGGCGGCCGCGGCCGTGAGCAACAGTATGGTTGAGAGGCGCTGTGGCATCTTGGACGCCTGGGTGTAGCCGATCAGGAGTGCGATAGTGATGTGGCTAGGAGCCATCACAAGATCGAGCACGGGCCTGACCGGCGGTGAGACTCCGCATGTTCTTGACGCGGACCCTAATTAGCGCGTTGGCCCGGGCCGTGTGGTGACGGGGGTCACCGACCCGGCCAGTGGTGGGGTTGTGACGTGTCGCTCGGTCAGCGCTGGTGATGGTGGCTGGGGTGCTGGCTCTCGCGAGCCAGGCGCGGGCCTTCGAACTTGAGAGCGTGAAAAGCAAAGGGCTTGCCGGTGGTGAGCAGACCCAGGTGCCTCCTGCCGGGTCCGTTACGGGTCTGGGTGGAGAGTGAGGGGTTGGCTCAAGGCGATGCAGGTGGTCCGGAATGTGCCAACCGCAATCACCGTATGACCGAGAACGGTCTCTTCGTGCGTGTGACCGGGGTTACGGAGATGGTTTGGCCTGACCGTACTGTATTATCCAGACCCGGCTCACGCCAAAGCTCGGAGGACCGAACAGCCGTGGGCGGTCGGGCAAGCGATCATCGACGACCCTGGCTGTGGTCGATTCCTCGCAGGAGATCGATAGGATGAGTCACGTTCGCCGCGTCACAAAGACACCAGGCAATGCGACATGCTTGCCGCCGTCCGCCGGAGGAGCCGTAATGACCCTGATCCGTACGCCGTATGCGCTCGGCATTCTCGCCATGGCGTTGTCACTGTCAGCGTGCAGCGATGCGGGCCCCGAGGGCATCCCGGCACGGCTGAGTTTCAGGACCATCGCCGGTGGCACTGCCCGCCAATCGCTGGCGGCCGTCGAGGTCGAGATTCAGGATGCCAACGGCAACCTCGTGACGTCGGCCAATGATGAGGTGACCATCGCGTTGGACGTCAACCCTGGGAGCCTCGTCCTGCACGCGAGCGGCGCGGACAGCAACGATCGGATTATCGAGCTGGTCGATCCCGTGCGCCCACAAGTCTTGACACCATTCCTTTCGGCGAACGAGGGAACCGGCGAGATCCTGGGGATGGTGTACGACTCCACGACCGGGGCGGTTCTCTCCGTCGATCTCGACAACGCCCTCAGTTCGATCGATCCCGTCACCGGGACGTTGACGCACATCGGTGATATGAGCATCAACCTCAAAGGCATCGCCTTCGAGATGGGTACTGGACGTTTGATCGGAGCCAGCGCGCTAACTGACAGCCTCCTGGAGGTCGTTCCCACCAATGGGAATAGCATGGTGCTCGGCAGGGTGACGATAGACGCAGATTCGATTGAGGGCTTCACAGGCCTTGCCGTGGACCCGACGAGTGGGGCGATGTATGCGGTTGCCAGACTCCGCGACAATCCGGATCGGAAGACGCGAACCTTGGTCACGCTTGATGTCACGGCTCTCGCGGCTACGTACGTCGCCCCTTTGTCCGAGACCGGCGTCGCGGGCATCACCTGCCTGCGTGACGGCACATTGTTGGCAGTGACTGGCGACGGCGCGGACAACCCCGAGACGTTGTGGCGCGTGAACAAAACCAGTGGCGTGATGACCGCGATCATCGCCATGGGTAACGGCGCCGATGGGGAGTCCGTGGCAGCGGTCCCTGCCCGCCTGACCGGGACCTTGACCGTCCAAGCCGTGAACGGTGTGGCCGTGTTCAGGGGACTCGTGATCGATGCCGCCGGCGACGGCTACACGTTCATCGCGACGGCCTCCAACCTGGCCAGCGGCACGAGCGGCGCGTTCAACATCGTTCCCTAGCGCTGAACAGGGTACGAGCCCGAGCGAACCCACGAAAGACGGGGCGGCCGTGACTGCCCGCCCCGTCTTTCGTGGGTTCGCTCGGTGATCGCGCTTCACCACGGATTCCCGAGAGACATCTCCCGTGCGCGTGCGAGTTTTACACGCCACGGCAGGCCCCGGCTTACAACCATCCGGTGTCGATCGTGCGGGGTGCTAGAAGATCCAGGTGTATCCCAGCGCGATCGCTACGCCGATGTGCAGCACCGTGACGACGAGCACCACGATGCTGAGAGGGATGTGGAACAGGTGCCAGAACTTGAAGATCTGCAGAAACGGCTTCCGCAGCGCGATTGACTGCTGCAGCTGGACCTCCTCGAGAAACAACTGCGCGACGCCGGCGCGGGTCTTTGGCGGCACGCCCTTTCGCGCCAGCAAGCCTTGGATCTTCTTCCGATGTTTGCCGGCGGTGAGATCGTACCAGAACGACAGCGCAAGCGCGACCGGAAGCACATTGACGGTGCGGCGTCTCGCGGCGCGTTCGAATGCACGGATTTCGGCTTGTGCGAGACCGGAGCGCAACGCGATGACTTCCAGCACCTGTCGCTGCTTCTGTTCGATGGCCTGCAGCGAGAGGAAATGCCCGTTGATGGCCTTGGGAAGGCGGACGTAGACATACCGTCCGAAGAGACCGCTGACGAGGATCGTCATCATGGCCCAAAAGCCGATCGAGACGAGGCCGCCGACTTTGAAGCCGGTGTGCAGGAGGACG
>Ga0224505_10002391_pt1 | contig 11048 bp, 9 predicted proteins | sample SF_Jan12_sed_USG_FD_169102 | JGI IMG/M metagenome (GOLD analysis project Ga0224505, IMG submission 169102) | Sediment microbial communities from San Francisco Bay, California, United States - SF_Jan12_sed_USGS_4_1 | ecosystem: Environmental > Aquatic > Marine > Sediment | place: USA: California...
TCGGCAAGCTGGCCGACGCGTTGAGCTCGACCGAGGGTGTCGCCGCGGTCTCGCCGCCGTTCCCGTCCGACCAGCAGGACCCGCAGTCCTCGGCGGCCTACCTGTTCCGCGTGATCCCGACGACCTCACCCCAGGATCTGGCCACCGAGGACCTCGTGCGCGACCTGCGCGACCGGGTGGTGCCCCAGGCGGTGCAGGGGACCACGCTCGACGTGAACGTCAGCGGCGCGGTCGCCGCGAACATCGACTTCACGTCCTACCTGGCCCGCCGCCTCGTCGTGTTCCTCGGCGCCGTGCTCGCCCTGTCGTTCCTGTTGCTGATGATGGTGTTCCGCTCGCTGCTGGTGCCGCTCAAGGCCGTGATCATGAACATGCTGTCGATCGCCGCGGCCTACGGCGTGGTCGTCGCCATCTTCCAGTGGGGCTGGTTCGGAAGCCTGTTCGGTGTCGAGGGCGCGCCCATCGAGCCGTTCATCCCGATGATGATGTTCGCCATCGTGTTCGGCCTGTCGATGGACTACGAGGTGTTCCTGCTGTCGCGGGTGAAAGAGGAGTACGACCGCACCGGCGACGCCAAGAACTCGGTCGCCGACGGCCTGGCCTCGACCGCCCGGGTCATCTCGGCGGCGGCGGCGATCATGGTCGTGGTGTTCGGCAGCTTCCTGTTCGAGGACGACCGCATCGTCAAGCTGTTCGGCGTCGGCCTGTCGATGGCCGTGCTCCTCGACGCGACCTTCGTGCGCATGCTGCTGGTTCCCGCCACGATGGAGTTGCTCGGCGAGCGCAACTGGTGGCTGCCCGATTGGCTGGGCAAGATCATCCCCAAGCTGAACGTCGAAGGCCCAGCCCACGACAGCGCCGCAGCGCTCGACTGACCTCCCTGGACCCGCCAACCTGCGCTGGGCGGCGCCGCTGCCAGCGAACTCGGCACCGTTTGTCCCGCGCTCGCCGGGACACCTCGCGGGCCGCGACCCTGTGAACAGGGGTTTCGCGATTCGCGTGCCGCTGCTTGGCCGGGTTCCGCGGGACAAACGGTGCCGAGTGCCGCGATCGGGCGCCGCGAGCGCGGCCGGGTTCGGGCAAGATGTCGCCATGAGCAGCCACCTCGAGGCGCACGAGCACGCCGCCCCCATGGCCTCCGGGCCGACCGGGCCCCTCCAGGGCATCCGCATCATCGACGTCACCCACGCGCTGGCCGGCCCGTTCGCGGCGATGTTCCTCGCCGACATGGGCGCCGACGTCATCAAGGTGGAGCCGCCGACCGGCGAGATGACCCGCTTCGGGGGCCCCTACACCCGCGACGACGAGGAGCGCAGCTATTCGGGGGGTTACGCCATCCGTAACCGCAACAAGCGCTCGATCTGTCTCGACCTGACCAAGGACGACGACCGCGAGACGTTCCTGCAGCTGGTCGAGACCGCCGACGGGCTCATCGAGAACCTGCGCAGCGGGGTGCTCGACCGGCTCGGCGCCGGCTGGGAGGTGTGCCACGAGCGCAACCCGCGCCTCGTCTACGCGGCGATCCGGGGGTTCGGCGACCCTCGCAACGCGCCGAGCCCGTACTCGGAATGGCCCGCGTACGACCTGATCGCGCAGGCCATGGGCGGCGTGGTCGCCTCGACGGGGATCGACGAGCAGAACGTGATGAAGGTCGGGCCGCCCATCGGCGACACGGTGCCCGGCCTGATGACCGCGCTCGGCCTGCTCGCCGCGTTGCTGCGCGCCCGCGAGACGGGCAAGGGCCAGTTCCTCGACGTGGCCATGGTCGACGCCATGATGACGATGTCCGAGGCCAGCCAGATGATGTACTCCTACATGGGCCGGCCGATGAAGCCGATGGGCAACTCCGTCGACGGCATCACGCCCTACGACGTGTACCCGACCGCCGACGGGCACTGCGTCATCGCCACGCCCACGGAGCCGCACTGGAAGCTGCTCTGCGGGCTGATCGGCCGCGAGGACCTCATCACCGACGAGCGGACCAGCTCGAACCGCCGCCGGCTGCGCAACCGTGACGTCGTCAACGATGCCGTCGGGGGTTGGGCCGCCGCCCACACGACGGCACAGGTGGTCGACACGCTCGGCAACATCGTGCCGGTCGGTCCCGTGTACCAGCCTCAGGACTGGGTACAGGACCCGCACGTCGCCGCGCGCGAGATGCTCGTGCGCATCGACCACGACCACCATCGGCCGACCGTGGCGCTGAACTGCCCGATCAAGTTCAGCGACGACCCGGCGGGCATCTACCGCGGCGTTCCCAAGCTGGACCAGCACGGCGACGAGATCCGCGCCGAGCTGGCCGATCGCCAGTAGCGGACCGGGCGCGGGGTGGCGGCCGACCCCACTCACCCAGCCCTCGCCTGGTCCAGCAGCCGGACGCCGATAAGCGAGTCCCGCGTGACCAGGTCGCGCAGCCCCGCCTCGTCGAGGCCGGCGGCGTGCGCCGGTCGCTGTGGGAGCGTGAAGTAGCGCACCTCCGACGTCGAGTCCCAGACCCGGACGTCGACCTCGTCGCCGAGCACGGTCCCGAATTCGGCGAGCACGGCCCGCGGCTCGCGCACCACCCGTGCCCGGTACTCGTCGGACCTGTACCACTCGGGTGGCGGGCCGAGCAGCGCGGTCGGATAACACGAGCACAGCGTGCACACGATGACGTTGTGGACCTCGGCCGACTGGGCCAACGCGACCAACCGCTCGCCGTGACCACCGCCGAAGCCGAGTGACGCCGCCGCGCCGGTGGCGTCTTCGAGGAGGCGGGACCGGAATGCATCGTCGGTCCAGGCCCGGGCCACGACCACCGCGCCGGCCGCGTGGACGGTGCCGGCGTCGGCGTCAGCGGCGCGCCGCAGCCGGGCGTCGACCGCCCCCGTCGCCAGCCAGCCCCGCTCGACGAGCGCCTCCTCGAGCGCCCGGGCCCGGTACTCGGGGTGCGGCTCGCCCGGTAGCCCGGCTGGGCTGGGCGCGGTCGGAGAGGTGTCGTCAGGCATCGGTCGGCTCCAGGTAGGGCTCGAAGAGATCGGCGTGGACGTGGTGGGTGCCGGCGCCGGGCCAGATGTCGCCGGCGGCGAAGCGCACGGCGTAGACGAAGGTCGGCGCCTCGCCCTGCCCGTGCGCATGGCGGTCGGGGAAGACCCAGAAGCCCCGGTCCGCGACGACCTCGCCTCGACAGCCCCGCAGGTAGCCGGGCAGGCGGGTGTGGCCCGTCGAGCGTCGACCGTCGACGCGGACGCGGTCGCCCACGGCGAAGCGCGGGCGGCGCCCGGCGGGGGGATCGCGCTTCGAGTGGGCGGGCGCCGGGCCGGGCGCGCGGCTCGCGACCGGCTCGGGATAGGCGTCGATGTCGAGCGCGCTGAGCCCGCCGGCTCGGCGCGCCGCCCGATCGGCCAGCTCGGCGGCGTCGACGAGGCCGGCCTCGATCGCGCACCGCTGGGCGACGGCGAGCCAGCGACCGGCCGGGCTCGACGTCCGGTAGAGCTCCGGATCGAGCGTGTCCATCGCGTGGCGGAGGGCGTCGTTGTTGATGCCGCTGGCCTGGGCGACGAGGGCGCCGAGGGCGTACGCCAGGCCCTCCCAGTGCTCGCTCCAGGCGCGCCCGCGCCCGACCGGCACCGGCCCGTAGCCCGAGCGACCGCCGAGGTCGTACGGCGCGTCCACGGGCTCAGTGTCCCACGTGGGGATGCTGGTACGGTCGACGTTCGTGTTCTCCCCTCGGTTCCTGCGCGCCCGCGTCCAGGATGCGAAGGAGACCGGTCAGACCGCCGCTCACGGCGTCGTACGGTTCGGGACCTACGCGGGGCTCGGCGTGGTCGTCGGATTGGCCGTCGTCCTGCTCGAGAGCGTCAGCGCGCTCACGCTGCTCGATCGACTCCTCGAGGCTCCCCCGCTCGTGCAGGCCATCCTTCCCGGGCTCGGCCTGACCGTCGCGGCACTGGTGCTTCGCCTCGGCTGGCGCACGAACGCGGCGACCTCCGACTTGTACGTGCGCGCGTTCCACACCGGCGAAGAGCTCGAAGGCCGTCGCCTCCTCCCCAAGCTCGGTGCGGCGGCGGCCACCATCGGCGCCGGTGGGGCCGTGGGCCTCGAAGGCCCGTCGATCTACGCCGGCGCCTCGCTCGGTCAGTGGCTCGGCCGTCGCCAGCTCGCGTCGCTCGGCCAGCGCAGCCCGCGGATCCTGCTGGTCGCGGGGGCCGCGGCGGGGGTGGCCGCCGTGTTCAAGGCGCCGGCGACCGGGGTCCTGTTCGCGCTCGAGTCGCCCTACCGGCGCGACGTCGCCCGCCACGCGCTCATCCCCGCGCTGGTAGCGTCCGCCGCCGCCTACCTGGTATTCGCGTTCGCGCTCGGCACCGACCCGCTGCTACCGATCCGGTCGCCCGACCTGGGGCTCACGAGCGAGTTGAGCGCGGCGATCCTTCTCGGCGTGCTCGGGGGCGTCACCGCCCGAGGCCTCGCGATGTTGTTCCACTGGGCCAAGTCCCAGCACGCCAACTTCTCGTTGCCGGTCCGGATCGGCATCGCCGGACTCGTGCTGGCCGGTGCCCTCTGGGCCTCGCTGGCCCTGGTCGACGAGCCGGTGACGCTGGGCCCCGGGGCCGAGACCGTCACCCGGATCGTGCTCGATCCTCACCTGTCGGTGTGGGTGGTGATCGCCCTGTTCGGGCTGCGTGCGGTCGCCACGACCGCGACGCTGAGCGCCGGCGGGGTCGGCGGCGTGTTCATCCCCCTCGTCGTGCAAGGTCTCCTGCTCGGCCGCGTGGTCGAGATCCTGTTCTCGCAACCGTCCAGCGGCCTGTACCCCGTCGTCGGGCTGGCGGCGGTGCTCGGTGCGGGGTACCGCACGCCGCTCGCCGCGGTCATGTTCGTGGCCGAGACGACCGGCCGGGCCGAGTTCGTGATCCCCGCCCTGCTGGCGACCGCCGTCTCCCAGGCCCTCATGGGCGAGGTGTCCGTGTCGAGCGGGCAGCAGGGCGAACGGCAGGGTCAGCTCGAGCGGCGCCTCGAGATGCGCGCCGACGCGGTGACCGTCCGCCACATCGGCACGGTCGGCTCGGATGCGCTGCTCCTCGACGTGGTCGACCACATCGAGCGATTCGACTCGTCACCGGCGGTGCCGGTGCTGGACGGCTCGTACGCGGGCTTGCTGGTGCTGCACGACATCGCCAACGTGATCCTCGAACGGGGTCCCGACGCCGTGGTCGCCGACGCGGTGCGCGACGTGCCCGCGGTGCGCGCCCACGATCCGGCCATGGCCGCGGCGCGGCTGATGAACGCCCACGACGTCGCTGCGGTCGCGGTCGTCGACGACGACGACCAGCCGATCGGCATCATCAGCGCGGTGTCGCTCGCGGGGCTGCGCGACCTCGGCGGCCGCGACGACTGAACCCGCCCGCTCCGGTGCGACGCGAGGCGGGAGCTCCGCTCAGGGGATGCCGACCATCTCGGTCTGGGCGCTGAGCACGACGGTGCGGGTCGGGTCCGCCCATCGGTCCATGCCGTCGGGCTCGATCGTGTCCCGGAACCGCCGCCAGCCGTCGGTGTCGTCGAAGTACAGCTCGGCGATGCCCGCGTAGGGCTCGGCGCCGGGTTCGACGCTGTGGCTCACCACGTAGCGGAAGCCTCCGACCTGGCGCATCACCGTGGCGACGTTGGGGGCGTGCACGCCGAGCCAGTGCGCGAAGAACTCGCCGTGGTCGGCGCCGTCCCGGGCCGCGACCAGGAAGGTCATCTTGTGGAAGCCCGACCGGGTCGTCGGGAACGGCGGGTTGAGCGTGAGCGGCTCGACCGGGAGCCGGTCGCCACCGTCGATGACGACGTACTCGGTGGTGGCCCACGGCACGTACGGCTCGGCCTTCTGCTGGAAACTGTCGGTGGGCGTGGTGCCGTGCGGCTCGGCCGGCCGCGGCAGGGCCCGGTCCCACCACAGCTGGGCGACGCCGTCCCATGGGTGGGCGCCCTGCGCGTCGGCGTCGAACAGCGTGGCGATGTAACGCCACGCGGCGAGCTTGCCGGCGTCGCGCTGGCGCTGCTGCGCCGCGATGACCAGCGGCATGTGGTTGGCGAACCAGTGCGCCACCAGCTCTTCGCGCCCCACTCCGGCGCGGCGCTTGATGAGGTACAGCATCTTCGCCCCGGGGGTCGGGACGAGTTCGGGACCGGTCATGGTCGCCGGTTCTACCAGGTCCTGAACACGAAGGCGCCGGGGCGATGCCCAACCGAACGTTCAGTCAGCTATGGTGCTCCGGCGCGCGTGACGGACGTCACGCACGCAGTCTCCTACCACACCCGAAATTCACGAGCACCATGGGGGATCACGGATGAGGCGAATGCCTTCATTCGCCGCCGCCGTCGTCGGTCTGGCGATGGTCGCTGCGGCCTGCGGCGGAAGCGGCAGCGACGACGCGTCGACGGTCGGCACCGTCGACTCCGACATCAAGAGCGGTGTGCAGAACGCACTCGGGACGAGCGCCACCGAGGACAGCACCGACACCAAGACGACCGAGGCGGCCGCCCCCGCCAAGGCGCCCGAGAGCATGGAAGAGTGGGAGGCGCTCTGGGAGAAGGAGCGCGCCGCGGTCGTCAAGAAGATCAAGGACAACGGATGGGGCCTGCAGGACGACGGGGTCACCGTGACCGGCCCCGAGGGCTTCACGATCGACCTGTCCGAGTGCCCGGCCGGTTGGTCCAACACCGAGGGCGTGTCCGACACCGAGGTCAAGATCGCCAGCCACACGCCCTTCTCGGGCACCCTGGCCGACGCCGGCAACATCAACAAGGGCGCCGATGCCGTCTTCGACTTCTACTCCAAGGAGGGCCTGTTCAAGGACTCCGAGGGCAAGACCCGCACGCTCGTCCAGATCGCCAAGGACGACGGGTACGACCCGACCCGGTCGATCCCGCTGGTCGACGAGTTCATGGACGCCGACAAGGTGTTCGCCATCTGGGGCCTCGGCTCGCCGTCCGTGATGAAGACCTACGACAAGATCAACGCGCGCTGCGTGCCCCACCCGTTCGCGGTGACCGGCCACCCGGCGTGGGGTGACCCGGTGAACCATCCGTGGACCACCGGCATCCTGTTCGCGTACAACACCGAGGCCGTCCTGTGGGGCAGCTTCATCGACGAGCACTTCGACGAGCTGGTCGGCGACGACGGCAAGGTCACCTTCGCCGCGCTGATCATGAACAACGACTTCGGCAAGTCCTACGACGCCGGCTTCAAGGCTTACCTGGCCCAGTCCCCCAACAAGGACAAGATCAACTACGTCACCGAGACCATCGAGCCGCAGGCCCCGACGGTCAAGGACCCGATGACGAACCTGGCGGCGAAGAACCCGTCGATGTTCGTCGCGATGGTGGCGGGCACCCCGTGCAGCCAGGCCATCACCGAGGCGGCCGAGAACGGCATGCGCGACAAGGCCAAGTACCTGTGGATGCCGTCGGTGTGCAAGCCGTCGTCGCAGGTCGGCAAGGATGTGGTCGGCGACCTGTCGAACGGCTGGTGGATCATGGGCGGCGGTGGCCGTGACATCAACTCCCCCGCCGAGGACAAGAATCCATTCATCGTGTGGGCCCGCCAGGTGCTGGCCGATCACGGGCTCAACGCCAAGGACTCGGGCAACCTGGGCTCGGGCATCTCGATCGGTTGGGACTGGGTCCAGACGGTGGCCATCGCCGGCCAGCTCGACGGGGGCCTCACCCGGGCCAACCTCATCGTGGCGGCCCGCTCGATGGAGATGACCCACCCGATGTACCTGCCCGGCATCAAGTTCAACCTGAACGGCAACGCCGACGCCTACTGGATCGAGGGTTCGGACATCTCGAAGTACGACTCGGCCCAGCAGACATGGGTTCCGCAGGGCGACATCATCGACCTGTCGGGCAAGTCGTCGAACTGCGCCTGGGATCAGAGCATCGGCAACTGCGCCTGATCGTTCCGATCTCGGCGCTCCCCTGCACTTGTGTGCCCGGTCGACCTGCGGGTCGGCCGGGCACCGGCGCGTTCGGCGCGACGTTTCGCGGCGCGGGACGGCGACGAGCGGCTACAACGTGGACATGGAAACCGAAGCAACCCGAGCCCTGGTCCAGCGCTTCCTCGAGGCGCGCGCCGCCAACGACGCGGCGACCATCGACGCCATCGTGACCGAGGACGTCGAATGGGCCCCGCCGCCGAGCATGGGCCTGGGCCCCTTCGCCGGGCGCGAGAAGGTCGTCAAGGCGTTGACCGGCGGGGCGGTCGGCAAGATCTTCGACCTGTCCACGCTCAAGCGCGAGGTGCACAAGCTGATCGTCGAGGGCGACACCGCGGTGGCGCTGCAGCGGCTGACCGCGAAGACGACGAAGGGCGCCGACTACGAGAACGAGTACTGCTGGGTCTACACGTGCCGCGACGGCAAGATCGCCCGGATGGACGAGTTCGTCGACTCGTTCAAGGCAGCCAAGCTGTTCGGCATGGTGAAGGGCTAGGGGTCCGCGAGATGGCGGCGTCCCGCAGCGACGTCCGGATCGCCACCGACGACGGGACCGTGCTCGCCGGCTGGCTGTACCAGCCGTCCGGCGACGGTCCGCACCCGGCGGTGGTGCTGAGCCACGGGTTCTCGGCGTTGATGGTGATGGGTCTCGACCCGGTGGCCCGGGCGTTCGCCGACGCGGGGTTCGTGGCCGTGGCGTACGACCACCGCAACTACGGCGAAAGCGAGGGGACGCCCCGCCACGAGAGCGACCCGTGGCGCCAGGTTGCCGATATGCGCGACGTGCTCACCTGGGTGTCCGTGCGAGACGACGTCGACGAGGCGCGGGTGGGGATCTGGGGCACGAGCTACGCCGGTGGCCATGTGTTGACCGTCGCCGGGCTCGACCGGCGGGTCGGTGCGGTCGTGTCGCAGGTGCCGTTGGTGCGGGGCGAGGCGACGTACCAGGCGTGGATCCCCGAGCGGGCGCGGGAGCGTTTCGCCGGGCGGCTCGACGACGACCGCGCGGCGCGGCTGCGGGGTGAGGCGGCCCAGACCGTGAAGGCGGCGACCCCGGGGTCGGAGACCGAGGAGTGGGTGGCCGCGACCGACGACGGTACCTACGCCAACGAGGTCACGATCCGCAGCTTCGAGCTGTTGCGTAGCTACGAACCCGAGTCGTTCGTGGCCCGCATCGCGCCGACGCCGCTGCTGATGGTGATCGCCGCGCACGACACCCAGACGCCGACGCAGTGGCAGCGCGAGGCGTTCGAGCTGGCGGGCCAGCCGAGCCGCTTGATCGAGCTCGACTGCCGCCACTACGACCCCTACACCAGCCATCTCGAGCCGGCGGTTTCGGCGGCGCGCGACTGGTTCGTCGAGCACCTGGGCTCGCCGTCCGCATGAGGGCAGCGGCGCGTCCGCCGGGCGTGACCGCGTTCGTCAAGCGTCGAGGAGGTCTGTCGTGAGCGTGCTCGTGACCGGCGGAGCCGGCTTCATCGGAGCCGAGGTCGTCCGGGAGCTGATCGAACGCGGCGAGGACGAGGTCCACGTCGCCTACCACAGCGGCCGGCTGCACCGACTGGGGGACCTGACCGAGCGGGTCGGCCTGCACCGGCTCGACCTGGCCGACACGGCCGCGTTGCACGAGCTCGTGGCCGGCCTGCGACCCAGGTCCATCCATCACCTGGGGGCGATCCTGTCCGGTCCCAGCGAGAAGGACCCCCAGGCGTCGATCCAGGCCAACGCCTACGGCACCCACGCCCTGCTGGAAGCCGCTCGGCTCAACGACGTCGAGCAGTTCCTGTTCGCCTCCAGTATCGGTGTGTTCGTCAGCGAGGAACAGCCCGACGGGCCGACCACCGATGCCACCCTGCAGCGACCCGATCTGATCTACGGCGTCTGCAAGCTGTTCGGCGAGCTGCTCGGCCGCTACTACCAGCGCAGCTACGGCCTGGACTTCCGCGGTATCCGCTACCCGGGCATCGTGGGGCCCGGGGTGACGACGTGGAGCCTGGCCCAGTGCACCTGCTGGGTGATCGAGCATCCGGCCAAGGGCGAAGCGTTCACCTCGTGGCTGTCGGAGGACACAGCCTTCCCCCTCGTGTACTACAAGGAGGCAGGTCGGGCCATGGTGGAGCTCGCCCAGGCGCCGCGCGACGCCATCCGCAGCGTCAACTACAACCTGGGCGGGGTCCAGCCCGAGACGACGATGGGCCAGCTGGCAGCGGCGGTCCGAGCCCGCATCCCCGACGCCCGCATCGACTTCCAGCCCGATCCGGCCATCCAGCCGCTCTTCGAGAAGCGCCACCCGCTCGACGACAGCCGGGCCCGCGCCGAGTGGGGCTGGGCACCGACCATGGACCACGAGGCGATGGTGGACGACTTCATCACCGAGGTTCGCAACCACCCCGAGCGCTACGGCTGAACGGCTGCCTCGCGCCGCGCTCGAGCGGACGCGCCGGTCCGAGCTGCGATCGGAGGGCCGCGACCACCTCGACCCCGAGCCCGCCATCCGACCGAAGCAGACCCCTCACGACGACAGCGACAAACGCGCCGCCACCTTCAGGAGCCGACCTCGACGCCCCGGCTGTCACCGTCACGCGACCGGTTCTCGATGCCAAGACCACCCACCTTGCAACCCACGCCTGCGCCCGCTTCCGCCAGATCGTCGAATCGGTCGACAAGGACCTTGGAGTACGACCCCACCCCGAGGGCCGCGGCGGCCGCAAGTCCCGAGGCGTCCGCGCGCGCGTCCCACGACGGATCCGCGCCGACACCGCCGCGGTCCGACGCAACGAAACCCACGACCTACCCGGCCCCGTCCGGTCGCTCACCGGCTGCGACAACGAATGGACTTCCCGGCAGATGAGCCCAAAGAAGCTTGACAGCGCGGCTCGAGAAGCGCATCGTCGCACAAGCGGGGTGTCGTGTGCGAGCCTGGTGGTCGCATGGAGGGGGACTTGAGGGGCCGTACATGTACCTCGACTCGTGACGACTTATCACTCTCTTTCGTGTGAAGTCGCGAGCGGAAACTCCATCAGGAGGGGATAATGCTTGGAGACAAGGTCGGTGTAATGACCGGCAAGGTGATCGGCACGCGTGTAC
>Ga0224505_10002392_pt1 | contig 11046 bp, 7 predicted proteins | sample SF_Jan12_sed_USG_FD_169102 | JGI IMG/M metagenome (GOLD analysis project Ga0224505, IMG submission 169102) | Sediment microbial communities from San Francisco Bay, California, United States - SF_Jan12_sed_USGS_4_1 | ecosystem: Environmental > Aquatic > Marine > Sediment | place: USA: California...
GGGGGCATCTGCGGCTTCAGCGAGATTCATGCCGTGGTCGATGACATTCACGATAACCTGCAAGACAGCAGTGATAATACGGCTGCCACCCGGGCTGCCGGTCGCGAACCAGGGCTCACCATCGGCAAAAACAATGACAGGTGTCATTGAGCTCAACGGGCGCTTGCCAGCCTCGATCGCATTCGCCTCATCTCCCAGCATTCCGAACGCGTTCATCACGCCGGGTTTGGCCGCGAAGTCGTCCATCTCGTTGTTGAGCAAAAAGCCAGCGCCCGGAACAGCGATACCGGAACCGTAGGAAAAGTTCAGAGTGTAGGTATTCGAAACGACATTCCCGTCCTTGTCCATAATCGAAAAGTGCGTCGTGTCGTCACTTTCGAACAGGGGCTCGACCCCTGGCGACACGTCATTCGAATCGCGTGCCTTTCGCATATCGAGGCTGGCTGCCAATTGCTTGCCGTAGGCCTTGCTCGTCAACCACTTGACCGGAACTTCGAAATAGTCAGGATCACCGAGGTATTTCGAACGATCCGCATAGGCCAGCCGCGCAACTTCGGCAAGCAGATGCACACTGTCTGCGCTGCCGGCGCCCATCTCGGACACCGGGAAGTTTTCGAGAATATTCAGCATCTGCAAGACGTGCACACCGCCCGAGCTCGGCGGCGGCATCGTAACGACCTCGTATTCCCGATAGCTGCCTCTTACGACCTCGCGAATGACAGGTTCATATGCCGCCAGCGACGCCGCATCGACCAGGCCACCACCGCGCGCCATCTCGGCGACGATGAGATCAGCGATAGCGCCCTTATAGAAAGCGTCCGGACCATGCTCGGCTATAAGCTCCAGCGACTTCGCAAGATCAGGCTGCACGAGTAGTTCGCCCGCCTCATAGGCCGAGCCATCGGCTTTGAAGTAGTACCCGCAGGTTGCGACGTTCTGACACAGACGGCCCTGCCGCAATCGCAGGTAATTGGCGAGGTCATAACTGACAACAATACCGTCCCGCGCTTGCGCAATCGCAGGTTGCAACAAGCGTTTCCAGGGCAAGCGGCCGTATTTGCTGTGAGCTACGTAAAATCCGCTAACGGTTCCGGGCACGCCCGAAGCGAGATGGCTGAAGCGCGACTTTTCGGGATCGACGTTGCCCTTCTCGTCGAGGTACATATCGCGGGTCGCTTTTTGCGGCGCCATTTCACGATAGTCAATCGCTATATCTTCGTTAGTGGCTGCATCATGAATCAACATGAAGCCACCGCCACCCAGGTTTCCGGCCCGAGGCAGAGTCACTGCTAGCGAGAAACCCGTCGCGATGGCGGCATCAACCGCGCTGCCGCCGTCCGCCAGGATCTGTGCGCCAACGGCGGCCGACGTTCGATTTTGCGCGGCCACCATACCTGACCTGCCGAGCACCGGGTGCTGCAGATCGCCGTATTGAATAATGGCATTCTGATCTTCTTGTGCGTAGACGCTCGCGTGAAAAGCAAACGCCAATACAAGTGCAGGCAGGATTCTTAAGCGCATGCTCCGGATCTTACGGCAATATCCTTACGAACACGGAGAAGAACACGATAGCCAGGAAGGCACCGGCGGGAATCGTTACGACCCAGGAGATCATAATCTTGGCGACGACCCTGAGGTCGATGGCGTCGATACCACGGGCAAGGCCCACTCCGAGTACGGCACCGACGAGTGTGTGGGTGGTGGAGATTGGAATGCCGGTACCGGACGCGACGACGATCGTGGTGGCAGCGGCAAGCTCGGCCGCAAAACCACGGCTCGGTGTCAGTTGCGTGATTTTTTTGCCGACAGTCGCGATCACGTGGCGGCCGAAGGTCGCGAGGCCGATGACGATACCGACGCCACCGAGCATGAGAACCCACGGCGGCAAGGCCGATTTCGCCCCAACCATACCCGTTGATGCGACACTGATGACAGCGGCCAGAGGACCGATCGCGTTGGCCACATCGTTAGAGCCATGGGCGAAAGCCATGCCACAGGCAGTAATGACCATAAGGACGCCGAAAACCTTTTCCACGGTGTAGAAATGCTCTTTTTTCTCGGCTTTGGGATTGGGCTTAATTCGCGAAATGGCGACTTTTCCGATCAGAGCGATCAATACGCCGATCCCGATTGCCAAGGCGTAACTCTCGCCGATGCTGAGATCCAGACCGACATGCTTAAGCCCTTTCAGGATGGTCACGAGCGTAATCGTAAAAGCGGCGAAGAACATATACACGGGCACCCAGCGCTGGGCTCTTTGCAATGGGTCGTCCTGGCGCAGGATGAGTCGCTGCACGCTGCCGTAAATCAAAAAGGCAATAAATCCGGCGGTCAGCGGGGATATAACCCAGCTCATGACGATCGTGCCGACTTTGTCCCACTGGACAGCATCGACGCCGATGCCTACCGCGGCAAAACCGACGATCGCGCCAACGATGGAGTGCGTCGTCGACACCGGCCAGCCGTTGTGAGAAGCAATGAGCAGCCAGACGCCCGCCGCCAACAACGAAGCGAGCATTCCGTAAATGAGCAACTCCGGTGTGTCACTCAGCAGTCCTGTATCGACAATGCCGGAACGGATGGTTGCCGTCACTTCTCCGCCTGCCAACACAGCGCCGAGGAATTCGAAAATTGCGGCAACGACGATGGCTTGCCGGATCGTCAGCGCCTTGGACCCGACTGAGGTTGCCATTGCATTGGCGACATCGTTTGCACCAATGCCCCAGGCCATGAAGAGGCCAAACGCAGCAGCGAGTGCGATATAAATGTATTGCGCTTCCATTGACTGCCCCCGAGGTTAGCAAGCACCCCGTTTTCTATTTTTTAGTGTGAGAGCAACAGCTCGAGACGACGACCGACACGTTCGGCCATATCGGCTATTTCACCGAGTAATTCTATGACCTTGTACATGAATACGGCATCAACCGGATCCAGGGTCTTTTCGATTTTATACAACGACGCACGCAACGCCGCCTGCTTTTCGTCAGTGTCGGTTTCTATTCTGTCGAGCTCTTCAATGAGACTCGACACAAGTTTGACTTCGGCTCCACGAAATCCTGCTGTGAAGAGTTCGTCAAGCTCGCGAACACTTTTTCGCGCCTGTTTGGCAGCGTCAATATTGCGATCCACGAAATCGAGGAATTGCTCGGCGATTACAGCGGGTATTTGCATCCTGCGTCCCAGCATCAGCCCGGAAACATCTTTGGTTCTGTTTGCTATTTTGTCCTGGACGAGCAGCAATTCGAGCAAATCTTCGCGAGGAACCGGCATGAACAGGCTCTTTGGAAGATGCAACCGAATCTGTTTTTTTGCGGTGTCAGCATCGTGTTCGAGTTTATCGATGGCCGCTCGCACCTCTTTGGCCTTTTCCCAATCGCCCTTGATTGCGGCCGCAAAGAACGGCCTGAGCTCGCGCGCACATTGATACGCCAAATTAATGTGTTCTTCGAGAGGTTTGACCGGCGAAGAGCCGAAGATATTTGCTAGCACGTTTGCCATTCGGTTGTCCGCTAGGACTCGGGTTTCAGAGCCGCAATCCTAACACACCATTTGTGTCAATTTGCCAACTTCTACTCGTGCTAAACTGCGCGGCCCTGAACAACCAGAATCACCCGGAATCGCTATGGCCTATTGGCTGATGAAATCGGAGCCCGACGTATTTAGCATCGACGATCTCGCCAGTGCTGGCCGCGAAAAGTGGGACGGTATCCGCAATTACCAGGCTCGCAACATGATGCGGGACGACATGAAAATCGGCGACGAGATACTTTTCTATCACTCCAGCTGCAAGGAGCCGGGAGTCACCGGAATCGCGCGTGTCGCAAGTGCGCCCTATGCGGACCCGACACAATTTGACAGGACATCCAAATATTTCGATGCAAAAAGCGACGTCAAAAATCCACGCTGGATACTGGTTGACGTCGAGTTTGTGAGGAAGCTGTCGCGCACGATCAGCCTGGCCGAAATCAAGGCGGACAAGAAACTTGAAAGTATGATTTTGAATCGCAGGGGAAATCGCCTCTCGATCATGCCGGTCGAGAAAAAACACTGGACCAGAATCCTGAGCCTCGAATGAAGACCTGGCAGAAAGCGTTGCTGGCGGCGGTCGCCGTTGTCGGTGGCGTGTTGGTCGCCACTACGCCGCCAGCGCTCGATTATGTGCCGGGCGATCACAAGAATCTCGATCTAAAGACCTACCTGGCCGAACCTTCTGCCAGTCTGATACCGGGCACGGAGAAACGCATCGTCTGGCAGACCGAGAATCAGCGCACCGAATGGTCAGTCGTTGCGCTGCATGGATTTTCGGCTTCGCGCCAGGAGACTGCGCCACTCGCGGAAACGGTTGCGAATTCCCTTGGCGCCAACCTGTTCGAAACCCGCTTCGCGGCGCACGGGCTGAGGGAAAACGCGCTGGTCGATGTCCATGCCGAACAGTGGTTGGACGATGTTGCGGACGCTTTGACGATAGGCAGGATGATCGGCGACAAGGTGGTGGTTCTTGCAGTGTCGAACGGCGCTACGCTTGCAACGTCGATGCTCGATCACCCTGCCATGGAAGCTGTCGATACACTGATAATGGTGTCGCCGAATTTCGCGCCCGCCGACCCGAAGGCCATGTGGGTTACGCGCCCCGGCGGCCCGCTGTTATTGCGAATGATCGCCGGCGAGACGCGCACGTGGGAGGCGCTTAACGAGCAGCAGGCTTTGTACTGGACGACGCGTTACCCCTCGAAAACGCTCATCGAGGTGATTCGTGGTGTGAACCGGGCACTCAGCAAGATCGAATCGACGCCGGCGCCGCGCGTGCAGGTGTTCTACTCACCCGATGACCAAGTCGTATCTGTTCCGGCATTGCTGTCCGCGTTTGATGCGATCCGGTCGCCGCAAAAAGAACTAATCCCGGTACTCGAATCCGGCGAGCCGAGTGCGCACGTACTCGCCGGCGACATTATTTCGCCAGACAATACCCTGCCCATCGCGGGGCGCATCGTCGACTTTATTCTGCGCCGAGCTCCCTGAGCCGTTCCTGTATCGGCGCCAGTCCTCCGAGCGCCAGCATGATTACGAGATCGCCGGGTTTGGCCCACGTCATGGCTGCCGTGAAGGAGTCCAGCTCTTCTGCATGATGTTCGATCTGCGACGGCTGGGCGCCGCAGCGCAGCAGCTCGTCCCTGATAATCGAATACACGACACCCTTTTCCCTGCCGCGATAATAACCAGCCAGTTCTGAAACGATGGCCTTATCGAGTCCGATCGCCCAGGCGTCGCGCGTCATAGCACGTATCAGCTCATCGGGGCGATCACCCGCCTGCCCGAAACACAGCACGCGACGCTGCGCGGGGATCGCCCGCGCCATGTTCAACACCGAACGCATGGCGGCCGGATTGTGTGCGAAATCGACCAGGACCTTCACGCCTCCAACTTCGTAAATATTGCAACGGCCGGGATTACCGCCCTGGTCCATCGTCATAAGTCCCGCTGCGATCGCATCGACCGACAGTCCCAGGCTATAGCACAGTGCAGCGGCTGCGAGTGCGTTCGCGACGTTGTGTCGCGCGACCCCGCCGAGAGTGATCGGAATATCGTGACTGTCGCAGATGCGCTCGCGCTTGCCCCGCTGCACCTTTTGCAGCTCGTCACCATCAAGGACAAAACACAAATCGCCGTTTGCAGTTGCTTCGGTAATTTGCGCATTGTCCGGATCGAGACCAAACCAAACGACCTCCCCGTCGTAGTCGCGAGCTTTCTGGCGCAACAAAGCATCATCGGCATTCAGAATCAATTTGCCGGACTCGCGAACGGCGCGGCTGACGATCCATTTGATGTCGAGAAGTTCTCCAAGGCTTCGCGAGCCGAAATCGCCCAGATGATCTTCGGCAATATTCGTAATCAGTGCTGTGTCGGCATGGTCAACGCCCAGACCGCGTCGCAGCAACCCGCCGCGAGCTGACTCGAGAATCGCAAGATCAACATCCTGCTGACGTAATACTGTGCGCGCACCCCCTGGTCCGGACCAGTCTCCCCGGTCAATGATGCGCTCATTCACGGCGACCCAGTCGGTTGAGCTCAGCCCGACATTTTTCCCGGCCATGCGGACGATGTGTGCCGCCAGTCGAACCGTGGTCGTTTTTCCGTTGGTCCCGGTCACCAGCCCGACCGGCACATCATGAATCTTTTCCCAGCGCACTTCGTCGGGTATAGCGCGTACCGGCCAGGACATTGAACCCGTCCCGAGCCCTACCGATACCTCGTCATCGTCCCATAGCAAAGTCTTGCCACGGCTCTTGGCCTCGTCGATCAAGCGCATCAATTTCGGATTGACTTCTTCAGCCGCCCGCGCACGAAGGGCATTCTGCGCGTCATCAAAATCGGGAAGCTCAACATCTTCACCCAGCTGATGCGCACTGCTCAGCCAGGCCCAGTCGTTGATTTCGGAAGCCGTGTACAAGGCATCGGTCGGCGCGGTGAACGCAAGACTCACGCCACCGCGCAGACCGCGCCACGCGAACAACGGCTCCTGCCAGCCGAGCGCGATATGCATGCGCGCAACCTGTTCTTTCCAGACTGGAATCAGGCGCTCGGCTTCCTCGGCTGAACAAAGGACATCGAGTACCGGCCCCGGCCTGTCAGAAATCAGGTTCGGTCCCGTCAGTCGTCGAGACTCAAGTAGTTCCATGTCGCGGCTTCAGTCGCCTTCGTCCCGGGCGATACGAACGCCGCGTTCATCGCTGATGATCTCGACGTTGGCGTCCAGTTTGAATCCTGCCAAATCAGGCAGCTCGATTGCGGCGGACACTTTCTTGTCCGTGTCCTCGGTATGTGCGCCCGAATTGAAATAGATGATCTGTTTCCAGGTGCGCTTGATGTTGTCGCCCAGCACCAGGATCAAATCGCCGGCTTCGGCAATCTCGAGAGCCCGCGCTACGGCTTCCGGTTCGTTCGGAATCACGTCGATCTTATCGATCGAGATTCCCTCCTGCAGTAACTTGTCCTTTAGCATAACCGCGACTTCGTCTTCGCCACGGCCGCGACGGCTGTCGTCGCATCGACATATGAAATAGTCAAAATGACCGGCTGCGATGGCTGCGATTTCACGAATGTCTTCATCACGGCGATCGCCCGGTGCTGACAGGACTGCAATCTTGCGCCCGTCGATCTTGAATCGATCAACCAGGCTGCACATCGCGCGCACCGCCGCCGGATTGTGCGCGTAGTCCAGAATGACCCTGAACGGATGTTCGTCATAAATATTCATGCGGCCCGGCGCCTGGAAGAACGTCGAATCGAAAGTACGCAAGCCATGCCGGATATCTTCCAGGCTCACCTTCATGTTGTAGGCGAGCGCCGCGGCGAACATCGCGTTCTGCACATTGTGCAAAGCGCGACCTTCGATCGTCGCAGGAATCAAATGCGTCCACACGAGGGGCGTATGGGCCTCATTGTCATAGATAGAAATCATGTGGCCATTCATACCCTGCTCGAGTACAAATGCCTGGCCACCCGCCTGAATGTGCTGTTTCACCAACGGATGTGACGGGTTCATAGTGACGTAACTAAGCCTGTCGGCGTCGGTGTAGTCAGCCATTTGCAAACACAGCGCATCGTCGGCATTGAGTACGGCTGCGTCGGTAGCAATCTCGATCGGCACACGTTTTACTTCAGCCAGTTGCTCCAGGGTATCGATACCGCCCAGGCCGAGGTGATCGGCGCTCACGTTAAGGCAAGCCGCGACATTGCAGGACTGGAATCCGAGACCGCTGCGCAGCATGCCGCCACGCGCCGTTTCCATGACCGCTGCATCAACAGAGGGATCTCGCAATATCATATGCGCCGAGACCGGGCCGGTCATATCGCCCGGCACACTGAGGTTACCGTCGATATACACGCCGTCGGTCGACGTCAGCCCAACTGTATAACCGGACATCTTGAGTATGTGCGCGAGCATGCGCGAGGTCGTCGTCTTGCCGTTCGTACCTGTAACCGCCGCAATGGGAATCCGGCTCGGCGAATCGGGTGGGAACAACATATCGAGCACGGGACCCGCGACATCGCGCGGCGTGCCTTCACTCGGTGCCACGTGCATGCGAAAACCCGGACCGGCATTCACTTCGCAAATGCCGCCGCCGGCCTTGCGGTAGGATTCCGTGATGTCGTGTGTCAGGAAATCGACGCCGCCGATGTCGAGGCCGATCGCTTTGATCGCACGAATTGCCATCTCGCGATTGTCCGGGTGGATTGAGTCGGTCACATCGATAGCAGTTCCGCCTGTGGACAGGTTCGCGGTCGAACGCAGGAACACTTGTTCACCGACAGCGGGTACCGTATTGCGATCGTAGCCAAGCTTCGCCAGCAGACGTTCAGCCTGGTGATCGAACTCGAGGCGTGTTAGTACTTTTTCGTGACCGACACCACGCCGTGGATCTTCATTAACTTTCGCGACGAGTTGCTCAATCGTATGTTCACCATCGCCGACGACGTGGCCCGGGACGCGCTTCGCTGCGGCAACGAGTTTTCCGTCTACGACCAGCAGGCGATGATCGAATCCTTCGATATAGCTCTCAACAATAATTGTGCTGCCGTGTTCGCTGGCCTTGTCGAATCCGGTCTCGACTTCTTCGTCTGTTTTGAGATTGATCGAGACACCACGCCCGTGGTTGCCGTCCAGCGGCTTGGTAACGACAGGAAAGCCGATACGTTTCGCAGCTCGCGCCGCATCACTGCGAGTGCGTACCATGATCTGCTTCGGTACCGGCAGGCCCAGGTCCCGGAGGATGCCGTTGGTTTCTTCCTTGTCGCCGGCCAGCTCGACAGCGATATTGCTCGTGCGACCTGTCGTCGTCGCCTGGATACGTTGTTGATATCGCCCCTGGCCAAACTGGACCAGGCTGTATCGATTGAGGCGCAGCCAGGGTATACCGCGTTCTTCAGCCGCCCTGACCAGTGATGCCGTACTGGGCCCAAACTCGCGGCGCTGCGCATAGCGAATAAAACGGTCACGCTCATCGGCAAAATTCCAGTCGTCAGCGGGTGCATCCTCTGGTTTGATTTCAGCAGGGAGTAAACTGTGCAGCAGTTGCAGTGCGAGCGCCGAAGCTTCGCGCCCCACCGTCTCGTCCTTGTACTGGAACACCATGTTGTAAAAACCGGGACGGCCGTCAATCGAACGTGTCCGGCCATAGGTGACATTGGATCCCGCAACGTTTTGCAGTTCGATCGCCACATGCTCCATCACATGGCCCAGCCAGGTACCTTCGTCCTCGCGCATGCGACGCACGAAACCACCGGGTTCGCGATAGGAGCAACCGTGCTCATGCAGGCCCGGCAAGAGTGCCAGCAGGGACTCGATATAATCCTCGCCCAATCGACTCGTCGGCCAATCCTCGAGTGCTCCGAGATCCAGTACATGACGGATGACGGGGAACCGGGCGAAGACACTGGGCCCGACATAAACATTGGTGCTTTCAATTCTCATGATCGAGGCCTGTCGTAATTGTTATGCGTACTTATAAGTCGTCAGGCAGCATGGGCCGTGCGCGTCGCGATATCAAAACGGCCGCCTGACACCAGTATATGCAGTTTGACGCCGATCAGGCTGACCGGGTCTCCCCGGCGCGCGCTGTCCATCGAAGAATAACTCAGGTCCGTCGGGTCGATCAGCGTGATTCCGCCGCTACCGACGACTTCCAGCTGATCGCCCGGTTGAATGAATGCGGCCGTATCCTCGTCGAGTCCAAGCCCGACGGCAAACGGATTGTATGCGAGCGCCGTCAAAAGCCTGCCAAGGCGATCACGCTGGCGAAAATGCTGGTCAATAATGAACGAGTTGGTCAGCCCCAGTCCCGGTGCCATCGTCACCATGTCCGGCCTGGGGGTACTGCCCTCGATGCCGCCGGCAATCATATGCTCAGGCATGAAAGCCGCGCCCGCGGAGGTTCCGGCCACATGCATACCGGCAGCATTGCGACGACGGATGAGCTGAGCCGCCCTGGTACCACCGAGCGTCGTCGACAATCGCAACTGGTTGCCCCCCGTCATGAACACGCCATCGCACTTTTCGATGTACTCGACGTCATCGCCTCGCTGGCAGTCTTCGCGCGTAATGAACGGCAAAACCCTGGCATGTTTCACGCCGATCTTGCGAAACAGTTTTTCGTAATTGCGGCCGGTATCTTCCAACTCGGACGCCGTCGGAATGATGCCGATGCGAGCATCCAGACCACCGCACAACTCAACAAAGCGATCGAGAATCTCCGAATTTCCGAGTTTTTCTTCCGCACCGCCGATGGGAATGATATAGCCGCGGTTGGTACCGGAATGACTGTTTGCAGGACACATGAATCAGGACTCCGCTCGAGGCGAGATGTTGTAATTACGAAGGGGTATGAAAATGGGTTGGGTATTTTACACAAGAATTCGGTGTTTCAGACTTTATATTGCATAGATCGAGCATGTATTTTGTCAAGACTGGCCGATCGACCCGCTGCTCTCCCCCGAGGCAACTCGCCGGATACCTTCATCATGGAATGGCTCCCTTCGGTCCGCTTTATTTCCATGATGAAGGTATCCGGCGGGCTGCCTCTGACACCGGCGGAATCGGCTGGTATCGGAAGAACTCCGGCCCCGCCGCCGGGAAAGTCTTTGCAGCGAATAAAGCGGACCGAAGGGAGCCATCGCAGCAAAGACTTTCCCGGCGGCGGGGCCTGCATGTTTCCGTATTGATCGATCGGACTTTTCTGCCAAATTCGGAATTCGTACTCTCCGACGTGATGCTGCAAAATACAGCCAAGCGCTTACAGGACAACCTTCGTGACCAACTCCAAACTACCGCTGGGGCGGACGACCCGCTATCCGGACCAATACGACCCGGGCGTATTGTTTTCGATTCCTCGCGCCGAGGCCCGCAAGGCCTGGTTATCGGAGCCCCTGCCGTTTCGCGGTGTCGATATCTGGAATGCGTGGGAGCTTACCTGGCTGGGACCGGGCCAGCTGCCGGTCGCCGCAACGGCACAGATCCGGGTTCCGGCCGATACGCCCAACCTGGTTGAA
>Ga0224505_10002394_pt1 | contig 11032 bp, 10 predicted proteins | sample SF_Jan12_sed_USG_FD_169102 | JGI IMG/M metagenome (GOLD analysis project Ga0224505, IMG submission 169102) | Sediment microbial communities from San Francisco Bay, California, United States - SF_Jan12_sed_USGS_4_1 | ecosystem: Environmental > Aquatic > Marine > Sediment | place: USA: California...
TAGAAGCCCTGCGCCTCGTCACATCCGAAGTCTGCGAGCTGATCGAACGTCTCGCGGTCTTCGACGCCCTCGGCCACGACCTTCAGGCCCATGTTCTTGCCGAGGTCGACCGTGGCTCGCACGATCATGAGGTCGTTGTTGTCGGTCTGCATGTCCATCACGAAGGAGCGGTCGATCTTGATCTCGTCGACCGGCAGCCGCTTGAGGTGGCTGAGCGAGGAGTACCCGGTTCCGAAATCGTCGATCGACAACGAGATCCCGATGTTCGCCAGCTCGTCGAGGACGGCGTGCGAGCGACCGGAATCTGCCATGAGGAAGCTCTCTGTCAACTCCATTCGCATGTACGACGGGGGCACGTCGTATTGGTCGAGCATGCGCGAGACCGTCTCCGGCAATTGCCGGTCGAGCAAGCTCCGGGGTGACAGGTTGATGGCCAGCGGGATCGGAGTGCCGTCGTCTGCCCATGCACGCCATTGACGCATCACGTGCTCCATCACGTAGGTCGTGAGCGGCCCGAGCAGCACGGTCTTCTCGACGAGGGGGATGAACTCGTCCGGCGGCACCATGCCTCGCTCGGGGTGATGCCACCGGATCAAGGCTTCGGCACCGGCCACTCTCCCGTCGCTCAGGCGCACCTTGGGCTGGTAGTACATCTCGAACTCTTCGCGTTCGATGGCCGGGCGCACCTGGCTCACCAATGTGAGCCGGGTGGGATTGTTCTGATCCATCGTCGGGGCGTACAGCTCGTAGCCACCGCCGCCCTCCTTCGCCGCGTACATCGCGACGTCGGCCCGCCGGAGCAGCGACTCGGCATTCTGGCTCTGCGTCGGGAAGATCGCGAGCCCGATGCTGCCCGAGACGTCGAGGGCGAGGCCCTCGACCGAGACCGGCACCTCCAGTTCCTCGAGCAGTCGTTCGGCGATCGAGAAGGCGACCTGATCGTCGGGCAGGTCGGGCAACAGCACGCCGAATTCGTCTCCACCCAGGCGCGCCATCATGTCCTCTTCCCGTAGCACGGTGGACAGCCGCGGACCGATCTCCTTCAACAACATGTCGCCGAAGTGGTGACCCAGCGTGTCGTTGACTTCCTTGAAGTGATCGAGGTCCATCAGCATCACGGCGATGCGACCTTCGCGTTCCCGGGCCGCATCGATGGCGTCCGCGAGTCGCTGCTGGAACAGCATGCGGTTCGGGAGGCCGGTCAACGAGTCGTGCAGGGCCTGATACTCGTTCTCCGCCTGTTTGACGGCCAGTTCCTCCGTCGCCTCGGCGAGCGAGTGCGTTCGAGTGAACATCTGTCTCGCGAAGGCCAGCGGCGCGATGAACACGAAGATCGAAAGGATGCCGATCTTCTGGAACGTGGTCGCAACGAGCACGCTGAACAAAGCCAGGCCCATGTAGCTGAGGACGAACTCCCCGAAAACCCCGTTGTGGATGTCGCGGAGGATCTCGATCGGACGGACGCGGTCCTGCAGCGCGCCGTAGGTGCTCACGAAGAAGATGTTGACGCAGTATCCGGCCACGGCGGCGAGCAGCACCGCGAGGCCCAGGAGCCACCACGGAGAGTCGAGCGTGGCGACGGCCTTGAAGATCGCACTCTCGCAGAGCACGGTGACGGCGACCTGCGAGCGGTTCCACACGGCCTTCATGAACGACAGGTCGCGCTTGAGCTCGCGCGGATCGGAAGAACCGACGAACGCGATCAGCGCGGCCACGGGCGTCGGATACAGCAAGGCGACCGACAGCTCCAGCGGGAAGCTCAGGCTGAACGCGACCGACGACACCGTCGTCGGCACCGGCAACAGATCGACCGTCGCGATCGCCGCCATCCAGACGAGGATCTGCGGGTCGTCGAACATGCCGGGATTGAGGAAGATGCATCGCCCGATGAAGAGCAGCAGCGGGGTGGTGACGGCGAACTCGTAAAGTCGCAGCCAGAGCTTGCGATGGTCGCGTTGCGCGGGCGCGCGAACCTCAGCCTCCGGCACCCTGCATCGCTCCCTCATCCGTGGGCGCGTCATCGGACGCCTCGCCCTCGTCTTCTCGGCGAGCGGCCGGTCCGAGCATCCCCGCGACGATCACGATGCCGACGCCGCCATAGGTGAAGAAGTCACCGATGCTCACGGCCTGACCGACCGGCTGTGGCAACGCGATCACGTCCCCGAGGAATCCCACGGTGTCGTCACCGGTCTTCAGGTGGTGCTTCGGCCATGGGTTGTTGATCAGATCGTCGAGCGTGTCCGACTGCCCGGACGCGATGAGGGCTTGGCGAGCCACGGGCATGCCCTGGTTGAGACCGATCACCAGGAAGTTCATCGAGATGCCCAGCAGGATCACGGCGAATCCCGTGATCTGGATGTTCTTGATCGCGAAGATCGTGAGCAGCACGAACGAGGCGTAGAGACACGTCAGCGGGATCGTCGTCCCCGGGCCCGAGACCCACTGCAACGCGAAACCGGCGATCGCGAGCCCCGTCCACCGAAGATGGATCGAGCTCAGGTTGTGCAGGCGCCCTCTGAGCACGACGCCCGTGAGCAGCGCGAGACACAGCGATATGGCCATCAACTTCATAGCTTCTCTATCGGCTTGTCACGGCCTCACTGAAGCCTGGGGCGAGCACGAGGTGCTGATGCTTCCGGACGCGGCGAGACCCCGGGAATGAACCGGCGATCCCGGCTCGCTCCAGGGGTCTCTTCGGTCGTTCCCGGCCCGGCTCAGAAGAGCCATTCGAGCCAGGAACAGGTGTTCTTGAAGCCGGCGCCGGTCGCCATCGCCATCGTGGCGAGGACTCCCAGCGAGTACGCGGCTGTGCGGATCCGTAGCATGCGTTCGCTCCTTCCGGGCCTTCGTGGTTGGCGGTCAACCTGCCACGAGCAGCATGCGCCGCCCACGGGTACGGGCGCATCGGGCCTGTGTCGGGAGTTTCGGGGAGAAGCACGGGAGGACAGAGGTCGGACATACGGCCCCCCGCGGCTGAGGAAGGGATAGGTCCAACGCCGCAGGTGAGCGACGGCGACCGCTCTGGCACCCGGACGCGACGAGGCCCCCGGGTCGAACCAGGAGATCCTGATCCGGACCGGGGGCCTCGAAGACCGATGTGGCGTGGCTCAGTTGTTCTTGAAGCCAGCGCCCACCGTCATCGCCAACAGCGCGAGGGCTCCGAGCGAGTACATGATCTTGCGGATACGAAGCATCTGGTCTCACCTTCCTTTCGTTCGAATCAGCGCCTGGCAGGGCGAACTAGTGCTTCACCTTCCACCGGGCGCCGGCTGCGAGCAGCAGGGTCGCAAGCGTCGCGCTCGTGTAGAGCAGGTGCTTCCAGCCCCTCAACATCTCTCGCATCCGTCACCTCCTTCCGTCTGACACCAGAAGCATCGACGCGCGGGCCGGTCGAGCACATCGGGCTGAGGTAGGGAAGACCGGTGACGAACACGGGAGGACAGAGGTCGTTCCGAAGGCCCCCCCTATACCCCAGGCCGAGTAGGTCCGACGACGGTGGCCCTAAGTCCCGGGTGCACCTCACCCAGACATGACACCCCGCAGCGAAAGGCGAGACGATGAGGACCACTCCCCGTCTGCTCGCTCCTACGCGTGCACGCCGTCGACGACCGCCGATCCGCCCGATTCCGGTTCGTCCTCGCGTCGAGCCGATGGAGCTCGCATGCCGAACACGATGACAAGACCTACTCCGCCGTAAGTGAAGATGTCGCCGATACTGATCGCCTGACGAACGGGCGCGGGTACACCGATCACATCGCCGAGGAACAGAACCAGGTCGTCGTCCGTCGCGAGGTGGTGCTTGGGATAGGGGTTGTCGATCAGGTCGTTGAGCGCCGTCACCTGGTCCGACGCGATCAGGGCCTGCCTCGCGACCGGCATGCCCTGATTGAGCCCGATGACCGCGAAGTTGAGCACGACGCCGATCAGAATCAACGGGAAACCGGCGGTCCGCACGTTCTTCACCGCGAAGACCGTGAGAGATACGAACGAGACATACAGACACACCAGCGGCACGGTGTCGCCGGGCCCGGTCACCAGCTGCAGAGCGAACCCGACGATCGCGAGTCCCGGCCAGCGGATGCGCATGCTCCTCAGGTTGCGCACACGTCCGCCGAGCACCAGGCCGACGATGGCACTCACCGCCAGGAACACGAGCATCAGCTTCATGGCGTTCCTATCGGAATCCGCGTGCGGGACTGAAGGGAGTTGCCCGTTCCGACGGAACCGGGCGGATGACGCGATGAAGCCCTCGGGCCGAACCAGAGGAACTGGTCCGATCCGAGGGCCTCATCGACCGTTCGATGTGTGGCTCAGTTGTTCTTGAAGCCAGCACCAACGGCCATCGCGAGCAGGGCCAGGGCCCCCAGCGAGTAGAACACCTTACGAAGACGAAGCATCTGATCTCTCCTTCCTGTTCCTGCACCCGGTCGTGGGACTCAGTGGTTCTTGAACCGGGCGCCGGCGGCGAGCAGCAGGGTGGCAAGCGCAGCGCTCGTGTAGAGCAGGTGCTTCCAGCCCTTCAGCATGTCTCGCATCCGTCACCTCCTTCTGTTGGACATGCCAAGCATCGGCGACGGAGCGAGCGGGGGATATCGGGCCGTGGTAGGGAATCTCGGGGATGGCACGGGAGGACAGAGGTCGGTCCGACGACCCCCCCGATACCAGCGACTGAGTAGGTCGGATCGCAGGGGCCGAACGTCTCACGCGGTCATCGCCCGAACGTCCGGAACGGTGCCTGCCGCCCGCTCGCGCCGATCGGGACTGGCTCCGAAGGCGACGAGGCCCTCGGGCCGAATCAGGAGCCTGATCCGATCCGAGGGCCTCATCGACCGTTCGAGGTGTGGCTCAGCTGTTCTTGAAACCAGCGCCCACAGCCATCGCGAGCAGGGCGAGCGCCCCGAGCGAGTAGAACACCTTGCGAAGACGAAGCATCCGATCTCTCCTTCCTATCGATCCGCACCCGGTCCGGAACTCAGTTGTTCTTGAACCGGGCGCCGGCGGCGAGCAGCAGGGTGGCAAGCGCGGCGCTCGAGTAGAGCAGGTACTTCCAGCCCTTCAGCATGTCTCGCATCCGTCACCTCCTTCTGTCTTGACATCTGCACTATCGGCGTTGACAGGTGTCGGGCATATCGGGCCTCGGTCGGGAAAACCGGTGACGGGCGCGGGAGGACAGAGGTCGGTCCGACGACCCCCCCTATACCCGAGGCCGAGTACGACGAGCGGCAGGGATCGAACGTCTCAGGAGCGCTCCTCCGTATGCCCCGACAGGCGTCGGGACCTGCGGGTTGGCTCCTCAGGGGGACTGCCGGTTGAATCGGTCCTGCGTCGAAGCGAGCCCGTCGACGATAAGGCTGAGCACCGCGTCGGCCGCACGGTCGACCCAAACAGCGAGATCGGCTCCGAGCTTCTTGCCAACCGGCTCCAGCACGAAGTCGGCGGGATCCTGTCGCCCCGGTGGGCGACCGATGCCGATGCGTACGTGCAGGAAGTCCCGCGAACGCAGCGCCTGCTGCAACGATTTCACGCCGTTGTGCGAGCTGCCTCCACCGAGCTTCACGCGCAGCTCCCCCGCGGTGATGTCGAGCTCATCGTAGACGGCGATCACGCGATCGGGATCGACGTCGTGCTTCTTCCCGAGGCTCGCGTAGGTCGGCCCCGACTCGTTCATGAAACGCGTCGAGGCCGCGAGCAGCACACGCTCGCCACCCGCACGGATCTCGGCGACCTCGGCCGGCAGGAACCGAACCTTCCTGAACCGTTCCGAGGAGCGTCGAGCCAGCTCGTCGATGACCATGCGGCCCACGTTGTGGCGCGTGTTCGCGTATCGGTCGCCGGGGTTGCCGAGACCGGCGACGAGCCAGGTCATGCGCGTGGCAGGGGCTTAGCCCTCGCCAGCCTCCTCGGCAGCCGGTGAACCTTCGCCCTCGGCAGATGCCTCGGCCTCGCCTTCGGCGGCTTCGGCGGCCTCTTCTTGCTCGATCTCTTCGACGGGAACCTCCACGCCTTCCTCGCCGGGAACCGAGAGGTCGGCCTCGACGCGTAGCGCGGCCGGGGTCACGACCGACAGCACGGCGTCCTCGGCGTTCGTGATGATCGTCACGCCCGCCGGCGGTTCGAGGTCGCTCACGTGCACCATGTCGCCCAGCTCGACGCTCGTGATGTCGACCACGATCTCGTCGGGAACATCCTGCGGCAGGCACTCGATCTGCACCTCACGGAGGTGGTGCTCCACCACGCCGCCTTCCTTCACGCCGGCGGCCTCCCCCGTCTCGTGCACCGGCACGCTCACGGTGATCGTCTGCGTACGGCTCACCGCAAGGAAATCGACGTGCACGAACCGCGAGTGGATGTGATCACGCTGGATCTCACGGGGGATCGCCAGGTGCTCTTCTCCGTCGACGATCAGGTCGACCAACACGTTGGCCCCCGCGCTGCCGTGCAGCAGATGGCCCAGCTCGCGGGAATCGACCGTCAGCGGCGTGGTGTCGAGGCCCTGACCATAGAGCACGGCAGGGACCTTTCCGGCCGCTCGCAGCTTGCGGGCGACGCCCTTGCCGGCGTCGGAACGTCGTTCGGCGGTGAGTCTGGTGTCCATGGCGAGAAGGGGCCCTTCGTCTTCGTGGGAGGCGGAACGGTCGGTGCTGGGACCCGGCGATGGTACCCGAAACCGCAGGTGGACGGCATCGGCTTCGCCGAGCACCTTGCCCGCGGATGCTCCCCTCGGATCAGACCTGGTTCGCGCCGCCGAAGATCTCGCTCACGCTCGAGTCCTCGAACACCGCTCGCAGGCCACTCGCGATCAACGGGGCGATCGACAGCACGCGCAGCTTGTCGAATTGCCGCTCCTCGGGGATCGGCAACGTGTTCGTCACGACGACCTGCTCGATCGGGGCTTCTTCGAGGAGCTGGCGAGCCTTCCCGCTGAACAACCCGTGCGTCGCGCCGACGAAGATCGGGCCGGCGCCCATCTCGGCGAGCACATGCACCCCGGCCGAAATCGTGGACGCGGTGTCGATCATGTCGTCGACGATCACGCACGGCCGCCCCTCGACCTCACCGACGACCGCCATCTCCTCGATCTTGTGCGCCTCATGGCGACTTCGCCGCTTGTAGAGGAAGGCGAGGTCGGCGTGCAAGTACTCGCGGAGCTTCTCCGAGGTCTTGATGCGGCCGGCGTCGGGCGCGACCACCACGAGATCGTCGCCGTGCAGACCGAGCTCGTCCTTGAAGTGGTTCGACAGGATCGGTAGTGCGGTGAGGTGATCGAACGGCGAGTCGAAATAGCCCTGGATCTGGCCCGAGTGAAGGTCGACGCTGACGACTCGGTCGGCGCCGGCGGTCGAGAGCAGATCGGCCACGAGCTTCGCACTGATGGGCTCACGCGAGAGCGCTTTGTGATCCTGGCGCGAATAGCCGTAGTAGGGCACGACCGCTGTGATGCGCTTGGCCGAGGCGCGTTTCATCGCGTCGATCATGATCAGCTGCTCCATGAGCGCCTCGTTGACAGGTTCGTAGTGGGTCTGCACCACGAACACGTCTGCGCCACGCACGCTTTCCTCGGCCCGGAAGTAGATCTCGCCCGATGCGAAGCGCCGCAGCTCTGATTCGCTCACGGGGATGCTCAGGCAATCGGCGATCTCGTGGCCGAGCGCCGGGTGGATGGTGCCGGTGAACAGCATCATCCGCTTCTTGGTGATGATCTCCACGGGCCGTTCCCCCTTCACGACTTCCTTCGCCCGCCGCGCCGACGGTGCTCTGCATCCTTGCGCTCGCGGTACCCCTCCACGGTGCGCTGCTCGGTCCGCTCCACCGCGAGCGCCCCGTCGGGAACGTTCTTCGTGATCACCGATCCGGCGGCGGTGTTGGCATCGCGACCGACCTTCACCGGCGCCACCAGCATCGTATCCGAACCGATCCGGGCGCCGGAACCCACCTTGGTCGTGTGTTTCGAGTACCCGTCGTAGTTCACCGTTACGGTGCCGGCACCGATGTTCGCGCCGTCGCCGATCTCGGCGTTGCCGAGGTAGGTGAGGTGCTTCGCCTTCGCGCCGCGGCCGAGCGTCGAGGCCTTCACCTCGACGTAGTTGCCGACCTGAGCTGCGTCGTCGAGCACCGTGCCCTCCCGAAGGCGGGCGAAGGGACCGACTTCGCACCCGCGACCGACCGTCGCGCCTTCGAGCACCGAGAAGCACACGAGGGAATCGTCGCCGATCACCGACTCCGCGATCGATACCGACGGTCCGATCTCGCAGCCCGACCCGATGCGCGAGCCGCGTTCGAGGAACGTGTTCGGGCGGACCACGGTGTCGGCGCCGATCTCGACATCGACGTCGATGTAGGTGGCGTTGGGGTCGACGAGGGTGACACCGTCGGCCATGTGCTGAGCGTTCACGCGGGCACGCACGACCGCCTCGACCGCCGCGAGTCCGGCGCGCGAATTCAGGCCCATCGCACCGCCCGTATCGACCGGAACGGCGTTCACCTTCAGGCCCTGTGAGAGCAGCACGGGAACCACGCGATTCAGGTAGTACTCGCGCTGGCGGTTCCTACGATCGAGCATGGGGAGCGCGCCGAACAGTGCACGCCGCTGGAACGCGAACAGCACGATCGAGACCTCGCGGATCGCGCGGATCTCGGGGGATGCGTCGAGATCCTCGACGACCTCGACGAGACGTGAGCCCCTACGCACCACCCTGCCGTAGCCACCGGGATCGTCGAGCAGGGTCGAGGCGATCGTCGCGGCAGCATCCGATCGGCGATGCGAGGCGACCAGCCGTTTCACGTCGGCGCGGGTGACCGGGTCGTAGTCGCCACCCATCACGAGCACATCGTGGGCCCGGCCGACGGCCTGCCGGGCGGCCTGCACGGCGTGACCGGTGCCGAGCTGTTTGGACTGTTCCACGAAGATCGGCTTCGGGCTGACCCCCCACGAGGCCACCTCGGCGCGCACGTCTCCGGCCCCGTGGCCCACGACGACGATCACCTTCGTCGGCTTCGCGGCGAGCCCCGCCTGCACCACGTGCCACAGCGCAGGCCGCCCACAGACCGGGTGCAGCACCTTGGGCGTGTCGGACTTCAGTCGCTTGCCCTTGCCCGCGGCGAGCACCACCAGGGCCAGGGAGCGGGCGTTGGGTTTCGTGGTCTGGGCCAAGCGTCGTCGTCCAGGGTCGAGGGCCTGTGGCGAGGGCCGTCATGGTCCCACATCGGCACGCGGCCGACGAACGCGGCGCGACCCACCGTCGAGTCGGCCACACCCGTCCCCGGCGCTACTCCGGGCCGGTCGGACCGATGGGGATCGGCCATGCCTCGGCGATCGAGCCGGACAGCAGGATACGGTCCACCCTCCGGTGCGCCGCCACTCGGTTCCGGGGGGAGGAGTGCCACGACAACTTGACAAGCTGGCCCACCCCAAACCCAGCGTGTGCTATGTGACCCGCCCTGGAACTTGACACGCCGAGGCTCGCCAAGCGGGGCGTGTGACAAATGGCTTGATGACACCCTGATGACAGGCGAGGGAGAAAAAGACCTCCCTCTTTGACCTGGTCGCAGCCCCGGAGGGCGATGGGGGTGCAGCCACGCCCCCTTCGGTGGTGCGGGGACGAACCGCGGTTGGCTCCCCACCCCCCTTGGTCGGCATGGGCGCGGATGGCAGCATCTCCACATGAGGCGGCGGACGCTGCGGCTGGCGGCTCGGGGCTCGTTCGCGATCACGTCGGCGTTGTGCCTAGGCACCGGCGTCTTCCTCGCCCTCGCGTGGGACGTCCCGAAGATGAAGAGCGAGTTCGGGTTCAAGGGTTTCGCGATCGCCTTCGCGCTCGTCCTCGGCGGACTCGGCCTCCTCCTCGCGGACCGCCGGCCGCCGAACCCGATCGGGTGGATCTTCTGCGCCCTCGGCCTGATAGCGGGAACGATGGCGCTGACGACGGAGTACGCGCGCTGGGCCCTGATCCACGAAGGGGGGCGGCCACCCGGCGCCCTCTACGTGGCGTGGCTACAGGAGTGGGTCTGGATCCCTCTGATCGTCGGCTTGGGCGTCGTGGGATGGATCTTCCCGGAGGGACGGTTCCTCTCGCGGCGATGGAGGGCCGCGATGGTCGTCGCCTGTGCGCTCGCCGCCGTCCCGATGGTCCTGAACGCCCTCCTGCCGCGGCTGACGATCTTCGCGGGGTTCGACAACCCGGTCGGGCTCGACGAGCCCTGGGTGCAGGGCGCCGCCAACGCGTCGGCCGGGTTGGTGCTCCCTGTGCTGTTCGGCGGCGCAGCCGCCGCGACGGTGCGCTTCCGCCGTCGGCGCGGCGACGAACGTCAACAGATCAAGTGGCTCCTGCTGGCGGTCATGGCGGTCGGACTGGCGCTCGCGTACTACGGCATCATCCTCGGCATCATCCTCGCGACGGGGACGGACCCCAGCCAGGGAGCCGTTTGGCCGGAGTACCTGGCGATCGCGTCGTTCCTCGCCGTCCCGATCTCGGTCGCCTTCGGCGTCTTGAAGTACCGCCTCTACGACATCGACGTCGTGATCAACAAGGCGGCCGTGTACGCGGTGCTCGCCGTGTTCATCACCGGCGTGTACCTGACCGTCGTGGTCGCGGCGGGATCGCTCACCGGCTACGCAAGCAACCCGGCCCTGTCCGGCATCGCGGCCGCCATCGTGGCGCTCGCGTTCCAGCCGGTCCGTCGAGGGACCCAGCGGCTGGCCAACCGACTCGTCTACGGCGAGCGAGCGACTCCGTACGAGGTGCTCGCGCAGCTCGGCGACCGGCTCGCCGGCGAATACGCGGCCGACGACGTCCTCGACCGCATCGCGGCCGCCTTGGCCGGGGGTATCGGCGCGGATCGGGTCGTCGTGTGGCTGGACTCGGCTGGCGAACTGCGCCCGGCGGCGATCTGGCCGAGAGAAGCGCGTGCTGCTCCGATCGCCGCTTCGGCGACCGCGCCCACCGCGACCGAGGAGGGGATGCGGTCGTTCCCGGTGCGGCATCAAGGAGAGATGCTCGGCGCGATAGGTGTCCACAAGCCTCCGTCCGATCCG
>Ga0224505_10002395_pt1 | contig 11032 bp, 12 predicted proteins | sample SF_Jan12_sed_USG_FD_169102 | JGI IMG/M metagenome (GOLD analysis project Ga0224505, IMG submission 169102) | Sediment microbial communities from San Francisco Bay, California, United States - SF_Jan12_sed_USGS_4_1 | ecosystem: Environmental > Aquatic > Marine > Sediment | place: USA: California...
GCTCGTGAACCTGATCTGGCTGGCGGGCCTCGTCTTCCTCGGTGGCTCGCTGATCACTCTCTGGCCCGATGCGCGCGAGGAGCGGCGGCTCGCCACCCGCTATGCGGAGGTGGGGGCGCCGGCAGGGGCGCCGCCGTCGCCGTGACGGCGGCGCTGGCGCTCGCAGCGCTGCTCGCGATCGCGTGCGTCGTCCTCGTCGCGCTGCCGTTTCTCCGGGAGCCCGAGCCGGCAACCGATCATCTCGACGACCTCGACCCGGAGGCGCGGGAGCGACTCGAGCTCGCCGAGGCCCGTGACCGTGCGCTCGAGGCGCTGCGCGAGCTGGAAGCGGACCATCGCGCGGGCCGCGTCGACGACGAGAGCTATCGGGCGGCGGTCGGAGGCCTCCGCCGTGAGGCCGCGGAGGCGCTGCGCGCGCTGGACGCCAGGCAGGACCGGCCGACCGATCGTTGAAGATAGCCCGGATGGGCCGTCGCTCAGCGGTCGCCGCTCTCGTTCTGCTGCTGCTGGCAGCGCCCGCAGCCGGTGACCCGGGCGCCGAGAAGCAGCGTGTCGACTCCAGGATCGACGACCTGCGCGATCAGATCGCGACCGCCGACGCCCAGGAGGGAGTGGTCACCCAGGAGCTGAGCACGATCGCCTCGCAGGTGCGCGCGGCCCAGGCCGCGGTCGAGGCCGAGCAGGCGGAGCTGACCGCAGTGGAGCTGCGGCTCGCAGTGCAGCGAGACCGCCGCGAGCGCCTCGATCGGCAGGTCGCGGTGCTCGCCGAGCGCCTCGCGCGGCTGCGCAAGGAGGAAGCGGTGTCCGTCGCCAGGCTGGAGCAGCGCGTGCGCGAGATCTACATGGCCGACGAGCCCGATCCCGTCGCGTTCGTGATCGGCGCGGCGTCGTTCTCCGACGTGATCGACACGGTCGAGCTCCTCGACCGCATCGGTCGCCAGGACGAGCGGATCGCGCTCGACGTCGGTCGTGCGCGGGCGAGCATCGCCGCAGCCGCCGACGAGGCGCGCGACGCGCGCAGCGAGGCACGGGCGGCGGAGCAGGAGATCGCGGCGCACGTCTCGGAGCAGCGCGCGATCCGTGACCGGCTGCTCGCGAGCCGCGACGCGCTCGCCGCCGCGGAAGGCGCGAAGCAGGAGACCCTGGGGGGGATCAGGGAGGATCGGGAGGAGTTCGTGCGCGAGGTCGAGGCCCTGCAGCGGCAGAGCGACGCCCTCGCTGCCCGGATCCGGGCCGCCCAGGAGCAGGCGTCGGCGTCCGGGTCGAGCCCCGCGCCGAGCCCCGGCGGGCTCGCGTGGCCGGTCAGCGGCCCCGTGGTCAGCGGCTTCGGGCCGCGCTGGGGGCGCATGCACGAGGGGATCGACATCGCCGTGCCGACGGGCACACCGGTACGGGCAGCCGCCCCCGGGGTCGTGATCCACGCCGACTGGCTCGGGGGCTACGGGCTGCTCGTCGTCGTCGATCACGGCGGCGGGCTGTCGACGGCGTACGCGCACAACTCGTCGCTCGTGCGTGGCGTCGGCTCGCAGGTGGCGCAGGGCGACGTCCTCTCCTACAGCGGTAGCACGGGCCGCTCGAGCGGCCCGCACGTGCACTTCGAGGTGCGGGTGAACGGGGCCGCGGTCGACCCACTCGGCTACCTGTAGCTGGGATCGGCTCGACCGCTCGAGCCGTCAGGCTGCGAGCTCCGAGGAGCCGCCCGTGTCGTCGATGCCCACGGGCAGCTCGTCGGCGACGACGACGTGGAGGTCCGGGAGCGCGCGCCAGCGCTCGTCCAGCCCGAGCCCGTAGCCGGCGAACAGCTCGTCCGGCACCGTGAAGCCGATCCACCTGAGCGGCACATCGTCGACGAGGCGGCGGTACGGCCGGTCGAGCAGCGTCACCGCCGAGAGCGAAGCCGGCCCACGGAGCGCGAGCGTGCGTACGAGGAAGCCGAGCGTCAGCCCCGTGTCGACGACGTCCTCCACGATCACGAGGTGCCGGCCCTTGACCGGCGCGTCGAGGTCCTTCAGCAGCCGCACGGCGTCGCCGTCGCCACCGAGGTAGGGCGCAAGCTCGATCACGTCCAGCTCGTGCGGCACCGGCAAGGCGCGAGAGAGGTCGGCGAGGAACACGGTGCTCGACTTGAGCGGCGCGATCAACAACGGCTCGAGCCCCGCGAGCTCGTCCGCCATCGACCGCCCGAGCTCCCCGACGCGCACCGCGATCTCGTCGCGGGACAGGTACACGTCGCCGATCGGGTGGCCCTGCTCGCGCAGTGGGCCCGCGCTCGACATCAGTCCTGACTCACGGTCGCGGTCACGAGGCGAGGCGCAGTCGGTGGCGCTGGGCGAGCCGCTCGATGTCCCGGCGGTAGAAGAGCTTCACCTTCACCTCCGGGTAGAGGCGCCGCACCTCCCGCAGCTTGCGGTTCTTGCGCGTGACCAGGGACTGCTTCATCACCGTGACCTCGACGTAGAGCTCCTGCTCCGGGAGGTAGAAGTCCGGCGTGAAGGCTCGCGTGACGCGGCCGTCCGGTGCCCGCTCGAGCACGAACGAGCGGGGCTCGTAGGCCCACGGGATGCCGTAGAAGTCGAGGATCTTTGCGCACTCGACCTCGATCTGGTTGGCAAAGCGCGGCGACCCTTCGCCCATGTAGGCCCGGAAGCCGTGTCTACCCGTTGGCTCGGACGGCACTGGAGCCACGGTAGCCACCTCCCCGGACAGCCTCCCCCGTGGCTGCAGGGAAACCCCTGGTAGCGGGGGGTCACGGCCTCGTAGACTGCGATGAATGGCGTCCCCGTCCACGTATCGCATCGCGCACATCTCCGACCTGCACTGCGGTGGCCCCTACTTCGAGCCCAACCTCCTGGTGCGGGCGATCAGCGAGATCAACGACGTCGCGCCCGACGTCGTCGTGTGCACGGGCGATCTCACCACCTTCGGCTTCCGGCACGAGTACCAGACGGCGCGCGACTATCTCGACCGTCTCGACTGCGAGTCGCTCGTCGTCGTGCCCGGGAACCACGATTCGCGCAACGTCGGCTACGTCCACTTCGAGGAGCTGTTCGGACCGCGCAACTCCGTCCTGCGGCGCGACGGGCTGGCGATCGTCGCCATCGACTCGACGGAGCCCGACCTCGACCACGGGCAGATCGGGCGCGGGCGGTACCCGTGGATCGAGCAGGAGTTCGCCGATCCGGCTGCGCTCAAGGTGTTCGTGCTGCACCACCATCTGCTGCCGGTACCCGGCACCGGGCGCGAGCGGAACGTCGTCTACGACGCCGGCGACGCGATCGAGTGCCTGCTGCGCTCGGGCGTCCACCTCGTGCTCTCCGGGCACAAGCACGTCCCCTACGCCTGGCGCCTCGAGGACCTCTTCGTCGTCAACACCGGGACCGTCTCGTCACTCCGCCTCAGGGGCAACACCCGGCCCTGTTACAACCTGATCGAGGTATCGGGGGCGCACGTCGACATCTGGCGCAAGCACCCCTTCCACGGGCAGGAGAAGATCATCCAGTTCTCGGTCGACACGCTCGAGTACGAGAAGTACACGGGCCGCATCGAGCGCGAGGTGTCGCCGCGGTGAGACGCGTCCTCGCCCTCGTCGACGGCGAGCACTACGCGCCGGTCGTCCGCGACGCGCTCGCGGGGCTCGACGACGAGGTCGTGGCGGCGGTGCTCGTCGGTGGCACCGAGAAGCTCCGCGGAGGCGAGGACTACGGCGTGCCGCTCCGCGAGAGCGTCGAGGGCGCGATCGACGAGCTGGCGCCGGATGCCGTCGTCGACCTCTCCGACGAGCCGGTGCTGGGGCCGGTCGAGCGGTTTCGACTGGCCAGCCGTGTGCTCGCGCACGGCATCCCCTACGAGGGGCCCGACTTCCGCCTGGAGCCGCCGCGCTTCCATCCGGTCGATGTCCCCTCGCTCGTCGTCTGCGGCACCGGCAAGCGCGTGGGCAAGACCGCCGTCACGGGGTTCCTGGTGCGGCAGCTCGCGCGCCGCCGCCGCGTCGTCGTCGTGGCGATGGGGCGCGGTGGCCCGGCCGAGCCGGAGGTCGTCACCGTCCCGCCGACGGTCGAGGCCCTCGTCGCGCTCTCACGGTCGGGCCGGCACGCGGCCTCCGATCACCTGGAGACGGCGGCGCTCGCCGGCGTGGAGACCGTCGGCTGCCGGCGTTGCGGGGGAGGGCTTGCGGGCGCCGTCGCGACGTCGAACGTGCTGGAGGGGGCTGCCGTCGCCGCGGGGCTCGACCCCGAGCTGGTCGTGTTCGACGGGTCCGGCGCCGCGTTGCCGCCGATCGCCGCCGAGCGACGGGTGCTCGTCGTCGGCTCGCTCCAGGAGCACCACGTCGCCACCGGGTACCTGAACGCCTACCGGGCGCTCCTCGCCGACCTCGTCGTGGTCACGATGGCGGAGGAAGGCACACCGCACGCGCGGCTCGCGAACGACCTCCAGGCGCTTGTCCGCCCCGGCGTCCCCGTCGTGCGGACGATCCTCCGACCGCGGCCCGCCGAGGCCGTCGCGGGCGAGCGGGTCGCGTACTTCGGGACGGCGCCGGCCGCGCAGCACGAGCGGATCGCCGTCGAGCTGGGTGACGTCCACGGGGCGCACGTCACGCACGTCTCCGGGGCGCTCGCCGACCGCGCGCAGCTCCGCGCGGAGCTCGGGAGCGTCGACGCCGACACCTTCGTCGTGGAGCTGAAGGCGGCGGCGGTCGACGTCGTCGTCGAGGAGGCGATGCGTCGCGGCGCCCGCGTCGTCCTGGCTGCGAACGAGGTGGTGCCGCTCGCCGGCGAGCCGGGGCTCGCGGGCGAGCTCCAGCGGCTCGCCGACGAGGCGGTCTCGGCGTCGCGCAGCGGAGTCGCCTCGTGAGCGAGCGCCGCTACCTGGCCCCGCTCCCGCTCGGCGGCGACGACGGGCCGCCGTGGTCGAAGGGGCTGATGGCACGGGCCCTCGCGGCGACCGGGCTCTCGATGATCCGCGCGTACGATCTCGCGCGGTCCGCCGACGCGGACATGGCCGCGCGCGGCGACGACCGCCTCGACCTCGACCGGCTCGCCACGTTGGCCGCCGAGGTGCTGGGAGAGGACGAGGCGGAGCGCACGATGCGGCGCTTGCGTCGCCTTCAGGCGCTGCAGGAGCTCGACGTGCCGATCCTCGTGCTCGTCGGGGGCGCGACCGGCACGGGGAAGTCGACGATCGCGACGGAGGTGGCGCACCGGCTCGGCATCACTCGCGTCGCCTCAACGGACTTCATCCGGCAGACGATGCGTGCGTTCTTCTCCCGCGAGTTCATGCCCTCGGTGCACTACTCCAGCTTCGACGCCGGGCTGGGGCTGACGAAGGCGGAGGAGGACGAGGCCGGTGACCCGATGCTCCTCGGCTTCCTGGAGCAGACCCGGCGCGTGCTGGTCGGCGTGGAGGCGGCGATCGACCGGTCGCTCACCGAGCACTGGTCGACACTGCTCGAGGGCGTGCACCTCGTCCCCGGGATGATCAGCGTCGAGCGCCAGGACGCGCTCGTCGTGCACTGCGTGGTCGCGATCTCCGACGAGGAGGTGCACCGCAGTCACTTCTGGGTACGCGACCGGGCGACCGACGGCCTGCGACCGCTGGACAAGTACCTCGAGGGCATGCCGGAGATCCGGGCGATCCAGGACGCGCTGATCGAGCGCGCCCACAACGCAGACGTGCCGGTGATCGAGAACACGGGGCTCGACGCATCGGTGGGCGCGATCCTCGACCTCGTGCTCACGCGCGCCGGGCAGTTAGTGCACGCGTAGACTCGGGGCATGGTCACGAAGGACGACGTCGTCGAGGCGCTGCACGGCGTGGAGGATCCCGAGCTCGGGATGGACATCGTCGAGCTCGGCCTCTTCTACGACGCCGAGATCGAGGAGGAGCGCGTGAAGGTGATCCACTCGCTCACCTCGATGGGGTGCCCGGCCGGCCCGATGATCCAGGAGGGCATCCACGACGCGGTGGCGGCGCTGCCGGGCGTGGCGGAGGTCGAGGTCGAGCTGACGTTCGACCCGCCCTGGACGCCCGACCGCATGTCCGAGGACGCGAAGTTCATCCTCGGCTTCGGTTAGCCGTCACGAGCACCCGGTCGGGCCGCCACGTCGGTTCCCGGCGCAGGACGCGGACGGGATCACGTCGGCGATCGCCATCGAGGTGCTGTCGGGCCGTCGGCGCTCAGCGAGCGGCGCTCCGACGCGGCAGCGGGAGGCGCGACGGGACCGGCAAGCGAGCGGATCTGCCTTTGGAGGTGGCGCAGCCGCCCGGTGATCCCCCCTCGCCGCGATCGGCGGCGGAGCACGCAACGCGAGCGGTCTAGCGGCGCCTGCTCCGCGGGTGGCCCGCTGCCTGGCGCTCGTTGCCCCTCTTGTAGTCGCCGGTCGCCCGGGCCATCAGCTCCTGGGCGTCGCTCGCCGGCAGCCGTGCCATGAACTCCTCCGCCTTGCGACCACGCAGAACCGTCGCGGGCCGGCCGTGACGAGAGATCACCACCTCGCCGTTCTTGCGCCGAACATACGAGAACCCCACGGGCTTCGTCACCTGTTCAGTCTCACACAGGACGCAAACGTCGTCCTCGGCAACGGGTGCGCGCCGCGCCCCTTCAGGGCCTCCCGCGCCGGGCGGTCGCGTCAGCCCGGGATCGCGAGCACGATCTTGCCGAGCTGCTCGCCTGCCTCGAGTCGCTCGTGGGCGGCACGGGCCTGCGCCAGCGGGTAGACACGGTCGACGTGCACGCGGGCGCGCCCGGTGCGGACGAGCTTGTAGGCGCCGAGGAAGTCGTCGCGCGTCCCCATCGTGGAGCCGAGCACCGTCAGCTGCTTCCACCAGAAGCGGTGCAGCTGTGCGGGCGGGTTCGGCCCGGAGGTGGCACCGCAGACGACGACGCGTCCCGCGGGCCGCACGGCGGCGAGCGAGCGGGCCCAGGTCGCCTCGCCCACGGACTCGACGACGACGTCCACGCCCCCGTCCGTCGCCTCCTTGACCGCTGCCACGACATCGCCGCTCGCGTGGTTGACGCAGACGTCGGCGCCCCACTCACGCGCCTTCTCCAGCTTGGCATCGCTCCCGGAGGTGACGATCGTCTGCACGCCGAGCGCCCTGCAGATCTCGAAGGCGGCGGTGCCGACGCCGCCGCCGATGCCCCAGATCAGGGCCCACTCGCCGGCGCGCGCCTGCGCCCGGGTGACGAGCATCCGGTAGGCGGTCTCGTAGACGAGCGGGAACGCGGCGGCGACCTCGAACGAGAGGGCGTCGTCGAGCGCGAACACCTGGACGGCGTCGATGGCGACGAGCTCGGCGTGAGTGCCGTCCCCGTGCTCGCCGAAGACGGTGATCACCGGGCCCTTCTCGATCCCGGGGTTGATCACCACACGGTCTCCGACGGCGAGGCCGTCGACGCCGTCCCCGAGCGCCTCGACGATCCCGGCGCCGTCGGAGCCGAAGATGTGCGGCTTCGGCGCGGAAGGCATGCCCTTGCGCACCCAGACGTCGAGGTGGTTGACGGACGCGGCGTGGAGGCGGATCAGCACCTGCCCGGGGGCGGGCTCCGGCTCGGGTGCGTCCTCGTAGCGGAGGACGTCGAGCCCGCCGTCCTCGTGGTTGCGGATCGCCTTCATGGCAGGATCCTCTCATGACGGGCGCCACGCTGGCGCGGCTGGCCGCGGAGCTCGGCCTCGACGCGGTCGGCGCCGCACCTGCCGGGCCCTACGAGGAGACCGAGCGCCACATCAACGAGCGCCGTGCGCGCGGGCTCTTCGGGGGGATGCGCTTCACGATGGCGATCCCGGAGGTCTCGTGCCACCCGGAGACCCTGCTCCCCGGGGCACGGACCGTGGTCTCCGCCGCGCTCTGCTACTACGCGCCGGGCCCGGAACCGGGGCCGGGGGAGGGGCGGCTGCCCCGGTACGCCTGGCGCGACCACTACGCCGACCTCCGCCGGCGGCTCGAGGAGCTCGGGCGCCGGCTCGGCGGCGGCTATCGGGTGCTCGTGGACGAGAACCAGCACGTCGACCGGGAAGGAGCGGTCCGCGCCGGCATCGGCTTCTACGGGAAGAACACGATGCTGATCACCCGTGCGCACGGCTCGTGGGTGGTGCTGGGCACGCTCGTCACCGACCTCGAGATCGAGCCCAGCGCGCCGCTCGACGCCGACTGCGGCCAGTGCCGCCTCTGCATCGACGCGTGCCCGACCGGTGCGCTCGACAGACCGGGCGAGCTCGACGCCAACCGGTGCCTCTCGTACTGGACGCAGGCGCCCGCGTCGATCCCCGAGCCGTACCGCGAGGAGCTCGGCGCGATGGTCTACGGGTGCGACATCTGCCAGGACGTTTGCCCGTGGAACCGCGGCACCGAGAAGCGGCGCGCCGGCGGGCCCGCGCCTGACGACGCGGAGCCGCTGGTCTCGCTCGTCGACTGGCTGGAGGCGGACGGCGAGACGCTCGTCACGCGCTACGACCGCCTGTTCGTGCCTCGCAACGACCCGCGCTGGCTGAGGCGGAACGCCCTCGTCGCGCTCGGCAACGTCGGTGGCCCCGAGCACGCGCCGGCCGCCGAGCGGTTCCTCGACGACCGCGACGAGGTGCTGCGCGGGGCCGCCGTGTGGGCGCTCGGCCGCATCGCCGAGCGCGCGGCGGCGGACTGATCGTCGTGGCCTGCTGCTACGGATTCCCCCATGGAGGATCGCCTCGCCGTCCTCGTGCACGAGCTGCGGAGCCCGGTGGCGGCGCTCGTCGCGATCGCGGAGGCGTTCGCGGACAGGCGGACGGCGCTCGACCCGGCCCACTCCCGCCGCCTGCTCGAGCTGGCCGTGGACGCGTGCCGCAGCATCGACCGGCTCGTGACCGACGAGGATGCGTTCTCGGTCGAGCCTCGGCTGGTCGAGGTCGCCCCGCTGCTCGAGGGGATCGCGCGGGGTCGGGCGGAGCTCGACGTCGAGCCCGGGCTCGTCGTCCGCGCCGACCCGGTGCGCCTGCGCCAGGCCATCGGCAACCTCCTCGACAACGCGGAGCGCCACGGGACGTCGGTTCGCGTCGCCGCCCGGGCAGACGGGGCCGAGGTGCTGATCGCGGTCTCGGACGACGGCCCGGGCGTCCCGGCGGGTCTCGACGTCTTCGCCGCAGGCGTCAGCGGCGCGGGATCGACGGGCTACGGCCTCGCGGTCGCCCGCTCGATCGCGGAGCGCCACGGCGGCCGGATCGAGCTCGTCTCGCTCCCGGGCGCGGGAGCGACGTTCACGCTGGTCCTGCCGTCCGCCGCCGGCTGACCCCGAGCTCGCGCTGCAGCTCCCGGGCCCTGCGCGCGATCGTACGGCGCATGGACGCGGGCTCGAGCACGACCGACTCGCCGCGGTCGGCGAGCACCTCGGACAGCAGCCACTCTTCCGTCTTGAACGGCAGCTCCGAGACCGCAGAGCGGTCCGTGAGCGAGCGGGCGCCGCGCTCCACCTTCCAGCGGGCCACCTCGGGCGAGTGCCAGACGACGGCGACGTGCGGCTCGAAGAGGTAGTTGGGGTCGAAGCCTTCCCGTCGGTCGAAGCGCTCGTCGGTGACCCGGGCGGAGCGCATGCGATCGAGGCGGTACGTGCGCGGCCCGTCCACCGTGCGGTCCCACGTGTGGACGCGCCACACCGGGAGCTCTCGCTCGAACGAGTACGGCTCGACGACGCGTGTGGCCGGGGACTCCTCGCCCTCCTTGAGGTACTCGATCTCCACCAGGCGACGCTTGTCGGCACCGCGGGACAGCGTCCGCACCAGGTCTTCCTCGTCGCCCGAGACCCGCGGCTCGGGGGTCTGGGCCAGCTCGAACTGCCCGAAGGTCTCCTCGAGCTTCCGCCGCACCCGCTGCAGCGGGGTGTGCGCCTCGGCGGCGATCGTCGGGCCCACGTACTCGATCGCGAGCCGGATCGCCCGGGCCTCGAGCGGCGTCAGCTTGGGCGGCCGGCGGAAGACGTCGCCGTAGAGCTCCTTGTCCACCCGCACCGTGCCGGCGTCCTCGTCCACCTCCGCGTAGACCGTGTAGCAGCCGCCGCCGAAGTTCACGAGGTTGAGCAGCGAGAGGTGCTCCTGGAGCTCCTCGCGGGGGATCGAGAAGCGCTCGGCCAGGGAGTCCGCCTCCAGCGTCCCCTCGCGCTCCTCGCCGCAGGCGGCCAGGAGGTGCGCCAAGAGCGCCTGCAGGACGCCGAACCGCTCCGGCGCGACCGGCCCGGCGGGGCGGTCGGCGCCGTGAGCCGCGCTGTCCACACGGCGGGCCCGCGCCAGCGGCTGCGCCTCGGCCTCGTGCCGGCTGCGGAGCGTGGAGAGCGCCTGGGCGACGGCGTCGCGCAGCTCCGGCGGCTCGAGCGGGACGGCGCGGCCGTTCTGCCGCAGGATCCAGCCGACCAGCGGCTCGAGCCGCGCCACGTCGGTGGTGAAGACGCCGTCGTCGAGCGAGCCCGCGTCTGCGAGCGTGCGGTGCACCCACCACGCGGTGTCTTCCTGCACGGCGATCCGCGCTTGCATGGTGGGCGCGCCGATCTGCCAGGGGCGTGGGACGCGATGCGCCTCGACGTCGAAATCGGGCGGCAGCCTGAAGTCGCGCTCGCGGCGGGTGGCGAAGCGGATGTCCGAGCGGATCCTCGAGACCCTGAACGTCCGCGTGGCGTCCCGGTCGAGGTCGTGGCCGATCACGTACCAGACGCCCTCGTCCAGGCGGAGCGCGTACGGGTTGAGGCGTCGCTCGGCCTCGCGATCTCGGCCCGGCGACCAGTAGCGGAAGGTGATCGTGCGCTGCTTCGAGATCGCGGACTCGAGCTTCGACAGGCGGCCGGCCAGCTCGGGCGAGTAGTCGGGAACGGTGACGCGCACGCGCTCCGCGGTTGCCGTCGGCGGTGTCGGGAAGCCGGGCCGGCCGAGAGCGAGGTTCTGCAGGGCGAGCCGCAGCGGCTCCGCGTAGGCGAACTTCCCCTCCAGGTAGTAGAGCGCCGTCTGCAACGCGGCGAGCTCGTCGTCGTCCAGCTCCAGGCGGTCGAGGAAGTAGTGCTCCGAGCGCAGCGTGTACA
>Ga0224505_10002396_pt1 | contig 11031 bp, 8 predicted proteins | sample SF_Jan12_sed_USG_FD_169102 | JGI IMG/M metagenome (GOLD analysis project Ga0224505, IMG submission 169102) | Sediment microbial communities from San Francisco Bay, California, United States - SF_Jan12_sed_USGS_4_1 | ecosystem: Environmental > Aquatic > Marine > Sediment | place: USA: California...
GGCGAAGATCACCAGCGCAATGGCTATCCACCCGCGACCTCCCGTGAGATTTTCGGTCCAGCCCGGGGTGTAGGCGAGCGACAGGTGAGCCCCGCCCAATCCGGCGAACATACCGCCGATCACGGTGTAGAGGTACCGAAGCCTGAATACGTTGACACCGAGGGCGTCGGTTGCCTGGGGGTTCTCGCCCACCGCCCTCAGATGCAGGCCGGGCCGGGTCTTGTAGAGGAACCACCACACGAGCGGCACGATCAGGTACATGGCGTAGACGAGTTGGTCCTTGTTGAAGAGGATCTCGCCTATGACCGGTATCGACGACATACCGGGAATCGGGACCTCCACGAATTTGGGACCGATCAGACCCACGAGCGGACCTCCGCCCGGGCCGAGCTCCTGCCCGAGGAACGAGGCGAGCCCCGTACCCCCGATCGTGAGGGCAAGACCCGCCACCACCTGGTCGGCTCGCAGGCTGATCGTGGCAATGGCGTGGATGAGCGCCATGAGGCCGCCAACGATCATGGCGACGAGTACACCCAGGTAGGCGTTGTCCGTGGCGTAGGCGGTGGCGAATGCGGTGACCGCCCCCATGATCATCATGCCTTCGAGCCCGAGGTTCAGGATGCCCGCCCGCTCGGCGATGATCTCGCCCACGGTCGCGAACACGAGTGACGTACCGGCGAAGACGGCGATCGAGAGAATCGACGTGACCAAGTCCATGTCACGCCTCCTTGGCCGCGGTTCGGATCATCCGCAGTCGGTATCGACTGAATATGTCGCCACCGAGAACACTGAGCAAGATCGCCCCCTGCAGCACCTGACCGATGGCGGCGGGCAGGCCGAGGGTGATCTGGATCTGGTCGCCGCCCACCAGGAGACCGGCGAGGAGGACCGCAACCACGACCACCCGCAAGGGGTGGAGCTTGGCGAGCCAGGCAACGATGATCCCGGTGAACCCGTTGTTGACCGCGAGACCCTGCTGGAGGCGGTGCGAGACGCCCGCCACCTCCGAGAATCCGGTGAGTCCGGCGAGGCCAGCGGACAGGATCATCACGAGCACGATGTTGCGAAACACGCTGACACCCGCATACCGGGCGGCCGTCTCGTTCTCGCCGATCAGAGCGATCTCGTAGCCCCACTTGGTCTTCGTGAACACGATCCACACCAGCACCGCCGCCACGAGGCCGATGACGAGCCCGAGGTGGAGCCTGCCGGTGAACCTGGGGAGGAATGCGAACTCTCCGAACTCGGCGCTCCCCGGGAACCCGAACCCCTCGGGATCCTTCCACGGCCCGTTGAACAGGTGCTGGTACAGAAGGATCGCGACGTAGTTGAACATCAGCGTGGTGATGATCTCATTCACCCCGAGCGACGATTTGAGCAGGGCCGGGACAAGGCCCCACACCGCACCGGCCGCGATGGCGGCGGTGCCCATCAGGGGGAGGTAGACCCACGCATTTTGCGGTACCCACGGGGCTGCACCAGGGAGGAAGAGGGCGACCGCGGAGGCGGCGATGCCTCCGGCAACCAGCTGTCCCTCCGCTCCGATGTTCCAGAACAGCATCCGGAATGCGACGGCGACGCTCAGACCCGTGAGGATGAGCGGGGTTGCCCGGACCAGGGTTTCGACGATCTCGAGGCGGCCTCCGAACGCGCCCTTCAACATGGCGCCATAGGCCTCGAGGGGACTGGCACCGACAGCGAGAAGCAGCAGCGCTCCCGCCGACAGGGCAACGAGCAGGGACCCGGCGAGCACCAGGAGGTTGGTCTTCGTGGAGGTCTCGAGGCGCTTCTCGAGAGTGAAACCGATCATGTCCGCCGCTCCCCGGCCATGAGGAGACCCAACTCCTCGATCGAGGTCTCGGACGGTGCGACGATTCCCATCACCTCGCCGCCGTGGAAGACCGCGATCCGATCGGCCATGGCCATCAGTTCGTCGAGATCCTCCGAGATCAGCAGCACCCCGCTCCCCCGATCCCGTTCTTCGGCGAGGCGGGCGCGAACCGACTCGATGGCGCCCACATCCAGGCCCCGGGTCGGGTAGGCGGCGACGATCACCGCACCCCCGGCCGCTTCGTGCCCGGCGGTGATTTCGCGGGCGAGGATCGCCTTCTGCTGGTTACCACCCGACAGGCTCCGGGCGGGTGTGGCAGGCCCGGGGGTCATGACGTTGAAACGTTCGATCAACCCATTCGCCTCGACCACCATCTTGCGCCGGTCCAAGAAGATGCCCTTGGCCAGCGGCGGCCGGCGATACGAACGCATTGCGAGATTGTCGGCCAGCGACAGGTTCCCGGCGAGGCCCATGCCGAGCCGGTCGGAGGGCACGTGGACCACTCCGGCACTGATCATCTCCCGAGGTGACGCTCCCGTGCGATCCTTGCCTCTCACCTCGATGGCCCCCCCGGTGGTGGGTCGGAGGCCGGTCACGACCTCGGCGAGGAACCGCTGACCGTTGCCGGCGACACCGGCGATGCCCAGGATCTCTCCTCCCCCCAGGGTGAGACTTATCTCCCGGAGCGCCGGGAGTCCCCGGTCGTTGAGGGTGGATACCCCCTTCAACTCCAGGAGTGTCGTCCCGAGCTCGCCGGCACGACGCGCCGGTGGGGCGGACAGCTCGCGACCGACCATCAGCTTTGCCAGCTCGCCCTTCGATGTCGCCGACACATCGAGGGTGGCTACGTTCCGCCCCTGACGGAGCACGGTGACACGGTCGGCGAAGCTCATGACCTCGTCCAGCTTGTGCGAGATGAAGATGATCGACTTGCCTTCGGCGACCATGGTCCGCAGCGTTCGGCCGAGGTCCTGGGACTCCTTGGGGGTGAGGACAGCCGTGGGCTCATCGAGGATGAGGACGTCGGCCCCCCTGTACAGCACCTTGAGAATCTCGACACGTTGTTGCTCTCCCACCGAGAGCTGCCAGATGGTGGCGCCGGGTTCCACCGGCATGTGGTACCTGAGACCTATCTCTGCGATCTCGGCACCGAGTTTGTCCACGTCGAGCCGGAGGGGCACGCCGTCCATGCCGATGATGACATTCTCTGTGACCGATAGGCTTCTGACCAGCTTGAAGTGCTGGTGGACCATCCCAATACCGAGCTCGATGGCGTGACGGGGCGAGCGGATATCAACCGGCTTGAGCCGGCCGTCGGATGCCAGCGAGATCGTGCCCTCGTCGGGGCGGTACAGCCCGCAGAGCACACTCATCAGCGTGCTCTTCCCGGCGCCGTTCTCTCCGAGAAGAGCGTGGATCTCTCCACGACGGACGTCGAGGTCGACCGAGTCGTTGGCCAGCACTCCAGGGAATCGCTTGGTGACGCCGGCCAACTGGACGGCGACATCAGGGATGGTCGTCACATCGGTCAATGGACCCTCCTAGGACTGAGGGGGGACCGAATTCGGTCCCCCCTCAGGTCGGTCGATCAGGAACCGAGGCCGGTGGGCGCCTCGTTGGGTGCCTCGCCCTCGACACCTTCGACGAAGTAGTCCATGCTCAGCAGCTCACCGAGTGTCAGACACTTGCCTTCGGCGACGATCTCTGCCCCGTTGGCGCCGAGGACCGGTCCACAGAACGGCTGGAAGGAGCCGTCGATGATCTCCTGGCGTTTCATCTCGACGAGTTCTTTGGTCTCTGCGTCCACCAGCGGAGACAACTCGGCGATGTCGACGACACCGTCGGCCATCGAGCCGTACCACGACTCGTCACCCTGATAGGTGCCGGCCTGCAACTCTTCGACGATCGAGATGTACTTGGGCGCCCAGTCCCACACGGGGCTGGTGAGGACGGAGTCGCCCACGAAAGACCGCATGTCCGAGTCGTAGCCAATGGAGAACTTGCCTGCATCGGCGGCAGCCTTCTGCGGTTCGGTTGTGTCCTGATGCTGAGCGATCACGTCCGCGCCGGCCGCGAGCAGAGCCTCGGCGGCTTCCTTCTCCTGCGGCGGACCGAACCAGGTGTTGGTCCAAACGACCTTCACCGTGGCATCGGGGTTCACCGACCGGGCGCCGAGGGTGAAGGCGTTTATGCCCCGGATCACCTCGGGGATGGGGAACGCCGCGACGAAGCCGAGCACATTCGATTCGGTGGCGGCACCGGCGACCATGCCGGACAGGTAGCGGGCCTCCTCCATCGCTCCGAACACGTTCGAGGCGTTGGCAGCGGTCTTGAAGCCTGAGATGTGCACGAACTGGGTGTCGGGGAACTCGGAGGCGACGTTGATGGTCGGATCCATGTACCCGAACGAGGTCGTGAACACGACGTTGTAGCCCTTCTGGGCGAAGTCGCGGATCACCCGTTCGGCGTCGGGGCCTTCGGGGACGTTCTCGATGAAGGCGGTCTCGATTCCGAGCTCTTCTTCGAGCGCGATCCGGCCCTGATCGTGCGCCCAGGTCCATCCCAGGTCGCCGATGGGCGCGACGTAGACGAAGGCGGCCTTGAAGTCGCCGCCGGCGTCGGTCTCACCACCGGTGGTCTCCGGTGTCGACTCGGTGGGTGCTTCGGTCGCCTCGGTGGTGGCGGCCGGTTCGGCTCCGGTGGTGTCGGTGTCGCCGCCTTCGCCTGAGGTGGTTCCTCCGCAGGCTGCCGCAATCATCGCGAGCACGACCAGTGCGATCCACCATCGCTTCGATGTCATCTTCTCTCCTCCACGTGGGCCGGTACCCGGCGCCGGGACCCTCGTCACGGCGGACGCATCCTGGCGCGCTCTTTACAAAACGTCAAGCGTTTTCTGTACGAAATGTAAACGATGGTCGATCCCCCACGCAAGGGCACGAAGCCCGTTTCTCACCTGCCCCACCCGCCAACGAGAGTTGGATGCGTGGAGATCCACCTCCTCAACCGAGGGTTGGATGCCTGACACAACGCTGGCTTCAATCCGCCCCGGCAGGCCCAGCCATCGCCATCGCCTGCTCTCGGGTGACCTCCATGTTGTGGAGCTTGCGGCCGTGGTCTTGGGCGGCCTCGACGATCTCTTCCTCATCGCCGCTCGTGGTCCACCCGCATGCACAGGTCAATTCGTACTGCATCATCAGCCTCCGAGTTGTAGAAAGGGCTCGGGTACATATCCCTCGAGCAGGTCGTGCCACCGATCGTCGAGGGCGACGCGAACCGCCTCGTCCTCCTTTGCCAGCCAGGCGAGGTGGCGGAGCGCGTGCTCGAGCACCTGTTCGTAGCCGATCGCCGGTGGCGCCTCGGTGGCGGTCGAGCGGGCCAGATCGACCCGATGCACCGGCACGGTCTCGAACTCGCCGATCCTGGATTCGTCCATCACCACGAGGAACGACAGTACAACGGCGCCGCGTTCGAATCGCCACGACGTGGAGTGGAGGAGCCGCAATCCGGGCATCGCGCTACCTGCCAGACGACGCACCGTGTCGATGGGGTGCTCGCCGTGGCCCGCCTCGATCAGCCATGGAGCGGGCCCGCACGGTCCGGTCAGCAACGGGCCGAAGTCAGTCATGGCCAGCGTGAACACCTCGGCGGTGACCGGGCCCTCGACGTCGATCGGCAGCATGATCCGAGCGTACCGGTTGGAGGTCAAGCCGGATGGCCGGCAGGTCGGTGCCGACGATGGCAGCGCGGTGCCAGACAAGAGACTTCCAGCGCTTGACAAAATGTAAAGATCGGCTCAGAATCGACTGATGACGCGCACCCTCACGATCGGGGCCGGCCAGCTCGGCCCGATTGCTCGCGACGAACCGAAATCGGACGTCGTCGAACGACTGATCAGTCTCCTGGAACAGGCACACGCGCGGGGATGTGTGCTCGTCGCCTTCCCCGAGTTGTGCCTCACGACGTTCTTCCCCCGGTGGTACACGACCGCCTCCGAAGAGATAGACCGCTGGTTCGAACGCGAGATGCCCAGCCCCGAGACCAAGCCCCTCTTCGACGAGGCCGCCCGCCTGGGGATCGGCTTCACCCTGGGCTACGGCGAACTGACCACCGACGACGAAGGCGTCACCCACCGCTACAACACCCAGATCCTCGTGGATTCGGCGGGCGTGATCGTGGGGCGGTACCGGAAGGTGCACGTGCCCGGTCACGCCGAATACGACCCCTCTCGTCCCTTCCAGCACGCCGAGCGCCACTACTTCGAGCCTGGAGATCGCTTCGGCGTGTGGCGAGCGTTCGGAGGCATCGTGGGCATGGCTACGTGCAACGACCGCCGCTGGCCCGAGACATACCGCGTGATGGGCCTTCAGGGCGCCGAACTGATCCTCATCGGATACAACACCCCCCTCTATTACGCACCCGACCCACAGCAGAACCCTCTTCAGTCTTTCCACAATCACCTCGTGATGCAGGCCGGCGCATATCAGAACGGGTGCTACGTGGTGGGCGTCGCCAAGGGCGGGACCGAGGAGGGCGTCGAGAGCCTCGCCCAATCCGCCATCATCGCCCCCTCGGGCCAGCTCATCGCCCAGGCCATCACCACCGGAGACGAGCTCATCACCGCGACGATCGACCTCGACTACTGCAAGTTCTACAAAGAGACCCTCTTCAACTACGACCTGTACCGGGTACCGGCGGCATACAGGCTGATCACCGAACGCAGGGGGGCCGGCGCACCCGAGGAGATGTCATGACAGAGGTCCAGCTGATCGTGAACGGCGAGAGGCGGACGGTGTCGGCACGGCACCCTCACCTGCTGTCCGCTCTCCGCGATGAGCTCGGACTCACCTCCCCCAAGGACGGGTGCGCACCCTCCGGACAGTGCGGCTGCTGCACCGTCCTCGTGGATGGAAAGGCAATGGTCAGTTGCGTCACCGCCCTCGACAAAGTGGCGGGTCGCGAGGTGACGACGCTGGAAGGGTTCGATCCGGCAGAGCGCGACCGGTTGGCCCGCGCGTTTGCGAGCACCGGGGCGCTCCAGTGTGGCTTCTGCACACCCGGGATAGTGGTTCGCACCAAGGCCCTCATCGACCAGAAGGGCAGTTCGCTCGACCGCCGCACGATCGAAGGCCGGCTCGGCGCCCACCTCTGCCGGTGTACCGGGTACACCAAGATCATCGACGCCATCGAGCTCGCCGCTTCGGCCGCTCCCATCTCCGAACCGGCGCTGGCCGGCGGGATAGGGAAGCCCGGGACGAAGTACGAAGGAGCGGAACTGGCGTTGGGTGATCGTGGCTACGTCGGTGACATGATGGCGCCCGGCATGCTCCACGCCGCACTCCGCTTAACCGACCACACCAGGGCGGACATTGTGGCGATCGACACGACGCGAGCTGCCGCGCATCCCGGTGTCCGGGCCATCTTCACTGCCGACGACATCCCCGGTGAGCTGCGGGTGGGCATCATCCATACCGACTGGCCGGTGATGATCCCAACGGGCGGGCGCACGTCATACGCGGGTGACGTGCTGGCCGTGGTGGTCGCCGATGACGTGCTCGCCGCCAGGGAGGCGGCCGACCTGGTCGACGTCGAGTACGAGACCCACGCCCCGATGGTGGATCCGGCGGCCGCACTGGAGAGTTCCGAGGATGCCGTCTGGGGCCTCGACGGCAACGTCTTGTCCAGGTCGAGCTATGTCAGAGGCGACGTCGACGCGGCGCTCGCCGCCTCGGCACACACAGTTCACGAGGTGTTCCAGACCCAACGCGTCGAGCACGCGTTCCTCGAGCCCGAGTCGACGCTCGCCGTGCCGCGCGGCGACGGTTCCCTGCATGTGTATTCGGGGGGCCAGGGCATATGGGACGACCGCGATCAGATCGCGTCGGTGCTGGCGATCGATCCTTCAATGGTCACGGTCGAGTTGGTGTCGAACGGCGGTGCCTTCGGCGGCAAGGAAGACCTGTCGAACCAGGCCCATACCGCGCTCGCCGCACATCTCCTCGGAGTACCCGTGAAATGCACGTTGACCCGCGAGCAGTCGCTCAAGATGCACGCCAAACGGCACCCGATCCGCATCGAGATGACCGCTGGATGCGATGCGGAGGGTCGCCTCACGGCGCTCCGGGCGAGAATGCTCGGAGATTCAGGGCCCTACGCATCGGTGGGGATGAAAGTGTTGGAACGGGCGGCGGGTCATGCGTCCGGCCCCTATGTGTTCCCCAACGTCGACGTGGAGGCGGTCGCGGTCCGCACGAACAACTCGGTGTGTGGTGCGTTTCGAGGCTTCGGGGCCAACCAAGCCCAGTTCGCCACCGAGGGGATCATGGACCGTCTGGCCGCCCTGGTCGGTCTCTCGGGCTGGGAAATCAGGAACCGAAACATCGTGACACCGGGTGTGGTGTGGGGTCCCGGCCAGATCATGGACGCAGGTTCTCTGGGAGCGCGTGCGTGCCTCGACGCCATCAAACCCGCCTATGACGCGGCGACCGCCGGCGGCAAGGCGGTGGGTCTCGGACTCGGCATCAAGAACTCCGGTTTGGGGAATGGGTTCTACGAGGTATCGAAGGCGGTGGTTCGCTTCCGCTCCGACGGCGTCACCGAGGTCCGCCACGGATGGACGGAAATGGGCCAGGGCGTCCACACGGTTGCGCTGCAGGTGGCAGCCGAGGAACTGGGGATCGACCCCGCATCGATCGAGGTGATCGTCGATACCACGAGAGAGCTGGGGTTCGGCCAGACCACCGGGTCCCGAGGGACGGTGATGGCGGCCGGGTCCGTTCGGGAGGCCTGCCGGGCCGCCGATGCCGGCGGGAGGGCACCGGATACCGACTTCGAAGGCAGTTACATCATCGACTGGACCGACTCGCTCTCGTCGGGAAAGCCCAACCCGAAGATCCACTCGACGTTCAGCTACGCCGCCCAGCTCGTCATCGCCGATCGGGAGTCGGGAGCGATCGAGAAGGTGGTGGCGGTCCATGACGTGGGTCGGGTGGTGAACCCGATGTTGTGCGAGGGGCAGGTGCAGGGTTCGGTCCACATGGGACTCGGGTACGCCCTCACGGAGGATTTCCCCTGCGACGAGCAGGGGATGCCCACTCACCTCACATTGCGCCAGCTGGACATCCTGAGACCGAAGGACACACCCGAGATCGAGGTCTTGCTCGTGGAGGCGCCCCAACCCGACTCCCCATACGGCATCAAGGGGGTCGGCGAAATCGGGCTGGTTCCGACCGCAGGTGCTGTGGCCGCGGCCTTTCGCGAGCTCGACGGCGTGTGGAGGACCCGCCTTCCGCTCAATCGGCATGAGCCGCTCGACTTGACACAAGCCAACCTAGTTAACAAAATGTAAAGCGATGGGCGTCACACCGGGACTCGTCTGCGCACACCACCACCTCTATTCGGCGCTGGCGCGAGGAATGCCTGCGCCGCCCAAGACGCCCACCAATTTCGGCGAGATCCTCGAACAGGTCTGGTGGCGGCTCGACGCGGCACTCGATCTCGAGATGATCCGCTGGTCGGCAATGCTCGGCGCGCTGGAAGCCCTCGAGGCCGGCACCACCGCGATCATCGACCACCACGAGAGCCCCAACGCCATCGAAGGATCACTCGACGTCATCGCCGAAGCCTGCGCCGAGGTCGGCGTGCGGGTCCTCACGTGTTACGGGGTCACCGACCGCCACGGCCCCGACGGTGCACGGCGTGGCCTCGACGAGAACCGGCGGTTCATATCCGGCGGTGGCAACGGTCTGGTGGGCATCCACGCCGCCTTCACGTGTTCGGACGAGACACTGGAAGCGGCCGCTTCGCTTGCCGACGAGCTCGGTGTCGGCGTCCACGTCCACGTTCACGAGGGACCAGAGGACTCGGACGCTGCAGAACGGCTCGCCCAGCTGAGCCGGGACAACTGGCTGCTCGGCCACTGCGTTCACCTCCCCACCCACCACGAGATGCGCGGCACCATCCTCCACAATCCTGCCTCGAATCTCAACAACGCCGTCGGATACGCCGACCCGCGACGGTTCGCCAATCCCGTTGCCCTCGGGACCGACGGCATCGGCGCCGACATGTTGGGGATCTTCCGGCTCGCCTACTACATGCACCGATCTGTTGATGTCACGGCAGGACCCGATACGGCGTGGCGGTGGCTCGAAACCGGCTGGCAATTGATCCCCGAGGCGCGCAATGACCGGGTCCGCTGGACCTACGAAACCATGGAACCCTGGCACCTGGCATTCACACCCACGGTCAGTCCCATCGAGGTCGAAATCGACGGCACGGTGGTCTGGGCCGACGGCGCTCCGACGCGTGTCGACGCCGATGAGATCCGGGCCAAAGCCGCCGAACAGGCAGCAAGGCTCCATTCCCGGCTATGACGGAGGTATCCCGATGAGCACCGCCCCACCACTCACGCCATACCCGATGAACGTGTTGATGGGCAGGATCGCCCACGAGTGGGAGACCCGCCACCGCGTCCTCGACCTCCCCTCGGCCCGGTTCTGGCGACCTGACCCTGCCGTCGACCTGTCGTTCGACTTCCTGGGCCGCCGTGCCGCGACGCCGGTGGGCCCAGCCGCCGGGCCGCACACACAGATGGCTCAGAACATCGTGCTCGCTTGGTTGGGCGGGGCGCGCCTGTTCGAGTTGAAGACGGTACAGGTCCTCGACGAGCTGGAGATCAACCGCCCCTGCATAGACATGGAGACCATCGGCTTCAACATCGAATGGAGCCAGGAGCTCCGTATTCCTCAGTCTCTCGAGGAGTATGTCAAGGCGTGGATGGCGATCGAGTTGCTCCGAAACTGGGAACCGCTTGCGGAGGTGCTCGGCCCCGATCCCGGCGCCCACGTCTTCGACATGTCGATTGGCTACGACCTGGCCGGTATCAAGACCGAGAAGGTGGCCTGGTTCATCGAGTCGATGAAGGATGCCTCCGCCGAGATCGAACGGCTCCGGCCGCTCATTCCCGAGCCCTTCGACCGGGGGCTGGCAATCGATCCCCACATCAGCGACACGATCACCCTCTCGACGTTCCACGGCTGCCCGCCCGAGGAGATCGAAGGCATCACCAAACACCTCATGAGCCACCACGGCATCGACGTGATCGTGAAGCTCAACCCGACGCTGCTCGGGTTTGGGCGGGTGTGCGAGATCCTCCAGGGAACACTCGGCTACGACCACATCCGACTCGATCGGCAGCCCTTCGT
>Ga0224505_10002397_pt1 | contig 11029 bp, 7 predicted proteins | sample SF_Jan12_sed_USG_FD_169102 | JGI IMG/M metagenome (GOLD analysis project Ga0224505, IMG submission 169102) | Sediment microbial communities from San Francisco Bay, California, United States - SF_Jan12_sed_USGS_4_1 | ecosystem: Environmental > Aquatic > Marine > Sediment | place: USA: California...
GAGGTTCAGGGCATCCGCTTCCGTGGCGAATTCGATCCGGATGTCATTGAATGGATCCTCCACCGGCGTCAGATTCTGCACAACCAGTTCGATCCTCCCCCCCTTGATATAGAATCCTGATTCCACCGTTCCGTAAAACAATTCAGTCGCATCGAGTTCCGCTGAGAGGGAGAGGTTGTGAAAGTCACCCTGTATCGATCCCTTCAGGGTACCGACACCATCGAAGACCCGTTCACCTGTCATGATCGAGATCGGCTCCAGGTCCTTGATTGAAACCTCAAACGTGGTATTGATCGGCATGTTCCGTTCTTCAAGCTCCGAGGCGAGGAGCGAGAGGCCCGCCCGCTCGGTTCCGTCCAGCAGCGTCGAATCGACCACTGCGAATTTTTCTTTAAGAGCCGCAGTCAGGTTGGCCTGCTCGAACCGAATGAGGTCGGCCAGATAGGAAAGATCAAATGAACCGCGGACGAGCAAATCGGCCAGGCTGGATTGCAGAGAGATCGTCCGGTCATCAGGAACCCGTTGATCGATCCTCAGGACAACGCTCCCTGAGTCGAGGTCGAATGCCTGGTAGCGCGAATGGATGAAGTCGAGTCGGAATTCTCCCGACACGGTTCCCGGGGTCAGCCCTTCCCCGAAGGCATCGAGATGCATTGTAATATCGCTCCGGTGTTCATCGTCATGGAAGACCTCCGCGATATCGAGTGAAACCACATCGCCGGAGATATCGAAACGGGGCCGGTCCGAGAGCATGTCTTCAAAACGAGTGACCAGCGAAGCTTTCAACCGGCCCAGGGTCCCCTCCACGGCTCCTTCAAGGCTTCCCCTATCAGCCCGCATCCGAAACGAGGACGCACCCATCTCGTTTCCGTAGAACCATGATGAGTCGATGTCCAGATCGATTCGTCCGCTGAGGTGCCTGAGATCAACTCCCGCGCCGACAACGACGAGAGAGCCCTTCAGCGAAGTATCGGAGCGGTCGCCACCGGAGAGAGGGCCAAGGTCCAGCCGGTCGAACCTGGCTGAAGCGTTGTACACGAGGGATGAAGGACCACCGATGGTGAGATGGATGTCAGCGGAAGCCTTTCCCGCACCATTCTCCGCCACAATCCTGGTGTCGAAGTCCAGAGGCTCACCCACGAAATCGAGATCGAAACGCGACACACCGACACTGGCAAAATCCGGCAGATCGAACAGGGGAAGAAGCGACCGTGCATCATCCGTGTGGGCGGTCGAGTTTCTGAAGCTGACATCGAGATAGAGGTCCTCCGGACGATGAAGGTTGAACACCGAGCCGTTCACATGAAACTCCGTCTGCCCGAAGGCAAGGTGCAATCGCCGTACCCGGAGGTCACCGAACGTCCCCCCCGCTTCAAGGTCGGTCGACACGGTCCCGTTGAGAAAATCGATGTCAGGGATGAACATGGCGAGCTCATTCAGATCCACATCGCTGTTTCTCAGAGCGACCTCGACCGGGTTTGTCCGGAGAGCAAACAGATCGATTCCCCCAAGGAGGTCGAACTCCTTCATCGTCGCATCCAGTTCGATGGCCGAGCTTCCGGTGAGGATCGTCAGATCGTGGACAATCGACTCGCTCTTTGTCACAGTGAATTCGCCCGAGAAATGTCTGAGTTCGAATTCCGGCTCCGTGGAGAGTGCTGACAGTTTCCTGATGACAAGCGTTTTTCCCGACGGGCCGACCTCTGCTCCGATCTCGAGCTGGAGAGCCGACAGGCCGAGTTGGTGATACTCGATAAACCCGGGACGGACGGGCCCATGATCCGGGTGCAACAAAGCGGAAGAATCGACCAGCGACAGCCTGCCGTCGACGATGCTCAGGTCGTCCAGCGTGATTGTCCAGTCGAACGGCGATGAAGCCATACTGTCCCCAGAGGATGACCTGAGCATCCTCTCGAAGTTCCAGACTCCTTCCCGGCTGGAAAGAACGCTGATGTCCGGACGAAGCAACCGGAGATTCATGACCCTGATCTGTTGTCGCGAAAGACTGAACAGGTCATACTCCGCCTCGACACGTCCCACAGCCAGCAACGCAGCAGAGTCGACGGTGATCGCGAGTGAATCTATCGAGAAGCCGGTGATCAGATTGCCCTCGATCCCGCCAATGTAGAAGTCCGCGTTGAACGCCGCTTCAGCCTGAGATTCCGCAAATGACCGGACCTGATCCCGGAACATCTGGGTTTGGGAATAGCCGGCAATCAGCAGAATCAGAAGGAGAAACCCTCCGATCGCGATCATCAACCGTTTTGCGACTCTCTTCACCATATTCTGTGCTGCCTTACGAAGAAGCTCTGATCTGCCGGATCAGCCGGGATGTGGACCGCCCCGGTGTCAGCCGGATTCGACGAACGGAACCTCCGCCGGCGCGGACGATATCAGCCCCCACGATCTCACCCGCCTTCCAGTCGGCTCCCTTCACCAGGACATCGGGACGGACCGTCCTGATCAGGTTGTACGGAGTGTCTTCACCGAAGAAACAGACAAAGTCGACTGAGGAGAGCGCCGCGAGGACGATCGCCCGGTCTTCTCCCCGGTTGACAGGCCGGCCCTTCCCCTTGATTCTTCTGATCGAAGCATCGGTATTCAGGCCAACAATGAGCAGGTCCCCCAGCTTTCGTGCAGCGGCGAGGTATTCAACATGCCCCCTGTGGAGGATATCGAATGTGCCGTTGGTAAACACCACCCGTTTCCCTTCCCTCCTCATTGCACGACGGAGCCGGAGCAGTGTTCCGGGTGTGACGACCCTTCCCATCAGCGTCCCCTTGCCCGGGGAGCGGGATCGACTGCATCCACCAGTCCCTCCAGGCTGATCGGGACGATTCCCACAGAACCGACGACGACGCCGCCTGCGTAATTTGCCAGCTCGGACGCCTGTGCGATCGTCAGCCCTGCAACAAGCCCCATGGTCAGTGTTGCAATCACGGTATCACCTGCGCCTGATACATCCTTCACACGTGATGCGGTTGTCCCGAAGTGTGTTACCTGCCCGTTCGATTCGAACAGTGACATCCCGTCGGGCCCCCTGGTCAGCAGCACAGACTGCGCTTTCAGGTCGGCCAACATCTTCCCGCCTGCCGTGAGAATATCGTTCATCGTCTCGAGCCTTCCACCCAGGACTTCTTCCGTTTCACGGCGGTTCGGTTTGAACACCGTCACGTCCCGGTATTCCAGGAAATTGTCGAACTTGGGGTCAACCGTGACCGGCACGTCGTGCTTCTTTGCCGCCTCCACCACTTCGCGGATAACCCGCCGGGTCATCACACCTTTGTTGTAGTCTTCAAGGATAATGGCATCCAGCGAACCGATCCGTTCAGCCACTGCGCTGATCATCGCATCCTCGGCCCGGGCTCCGCACGGAGCCTTCGTTTCATAATCGATCCGCACAACATGCTGGTCGTGAGCGATGACTCGTGCTTTGGCTGTCGTTCGCCGGGTTTCATCGGTGATGATGCCGGCATGGGAGAGACCCTGTTCCTTCATCAACCCGGTCAGCACGGTCCCTGCATGGTCATCACCGATCAGGCCCACGAGGAGCGGTTCCCCGCCCAGACTGCGGATGTTGTGGGCGACATTGGCTGCCCCTCCGAGCCGGGCGGACTCGGATGTCACATCGACGACCGGGACCGGAGCTTCCGGCGAAACCCGGGTTACATTCCCCCAGAAGTAGCGGTCAATCATCAGATCGCCCACGATCGCAATCTGCTTTCCTGAGAACCGCTGTTCCAGGTCACGAACCTGTTGTACCGTTAACGACATACCTGCACGCACATTATGGGTTGAAACAAAAAATATACCGATAGGAAGCAGGAGAAGCAAAATCAGGGATGCGGGGATCAGAGCCCCTCAAGGACCCTCAGACCATCCCGGACCTCCGATTTAGTCACATCCTTCACGACCGCGACACGGCCGAAACCTCTGGGAATGACGAAACGGGGAGCACCGGCGGAAAAGAGATGGCGGATGACCATCGGCGGAGTGATGGTACCTGGGTTGAACCTGCAGCCGAGCCGGCGGTAGACCCCGATCACGCGGTCACGGTAATGGCCCGCCAGCCAGCCGCGATTCACCGAGATCCCGCATTCAGCGATAAGACCGAGAAACACCGCTTCACCGTGCCGGAGGCGGTACCGTGACAACGTCTCGATTGCATGACCGATCGTATGGCCGATGTTCAGCACCGCGCGCCCCCGCCGGAGGGTTTCGCGTTCATCCTTTCCGACAACCCGGGTCTTGATCCTCAGACAGCGTTCCGCAACATGCAGGATCTCTTTCCGTTCGAGCCGCATGATCTGGTCCAGACGGTCTTCCAGAAAACCAAGCAGTTTCGGATCTCCCACAAACGGATACTTGATCAGTTCACCCAACCCCGATCTGATCTCTCGCACCGGCAGAGTCTGAAGGATCCGGACATCGGTGCAGACGAACCGCGGCTGGTGGAACGATCCGACCGCATTCTTTCCGTTGAGATGATTCACGCCGTTCTTTCCACCGACCGAACTGTCGATCTGTGACAAGAGCGTGGTGGGACACTGAACGAATGGAATCCCCCGGCGATAAGTCGACGCAACGAATCCTCCCACATCACCGACCACACCTCCGCCCAGAGCGAGAAGTGCGGAGTGGCGGGACACACCCTGTTTCAACATCGCAGCGTGGACAAGTTCGGCGCGCCGGAACGACTTCTGACCCTCCCCCGGCGGGATGACCACAGGCACCGGTTCGAACCCGGACTTTCTGAGCGAACGCAGAACAGGATCCAGCGCGACCCGTGCACTGTTCCTGTCAGCCAGAATCACCACACGATCCGGAATCCTGTGGCGACGGCAGAGCATCCCGATGGAGCTGATCAGCCCCTGGCCGAGGTAGACCGGGTAACTCCGGTCACGCAGCTTCACCCACATGGTCTTTGTTGTCACAGGATCAGAGGAGTAAGTTTGCGGACAAGCTCGTCCACCGTTCGCCCGACCGGTTCCTTTCCGGTTGCAACGACGATATCTGCCATCGCGTAAAACGGTTCACGGACTTTGAACAACGCATCGAGTGTTTCATGGACGCTGACATCACGGACGGATGTCGCAAGAAGAGGACGGTTGGCTTTGTTGCGAAGCCGTTTGGTCAGGTCATCCCTGTCGACCTGAAGGTACACGAGAATTCCGGCACGGGCTACCTGTCTGAAATTCTGCTCACTTGCGATCGTCCCCCCTCCAAGAGCAATGACCGTTCTGGTCATTTGTTCCGTAGCATCGATGACCTTCCGCTCAAGCATCCTGAACGCCGCCTCCCCTTCGCCTTCAAAGATTTCCTGCACCGATCGTCCTGCTGATTCCTCAACGGCCGAATCGACATCAACAAACGACCACCCGATCGAGTTCGCAAGAATCGGTCCGATCGTACTCTTCCCGCTTCCCATGAAACCGGTCAGGTACACGCGGGCATTCCTGTTCATGATGCGGTCCTGCGTCTGTGGTGTTCTGGCATGGCTGATACGGAGGAGAAATTCTAGAACGAAAAAGCAACCCCCAGGTTGAAGATCACTCCATCCGTATGGACACTCGAAGAGAATGGTTCTGTTCCTACTTCGATGACTCGCCCATTATAGAAGATGTGAGATGTCTTGAACGCATTGGCAGTATCGAACTGGAGATCCCGGAATTTCATCTCGCCGGTGAGGGCGAAGAACGGCGTGATGTTGTAGGATGCACCGCCGAGGACATGAATTCCGAAACCTGTCTTTGAACCGACGGACGGCGCTTCCACACCACCCATCCGGTAGACCCGCTCCCCGATGTAGGCGCCCCCGCCTCCGCCCATGAAGATCCGGAGCTCCGGCCCGGAGATGGGCACAATGAAGTAGGCTGTGATCTCAACAGGAACAACTTGGTAGCCATCCTCGACGGGAAGCCCGGAGGCAGACTGCCCGGTCACGCCGGTGGCAAGATACTCCACGGACATGCTCATGGCCAGGTTCATCCGGAAAAATGTGTACTTGACTTCGACCCCACCGCCGAAATCATTTTCCAGGGGAACAAAACTGTTCTGTTCGATCGGATCGGGTGAGTCAGGATTGACGAAGAGTTGTGAGCTGGTCGTCAGGCTGGCTTTTGCAGTGATGGTAATAATTCCGTCATCGGCACGACTTTGCAGGAACGGCCCTGTCAGGAGGAAGAAACACAGGACAGTATGGACGGCAACGTTCAGCTTCATCCCTTCATCTCCCTGGAGCCGCGGTCTAACGGTTCAAGGCGGCCCTGTTGTCCTCGATATCCGCTGACTCCTTCAGGTTCGCGAGCCAGTCGTTGTAGAACCTGTTGCGACGATCCTGCAGCAACTTCGTTCGCAGGCCGGGTCTTCGTGCCGCATAATCGACCTCATCGAACTCCGATTTCCCGACAAGCTGAATGAGGTACGCTCCCCGCGTTCCCTTCACGGGTTGTGAGATCTCGCCGATCGCCAGATTCTCTACTGCACCGACAAATCCCTGATCACGACCCACTCCCGGGATGGCCCCGGTGAGTTTGATCGGACCAACATTGCGCATCGAAACCATGGGATCCAGTGCGGTGACTCTGGAAAGGCTGTCACCTTCGGCAAGCCGGCTCCTCAATTCCCCTGCCATCCGGAGGGTCCGGTCAATTTTCATGGCACGAAGGGTGGCCGGCCGGAGGGCATCCTTCACTTCTTCGAACGGCCTGATCCCGGCGTCCTTCGCATCGACAATCACTATGACCGCGTACCCGTTTGACACATCGAATGGCTCGCTGACATCACCGACATCGTTGCTGAAGGCCCACCGGACTGCCTCCTTGTGAACGCCAAGACCCGGTATGGCAGTTCCCTTTTCTGTAAGTTCTGCGTCTCTGGCTTCCATCCCGACTGACTGTGCTTCACGGGTAAAGTCGCCCTGGCGGGCGTTGTATGCAAAATCGCTCGCCCGGTCAAACAACTCGTTCACCGTTTGAGGGCTCGCGGCGATCGGTATGTGGAGATCCACGATCTTGACCGATCGTGATTCACGCCCGTGTATCTTGATAACATGCCACCCGAACTGTGTTCTGACCGGACCGACAGTTTCGCCGGGGCGTCCTCTGAACGCGGCATCTTCAAATTCCTTAACCATTCTTTTCCGACCGAACCACCCGAGGTCCCCCCCGCGCTGGGCGGACCCGGGATCCTTGGAGTATTCTCTGGCAAGAGAGGCAAAATCCGCTCCGCCGCGGATGAGGGCGGCAATTTCGCGGGCCTGTGCCCTTACAGCAAGTGTATCCTCGCCAGGTTCCGGCGAAAAGAGGATATGGCTGGCATGGACAAATTCCTTGTCAGACCGCCTGGTCTCGAGCACCTTCATAACATGGTACCCGTCAGCGACCAGGAGAGGTCCGACGATCTGGCCCGGAGCAGTGCTGAATGCGGCTTCTTCGAGATCAGGATTGAGTTCACCGCGGTCAAAAAAAGCTCCGCTGTCGGGACTCTCGTCATATGTATAAACAAGATCCAGGAAATCTTCACCGCCACGTGCCCTGGAAACAAGGTTCTCGGCCAGAATTCGCACTTCATCTGAGTCTGACCTCGACGGCTGCTCACGCAGATGCACATATTTTATTGTGCGCCTCGCATCAATCTTCTGTTGGCTGAGGTTCTCGTTGTAATAATTGCGGATGTCATCCTCGGCCACCTCGATCAGGCTGTCGGGAATAAGCTGGTTTGCATCAAGCAGGGCATACTTGAATTCATACGTCGCATGTTCATCCACGTACGCCTGTCGTAATTCTCCCTCACCAACAACCACCATGGCGTTCAGCAGGCTTCTGAGCTTCTCCTGCCCTCTCCTCTCACGGAGGAACCCCTCGTAGTTCGCGAGCCATCGGGAACCGAACTTCTGATCAACGCCCTGCGGGTCGGCAACAAACTGATTCGGGTCGGCCAGGAACTGTTCATAGAGGTCCCTTCGGAACAACCCTGTGGAATCCAGAAAACTCTGCTTGAGATCTTCGGGAGGATTCTCTCCGCGCACCCATTCGATAATCTCCTCATCGGAGACGACGATTCCCATCCGGTCCATTTCCTCAAAAACGAGCGAACGGGAGACGATCCCTTCCCAGACCTCGTCTCTCAGCTGTTCAATCTGGGCTTCACTCAGTTCGCCGCCGGACCTCGCCCGATGGTTCTCCGTGTGCTCCCGAAGAACATCTGCATATTCGGTGTATGTGACATCTTTTCCATTGATCGACCCAACCACATTGGAGCCCCTGGCACTCATGCCGGTATAGTCCATCCCCCATTCGAAGATAATCGTAATGAGAAAGGCGATCAGAAGACCAAACAGAATGGTCGGCATGCTGTCGCGCATGCGAGTCATGATAGGCATGAGAAACTAAACCTCCGAAAACGCGGGAATCAGAAACTTTCTTGGAACATGCAGAATATAACGGAATCAGCCGCCAAAAGCAACGCGGTTTGTTTGACTTTTCAGACACCTTCCCTTATATTATTTGGCTTGCTTGTATGTGGACCTCGCCTTCCACCTCATTCCTGCGTTTTTCCGTTGGAGGATTGTAGTGCAAAAACACCGAACAAAAATATTTGTCATTGCCGCATCCGCGCTCATGGCGATCTACTTCCTGTATCCCACATACAGGGATTATGACATTCAGCAGACCCTTGTTTCCCTCTCCGGCGAGGACAGTCTCCGTTACGTCGAGGAGAATGACGAGGCGATTCGCGATTACAGACTGCGGAGAATCAAGCTCGGTCTCGATTTGCAGGGCGGCATGCGGGTCGTTCTCGAAGTCAATCTGGTCAAGCTGCTTGAGGATCTGGCCAAGAACCGGGATGAGACCTTTTCGGCGATCCTGCAGGAGGTCAGACAGGCAGCAACGACCACCGATGAGGAGCCGGTGCTCCTCCTTCGCCGCAGTTTTGAGAGCCGGGAAGTGAGGATGAGCCGCTACTACGGAAACCTCCGGGATACCGACGATGATATCACATCGCTGCTGGAGGACGAAGCGCGAAAAGCGATCGACCGCGCGATGGAGATCGTCCGCAACCGCGTGGACCAATACGGCGTGTCAGAGCCTTCCATCCAGAAACTCGGCGGAACCAGAATTATTGTGGAACTCCCCGGGGTGAGCAAGGAGGATGAGGTTCGTCAACTCCTGCAGGGAACCGCTCTTCTGGAGTTCAAGCTGCTCAAGGAGCCGGATGTCGTCTACCGTGTGATGGAATCGATCGACAAACTCCTCGCCGCGTCGGATACGACGGAGACCGACCCAGTCTCCGCAGCCGCCGACACCACGATGAGAGATCTTGATGAGCAGACTCCCGAAGAATTTGCGAAGGAGCATCCGTTCTTCGCCATGGCGATCATCAACCCGCAGCAGTTTCCCGGCGAAGCGATCGTGATGGAGGACAACAGGGAAAAGATCCGCCGGATCCTCGAGAGAGAGGACGTACGAAGAGTCATCCCGAACGACATGGAGTTTGTCTGGAGTGCCCGTTCTCAGCCGTCGGGCGACGGTTCGAGCTATTACACACTCTACCCGGTCCTGAGAAAGGCCGAGCTGACGGGAGGCGTCATCACGGATGCACGGGAGACCATCGATCCGACCTACAACCAGCCGATCGTCACGATGCAGATGACGACACAGGGTGCGCGTGACTGGGCACGCATTACGGGCGCCAACATCAACAAGCGGATCGCCATCATCATGGACAAGTCGGTCTTTTCGGCACCGGTCGTCCGCTCGAAGATCACCGGCGGCAGTTCACAAATCGAAGGAATGGCCAGCATCGATGAAGCCCGGCTTCTTGCAATCGTTCTCAAGGCAGGCGCACTTCCGGCACCGGTCGACATTGTGGAGCAACGGACTGTCGGACCGTCACTCGGAGAGGACTCGATCCGGGCGGGACTTCTGTCTTCCGGGATTGCCACGTTGCTGACCATTATCTTCATGGCGATCTATTACAGGACGGGTGGTCTCGTGGCGAATCTTGCGCTGATCTTCTGCGTCCTGTTCATCCTCGCCGTTCTGGCAGGATTTCAGGGGACCCTGACGCTTCCCGGCATTGCCGGTATCATTCTGACCCTCGCCATCGCGGTCGATGCCAACGTTCTGATCTATGAGCGAATCCGGGAGGAAAGCGAAACCGGAAAGACATTGCGCGCATCCATTGACGCCGGATACAGCCGGGCCTGGACTGCGATCATCGACTCCAACGTGACGACATTCATCACCGGTCTCATCCTGTATCAGTTCGGAAGCGGACCAGTTCAGGGATTTGCGCTGACACTGATGATCGGTATCGTCGCAAGTCTGCTCAGCGCGTTCTTCTTCACAAAATGGTTCTTTGAGATTCTGACCGACCGCAAGGCCACAACAATCAGTTTCGGATAGGAGCACGGAGCACACTTATAATGCGTTTCTTCAAGAAAACATCGATCGACTTCATGTCGTTGCGCAACAAGATGTACATCGTGTCCGCAATCGTGATCGCAGCGGGAATAGCCTCCCTTGTCATGAAGGGACTCGACTTTGGAATCGACTTCCTCGGAGGAACGGAGCTGATTGTGGAGTTCGAGAACGAAGTCTCGATCAGCGATGTGCGGACCTCCATGGAACGTTCGGGACTTGGACAGGCCGAGATCAAAACCTTCGGCTCAAACAGGGATATCCTCCTGCGGACCGAGGAACAGGGAGCAGGAACTTCAATAGGAGAAAGGATCAGGGCGGGACTCACCGAGCAGTTCCCGGACAATCAGTTCTCTGTCCTGAAAGAGGACAAGATCGGTCCGAAGATCGGCGCGGAACTGCGGCGCGACTCTCTGTACGCCGTCATCTTCTCTCTCATTGCGATCCTCCTTTATGTGGCGATCCGTTTTCATTTCGTCTCAGGACTTGGAGCGCTCGCGGCGTTGTTCCACGACGTCCTTATCACACTCGGGCTCCTTTCAATCTGCGACGGCCTGTTCCCCCAGTTGAATCTCGAGATCACGCAGAACATCGTTGCGGCGTTT
>Ga0224505_10002398_pt1 | contig 11022 bp, 11 predicted proteins | sample SF_Jan12_sed_USG_FD_169102 | JGI IMG/M metagenome (GOLD analysis project Ga0224505, IMG submission 169102) | Sediment microbial communities from San Francisco Bay, California, United States - SF_Jan12_sed_USGS_4_1 | ecosystem: Environmental > Aquatic > Marine > Sediment | place: USA: California...
CGTGTGCTCCATGCGGTCATGAGGGGGGTGCTGGCCTCCCATCCGATCGTTCGTGTCGTCGTGATTCCTACCTTCCTCTTCCTTTTATGGCTCGGCATCAACTGGGCATTTCATACATTCCATAAACCAACCGAGATCTTCTTTCCCTTAGACCAATCACTCAACAAGCACCCTGTCCAGACGTGGAAGGAATACGAATCCCTCTTCCGCGAGCATGCGACCGCGGTCATCACCCCTGAGTTTCTCGCCGCACTGGCGCAGGTCGAGGGCGGGGGGAACCCCGTGGCACGAACCTACTGGCGATGGCAACTCACCACCTGGAATCCCTTGGAATGGTACCAACCGGCGTCGAGCGCGGTTGGCATGTACCAGATGACCGACGGGACCTTCAGCGAGGCGAAACGCTATTGCATCCACGACCATAAAGTGGTCGAGGACGGTCCATGGCACGACCTGCAATCGTGCTGGTTCAACAGGCTCTATACCCGCATCCTGCCGAGCCACGCCATCGAGTTGACTTCGGCGCTGCTCGATCGCCGCGTTGCAGAGGCGCTGGGACCGCGACGGATCGGCGTGGTCACACTCCAGCGAAGGCAGGACCTGGCCGCCCTGATTCACCTCTGTGGAGCCGGAACCGGTCGCGCGTATGTCGCACGTGGGTTCCGGCTGACCCCCAACCAACGGTGCGGCGACCACGATGTGAAAGACTACCTGGCACGGATCAATGAATTGAAGTACGAGTTCGCCAAGCCGGCGGCAGGAGACAAAACCATCCGACAGGCCCGCTAGTCTGACCTTCGTTCGATGATTCGGTTCTTCAATTTATTGCTGGGCCTGTTGTTGCGCCGCCTGAAGATGCGTTTTCGAGGACGGTCGCGGTTTAATCAAGAATATTCCGTCGCGAATGGTCACCAGCACGGCCGAAACCCGCGGCTCCGCATGCACCACCCGATTCAGTTCTTGAATGGCGGCGGTATTGGTATCCGGAGCAGGATGCTTGAGGACATCCCCGTTCCACAGGACATTATCAATGAGAATGACGCCATGGTCGGCAATCAGATCCACTGCCCGACGAAAATAATTTACATAGTTGGCTTTGTCCGCATCGATGAAAATGAGATCGAAGGGGCCGGACAATGCTTGAAGGGTCTCCAGCGCCGGGGCCAACCGGAGATGAATTTTTGACCCATGTGGACTCTGCGCCCAGTATCGTTTCGCCATATCCGTGGATTCGGAATCCATATCACAGGTGATCACCTGGCCGTCGTCGGGTAGACTTTCGGCGAAACATAATGCGCTATAGCCGGTGAACGTGCCGATTTCCAACACCCGTCTGGCTCCCACACTCATGGCCATCACTTTTAAGAAAGCCCCTTCCAACGGCCCCACCACCATTTGAGGGCAGTCCATCTTGCGATACGTTTCCTCCCGAAGCCGCCGACAGACGTCTGATTCCGGTTGGGAGTGCGCTTCGGCATAGGCTTCAATGTCCGGCAACACCAAGGATTTCATGTTGAACCCCTCCCAAGAAGCACCTAAATTTGTAAAAACTTCGATTCCAACATTCACCCATTAGATGAACACATCCTGACGGCAGTCGTCCTCAATCAGCCCGTCATCCTGAGCCAAAGGGGAAGGATCTGTGCCCAGGTCGCAATGCACCATGGCTCAGCGAGATCCTTCGTTTCTCTCAGGATGACAACACCTCCCACGGCTTGGTCTGTTCGTGACCAGCCCAACATTCATCAGGCATATTCTGACAAATGACGTTCAGATTTTTACACATTATCGCCAACCATTTTTTCACTGACCGACATTGTCCTTTTCTCCATCCTTCCCACGCAAGTATCATCGTATGTTCCTAGGTCGTCTACTCTTCGTATTTCTCATGGTGATGCCTTTTCTTCTCACTCTAACGCCTCTTCAGACGTCTGCGTATTCCTGCTCAATGATGCCCGTGGTTCTTCCTTGCCAAATTCTTAATGGCTGCCTTACAGTGATGCCGCTTTTACTCTCAACCATTCACCAATTTTTCGAGGAACCTGCTCATGTCCACTGAGACATCTCTTGATCGGTTGAAAGCCACGTTAGGACCTATCCATCATCTGCGGGATGCCGCAGCCTTGCTCTCGTGGGATCAGGAAACCTACATGCCACATGGAGGCGGAGCAATTCGTGCCGAACAACTTGCCACCCTTCAAACGCTGGCGCATGACCAATTTGTCTCGCCTGAGATTGAAGCCCTGCTGGCCTCTTTTTTGGATCTCTCAACCGGCACCCTTCACCCTGAACACAGGTCTGCCTTGGACGAGCCTTCACAAGCCCTTCTTCACGAGACCTGGCGGGACTTTTCCCGTGCAAAAAAATTGCCGTCGACGTTCGTAAACGAACTGGAGCGGGAATGTTCCCTCGCTCAACAGGTGTGGGTGGAAGCCAGGAAGACGAATGATTTTCAACTGTTTCTGCCCAATCTGCAACGGCTGGTGAAATTGAAGCGCCAAGAGGCGGAATATCTGGGATACCACGATTCTCCATACAACGCGTTGCTGGACCTCTATGAACCGGGAGCGACCGTGGCCCAATTGCGTCCGCTCTTTGCGACGTTGCGGATGGAACTGATCCGTCTGCTTGACCACATTCGACAGTCACCCGTCCAACCCAAGGCCCATCTTCTGTCGCAAGCGTATGACCAGACACAACAAGTGGACTTCGGACGACTCGTGCTCAAGCACATGGGCTACGATTTTCAACGCGGGCGCCTGGATCTCTCGGCGCATCCGTTTACAACATCATTCCATCCAACCGATGTCCGGGTGACGACGCGGGTCTTCGAAACCGATCTTCCCTCCTGCCTCTTTAGTTGCATTCATGAGGGCGGTCATGGCCTGTATGACCAGGGGTTACCGACAAAACATTACGGCACGCCGTTAGCCGAGCCCATTTCTCTGGGCATTCATGAAAGCCAATCCCGTTTATGGGAAAATTGCGTGGGCCGTTCACGCGCCTTTTGGCGATATTTTTATCCGAAACTCCAAGAGGTCTTTCCAGCACAACTCGGCGAGGTGCCCGCAGAGGAGTTTTACTTAGCCATTAACCGTGTCACTCCTTCGTTCATCCGGGTGGAAGCCGATGAGCTGACGTACAATCTGCACATTATGGTGCGATTTGAAATTGAGCTGGATGTGATTGAAGGACGCCTGCAGGTTGAAGATCTGCCGGAAGTCTGGAATGCCAAAATTCAGGAGTATCTGGGAATCGTTCCTCCTTCCGACGCGGAAGGCGTGCTGCAAGATGTGCATTGGTCCTTGGGAGCCTTTGGCTATTTCCCCACGTATACCCTCGGAAATTTGTACGCGGCGATGTTATTTCGGCAGGCACAGAAGGATCTCCCAGGCCTCGACCAAGCCATCGGTCAGGGAAACCTGCTGCCCTTAAAAGGCTGGCTGAATGACCGGGTTCATCGTTGGGGACGTCAATATACCGCCGCCGAATTACTACAACGCGTGACCGGTCAAGCCCTGACCCCTGCTCCCTTCATCCAGGACCTCGAACAGAAATTCGGCAACTTGTATCAATTCCCGACAACCTCTTCTACTTCCCACTCCCGGTAAATCATCACTTCCTTTGGCTTTTTTCATTTCCAAGGCAACATCTTCGACAGCTTGCCCCTAAGTTGTTCCCGTCCCTACCCTGCCCTCACTCAATCATTCGTGGCTTCTTCCTCTTCGGAGGGGAATACACGCAACGACCCTTATCAATTCTTTCAAAGGAGTGCTTTCCGTGATCACCAATCCAAAGCAGGTTTCCGTCTTCGTTTTGGCCCTTGTCCTCTCAGTTGGACTGTTGTTTCCGATGGCCTGGGCAGAAGCCGCCGGGAGCAAGATCGACATTAATGCAGCCAGTCTTGAACAACTCGAGTCTGTCAAAGGCGTCGGACCAGACATCGCGCAAAACATTCTCACCTACAAGAAAGACCATGGGGCTTTCAAAACTCTGGATGACCTGAGCAATGTGAAAGGAGTGGGGAAAGTCCGGCTGGAGGCTCTGCGGGATGCCTTTACGGTTGGCTCAACACCATCAGCTACCGGGGAAACATCCCCTAAAAAATAACTTCAGATTTTTTCTCCGCAAAACCGAGGCCGGACAAATGTCCGGCCTCGGTCCTTCATTCATTCTCTTTTACGGATCAATTGCAGCACGGTAGGCATGAACCTCAGCAAGATCGGGGGTTTGCCTTAATACCCCATTGCCACATTCAAATTCTTCACCTGTTCCGGAGATAGCGTAATGGCTCCAGTCGTTTCAATCCGCGAGGGCACGAGCATGATGGTATGAAAGGAAATATCTCGGATGGCGAGTTTTTGCTCAGGGTTGTCAGCCGGACTCAGCTCCACCGCCTCCACGGAACTCATGATCGCGCTGGTGTCCATCGGTCCATATTTCTCCACCACCGTCCGAATAATGTCTATAACCTGTTGATTCACTTCGGGATCCTTTGTAATCTGGTCAACCAATTTTACAACCCGCTGAGCCTGTTCCGTCACATCAAAATTCTCTAACCGTTCCTTCCGGCGCAAAAAGAGTAAATCATTATCGACATCTTTGCTAAAGGCGCCATAGGGGAATCGCACGAATTCAAAATGTAATCCTTTCAACCCTTTTCCCAACATCTGCAACTCACAGAGGAATAACAACTGTTGTAATTTGACGTCACTCATCAGCCCCATGGACTCCGTCAAATGCAAGACATAAATCAGTAAAGCCCGGTCACTGGTCACTTCTGAGGGTTTTCTCATACGCTCTCCCTAGATTCCCTCTTCAACGAGGAAACAGACAAAATAATTCTTGACCAAATTGGCGGGTTGGGGTTTAATGTCTTTTTTTTGGACTTGAAAGTTTTTTCCATGCCCAAACCCGTCAAAGAACTCGAAACACTCAAGCAGCATCTCCAAAAAAACAGTCTCAAGCTGACCCGTCAGCGCGAGTTGATTCTGACGACATTCCTGAAAATGGAACATGTGACTGCCGAGCAGTTATATCATATCCTGGCCAAGAAAGACCCTCATATCGGCCTGGCGACCATTTATCGCACGCTCAAATTATTCTGTGAAACCGACCTGGCTCAGGAACGCCATTTCGGCTCGCAAACACAATTCGATAATGTGTCCCATAAGGGTCACCATGATCATCTCATCTGTACCTCTTGTGGAAAAATTATCGAATTTCAAAATTGCCAAATCGAGAATTTACAACAAGAGGTGGCCAGAAAAAACGGTTTTACTATTCAAACCCACAAATTGGAACTTTACGGTCTCTGCGACGCCTGCCAAAGTTCCTGACGGTTTCAGTTTTTCCTTTCCCACCCTCCACAGCCTTTTCCTTTTTTGAACGAATTCTTCTGAAAAATTGTTTAGTTTGATCTTCTATGCGCGAGACACTGAATCAAGCATGCTCCCCTGTCGCATGCTCTCACTTCAAACCGGTGACTACAGCCTCTTTGCCCTTCTTTTGAGGGCAAGCCATGCTATCAAGTGCTGCATTCTTCCCATTCCTGTGTATAATAGAAATACACGTGGTAGAAGGATGGGTTATTGGTACTTTTTCTCTCGTCTTTTTTTCAACAACAGAACTTTTTCGCAGCGTGAAAGGAGGCTTTCAACATGACATTGAGACACCGAGTTCAACGCAAACACATGATTCTTCTTTGGTCCGGGGTGCTGTCATTGGTGCTGGGATTTCCTCTGTTGGGGTTCGCTATGGGATATGGGAATGGCCACCACCCTTCAGGACATAGCCCTTCACCACACGGAGCCGGGACCTATGGCCATGGCTCAGGAGGAAGCCTCCATAAATCAGGACATGGTCCCCACCAAAGTGCCTCCAAATTTATCGAACACATATTGAAATTCAAAGAAGGAATGGCCATTACCGATGATCAGGCGGCAAAACTTCAAACAATTAAAACCGAATTTGAAAAGACCAAAATTAGAATGAAAGCGGACATGCAACTGGCCAGTTTGGATTTGCATGAGTTGTTGCGGAATGACCAAGGGGACTTGAGCGCCATCGAATCCAAACTGAAAAATCTCTTTGAGATTCGAGCCGGTCTGTATCTGGCTTCAGTGAAAGCCGGACGTGATGCCAAGGCCGTACTCACGGATGAGCAACGCGCTCGCATGAAGGCTGTGCATGATCGGATTAATGCGTATAAAGAGGGCGGGATGACTCAAGGTCACCCAGGCGGGTACCCCCACCATTCCCAGAAACAACAAAGCTAAGCACCTTTTTTAGCGACACCTTCTCAAATCAAAAGGGGGGGCACCTAGCCCCCTTTTGATTTATACGAAAAAACCGCGATCTTACGGCTCGAGTCTCAATCGGCCTTTAAGGCCCGATGAAACAATCATCTTTCCTTCCTGATCCACGATAACCCCTTCCACATCCGGCAATGACTCGATGAGGGCCGTGCCTTTATCGGGACCCATGACAAAAATACCGGTATCCAACCCGTCAGCCATGACCCCTTCTTTAGCAATGATCGTGACACTTTGACAGCCATGAGCCGGCTGAAGGCTAGAAGGATCTAAAATGTGGTGATAGCGAATCCCATCCTTCATAAAATAACGTTGATAGTCTCCCGCAGTAGAGACGGCTTCATTTTCCAGCTCGATACGCCCTAACACTTCTCCCTGCTCCTTACGCGGATGCTGGATACCAAAAACAAATTTCTGCTGATCGGGCATACGGCCGAACGTTTTAATATCCCCGGACAGCGCAACAACTCCTGCCGTCGCCCCTGAAGTTTGCATAACCGTGGCGGCACGGTCGGCCGCATATCCTTTCCCGATTCCCCCTACATCGATTTGCATACCCTGACGCCGCAACAAGACTCTTCGCTTCTTTTTGTCCAGCTGAATTTCAGATAAATCAATCTGAGGACGAAGCGCCTCCAGATCTTCATGAGATGGTACTTGTCCCTCCCCGCTGGCATCCCATGCCTTCACTGCGGGACCAACAGCGATATTGAACCCCCCATTGGTGAGTTGGGCCACCTCCAGTGAGCGCTCTAATAACTCAAACGTTTCCTGACTGACCTGTATCGGTTCCTGTCCCGCTGCAGCATTGACCTTTGATAATTCACTGGTTGGAATCCAGGTACTGAGCAACTCTTCCAACCGCCTGATTTCATCAAGACCAGCTTTGGCCGCCTGCTGGGCAGTCGATTCATCTGCTGCAACTGCCGTGACAAACACCACGGTCCCCATGAGCATCTGACTGCGCTTCACAAGATGAGGCGTTCCCTGGCAACCCACCATCAGAAGACTCAAGAGGAACATCCCGATCATTTTCTTCATTTCACACATGATTTTTCTCCTACTCTCAACAATACTCATTGTTTTCAGATTTTCGCAGAACCACAATTCCCCTAAGCAGATTCATGTGGAATTATGCCGATTGAACCATCGAAATCTGGGATAGGGAGTGATTTCATATAATCGTGATCGGAACAAGGAAGGTTCAGGCAAAGCGGAAACGACCGGCTGAAGAGAAAGGGAAGGATAACGAGCATGTAATTCCACGATAGCTTTTACCGGTTCTGATGAAATTTTTACTTCTACCTCTCTTATAAAATTCGGGGAATCAATCTGGAATCGCCAGGTCCCTAAATACACAACGCCATATTCAGGAACTTCAAACTCCATAGGAACTTCTGCACTGGACCGGAAGCCGCCTTCCTGAATAAACATCCGGGTCACCTGATAATCCCCCGGGTCCAATGGGAGGAAAAAATACGAAGAAGCCGCCTCAATATCCACATGATAGCGCTTTTTCCCATCCTTGGTGACGAATTCAAGGGAAGCCAGCTCCGGAAGGGAAATCCTCCCTGAAGGCTTGTCCTGCCAGACGTGAATGTGACCGAAAACCAGGGGTTCCTTAAGGTTTTCCTGAGCGGGATGAGCGGGAAGCTGATGAACGCATCCCATGCTGATTCCCACCAAAATCCCCCACAAACCTATCCGGCAGACAAAAAGGCTTCTCGTAATCATCGCCCCATTATACCCCCTTCTATTTTCCACAAACTTACATGTCATGAAATGATCAACAAAAAAACAAATATCCTTCTTGACAGATATTAAAATTATTCGGTATTAATAACAATTCTCAATTTCAAAATTGAATTGGGATTTTCATTCAAATATGGCTTTTCAAACTCACATATCATCCCCATGCGCAACGACCTCAGAGGCACGCTGCCATTGTGGACAACTGATGGCCATCTTAAAAAAGGACGGGGTTGAGTTGAAATGCAAACGTTGCAAGCGTCTGGTCTTTATCCCCTTTACCTCATTCAGTGCCTCATGAAAAGGCGGATCCTTCGGTTGGGGGTGTTAGCGAAAATCGATGCCTTGCGTTCTCACTCATGCTTATTCGTGACTCTTTCCACGGAGGACCCCGAGTCCCTTACCATTTCCCTGAGGACCTCCGCGTCCCAAATTTACATGTAGGAGGTTTTCATTTATGAAGCGTCATCTCATCGGGGCTCTTATGGCCCTCTTTCTCTTTCCAACCTTTTCAGCCTTCTCCGCACCAGGAGAAGAAGAACTGACTCCCGCACAGCAAGAAGCGGTCAAAAAAGCTGTGGAAGAGTATCTCAACCAACAACGTCAAGCGCCGCCGACTTTCGCGGCTCCACCCACCCAACTCCCTGGCGAACCACCTAAGGAAACATTGGGCGAATTATCCCAACCACGCACTCCGGACAAGAAATACGGCTCAACCATGCAAGGTTCAGGCGCCCTGATCTATGCCCGTCCATTCGTCTCCTCTCCCAAGGCCATCGTCGGCGGCTACATGGACATCGAATACTTCAACCGGACCAATCAAGGCAACAGCTATTTCGACCAACATCGCCTGGTGCCTTTCATTTACGGGGACATTAGCGATCGAGTGAAATTCGCCGCTGAAATTGAATTCGAGCATGGAACCAACGACATTAAAGTGGAGTTCGCCAGTATCGATTATTTAATACAGGAACCGATCAACTTGCGGGCAGGTATACTGTTGCTGCCTTTAGGCAAATTCAACCTGCTCCATGATGCCCCGCTTCGTGACCTTACCGAACGCCCTCTGGTTGATCAACGAATTATCCCCTCTACCCTACATCAGCCTGGTATCGGAGCATACGGAACTTTTTACCCCACGACTCTTTCCAAGCTGGATTACGAAGTCTACTTCATCAATGGGTTTACCAATGCCTTTGGAGGAAACGGAAATCCAAATGCCAATTCCAATATCACCGTCACGAACGGAATACGCAGTGCGAGATCGGACAATACCAGCTTTGACAATAATAACGGAAAAGCTGTTGTTGGCCGCTTGGCTTTTAGTCCGCTATTAGGGATTGAAATCGGTGGATCAGGGTTTTTCGGATCCTATGATCCTCAAAGTAAACGCCCCTTGGCCATTTGGGCGTTGGATTGGACTTTCCAGCGAGGCCCATTTGAATTCATCGGAGAAAGTGCCTGGGCTTATATCCGGGATAATAATTTAAGCCAGACAGGAACTCCCAACGGTCAACCAAGACGCATGCAAGGGTATTACCTTCAACTCAATTACCATTTCCTACCGGAATGGCTTATCAGATTGGCTCCTACCCACTTCAAGCCAGAGGTTTCCACATTTACCGCTGTTGCCCGGTTCGAACAAATGAATCTTGGGCAGGATTTAAATGACAATACCGAAGCCGGAAAACTGGGTGAATGGGAACGTTGGACCTTCGGCTTAAATTTCCGTCCGACAGAAGACACTGTCTTTAAAACCGACTTTCAATACACCCCGGTTGGACGAAATGGCAACCAACGAATCCACGATACGGCTTTCGTAGCATCGTGGGCCACTTATTTCTAGTTGAAATGAGGGAAAAAGGGGGAAGGGTGTATTCCTTCTCCCTTTTTTGTTCAAGATAAAAAACCCTCAATACTTCAAGAAAAGTAGCATGAATTTCAAAATTTTTACCAGTTGACCGCCTTGAAAGCCTGGTGATACAATCCTCTTATCATTTTTTATAATGAGAATCATATTCATTTAAATTGGAAATCATTCTCGTTTTTTTATTTTAATTTTTGTTACTCAGAGTTATTGGTAATTATGTTCGTTTTTTCCGCACCCCCTCTGCGCTGGAATTTCTTCCTCATTCTTCTGACCTCCCTTCTCTTCGGATGCAGTTCTATTTCTGGCACTAATCTCATGGCGGAACGGTATTTAGCTTGTCCAATGGATTCTGTCTGGAGTTCATCTTTGGAAACTCTTAAGGCCTATCCCGTCACCGTCAAAGATAAAACTCAGGGACTGATTGAGACCGGTTGGCGGGTGGGATATGTCGAAGGCCGCGGATATGGACTGCTCAAGCGTGAAGGCATGGGTGACAAGGAACGTTCGCAATTAACCCTCAAGCTTACTCCCCTGGAAAATAGCGTCATTCGGCTGCAACTGGCCGAACGTCGGCAACATTGGGGATTCCGAGGGGGGGCACGGATTTATGACTGGTACCCGGTCGAACCCTCACAGGAGGAAATCGATCATATTCTTATTAATTTAACCAAAAAACTTGAGGCTGAGGGATGTTTCGTCGAATCCTGAACATCGTTATTCTTGGCAGTCTTTCTCTAGGGCTTATAGCTCCATCCGCCTATGGCCAGAACGACCAGATTTGGGATGAAGAACTGAACCGCTTCCTCACACCGGAGGAAACCGGTCATGAAGAAATCTATATGACTCCAGAGGAAGCCGCCCGCCTGATGTTTCCAGAATCTGACCACATCAGACCCGAAGTGATCACGCTTTCTCCTGAACAAAAACAACTTATTGAGGAACGCATCGGATGGCATTTTCCTGAAACGACATTCGAATGTTTTGTGGGAGAAACAAAGGGCCGCATCGATGGGTGGGCCTTTATTCAAAATACTATCGGCAAACACAAGCCCATGACTTATATGGTCGGAGTTGACCCGCAGGGCGAAG
>Ga0224505_10002399_pt1 | contig 11022 bp, 6 predicted proteins | sample SF_Jan12_sed_USG_FD_169102 | JGI IMG/M metagenome (GOLD analysis project Ga0224505, IMG submission 169102) | Sediment microbial communities from San Francisco Bay, California, United States - SF_Jan12_sed_USGS_4_1 | ecosystem: Environmental > Aquatic > Marine > Sediment | place: USA: California...
GGGCAGGCGACGGCGAGCGTCTCCGCTCCGGTGGCGACCGCCTCCCGCGCGCGCTCCTCGTTGATCTGGGAGCCGCGCTCCTCCAGCCAGAGGTGGCCGCCGCCCGCCCCGCAGCAGAACGTCCGCCTTCCCGAGCGGGCCATCGACAGCGGCCTCCCGATCCGCGAGACGAGCTCTCGTGGCGCCGCGAGCACGTCGTTGTGGCGCGCGAGGTAGCAGGAGTCGTGGTAGGTGATGCCAGCGTCCCCCGCCGCTGGTGCCAGCCGGCCGTCACGCACGAGCTCGGCGAGGAGCTCGGTGTGGTGGAGCACCTCGTAACGGCCGCCGAAGTCGGGGTACTCGTTGGCGAGCGTGTTGAAGCAGTGTGGACAGCTGGCCACGATCTTCGTCACCCCCGCTTCCTCGAGCGTGGCGACGTTGGCTTGGGCGAACGACTGGAAGACGTACTCGTTGCCTGCGCGGCGCGCCGGGTCGCCCGTGCACGACTCGCGCGGGCCGAGGATCGCGACGTCGAGGCCAGCCTGGAGCAGCAGCTTCGCCGTGGACACGGCGGACGCACGGGCGCGCTCGTCGAACGACGCGGCGCAGCCCACCCAGTAGAGCGCCTCCGGGGGTGGGTCGCCCGGCTGCAAGACCCGGATCCCCGCCTCTTCGGCCCACGCGGCGCGCTCGACCTGCGGCTTGCCCCACGGGTTGCCGCCGCGCTCGACGTCGCGCAGCATCGTCTCCGTCTCGGCGGGGAGGCGCGAGTCCACCATCACCAGCTGGCGGCGCAGATCGACGATGTGGTCGACGTGCTCGATCGAGACGGGGCACTCGTGCACGCACGCACCGCAGGTGACGCAGTCCCAGACGACCTCGTCGGTGACTGCGTGGGGGACGAGCGGGGAGAGCTCGCCACCCGCGAGGGCTGCGGGCCCCTCCGCGAACAGCCGGTCGCGGATGCCCATGATCAGCAGCTTCGGCGAGAGCGCCTTCCCGGTCGCGTGGGCGGGGCACACGTCCTGGCAGCGGCCGCACTCGGTGCACGACATCGCGTCGAGCATCTGCTTCCACGTGAGGTCGGCGATCGTGCCGGCGCCGAAGCGGAGCTCCGCCTCGTCCTCCGCCTCGAAGTCGAGCGGCTCCAGGCGCCCCCGCGCCCGCGTGCGTCCGAAGAAGACGTTGATCGCGGCGGTGGCGATGTGCAGGTGCTTCGACCACGGGAGGTAGGCGAGGAAGCCGAGGATCAGCAGCACGTGGGCCCAGGCGAAGGCGCGCTCGAGCGCCTCGGTGGTCGTGCCGTCGCCGAACGGGCCGGAGAGCGCGTCCGACACCGGCGACCAGCCTGCGCCCCACGGGGCCAGGTCGAGGGCGATCAAGGTGGCGTGCCAGAGGAGCAGCGTCGTCACGATCCCCGCGATCAGGGCGAGGATCAGGTCGGCCTCGCCGAGGTGGCTGCCGCGGAAGCGCTCCGGGCGCTGCACCTTCCGAATCCAGACGGCGGTCGCCACTCCGGCCAGCACGAGCACGGCGAAGACGTCGACGGCGAGCGCGTACCACCCCTGCCGCTCGAGCCACCCGATGGGCGAGCCCGACGGCAGCGGCGACTCGCGGTCGACGACGGCGACGAGGGCCATGACGATCGTGGGGAAGAGGACGAGGAAGCCCCAGAACACGAAGGCGTGCATCAGGCCGGGGACGAGTCGCTGCAGGAGCTTGCGCTGCCCGAGGACGATCGTCGCCTCGTTCGCGACCCGCGCGGGCAGGTCGGCCGTCCGATCGACCGGCTTGCCCGACCGGACGAGGCGGTAGAGGAACCACGCGCGCCGGGCGAACAGCGCGCCCGCGACGCCGACCACGGCGACGAGGGCGACGGCGGACACCGCGACGCTCATGGACCGCGCCGAGCCCGGTGTCCGGCGGCCGCCAGACCACGCCGTGTGACCGCCGGACGGCGGGGTGAGGCCGGAGCCTCATCGCGGGGTGTCGGCTCCGCCCGCGGTCTGGCTTCAGCCAGACCCCGCTGTGGGCCTCCGGGACGGCGGGGTGAGGCTGAAGCCTCACCCCTCACGAGGCGCGCGCCTCCCTGATCGCCGCGCAGATCGCAGGCACGACCTCGTGCAGGTCGCCGATCACGGCGTAGTCGGCGCTGGAGAGGATCGGCGCCTCGGGGTCGGAGTTGACGGCGAGGATCGCCTTCGCGCCCTTGCAGCCCGCCATGTGCTGCGTCGCCCCGGAGATGCCGCAGGCGATGTAGAGGTCGGGCGCGATCTTCGTTCCCGTCTGGCCGACCTGGTCGGTGTGCGGGCGCCAGCCGGCCATCGTCACCGCCCGCGAGCAGCCGACGGCGCCGCCGAGCAGCGCGGCCAGCTCCTCCACCCCCGCAAAGCCCTCCGTGGAGCCCGCGCCGCGGCCCGCGGAGACGACCACCTTGGCGTCGGCCAGCGAGACGCCGCCCGTCGGTGCGCCGACACGCTCTGAGGCGCGCACGACGAGGTCGCCGGAGTCGAGCTGGGGCGTGAAGGCGGCCACGGAGGCGGCGCCGTCTCCCATCGCCACCGCCGTCACCGCGTGCGGCTGGATCGTGAGCAGCGCGCGGTCGGCGTCCAGGCGCGCCTCCTCGAGCAGGCTCCCGCCCCAGCGCACGCGTGTCACCGTCCACGGCCCGGAGCCGGAGGCTTCGATCACGTTGGTCGCGAGCGGCTCGTCGAGACGGGCCGCCGCACGCGCCATCACCTCGTTGCCGCGCTCGCTCCCGGCCGCGGCCACGACGGTTGCGCCGCTGCGCTCGGCGAGGTCGACGAGCACGCGCGCCCAGGCGTCCGGCGCGAAGCCTGTGAGCGCCTCGTGCTCCGCGACGTGGGCGGTGGCCACGCCGTGCCGGCCGAGCGTGTCCGCCGCCGCGGCGCCGTCGGCTCCGAGCAGGAGCGCGTCGAGCACGGAGCCCGGATCGAGCTCACGCGCGAGCGCGAGCGCCTGCAGCGACGCGTCGTCGGGGACGCCGGCCTCGTGCTCGACCAGCACCAGGGCCACTAGAGCACCCCCAGCTCGTCGAGCACTCGCACGACCGCGGGCGCGGCGTCGGCACCGTGCCCGAGGACCGTCGCCTCGGTCCCCTGGCCCTCGGGGACGACCAGCCGCAGCTTCTGGAGCCGCGAGGCGGGTCGCGTCGGGGTCACGGTCGCCACGGGCTTGCGCTGGGCCCGCAGCCGGCCCGGGACGGACGGGTAGCGCGGCAGGTTGAGGCCCTCCTTCACCGTCACCACCGCGGGCAGCGGCAGCACGTAGACGTCGCGACCTCCGGGAACCTCTTGCTCGCAGCGGACGCGGCCGTCGCCGACCGCAACGGCTTTGAGGCCCGTTGCCGCCGGGCGCCCGAGCGCCGCGGCGACCCGGAGCCCCACCTGGTAGCCGCCGGCGTCCGCGGACTCGTTGCCGAAGAGCACGAGGTCGAAGGGCCCATGCTCCGCCTCGTCGGCGCGGATCGCGTCGACGATCGCGGCGGCCGTCGCCTGCGCGTCCCACTCCTCGCCTTCGGCCTGCAGGTGGATCGCGCGATCGGCGCCGATCGCCATCGCGTCGCGCAGCTGCTCCACCGCCTCGGCCGGCCCGAGCGTGAGCACGACGGACTCGCCCCCCGCGGCCTCGACGAGCCGCACCGCCTCCTCCACGCCGCACTCCTCGTGCGGGCTGCTCGCGAACCCGAGGTGGCGCGTCTCGATCGCCTGCGCGTCGTCGGTGAGCACGATCCTGCCGCCCGTCATCGGCACGCGCTTGACGCAGACCAGGGCCCTCACGTGTCGCGCTCCGCACGCGCCGGGGCAGTCCCGGCGGCCGTGGCTCGCCGCCGCGTCACGAGCGGATCCTCGCGTTCTCCGGGTCGAAGAGTGGTCGCGAGCCGACGACGGCGACCGTCACCGGGAAGCGCTCGTGCATGTACTCGACGGCCAGCTCGGTCGAGCCTTCGACGGCGTGCTCGGGCGGGAGGTACGCCAGCAGCAGGTGCTTGCCGACCGATGGGCCTGCCCCGGCGCTCGTCACGTACGAGCGGCGGCCCTTGCCGTCCGAGAGCGGTGTCCCGTCGCGGAGCGTGATCGGCTCGCGGCCGAGCGGGTAGCGCTTCACGCCGCTCGCCGACATGTGGTCGTCGACGGTCAGGGTGCAGAGGATCGCCGCGGGCTCCTCTTCGCGGTGGCGCAGGTGCGCCTCCTTGCCGACGAAGCTCTGCTCCTTGACGGTCGGCCGGGCCATGCCGGCCTCGACGACCGTGTACTCGGACTCGAGCTCGGCGCCGTAGGCGCGGTAGCCCTTCTCCAGCCGCCCAGTGGTGCCGTAGACGCCGATGCCGCAGGCGGTGAGCCCGTGGGGCGTACCGGCCTCCCAGAGCACGTCCCAGAGGCGGGCACCCTGCTCGATCGGCACGTAGAGCTCCCAGCCGAGGTCGCCGACGTACGAGATCCGCGACGCGAGGACGAGCTGTGACCCGATCTCCAGCTCCGTGCACGTGGCGAACGGGAAGCCCTCGTGCGAGACGTCGTCGCCCGTCACGCTCGCGAGGATGTCGCGTGCGCGCGGCCCCCAGAGGCCGATCGTCGTCCAGGCGGTGGTGAGATCGGTGAGCGTGGCCGAGCCGTCGGCGGGGAGCGCGTCGCGGAAGAGCTTGCGGTCGGCCATGCCGTGCGCGCCGCCTGTGACGATCCGGAACTCCTCGTCGCCGAGCCGCATGATCGTGAGGTCGGACTTGAAGCCGCCGCCGGGCCCGAGCACCGGCGTGTACACGACGCGGCCGACCGGGACGTCCATCTGTGCGAGCACGCTCCGCTGCAACGCGTCGAGCGCCCCCGGCCCCTGCACGTCGAAGATGCAGAACGCGGACAGGTCGAAGACGCCCGCATGCTCACGCATCGCGAGGTGCTCGGCGCTACAGATCGGCGACCACCAGCGCGCGTCCCACTCCGCCTCGCGCGCCTCGACGCCGTAGCGCTCGACGAGCGGCGCGTTCGCCTCGTACCACTGCGGCCGCTCCCACCCGGCCGCCTCGTAGAAGACGGCGCCGAGGGCTTCCGCGCGCGCGTGCATCGGCGAGATGCGGATGCCGCGATCGGACGACCACTGCTCGGCCGGGTGGATGATCCCGTACGTCTTCGGGAACGCCTCGGTCGTGCGCGCGACGACGTGTGCGCGGGTCTTCTGATGGTCGTGGAAGCGGGCGACGTCGGAGGAGTGCAGGTCGATGTGCGACTCGCCGTGCACCATCCACTCCGCGAGCGACTTGCCGACCGCGGGCCCCTCCTTGATCCACACGGCGGCCGCCGACCACAGCCCTTGCACCTCGGGGGTCTCGCCGAGGATCGGCATCCCGTCCGGGGTCAGGGAGATGAGGCCGTTGATCGCGTACTTCACGCCGACCGACTCGTCGCCGACGATCTCGGGCATCAGCTCCAGCGCGTCGGCCAGCTGGGGATCGAAGTCTGCCTGCGTGAAGGGGAACTCGGTGGGGGAGAGCGCGGCCTCCTCGATCGAGGGGATCTCCTCCGGGGCGTGCACGATCGAGCGGTGGGCATACGAGCCGATCTCGAGGCTCGTGCCGTCCTGGCGCTCGTACATGAACACGTCCATGTCGCGCACGATCGGGAACTCGATCGCGCTCGTGGCCTGCGCGAACCGCGGCACGGGGCCGACGTCGATCATCTGGTGCACCATCGGCGTCAGCGGGATGTGGGCTCCGGCCATTGCGGCGAGGAGGGGGCTCCACACGCCGCAGGCGATCACCACGACGTCGGCCGCGATCGTCCCGCGGGAGGTGTGCACGCGCCGGACCCGCCCCGCCTCGACGTCCATCCCTCGTACCTCGGTGCCCGGGAACACGGCGAGGCCGCCGGCCTCCGTCGCCCGCTCGCGCATGATCGTTCCCGCGCGCAGGGAGTCGACGACGCCCACGCCCGGCGTGTGGAAGCCGCCGAGCAGGATCGACTCGTCGATGTACGGGACCAGCTCCTTGATCTCGGCCGGCGTGACGAGCGAGACGGGCTCGACGCCCCAGGCCTTCGCCGAGGCCATGCGGCGCCGCAGCTCCTCCATCCGCTCGTCGGTGCGCGCGACCTCGATGCCGCCGCACACGGTGAGCACACCGAGCTCACCGTACTGGCGCGTGCTCTCCACCGTGAGCTGCGTCATCTCCTTCGAGTGGTCGACGAGGAAGATGAAGTTCGAAGCGTGCCCGGTCGACCCACCGGGGTTGGGCAGCGGGCCCTTGTCGACGAGCACGACGTCGGACCAGCCCTGCTCGACGAGGTGGTAGGCCAGGGAGTTGCCGACGATGCCGCAGCCGATGACGAGAGCGCGGGCGCGGGCGGGGAAGTCGCTCATGGGGCTCCAGTTGATATATGAGTTGGACGCAGCGTAATATACCGTCTGTGCCTACAGGGGAACAGCTCCCTGCGGGGACCGTCCCCATGCCGCCGCTCCCACTCCTCCAGCCCGACGCCGGCGAGGCGCAGTCGCTCTCGGAGCAGGCGTACTTCCGCATCCGGGAGCTGATCGTCTCGCTCGAGCTCGCCCCGGGGTCGATCGTCGACGAGCGCGAGCTGATGACCCGCCTCGGGATCGGTCGCACGCCGGTGCGCGAGGCGCTGCGGCTGCTGGCCCGGGAGAGCCTCGTCGAGGTGCACCCGCGGCGTGGCGTCTTCGTCTCCGCCGTCGAGGTCGGCCACCTCGCTGCGCTCTCGGAGGTGCGGGCGGCGCTCGAGAGCCTCGCCGCGCGCCTCGCCGCCGAGCGGCGCACCGTGGAGGACGTGGAGGAGACCGCAGCGCTCCTGGACGAGCTCTCGGACCACCGTGGCCTAGACGAGCGCGGCCTGTTCGAGCTCGATCAGCGGCTCCATCGCCACGTCTGGCGAGCCGCGCACAACCCGTTCCTCGCGGAGACGCTCGACGGCTACTTCGTGCTCACGCTCCGCATCTGGCTGCTCGCGCTCGACCGCGTCTCACGGCTCGACCGGGCGGTACGGGAGCACCGGGAGCTGCTCGAGGCGATCCGCGACGGCGACGCAGAAGCAGCCGCGGACGCGATGCGCCGCCACGTGCTCGGCTTCGAGCAGGCGATCCGAGCCGTCCTGTGACCTTGAGCCGGCGCCCCGCACCCGTCATCATCGTGCGGCGGCCCCCCGCCGCAGCGAAGCGATGAGCGCACCGGCCGCCACGAGCACGACCGCCGCCAGCCGCGAGCGAGACGGCGAGCCGCTGATCCGCGCCACGGGCGTATGGAAGATCTTCGGCCCGAAGGCCGCCACGATCATCGGCACCCCGGACGCCGAGCTGCCGCGGACGGAGCTCCGTGCGAAGACGGGGTGCGTCGCGGCCGTGCGGGACGTCTCCTTCGAGGTGTGGCCCGGCGAGGTCTTCGTCGTCATGGGCCTGTCCGGCTCGGGGAAGTCGACGCTCGTGCGGACCCTGATCCGGCTGATCGAGCCGACCGCCGGCACGATCTCGATCGCCGGCGACGAGGTCACGGGCGCGTCCCCGGCCGCCCTGCGCGACCTCCGCCGCCACAAGGTGTCGATGGTGTTCCAGCACTTCGGGCTGCTGGCCCACCGTCGCGTGCTCGACAACGTCGCCTTCGGACTCGAGATCCAGGGCGTCGGGAAGGCTGAGCGCCATGCGCGCGCCCGTGAGATCCTCGGGCTCGTCGGGCTCGAGGACGTCGAGTCGAGCTTCCCCGACCAGCTCTCGGGTGGCATGCAGCAGCGGGTAGGCGTCGCGCGCGCGTTCGCGGGCGACCCGGTGGTGATGCTCTACGACGAGCCGTTCAGCGCGCTCGACCCGCTGATCCGGCGCGACATGCAGGACGAGGTGATCCGCCTCCAGGCGGAGACGGGGAAGACGATGGTGTTCATCACCCACGACCTGCCCGAGGCGCTGCGGCTCGGCGACCGCATCGCGATCATGCGCGACGGCGCGATCGTCCAGATCGGCACTCCCGAGGACCTCGTCGGCTCGCCCGCCGACGAGTACGTGGAGAACTTCACGCGCGACGTGCCGCGCAGCCACGTGCTCACGCTCCGCTGGATCATGCGCGAGCCGGAGCCGGGCGAGCCGGTCGACGGTCCGCGGCTCGATGTGGGGACGACCGTGCGCAACGCGGTGCCCGTGATCGCCGAGAGCAGCCGGCCTGTCTGCGCGACCTCGGGCGACGAGGTCGTCGGCATCGTCGATCGCGATGCCGTGTTGCGCGCGATCGCCGGCGAAGGCGGTTGATGACCACCGTCACCGAAACGCCGATCGCCGTCCCCGTCGTCGCGCACAGGCCGTGGTGGCGCGGCAAGATCGTCCAGTCGGGCGCGATCGTGGCGGGGATGTGGATCGCCTACCGGGGCTGGGGCGGTGACCACCCCTGGCCCAACGGGCTGGTCTGGAACCAGCTCACGTTCAAGCTCGACGACTTCCAGGCGTGGCTGATCGAGAAGCGCCTGACGGGTGGAGGCGGGCTCGTCTTCTCGATCTTCGACGGCTTCCGGATCATGTGCGACCACCTCGTCGCGTGGTTCTTCGATGCCCTCACCTGGCTCACCTGGCTGGGCACGGCGGTCGCCGGCACGCTGCTCGCCTGGCGCTTCGGCGGTCTCCGCGCCGGCGGCTGGGCGCTCGGCGCCTTCGCGGCCTTCGCCGTCACAGGCCTCTGGCTGGAGAGCACGGAGACGCTCGCACTGATGCTCACCGCGGTCGGTCTGTCGCTCGTGATCGGCGTCCCGCTCGGGATCGCCGCCGGCCGCTCGCGTCGGTTCGGTCGGTGGTTGACGCCCTTCCTCGACGCGGCGCAGATCGTCCCGGCGTTCGCGTACCTGATGCCGGTCGTGCTCTTCTTCTCGATCGGCTACGCGGCCGCGGTCGTCGCGACGATGATCTACGCGATCCCGCCGTGCATCCGCATCACCGCGCTCGGCATCCGCCGGGTCCCGGTGAACACGGTCGAGGCGGCCGCCTCGATGGGTGCCACACGGCGCCAGATGCTCGGCAAGGTGCAGCTCCCGCTCTCGCGGCGCATGCTCCTGCTGGGGCTCAACCAGACGATCCTCTTCGCCCTCTCGATGGTGGTGATCGCGGGGCTGATCGGCGGCGGCGGGCTCGGCGCCGTCGTCAACAGCGGGCTGTTCTCGAACCCGGCGCTCGCGATCCTCGCGGGGGCGGTGATCGTGGTCATGGCGATGGCGCTCGACCGCATCACGGAGAGCGTGGCGGAGCGAACGGACCCGGCCAGGCGTCACCTCGACGCACCCGCGAAGCGGCGGCTGCGGCTGCAGTCGCTCGGCGTGGCGGGCGTGATCACGGCGACCGTCGTCGTGGCGAAGCTGCTCGGCGTCAGCGGCGACTTCCCCGACTACTCGGGCGTGCGCCAGCGCGCGGTGACCGCGCAGGAGTGGCTGCTGGGGCAGATCCAGACGGTGCTCGACTACGTCCAGGATCCGACGTCGTTCGTGTTCCAGATCACCGAGCCGGTCGGGAACTTCATCCTCACGGAGCTGCTGCTGCCGCTGCAGGGCTTCCTCGTCGAGGCCCCGTGGTTCACGACCCTGGGCGGCCTCACGCTGCTGGCGCTCGTCGTCTCCGGGCTCCGGCCGGCGGTGACGACCCTCCTCATGCTCGGCTTGATCGGGTTCCTCGGCGTGTGGGCGCTCGCCATGGACACGCTCTCGCAGGTGCTCGTGGCGACGCTGATCGCCGTGCTGATCGGGATCGGTCTCGGCGTCTGGGCGGCGGAGAGCCGCACCGTCTCGAGGGCGCTGCGACCGGTCAACGACGTGCTGCAGACGCTGCCGCAGCTCGTCTACATCATCCCCTTCATCTATCTGATGCCGGTTTCGATCGTCCCAGGGATCGTGGCGGGTGTGCTGTACGCCTTCCCGGTCGTCTCGCGACTCGTCGAGCGCGGGATCAAGGACGTGGCACCGGACGCCGTGGAGGCCGCCGGCGCCTTCGGTGCCACGCGCCGCCAGGTGCTGGTCAAGGTCAAGGTCCCGCTCGCCGGCGACGCGATCATGCTCGGCGTCAACCAGGGGATCATCATGGTGCTCGCGGTCGTCGTGATCGGCGGCCTCGTGGGCTCCGGCGGGCTCGGCTACGAGGTTGCGCAGGGGCTCGTGCGCGGGCAGTTCGGCCAGGGTGTGATCGCCTCGGTCGCGATCCTCGCGCTGGGGATCACGCTCGACCGCGTCACGCAGGGCAGTCGGAGCAAGCGGAAGGAGTCGATGGAGTGATGGCAGCGCAGTTCACGGCCAAGGAGGGTCGGATGACGGATCGTCGGAAGCGCAGGAAGCTGGGCCTCGTCGGAGCCGCAGTCGTCGCAGCCGCGGTGCTCGTGGTCGCCGTGCCCACCGCAGGTGGCGCGCGGCAGGCGTCGTGCGGCGACGTCGTGCTCAACGAGAACTCGTGGGTGGGCTCGACGGCCGACACCTACGTGCTCAAGTACGTGCTCGAGAAGAAGGTCGGCTGCAAGGTGAAGGTGACGAACATCACCGAGGGCCAGCCGGGCTTCCAGGCGATGGCGGACGGGAAGATCGACGTCGTGATGGAGGACTGGCAGAACCTGCCGAGCTTCCCGCAGTACACGAAGGCGAAGAAGGTCGTCAACTTCGGCTCGCTCGGGATCACCGGCGTGATCGGCTGGTACATCCCGCGCTACCTGCTCAAGCAGTACCCGCAGTTCAAGACGTGGAAGGGGCTGAAGGGGAAGGAGTCGGTCTTCAAGTCGCCGGAGTCGGGCTCGCAGGGCATGTTCCTCGGCGGCGACCCGTCCTACGTGCAGAAGGATCGGGCGCTGATCGCCGGCCTCGGCCTGAACCTCAAGCACGTCGTTGCCGGCGCCGAGCCGGCCCAGGTCGCGCGCTGGACGCAGCTGTACAAGCAGCGCAAGCCGGTGCTCTTCTACTGGTACGACCCGCAGTACCTGAACGCGACGTACGACCTCGTCCGCATCCAGCTGCCGAAGCGGTTCAAGGGCTGCCAGGACGACGAGAAGAAGGGCGGCGACCCCAGGAAGTACGC
>Ga0224505_10002400_pt1 | contig 11019 bp, 9 predicted proteins | sample SF_Jan12_sed_USG_FD_169102 | JGI IMG/M metagenome (GOLD analysis project Ga0224505, IMG submission 169102) | Sediment microbial communities from San Francisco Bay, California, United States - SF_Jan12_sed_USGS_4_1 | ecosystem: Environmental > Aquatic > Marine > Sediment | place: USA: California...
GCTGAGCCAGCTCCAGCTGCTGGCCACCCAGGTGCCGGCCGCGTCGGCGGCGATCACGGCGTCGGTGGCGGTCGGCGCCGCCGGGACCGCCACGCTGGTCGATCTGCCCGCCTGGCGTGCCCCCGTGCACGAGGTCGCGGAGGCCGTCGTCGAAGGGGGCCGGGCGGACGCGGCCCCCGAGCTGCTGGGCCGGACCGACGAGGGCGCTGCCGGCGGGGACGGCAAGGCCGGCCCGGTCGGCGACGCTGCACCAGGTGAGGCGCGGCCGGGCGCAGGCGACGGCGCCGCGCCGGAGGAACGGGAGGGCGCCGGATCGACGAGCGGCCAGGCGATCGGCACCTCGGTGAGCACGACCACCACCCGAGGCCAGGGCGCCGCGACCGGGACCACGCCGAGCACCGGCTCGGCGCCAACATGGCCAACGACGACGTCCACCTCGTCTGCGACCTCGACCTCGACCGGCTCGACGACCACGACCACGGCGGGGCCGACGACCACCACCTCCACGACCACAACGGCCACGACGACGACCCCGCCACCCGGTCCCCCCACCGGGCTGGCCCTCGCACCGGACGCCGCGACGACCGAGGTCGGCGTGGACGTGTGGATCGACGTGTTGGCCAACGACGGTGATGCCGCCCGCACGCTCGGCTACCGGGAGGTCCGGATCGCGGTCGGCCCGAGCTCTGGCAGCGTGGACGTGAAGTCCAGCTCGCTCCGCTTCCGCCCGGACGCCGTCGGCGAGTTCAGCTTCGTCTACGAGGTCTGCGACGGCGAGGTGTGCGAGCAGGCGGTCGTCACGGTCACCGTCACCGGGTCACAGAAGCCCACGGGTTCGACCGGCGGGCCCGGGACCGGTTCGCCGGGAGCCGGGGCGGGCGCCGACACGACCGGCTCGGGCGTCTCGGGATCGACCGGGAGCGGCGCGCAGGCGTCCCGTCCGTGAGGGGTCGCGGGCCGAAGGTCGGCCCCCGGATGGGACAGCTCAGCGGAAGGCGGGCATCACCAGGTCGCCGAAGCGTTCGGCCTCCTCGTCGTGGGGCCAGCCCGACAGGCAGAAGCTGGTCACGCCGAGGTCGACATAGGTCTGCAGGGTGCCCGCCACCTGGTCGGGCGTGCCGCAGATGACGACCCCGGCGCCGTGGCGGATCGTCGACACGCCGGCGTAGAGCGTGTCGCCCAGCCAGTAGTCGCGTTCGGCTGTGCTGGCGACGAGGTCGCGCATCCGACCGTCGGCGTGGGACTGGTTGCCCATCACCTTCTGGCGGTTGGCGCGGTGCCGATCGGTGCTCTGGGCGATCAGCGCCTCGGCGTCGCGGCGAGCTTCGGCCTCGGTGTCGCGCACGAGCACGTGGCTGCGCACGCCGAAGCGCAGCCCGCTTCGGCCGGCCCGTTCGGCCGCCTCGCGCACGGTCGCGAGATCGGCGCGGATCTGCTCGACCGTGTTCGACCACAGCAGGTACACGTCGGCGTGGCGCACGCCGACCTCGACGGCGGCCGGTGAGATCCCCCCGAGGTAGAACGGCGGGTGCGGCTTCTGGAGGGGCTTGGGCCGGACGTCGGCGTCGACCACTCGGACGTGGCGGCCCTCGTAGCTGACGCGGCCCGGCCCGGTCCAGCACCGCTTCATCAGCTCGACGGTCTCGTCCATGAGCGAGTAGCGGTCGTCGTGGTCGAGGAAGACCCCGTCGGCGGCCATCTCCTCCATCCCGCCACCGGCGATGAGGTTGATGCGGATGCGTCCGCCCGACATCTGGTCGAAGGTCGAGATCATCTTCGCCATGAGCGTCGGCTGGATGAGCCCGGGTCGGGCCGCGACCAGCATGTCGATCGACGTGGTCTGGGGGATGAGCATCGACGTGACGATCCAGGCCTCCCAGCACGTGACCGCCACCGGCACGAGCAGGTACTCGAAGCCGGCCCGTTCGGCGGTCTGGGCCACGCGGGTGAACAGCTCCATGCCCGGTTCGACGCCCGTGACGTCGTCCAGCAGCGTGCGGCCGTCACCGTAGGTGGGAACGAACCAGCCGAACTCGATGCGCTCAGTCATCTCTGCCTCCCGAGACAGGGTCGTCGGCGACCCGCCGCCCGGCCTCGGCGACGAGGGCACGCCGGTCGATCTTGTTGGTCGACGCGAGCGGGATCTCGTCGACGAACCACACCCGGCGGGGGTGGGCGTAGGCCGGGCCCCGCTCCAACGTCCACGCCTTGAGCTCGGCCACGGTGACGTCGACGCCGGGCTCGGGCCGCACGAAGGCTGCGGGGAGCTGGCCCTTCAACTCGTCGGGGACCGGCACGACGACGGCCTGGTGCACGGCGGGGTGCCGTTCGAGGATCTGTTCGACCGCGTCCGGATAGATGTTCTCGCCGGCGCAGACGAACATGTCGTCGGTGCGGCCGACGAAGAAGTACCAGCCGTCGGCATCGCGTCGCATGACGTCGCCGGTGCGGTACCAGCCGTCGACCAGGCGCTCGGCGGTGACGTCGGCCAGGTTGTGGTAGCCGGTCATGACACCCGGCGAGCGCACCCAGAGCTCGCCGTGGTCGCCGTCGGCGCCGTCCTCGCCGACGAGGCGCACCTCGACGTTGGGGTGGCGCACGCCGACGCTGGTCGGCGGGCGCGGCCGGCCGTCGGGATGGGGAGCGAACTCCAGCACCGCCTCGGTCGTGCCGTAGCTGTTGGAGATCGCCGCGCCCGGAAACAGCCGGGCGACGTCGTCCTCGAGCGCGGCCGTGATCGGCGCCGACCCGATCATCACCCGCTTGACCGAGGCCAGGTCCGCCCGGCCGGCCCGCCGGTTCAGCTCGGCGGTGACGAGCGCGTACATGGTGGGCACGCCCGAGCACATGGTGACGCCATGCTCGGCGATGGCGTCGACGTACTGGGCGGCGTCGAAGCGGGCGAGGAGCACCACGGTGCCGCCGCCGACGAAGGCGAGCTTGGAGCCCATCAGCGCGTTCTTGTGGTACAGCGGGGCGCTGACCAGCATGATCTCGCCTTCGAGCGCCACGCCGTACTGGGTGCAGGTCCACCACACGGCATGGTGGGACAGCAGCACGCCCTTCGGCCGGCCGGTGGAGCCGGAGGTGTAGATGTGCAGGGCGATGTCGTCGCCGCCGGTGGCGGCCCGCTCCGTCGCGGCGGGCGAGGCCAGCATCGCCGCCCACTCGTCGGACTCGAAGGTCACCAGCGGGACGCCCTGGGGCACCCGGGCGACGTTGGCCTCGTCGGAGATGACCAGGCCGATGGCCGCGTCGTCGACGATGTAGCGCTGCGTGTCGACGGGCAGCTTGGTGTTCAGCGGCACGACGACGCCCCCGGCCTCGAGGATGCCGAAGAACGCCCGGTAGTAGTCGCCGCTGTTGTCGGCCAGGATGCCGATGCGGGCACCCGGCTCGATGCCGCTCGCGCGCAGGGCGACGGCGACGGCGGCGACCTCGCTCCGCAGCTGGCCGTAGGTGGTGGCGGGGTGACCGGGCCGGGAGCGGTCGATCAGCGCAACGGTGTCGGGCGCGGCCCGGGTGAGCAGGTCGCCGACGTGGCTGCGATCGCTCGCGCTCATGGCTCGATGACGATCTTGCCGAAGAAGCGGCGCTCCTCGAGCAGTCCCATGGCCTCGACGCCTCGCTCGAGCGGCAGGCGCTGGTCGATGACGGGGCGTAGCTCGTCGCGGCGGACGAGGTCGAGCAGGCGGGTGAGGTCGTCGCGCTTCCAGCCGTTGGAGCCGAGGATGTCCATCTCGGCGGTCCAGATGAAGCGCAGATCGGTCGGCGGATCGAAGCCGGCGGTCGCCCCGCAGGTCAGGACGCGGCCACCCTGCTTCACGCAGCGCAGGCTGCGGGCCCACGTGTCGCCGCCGGTGAAGTTCACCACGACGTCCCAGCCGCCGCCGCTGAACAGGGTGCCGGTGCGCTCGCGCGTGTAGGCGGCGTAGTCGGTGCTCGAGTAGTCGATCGTCTCGTCGGCGCCGAGCTCGCGCAGCCGCTCGCACTTGTCGGGAGATCCGGCGGCGGCGATGACGTGGGCGCCGACCATCTTCGCGAGCAGCACGCAGCAGGTCCCCACACCGCCGCTGGCTCCGAGGATGAGGATCGTCTCGCCGGCCTGGAGCCGGCCCCGGGTGAACAGCATCCGGTGGGCGGTGCCGTAGGCGACCGGCAGGCAGGCGGCGTCGGCGAACGAGACGTCGTCGGGGAGGGGGATGAGCTGGCTGGCGTGGACCTTGATCGTCTCGGCGTAGGCCCCGAGCCACGTGTCGCCGATCATGAAGAAGCGGCCGCTGTGGGGATCGCCGTAGACCGGGTCGACCAGCACCCGGTCGCCCACGGCGACGGTGTCGACTTCGGCTCCGACCTCGGCCACGGTCCCGGCCGCGTCGCATCCGGGGATCATCGGCAGGGGCACCTTGATGCCGGGCATGCCCCGCCGGGTGAACACGTCGTGATAGTTCAGCGAGCAGGCGCCGACGCGAACGCGGACGAAGCCGGCTTCCAGGTCGGGTTCGGGGAAGTCGCCGTAGGTGAGCACGTCGAGCTCTCCGTGGGTGGCGAACGATACGGCCTTCATGGCCGACCATCCTGCCATTCGCCGCCCAGCAGCGCCCGAACGGCAGGTCCGGGCAGTCGCGCCCCCGGTGCTCACCCCGCCTGGGCCGGGTTCGCGGGAACTCGGCACCGTTTGTCCCGCGCTCGGGCGGATCCTCGACCGGTCGGTCGCGCGAACCACCTGGTCACAGCGCTACGCCCAATCGGGAGTGATCGAACCAGCGGGACAAACGGTGCCCAGTAGCTTGCCGCGGCCAGCAACCGTGCCTCGGACCGCTCGGCGACCGACGTCGGCGCTGCGCCCTGGTGTCGATCGGATCGGTCCGAGGCTCGCATGGCATAGTCGGCCAATGGGCAGCGAGGGCGCGAGCAAGCTGGACATGACCTCGAAGGAGCGGGCCGGCCGCCACGCGGCGCGCTACGTCGAGGCGGGGATGCGCGTCGGGCTCGGCACCGGTTCCACCGTCCACTGGACGGTCGTCGAGCTGGGTGTGCGCGCGCTCGGCATCACCTGCGTGGCCACGTCGTTGCGCACCGAGGAGCTCGCCCGAAGCGTCGGGCTCACGCTCGTTTCGCCGGACCAGGCCGGTCACCTCGACATCGCCATCGACGGGGCCGACGAGGTCGACCCGTCCGGCAACGTCACCAAGGGCGGAGGGGGCGCGCTCACCCGAGAGAAGATCGTGGCCGAGATGGCACCGCGCTTCGTCATCGTGGTCGACGAGACCAAGCTGGTCCCGGCGCTCGGTCCGTTCGGCACGCCCCTCGAAGTGCTCGATTTCGCCCCCGGCGTCGTCGCCGCCCGGGTGGAGGCGCTCGGCGCCCGCAAGGTCACCCGCCGCGCCGAGCGCAGCGACAACGGCAACCTCGTTCTCGACGCCCAGTTCGGCACGATCGCCGACCCGGCGGCCCTGGCCGCCGAGCTGGCCGTCATCCCGGGCCTGGTCGAGCACGGGCTGTTCCTCGCCTCGACCGTCGAGCGGGTCGTGGTCGCCGGCGCCGACGACGTTCGCGACCTTCGCGTTGGCGCCGAGCCGATTCGCTGAGCCGCCGATCACCCGGGCGCCGGCCCCCTGCCGCCGCGCCGCCACCGAACGCGCCGCGCTACGGCACGGCCACGCCCTCGACCCGCAGCAGCGCCACCTTGGCCGCCGGTCCCAAGGCGTACTGGCCGACCGACCCGTCGGTGCGTACCACCCGGTGGCACGGCACGAGGAGTGGTACGGGGTTGCGGGCCAGCGCCGTGCCCACGGCTCGCACCGCCCGCGGCCGGCCGACCAGTTCGGCCACCTCGGCGTAGGCGCGCACCTCCCCGGCCGGGATCTCCCGCACCGCCTCCAGGACCTCACGCTGGAAGCCGGTCACGGCTCGCAGGTCGACCTCCAGCCCGCGGCCATCGGCACCGGCGACCGCCTGCCGCAGAACGGGGTCGGCCTCGCCGGCGGCGCGCACCCGCAGCGGCCGGCCGGTCCGCGCCCGGAACTCGGAGGTGAACTCGTCGAGCTCGTGCGGGCACAGGTACGACACGCCGCGCCGGCTCCGGGCGACCCAGACGGAGCCGAGCGGCGATGGGAGCTGCCACGCTTCGTCGGCGAGCCCGACGGCGTCGAGGGCACGGTCGCCGACCGCGTCGGCGACGGCGGGATCGACCCGGTTCGCCAGGTCGGCCAGCTCGCGCGCGAGCGCTTCGATCGGTGCGTAGCTCATCGCTGTCCTCCTTGTGGCCCCTCGGGGCCCAGACGGGTTCGAAGTGCCGACAGTCCCCGGCTGACGTGGGACTTGGCGGTGCCGACCGGCACGCCCAGCTCGGCTGCGACCTGCGCGATCGGCAAGCCGGCCACGTGGCGCAGCACCACGGCGTCCCGCCGCACCGGGTCGAGCTCGTCGAGCGCGGCCAGCAGGGCCTCGCCGTCGACCAGGCCGTCGACGATCGCCTCGGTTCCGTCGGGGCGAGCGCCGAGACCGAGCTCGGCCGCCGCCTCGACCCGACCGTGCGGCCGGGCGTCGGAACGGGGCCGCCGGCCCTCGTCACGGGCGTGGTTGCGCAGCGCGTTGCGGGCGATCGCCACCAACCAGGCTCGAACGTGCAGGGCGCGGACCCGCTCGGGCGGGTACCCGACGAGCGCACGGTAGGCCCGCACCAGCGTCTCCTGCGTCAGGTCCTCGGCGGCGGAGCCGGCGCCGCTTCGGCGCAACACGGCCACGAGCAGTGGCGTGTGCTGCCGTACGAGCGCCGGGAACGCGTCGTCGAGGTCCTCGGCCAATCGTCGGGCGAGCGGATCGGTCACGGTGGAGTCAAACCCCGCGTGCCCGCGATCGGTTGCGCAGCGCCGGCGCGGCTCAGCCCCGGCGGCGCACGAGCGCCACGTGCAGGGGAAACCCCTCCAGCCCGTGCGCGGCCTCGGCCAGCGCTTCGGAGAGGGTCGGGTGGGGATGCACGGTGGCCGCGAGGTCCTCGACGGTGGCCGCCAGCTCGATCGCCAGCGCGCACTCGCCCGCCAGCTCGGACACGTGGGCGCCGACGAGGTGGGCGCCCAGGATCGTGCCTGCACCGTCGGCGACGAGCTCGGCGTGGCCCTCGGGGCGCGCCATCGTCGCCGCCCGGCCCGACGCAGCGAACGGGAAGCGGAAGCTGCGCACCCCCTCGGCGCCGGCCGCCTCGGCCTGCTCGACGGTCGGGCCGACGGTGACCACCTCGGGATCGGAGAACACGACCGCGGGGATCGCGGCCGGATCGAAGGATGCCGCGATGCCGCAGGCGGTTCGGGCGGCGACCTCGGCCTCCGCGCTGGCCTTGTGGGCGAGGGCCGGCCCGTCGGTCAGGTCGCCGATGGCGCAGATGCCCCGCGCCGCGACACGGCGGGCATCGACCACGACCCGGCCGGTGGCGTCGACGGTGACACCGACGTGGTCGAGACCGAGATCGTCGCTGTTCGGCCGCCGACCGACCGCGACGACGATTCGCTCGGCCTCGAGCTCGCGAGCGGTGGTCGCGGCGGCAGCGGGCTCGTGGGTAGCGGCTCGGGCGCTCGTCGCGGAAGGTCCCTCCGCCGGCGCGATCAGCAGCCCGCGCTCGGTCACACCGAGCGCCCGTGTGCCCGTGTGCACGGCCACGCCCAGCGCCTTCAGCCGGCGGGTGACGACCTGGGCGAGGCGGGCGTCGATCCCGGGCAGGAGCCGTTCGGTCAGCTCGACGATGGTCACCGCCACGCCGAGCTTGGCGAACGCGGTGCCGAGTTCGACGCCGATGTACCCGCCACCGACCACCGCGAGCGACGCCGGCAGCGTGGTGGCGAACAGCGCACCGGTGGAATCGACGACGCGCTCGCCGTCGAGCGCGAGGCCGGGCACGGCGACCGGGCGCGAGCCGGTGGCGAGGATCACCTGGTCGTAGTCGTGGTGGCTGGCCGCTCCGGCCCAGGCTCCGCTGCCGTCGGCGGCCCGCCCGCCCGGGTCGACCACGATGCGCCCCGGGCGCAGGAAGCGGGCGGTGCCGCGCAGCACCCGCACGCCGTTGGCTTCGAGCAGGGTGTGCACGCCCCCGCTCAGCGACTCGGCGACCCCGCGCAGGTGGTCCTGCACGCCGTTCCAGTCGAGCGAGGCCGACAGTGTCAGGCCGGCCCAGGGGGCCTCGCCGGTTGCCGTCGCCGCGTGGTAGCGATCGGCCACCTCGATCAGGGCCTTCGAGGGGATGCAGCCGACGTTGAGGCACACGCCGCCGATGGCGTCGCGCTCGACGAGGACGACCTTGCGCCCGAGCTGCGCGGCGCGAATGGCGGCGGCGTACCCGCCCGGCCCGCCCCCGACGACGATGACGTCCTCCCGCTCGGCCACCTCGCCGACGACCACCGCTCACACCTCCGACAGCAGGGTGAGCGGGCGGGAGATCAGGCCGAGCAGGTGTTCCTGGAAGGCGACGGAGAGGTCGCCGTCGATCAGGCGGTGGTCGGCGGAAAAGACCACGGGCAGCGCGGGTCGGGCCACGACCTCGCCGCCGACGACGAGCGGCCGCTCGCGGATGCGGCCGAACCCGACGATGCCGACCTCGCCCGGCCGGATGATCGGCGTGGCGAAGCGCCCGCCCAGCGCGCCGTAGTTCGTGACCGTGAAGGTCCCGCCCCGGAGTTGTTCGGGGCGCAGCCGCTTGGTGCGCGCCGCCTCGGACAACCCGGCGATGGCGTCGCCCAGGCCGATGGGGCCGTAGCGGTCGGCGTCGGCCACGATCGGGACGACCAGCCCGTCCGGGGTGGCGACCGCGATGCCCAGGTGGACGCGGTCGTGCACGGTGATGGTGCCGGCATCGACGTCGATGGAAGCGTTGACCAGCGGGAAGCGACGCAGCGCCCGCACCGCGGCCAGGCACAGCAGCACGAGCGGCGTGAGGTTGGCCGCTCGCTCGCCGGCGTGCTCGCGCAACTGGCGACGGGCGTCGAGCAGCGCGGTGGCGTCGACCTCGTCCATCCCGGTGATGTGGGGGATCGACGACCACGACTGCGCCATCGACTGGGCGGTCAACCGGCGGATGCCCCGCAACGGGTGCACGCCGGCGCTCAGCTGGCCGAGCGGGTCACCCACCCCGATGCCCACCCCGACCGATGTGCCCGCCCGGACCGATGCGCCCGCCTCCGCGGGTGCGGACGGGGCGGTGGTGGCGGGCACGGCCAGCGGTGCTGCGCTCGCCGCCGGCCCCGGCGCGGTGGCCGCGCCGCGCACGTCGTCGGCCAGGATGCGCCCGCCGGGCCCCGTGCCGGTGATGGCGGCCAGCTCGACGCCCATCTCGGCGGCGAGGCGCCGCGTGGAGGGGGAGGCCTTGGGCCGCAGCCCCTTGGGCGGCGCGCCGCGAGGCGCGGCCGCCGGCGCGAGGGCGGGCCCGCCAGCGGGTGGCGACGCGGAAGGCGGCGAGTCGGCCCGTGGGGTAGCCGCCGTCGCCGGCGCAGCCGTGGCCGGCTGCGACGCCGCGCTCAGCGTGACGAGCACGGTGCCGACCTTGACGATGTCGCCGACGGCCACCGCGAGCGATTCGACGCGTCCGGCGGTGGGGGAGGGCAGCTCGACCTGGGCCTTGTCGGTGAGGATCTCGACCAGCGGCTGGTCGCGCTCGACCGCCTGGCCGGCGGTGACGAACCAGGCCACGATCTCGGCCTCCTCGAGCCCCTCGCCCACGTCGGGCAGGCGGAACTGGACCAGCTCTGCGCTCACGGCCGCGCCTCCAGCGTGCGCCGGCAGGTGGCGGCGATGCGTTCGACGGTCGGGATGTAGCGGTCCTCCAGCATGCCCACCGGGTAGGGCACGTCGTAGCCGCACACCCGCTGGGGTGGTGCCTCGAGGTCGTAGAAGCACTCCTCGATCACCGTCGCGATCACCTCGCCAGCGAACCCGCTGGTCAGTGGGGCCTCCTCGACGACGACGACCCGCCCGGTGGCGCCCACCGCGGCCGCGAGACCGGCGACGTCGAGCGGCACGAGCGTGCGCAGGTCGACCACGCCGACCGAATAGCCGTCCTCGGCGAGGGCATCGGCGGCCCGGCGCGAGACCTCGACCATGTAGGACCACGTCACGATCACCAGGTCGTCGCCCTCGCGTACCCGCCGGAGCTGGCCGAAGGGGACGAGGTGCTCGCCGTCGGGCACCTCGCCGCGCACGGCCCGGTACCCGCGCAGCGGCTCGAGGAACAGCACCGGGTCGGGGTCGCGGATGGCGGTGGCGAGCAGCCCCTTGGCGTCGGCCGCGCTCGACGGCAGCACGACCTTGAGCCCGGGGACGTTGGCGAACTGGGCGGCGAGGTCGTCGGAGTGCAACTCGGGTGTGCGCACGCCGCCCCCGAACGGCGACCGGATCGTGATCGGCGCCTCGAAGCGTCCGTTCGAGCGGTAGCGCAGGCGGGTGACCTGGCCGGCCAGCTGGTGCATGGCCTGATAGAGGAACCCGAGGAACTGGATCTCGGGCACGGGGACCAGCCCGGCCGCCGCCAGTCCGACCGCGGTGCCGATGATGCCGGCCTCGGCCAGCGGCGTGTCGACGACCCGGCGGTCGCCGAAGCTGGACTGGAGCCCGTCGGTGGCTCGGAACACGCCGCCGTTGTGGCCGACGTCCTCGCCGAAGACGATGACCCGCTCGTCCCGGGTCATCTCGGCGTGCAGGGTGGCGTTGATCGCTTCGACCATCGTCATCTCGGCCACGGCTCAGGCTCCCTCGTGATCGGCCAGCAGCGCGGCCCGCTGGGCTTCGAGGCGCGGCGAGAGCTGGGCGAACGTGTGGTGGAAGAACGCGTCGGGCGCGAGCTCGGTGGCCTCGCCCCGTTCGAGCGCGAGGTCCATCCGCTCGAGCGCTGCGGCCCGCGCCGCCTCGTCCCGAGCGTCGTCCCACAGGCCGAGCTCACGCAGCCGGGCGGTGAAGGTCAGCACCGGGTCGCGGGCCTTCTCGGCATCGAGCACGTCGGGCGGGACGTAGCGCGTGGGGTCGTCGGCGGTGGTG
>Ga0224505_10002401_pt1 | contig 11019 bp, 7 predicted proteins | sample SF_Jan12_sed_USG_FD_169102 | JGI IMG/M metagenome (GOLD analysis project Ga0224505, IMG submission 169102) | Sediment microbial communities from San Francisco Bay, California, United States - SF_Jan12_sed_USGS_4_1 | ecosystem: Environmental > Aquatic > Marine > Sediment | place: USA: California...
TCGGAGGGGTTGGCGGCCGTGAGCTGGCGCTTGAGTGTCTCGAGCTCGCCGCGGGCGTACGCCCGGATGTCGCTGCGCGCCACGTCCACGTTGGTGCGTTGGACGAACGCCCGGAATTGGGCCGGCACGGGCGGTTGCTCCTCTGTCATTAGGTACCCGAGCCGCTCGAGGTGCGCGCGCTGTAGGTTCCGGCGGTACACGTCGGTCGCGCGGCCCGTGCGGAGCTCGGTCCACACTCCACCGCGCAAGTCGTCCATGAACTCACCCAGGGTGTAGGCCGCGCTCCCAAGCATCGCCTCGGACTCGATCAGGCGCTGCAAACGTTCGAATCCGAGCAGGTTGTTGAGCACCGCCGCCTGGCGACCGCTGATCCGGTCCACGGTGCCCGCAGGTTCGACCCGGAAGAGAATGTCCTGGTCGAGCATCCAGGTGGGCGTCGCGAACGCCTCGTCACGGAAGAAGGCCATCGCGGCCCGCTGTTGGGCCTCGGGCACAATCGTGTACACCGGCCCTTCCTGGTCCGCCGTCTTCCGAACCTGCGTTACGCCGCCGACCACGGTCGCGACGTGCCCCATGTACCGGTTCCACTGGCCAAGCACCTGGCCGTACAGCTCCTCGAGCTGCGCGTAGTCCGTGAGCGGTTCCTGGGTCCACGTCCGGAGATTCGGGACGATCCGCTTGAGGTTGGCAATCCCGTACTCGCTGGCCTTCACCGGGTCGTCGCCGATTGCCTCGGTCTGCTGGGTGTAATCCACGCTGGATGGATCGCCGAACATGTACAGCGGGTCACCTTCGTGCTCGCGGATCCACTGGTCCAGCGTGGGGCGCTCCGCTTCGGGGGTCGCCGCGTCCAGGATCGGCCGGTAGCCCCAGCGGATCGAGTAGTTGTCGTACACCCCGATGCCGGGCATGAAGCACACGCCCGTGTCTTCCGGCTGTGCGACGTAGTTGAACCGCGCGTAGTCCATGATGGACGGCGAGGTCCCCATGCGGCACGTGAAGCTGGCCGATCGGAGCGAGTCCACCGGGTACGCCGCGCTTGCCTTCATGTTGTGCGGCAGCCCGATCGTATGGCCGACCTCGTGGGCCGCGACGAAACGGATCAGCTCGCCCATGAGGCTGTCATCGAACTTCACCCGCCGTGCCGCCGGGTTGGCCGCCGCGGTCTGGATGAAATACCAGTTCCGCACGAGGTTCATCACGTTGTGGTACCAGCCGATGTCGCTCTCGAGGATCTCGCCGGTCCGCGGATCCGAGATGTGCGGTCCGTAGGCGTTCTGGACGTCCGAGGAGAAATACCGGATCACCGAGTAGCGCACGTCCTCGGGGCTGAACTCGGGGTCTTCCTCGGGGGTCGGCGGGTCCGCCGCACGGATGGCGTTCTTGAAGCCGCCCGCGGCAAAGGCGACGTTCCAGTCCTCGATGCCCTGCTTGAGGTACTTCCGCCACTTCACGGGAGTCGCGGGGTCGATGTAGTACACGATCGGCTTCACCGGCTCCACGAGCTCGCCACGGCGAAACGCGGCGGTGTCCTTGGGCTCGAGCCGCCAGCGCGCGATGTAGCGCCGCTCCGTGGCCCGCTGCTCGTCGAGGCCGTAGTCGGTCTGCCGGATACCGAAGTAGCCCACCCGCTCGTCGTACAGCCGCGCCATCATGGGCCGCTCGGGGAGCAGGATCATCGACTGGTTCATCTCCAGCGAGATGCTGCCCGTCGAGGCGTTGGCGGGCGGTTGCGCCGCGTCGTAGGTGAGGACGTGGCGGACTTCGATGTTCTGCGGGTAGCTCCTGGCGGAAACCAGGAAGGACCGGCTCTCATCGAGGCGACGTACCTTGTACGTGTCGCGGTTGCGGCGGTCCATGCCGAGCATCGGTACGTCCTTCGTGTAGAGCCCGGTCACCTCGATCACGACGTTGGTGCTGTCGGCGCTTAGGGCCTCGATGTCGAACGCCTGGACGATCGGCTCGAAGTTCGAGTTGCGCACGGCCTCGGCGATCGGCAGCGAGTCGCTGGCGACGTTGACGTGACTCACCACGCGCAGGAGCACCTTGTTGTCCTGGCGCTCCCAGCGGACCGTCTGCTCGTTCTCCTCCTCACCGCCGTAGCCGACCGCCGTGTGCGTGCGTGCTACCCGGGTGACAAGCAGCATCTCCTTGTCCAGCATGTCCTTGGGAATCTCGAAGAAGAGCTTCTCCTCGATCCGGTGGACGAGGAACATGCCGGAGTCGGTCTTGGCCTCCGCCGTGATGACGTCCTTGTACGGCTTGGGCTTCTTGTCCTGCGGGCGCGCGCCGCGCGCGTTTGCGCCGGCCCCCTGCGGCGGTGTGGCCCCCTCGCGGGTCTGCGGGGTGGGGGACTGGCTCTGGGCCTTGGCGCAGCCGCCCGCCCAGATCGCTGTCAGGCCGAGTACCAAGAGACTGCCGATCCGACGCATTACCGCTCCTGTGAGTCTGGTTTGATGGTGACGGATTCCGCCCGCATTACGCGCCGCGCGGTCGGTTTGTTGGGCGACGGGAGTCTACTCGCCCGGGACGCCAAGGCGCCAAGATACCAGGGGAGGCGGGCCGGCGCGAAGCTGCCGGATGGCTCGCGCCTCCGCGTCCGGTCGTGCGGTTGACACGGTCTCCGAGACGGCCTACGGTTAGGAAACCCCAGCCATCTCTGTAAACGGGAGGATCCATGCGTAGCCTGCTCGCCGCCTTGGCGGCCATACTCGTCGTGGCCTGTGGTGATGACGCCACGGGCGGCAACAACAACAACAACACGCAGTTACCCGCGCCGTCGAATGTCCAGGCGGCGATCGTGAACGGCAACATCGTCATGACCTGGGACTCGGTGCCGGGGGCGCTCACGTACCGCGTGTACATGGCGTCGGAGCCCGGGGTCAGGAAGTCCAATCTCCAGCAGCTGTTGGACAACATGTACCATCCCGACCTCTCCGACGGGTTCGACCATCCGCCGGGGCTGAGCGCGAACCTGCAGTACTTCCTCGTGGTCACGGCAGTCGGAGCGAACGGGGAGAGCAGCGAGTCGTGCGAGGTGGCGGCCACAATCGGGACCAACACCGGCGGCTCCTGCTGACCACAGACCTGGGCTGCAAAACGACGGGGGACCGGATTGAACGCCGGTCCCCCGTTTTCGTGCTCGGTCCGTTGTGGCGGACGAGCCGCTAGCGCCGACCGAATCCGAAGGGGATGCCAACGGCCAAAGTGATATCCGACTGGAGCGCGGACTTGAAGAAGTCCCCGCCGTCGGAATCGGGGCCGTCAGGATCCATGGAGTAGAACATGCCCTCGACCGTGATGTTGAGCGCGAACTTCGGGGTCACGTTCGCCCGCGCACCCGCACCCACCACGCCCGCGAAGTTGGTCTTCTTCACTCCATCGCCTTCCCAGGCGTCACCGGCACGACTGACGATCCCGCCACCGGCCAGCAGGTAGAGGTTGGTGCGCGCGGGCCGCAGGACAATGCGACCGGTCCCGGTGATGATCGTACCCGGCAGCGAGAATAGTGCATTGGCGCCCTGTTCCTCGGCCTTGAACGCCGGGCTGCTCCAGATGTAGGAGCCGGCTGCCTCGATGCCGATCGTGCCGCTGACCCAGAACGTCAGCCGGGCACCCACACCCGGCGCGGTCGACTGCTTGAGGGTCACGCCCGGCGCCTGAACCGCGTCGATCTTGATGTTCGAGAGCGGGTAGTAGCTCGTGAAGAACGGCGTGAACTCCGCGACGTACTGTGCGTGGGCCGGTGCCGTCACCCCGCCGGCAACCACCAACGCGAGGGCGGTGAAGGCGGTGCGGACGCTCCATTCACTGCGCATATCCTTGCTCCTCCAGCAGAGGTGACGTGTGGTCCGGTGCTCCCTAGCGCCGGATATCGACTGGCCCCGGGATGGTCACCGGCTCGGTGCCCCCGGTGCCGACCTGCCCCTTCCCATTCTCGCCCCAGCACAACGTACCGCCGTCCCGCGTGACGGCACAGGCGTGCCCGTTCCCCGCCATGATGACCGTGAGCGGTTCGGACGTCGCCACCTGGACCGGCTGACGCTGGTCACTCCCGGACCCGTCCCCGAGCTGACCTCGGTTGTTCTCGCCCCAGCACCATGCGGCACCGGCACGGGTCAGCCCACACGCGAACTCGCCGCCCACCGTGAGCTGCGTGAACCGCACCTCCGTCTCGACCCGCCGGGGGGTGCTGCCGAACGGGTTGTTGCCCCGCCCCCAGCAATAGGTGTTGCCTTCGGTCCCAATCGCGCAAGCGCTTTCCTTCCCCGCGGCGATGGCCGCCAGGGTCTCGCGGACGCGGACTTCCTCTGGTTGTCGACGCTGCTCCTGAATGCCGATCCCGAGCTGATCCGCGTACCCGTCCCCCCAACAGTATCCCTTGCCATCGGCGGCGACGCCGCAGGTGTACTTCTCGCCGGCGGCAATTACCGCGAACGTGAGGCCCCGGGCCACGGGCACCGGCTGCGCCTGGTCGCGGTTGCTGTTGTTGCCCAACTGGCCGTCGTTGCCCCGCCCCCAGCACCAGGCACTCCCGTCGGTGGCGATGCCGCAGGTGTGGAAACCACCCGCCGCGATCCGGCGGAATCGCAGGTCGGTGGCGACGCGTACCGGCCGCGCGGCGTTCTCGTTGGCGGCCGCGCCGTTGCCGAGTTGGCCGTAGCGGTTGTTGCCCCAGCAGAGCACCGAACCGTCACCCGTGAGCCCGCACGCGTGACTGACGCCGGCCACGACGATCTGGAGCCGCGCGGCGCTCACGGTTGCGCCGGGGTTGTCGGCGCCCCAGCAGCGGGCGGACCCGTCGGACAGCGTGACACAGGTGAACTCGGCGCCGAGCCCCACGGAGGCGACGGCGACAGCCGGGCTCGCGGGGGTCTCCGGCTCGACCGGCGCATCCGCGACCTTCACGGGTGGCGGGGCGGTGACTTCCAGGGCAAACCGATCGGTCTGGCCCTCGCTCGTCGCCGTAATGGTCACGGTCCCGGCCGACTTGGCTTCGATCGTCCCGTCAGCGCTGACGGTCGCGATGGCCGGGTTGCTCGACGCCCAGGTGACCTGGCGGTCCATCAGCGTTCGGTTGGCCGCATCGAGGGCCGACGCAGAAACGTCGTGCGTCTGCCCCGCCTGGAGGGTGCCCACCTGGCGGCTGATCTGGAGGCGTGCCACCGCGACACGGGCCGGGGGACGCACTCGGAATGCGAACTGACCCCGCTGGCCGGCGACCGTTGCCGTGATGGTGGCCTCGCCTTCGGCGACGGCGCGAACGGTCCCGTCGTCCTGCACCGTGGCCACCCGGCTGTTGCTTGACTGCCAGGAGGCGCGATAGTCGCTCACCACCCGATTCCGCGCGTCGAGCACCGTCAATCCCAGCCGGGCCGAGCCACCCGGCTCGAGACCGGTCCGCGGCCCCTGGATGGCAACGGACTGCACGGGCGGAACGGCAACGGTGACGGACGTGGGCGTCGATCGCACGTTCTCGGAAGCCGCCACGATGCTTGCCGTGCCGGCTGAGAGGGCAATGAGTCGTGTGCCAACGATCCGGAGGACGGCCGGGTCCGACGACTGGAGCGCGACCGTCCGGCCTCCCAGATTCCCGCCGCTCTCGTCACGGACGAGCGTGACGACGCCCACGGTGTCACCCGGGGCCAATTCGCGGCTTTGCAACTGGATGGCCACCGACGCGACCGACGCGCGGACGGCCGTCACGGTGATGGTGGCGGTATCGGCCTTGCCTTCGCTCGACGCAATGATCCGCACCGTGCCGGCCTTCAGCGCCTCGACCACGCCGCTTACGCCAAGGCCGGCCCGCGCGGTCGCCACGCTGGGATCGCTCGATGTCCATGTGATCTCACGGTTTCCGAGCGGCGTATTCATGCTGTCCACCAGGAACGCGAGGAGTTCGCCCGAGGCACCCACCGCCATGCTCTGCGCCTCCGGGTTCAGCTGGAGCCGTGCGACGGGAGCTGGCGGAGGGGCGGAGGGCACCCCCGGGGGGCCAGTCAGTTCCGGCTCAGCGGGGGCCGTTCCGGGCGACCGGAGACTCAGTACGAACCACACGGCCGCCGCGGACGCGACCGTGAGTCCCACGAGGCCGAGGCCGAGCGGCATGGTGCGCTTCCGCGGCGGTGGCCCGACGGGATCGACACTGGGCCGGGGCGCCACGGTCGGGGTCGGCATGGGTGGTGGCGTCGCGGAGCCCGCAGGCGCCGCCGTGGAGCCGATTGACGCTCGGCCGGCCGTCACGACGGTATCGCCCTCGGGCGTGACGACGGTGGCGGCTTGGTCCGTCAGCACCGTCGGGGGCTCCGCCCCGGTCGGCGCCGGGGTTGGTGGGGGCGTGGGCGGTGCCTGGAATCCGGAAGGGACGGGCGCCGCGCTCGAGCGCATCGTGGGAGCGTCCGGCGACGAGGCGAATCCCGTCGGGATCGGGCTCGCCGGGGTGTGGACCTGGTCTAGCAGCACTTCGCCCGACCCACCGTGCGCCAGCGCCCGCATCTGTTTCCGGATCGGGTCTCCCGGCGCCATCGGCGGGGCTCCGATGGCTACGATCGCCTCTTCCATGGTGGGCCAGCGGGCCTGCGGATCCTTGGCCAGCATGCGCTCGATGGCGTGCGCAATGGCCTCCGGGCAGTCCGGCCGTCCCTGGCGCACCGGCGGCGGCGGTTCGTTGAAGTGCTTCCACATGATCCCCATCAGCGAGTCGGCGTCGAAGGGGACCTTGCCGGTCAGCAGCTCGTACGCCACGATCCCCAGCGAGTACTGGTCCGTGGCGCCGGTGACCTCCTTGCTGGCGCACTGCTCTGGGCTCATGTAGGACGGCGTACCGATCGTCACACCCGTCATCGTGAGGCCGCGGGCATCGGCAACCTTGGCGATCCCGAAGTCCGTGACCACCGCCCAGCCCTCGTCGTCGAGCATGATGTTGGCCGGCTTCATGTCCCGGTGCACGATGCCGCGCCGGTGCGCATAGCCGAGCGCGCCACCCACCTGGCTCATGATCGCCTGGACCATCGGGATCGGGAGTGGTCCCTGGTGACGGATGACGGTGTCGAGCGAGCGGCCCTCGACGAACTTCATCACGAAGAACAACAGGCGGTCCGTCTCGCGGACGGCGTAGATCGGGATGATGTGCGGGTGGCTGAGCGACGCCGCCGTGCGTGCCTCGCGCTTGAAGCGCTCCACCATCCCCGCGCCGGTCACCAGCGAAGGGGTCATGACCTTGATGGCGACCTTGCGGTCGAGGGCAATGTCGTGCGCCAGGAAGACGGTGGCCATGCCGCCCCGGCCCAACTCGCCGGCGATGTCGTAGTCGCCTGCCGTCGCCTTGCGGAGCGGCTCGAGGATCTCGGACGGCGGCTGAACCGGCGTCTCGCGCTTCGGCGGGGGCGGAGGGGCCATCTTGGCCGTGGCCAGCACGGACTGCTCCCCGGACACGTCGTGGCCGCAGCGCGAGCAGAAATGCGCGCCGGCGACCACGGCGGTGCCGCAACGAGAGCAGGTACGATCGGTCATGGGCGTGGTTTCCTAGGTTATGCCAATCTAAGGACGCTGGGAGGGTCATGCCACGCCGCGCTGCCTCGTCGTCGCATACCTTTCCCATGGTGCCCCCCCAACCTGTCCGACCCGGCCTGGCGCTGGCTCAGGTCGCGCTCGGCGCGCTGCTGATCAGCGTCGCCCCCGTCTGGGTGCGACTTGCCCCCGTGGGGCCCACGGTGGCCGGGTTCTACCGGATGCTCGTCGGCGCCGTCGTGCTGCTGCCGCTGGCACTCGCCCGGCGCGAACGGCTCTGGGCGGGCCGCCGTGCCCTGGGCTTCGTGATCGTGGCCTCGGTCTGCTTCACGCTCGACCTCGTATTCTGGCACATGAGCATCCATCGAGTGGGACCCGGGCTCGCGACCATCCTCGCCAACTTCCAGGTCTTCCTCCTTGCCGCCTTCGGGCTGATCGTCCTCCGGGAGCGTCTCCACTGGCAATTCCTGGTTGCGGTCCCTGCCGCGCTACTGGGGCTCTTCCTGCTCGTGGGGGTGAACTGGGATCTCCTGTCGGCCGGATACCAGGCGGGTGTGGGGCTCGGGCTTCTCACAGCGCTCGTGTATGGCTCGTATTTGCTGGTCCTGCGCGCGAGTCAGGCCCGCGCAGACCGGCTGGAGCCGCTGCCCAATCTCCTGGCCATTTGCGGAGTCACGGCGGTGCTGCTGCTGCCGGTCGCGCTTTGGCGGGGCGAGTCGCTGGCGGTGCCCGATCTCCGCACGGGAGCGATCCTGGTGGCGTATGGGATCACGGCCCAGGGTCTCGGCTGGCTGCTGATCTCGCGGGGCATTCCGTACGTCGAGGCCACCCGCGCGGGTCTCGTGCTCCTACTCCAGCCAGCCCTGGCGTTCGTGTGGGACATCCTCTTCTTCGGACGGCCTACTGGGGAGACTGATGCCGTGGGCGCCCTCCTGGCGCTGAGCGCGATCTACTTTGGGGGGAGGCGTCGGGGGCGGGATGACGGGATGACGGGATGACGGGAGGAGTATCCCGTTCATGCTTCAGTATTTCCCCCGCGCCCGCTCCCGCTGCGGCAGCACCTCGAGACACGTCGTCCACCACCCCGTCCGGATCGTCTCGATGAACTCCGCGGGGAGCCGTTCGTCCCGCATGTCATTGGCCAGCGCCTCATGATCGTAGGCGACGGGGACGAACTCCACGTCCAGGACGCGGTCCCGAGCCCCGAGCATGGCATACCACACGTGTGGGTGTCCGTCGTTCGCCGGTCGCCCCACGGCCCCCACGTTCACATACCAGGCACTCGGCCCAAGCTGGCGTTGCCAGTGGATGCCGGTGTGGGTCCCGATGAGCACGTCACAGTCGTGGTCGCGTGTCAGCTTGCTGAGGAAATGCGTCGGGGTGGTGGACTCCCAGAGAAACTCGTTCATCTGGCGAGGGCTGCCGTGACAGCAGAGCACCCGCAGGCCACCCAGGGTGAACCGGAAGTGGTCCGGCAAGGCAGCGAGCCATGCGCGGTGTGCGGGGTTGGTGTTCGCGAACGTGTACTGGTACGAGAGCCGCGCGTAGTGGTTGTCTCTCGGATCCGTGTAGCCGCACTGGCAGTCGTCGAGTCCGCGCGCAATGGAGTCGTCGTAGTTGCCGCGCATCACGCGCACGCTGGCGTCCTGCAGTAACGGGAACACCTTGTCGGGCGAGGGGCCAAAAGCACCGAGATCGCCAAGGCAGTAGAGCGCCGTGGCTCCGCGATCGCTGGCGTCGGCAATGGCCGCGGCCAGCGCGACGTGGTTGGAATAGACGCCGCCGAAGACCGCAATTCGTTCGCGGGTCACGCTCCGGCCCCAGCGGTGGCGTTCGCACAGATCGCCCCCTCCTGCCAACAGGTGTAACACGCCTGCTCGCGCAGCGTGACCGAGAGGCGGGTGGCTTCGCCAAGCGCGTCCGCGAGGCGCGCTGATGGGTGGTCGAGAAGGATCGGGCAGGCGTAGACCCCGCGTGCCGTCACCAGACGCGCGCGCGTGCAGAGCAGCCGGTCGAGATCGTACCCGTGCAGCATCTCATGCGTGACCCGCTCGTCGGGGGCGTACCTTCCGCTGCGCGCGACTTCGGCCCCGAGGCGGAGGGTCGGCAGGAGCTTGAGGCGGGGACGCGTGTACCCGACCCGGCCCAGCACCGCGCGGAAGTCTTGCAGCAGCACCTCGGCCTCGCTCCCGTCGCCCGGGAGCACGGTCGTGATGATCGGGAGGAACCCGGCGGCGACCACGCGGCCGATCCCGTCCAGCGCGCGCGCAAATGTCCCCGGACCGCGGATGGCATCATTGGCTTCCACCGTGACGCCGTCGAGGCTCACGCGGAGCTCGAGCGAGTACATCGAGGCCGCCGCCAGTCGCGCGAGCTCGGCCACCCGCCGCGGCGTGAAGAGGGTTCCGTTCGTCAGGACCGTGGCAGGACCCAGCGCCAGCGTCTCGGCCAGCATCGCCGGGAGCGCGGGTTGCATGAACGGCTCCCCGCCGGTGAAGTAATACTCCTTCACGCCAAGGGCCGTGGACTCCGCAAGCGCGGCCGAGACCTGGACCCGGTCCATGAACCAGAACGCGTGGTTGTCAGGCGCGCAGCTGATGAAACAGTGCCGGCAGCGCAGGTTGCAGACCGTGCCGCTGACCTGAAACCAGAGCTGGTCCAGCGCCGTCAGCGGTACGGCGGGCGCGCTCGCCGCCTCCGTGGAGGTCGTGCAGCTCATGCCCCTAGTATAAGCGCCGGACGCGACCGCCGGTTCCCGATCGGCGTGGGGGCGTTATCTTCTCGCGTTTCCGTGCCCCGGCTCCTTCTGCCCGCTCGCCGCCTGGCCGTCCGGCCGTCTCGCCGCCTGGACTCATGACCCCAGTCCTCACCGGCGTCCTCGTCTACATCCTGCTCCAGCTTGCGCTGGGGTTCTGGGTATCGCGACGCGTGAAGACCGAGGATGACTACCTCGTTGCCGGCCGACGGCTCGGGTTTCCCATTGTGATGTTCACCGTGTTCGCCACGTGGTTCGGGGCGGAGACCTGCATCGGTTCAGCGGGTGAGGCATACCGCGCTGGACTCTCGGGCACGACGGCGGATCCTTTCGGCTACGCGGGCTGTCTCCTGTTCATGGCGCTGGTGTACGCCGTCCCGTTGTGGAAGCGCAAGCTGACGACGCTCGCCGACCTGTTCCGGCAGCGCTATGGCCAAGGGGTGGAGCGCCTCGCCGTCCTCCTCCTGGTGCCGACCTCTCTGATGTGGGCGGCGGCGCAGATTCGCGCGTTTGGCCATGTGCTCGGCGCCGCGTCGAACTTCAGTATCGAGTTCACGGTGACCATCGCGGCGGTCGTCGTGATCGTCTACACCGTTGCCGGCGGCCTGCTCGCGGACGCCATCACCGACTTCGTGCAGGGCGTGGTATTGATCATCGGGTTGGCGCTGGTAGCCGGCCTGATGTTCGCAAGCGGGGATTTCGCGGTCATCCGCGAGCTGCCGGCGGAGCAGCTCTCCCTCCGGGCACCGGACGCG
>Ga0224505_10002403_pt1 | contig 11015 bp, 9 predicted proteins | sample SF_Jan12_sed_USG_FD_169102 | JGI IMG/M metagenome (GOLD analysis project Ga0224505, IMG submission 169102) | Sediment microbial communities from San Francisco Bay, California, United States - SF_Jan12_sed_USGS_4_1 | ecosystem: Environmental > Aquatic > Marine > Sediment | place: USA: California...
GACGATCTCGCTGCGAGCTCACACACCCGACGTGCTCCTCTTGGGAGGGGAGGCGATCGACGCAGCTGGGATCGCGTTCGACGTCCTCTCGGTGCCCGGGCACTCGCCTGCGCACCTCGCGTACCACGCCGGCGGCTGCCTGTTTTCGGGAGACGTGCTGTTCGCAGGCTCGGTTGGACGGACGGATCTCCCGGGGGCAGACTGGGACATGTTGCTCGCGTCGATCCGCTCTCTCGTCGAGGCATACGGGCCCGAGACGATCGTGTTTCCAGGTCACGGTCCGGCGACGACGCTGGGCGACGAGCTCGCGAGCAACCCTTTCCTCGCGGATCTGCGAGCGGAGCGGGCTGGATGAACAACGCGACGAAAATTGGGCGCGCACGGGGGACGCACGACATCGCGCCGGCTGAGCAGCCGCTCTGGCGGCGGGTTACCGGAGAGGTCGAACGGATCTGTGGGCTCTACGGCTACAGGCCGATTCAGACTCCCGTGTTCGAGGACACGGCGCTCTTTCAGCGCACGTCCGGCGAGGGATCCGACGTCGTCCAGAAGGAGATGTACACATTCGCCGACCGCTCGGATCGATCGCTGACATTGCGCCCTGAAGGCACCGCACCGATCTGTCGAGCGTATGTGGAGCACGGGATGCACCGTGAGCCGCAACCCGCGAAGCTTTTCGCGATCGCCTCCATGTATCGGTACGGGGCACCAGGTCGAGGCAGGTACAGGGAGCACTGGCAGGCGTCGGTCGAGGCGATCGGGACCGACGACCCGGCGATCGATGCGGAACTGATCCAGCTCTACGACACGCTCCTGGGTCGGCTCGGCGTTACGCGCTATCACCTCGAGCTCAACTCCATTGGCTGCAGGGAATGCCGGCCTGCTTATCTCGCTTCGCTACAGGCCTGGCTTGCCACGAACGGCGACCGACTCGACGCCGACACGCTGCGGAAGGCTGGCACGAGCCCGCTTCGCGTCTTCGACAACATCCAAGCGAAGCCCGAAGGAGTCCGCGTCGCGCTCGAAGAGGCACCCAAGATCGGCGCGTCGCTGTGCGCGGCGTGCACTGAGCGGTTCTCGGTGGTTTGCGCGGATCTCGACGCGGTCGGTGTCGGCTACACACTCGTGCCGACGCTCGTTCGCGGGCTTGACTACTACTCACGCACGACCTGGGAGTTCGTCGGTCCGCTCGAGAACGAGAACGCGACGCTGTCGGGCGGCGGCCGCTATGACTATCTCGTCGAGGAGATCGGCGGCCCGCCGACGCCAGGCGTGGGATTCGGGGGCGGTATCGAGCGGCTGCTGATTGCGATGGAGGCAGAGGGGGTTGCAATAGCCGAAGCTCCGACGATCGATGTCTTCCTCGCACTGGAGCCTGGCGCGCCTCGAGTACTCGTGACCCAGTGGCTTGCAGAGCTCCGGAACCTCGACCTTTCATGCGACACGGACTATGCGGGCCGCTCGCTGAAAGGGCAGCTCAGCCAAGCTGGAAGACTCGGGGCGGCGACGACCGTTGTCGTCGGTTCGGACCGGGCAACGATACGGCGAGCGGGCGCGGCCGACGAGGAGATGCGGCACGACGACGTCATGGGAAGGCTGCGGCCATGACGTGGCGCGATCTCATGTGCGGCGAACCGCGTGCGGAACACGTCGGCCGGACGATGACGCTCTCGGGCTGGGCAGCGCGCCGACGCGATCACGGTGGGCTCGTCTTCGTCGACCTTCGCGACCGCTCGGGGCTGATGCAGCTCGTCGTCAACCCGGAGCGCGCGCCCGGCGCCGCGGAGCTCGCGAAGGAGATCCGGAACGAGTTCGTCCTGCGGGTGACGGGAGAGGTCGTCGCGCGCTCACCCGAGACGGTGAACGCGAAGATGCCGACCGGCGAAGTCGAGTTGCAGGTCGACGAGCTCGAGATCGTCTCGCGCTCGACGCCGCTCCCGTTCCAGCTCGACGAGGAAGGCGTCGACGAGACGCTGCGCCTGCGCTACCGCTGGCTCGACCTGCGCCGCGAGAAGCTCCAGCGCAACCTTCGCCTCCGCGCCCAGATGGTCGGGATCATCCGTCGGGAGATGGAGGCGGAAGGGTTCCTCGACATCCAGACCCCGATTCTGTTCAAGCCGACCCCCGAGGGCGCGCGGGACTTCGTCGTTCCGAGTCGCCTTCACAAGGGGCGCTTCTTCGCCTTGCCGCAGAGCCCGCAGATCCTCAAGCAGTTGACGATGATCGCCGGCTTCGACCGCTACTACCAGATCGCGATCTGTTTCAGGGACGAGGACCTCCGGGCCGATCGCGTGCAGGAGATCACCCAGCTGGACGTCGAGATGTCGTTCCCGGATCGGGAGGAGCTCTTCGCTTTGATCGAGCGGACGTTCGCAGCGATCTGGCAGGAATGCCTCGGAGTCGAGATCGCGACCCCGTTCTCGCGCATGACGTACGAGGAGGCCGACCGCCGCTTCGGCTCGGACAAGCCTGACACGCGCTTCGCACTCGAGATCGAGGATGCCACGGAGGCGACACGCGGCTCCGAGTTTGGCGTCTTCGCCGGCGCCGAAGCCGTACGCTTCCTGCGCGTGCCGCGGACGTACTCGCGGGCCGAGCTCGCCGCGCTCGAGGAGATTGCGAAGGAGCGCGGCGCGAGGGGTCTTGCATACATCGTCAGCGACGCCGAGACAGGCGAGCTCCGCTCGCCCATCCTGAAGTTCTTGTCCGAGGAAGAGGTGGAGTCGTTTCGCATCGAACCGGGTGAGTCGCTCCTCTTTTGCGCTGACCCGTGGGAGATCACTTCACGCGTGCTCGGAAACCTCCGCCTGCACCTCGGCCGCGGGTTGGGTCTGATCGATGACGATGTGTTCACGTTCGGCTGGATCGTCGACTTCCCAATGTTCGAGTGGGACGAGGACGAAGAGCGGTGGAGCGCGAAGCACCACCCGTTCACGCGCCCGACCGACGAGTGGCGAGAGCGCTTCGGTGGCGAGCCGGGTAAGGCGCTCGCGTACGCGTACGACCTCGTGGTGAACGGGAACGAGCTCGGCGGCGGCTCGTTCCGAATCCACGAGCCCGACCTTCAGGCGCGTGTGTTCGACACGCTCTCGTTGAGCGCCGAGGACCAGAGATCGAAGTTCGGCTTCCTGCTCGATGCGCTGGCGATGGGTGCGCCACCGCACGGTGGAATCGCGCTGGGGATCGATCGGACAGTCATGGTGCTGGCCGGCGAGCCAAATCTTCGTGACGTCATCGCGTTCCCGAAGAACCAGGCTGGCCTCGATCCGATGAGCGGTGCGCCATCTGACGTTACGCCCGCTCAGCTCGGCGATCTCGGAATTCGGGTCGTCGAAAAGCCGTAATAGGCGGGGCCTCGCAGCCTCCGAGTTGGCGCTGAATCGTCTCGAAGCCGTTACCCATTCGGCGCACGATCCTCGATAGCCTGACGACAGGGGTCTTGGGGATCCCCTGGGGGTGGTTGGGTGAAGGTCGCCCAGCCCCCGCTCACTCGACGCTCCGGCTGCATCGTCGGCAACACTTCCGGGCGTGACCAACTCCTTCCCACAGCGCCTGGTTCTCCTCGCCGGGGTGGCTCTCGTCTCCGCCGTCGCCGCGATGGCCATCGTCGAGCAACGCTCGTCGGATCCGGGCGCCGCGACGTTGACGAGCGCGCCGGCCCCGGCAGGCTGGAACACAGCCTTCGCTGGATCGCGCGGGCCTTCGGGTGACGCCCAGCGAACGACCTGCGGACAGGTTCTCGCCCCTGAGTCGCTCGGCGCCACGCACCCGGTGCTTCCATGTGGTGCCAAGGTCGTCCTCCGTTACGGAGCCACCCAAGTGCTCACCGAGGTGATCGACAACGCGCTCGTGGAGCCAGGGAGGCAGCTCGAAGTCACCGAGGCTTTGGCAGGGATGCTCGGCCTCGACGGAACCGTTGAGCTCGAGTGGCGCTTCGCCGCCGAGAGCGGCGGGTAGGATGGAACAGCTCGACCCTGTGCGTGGCCACGGCTCAAACGTGAACCAACAGACACGTGAAGGGAGCCGGCGTCGGAGCTAGGTGGTACCCGACGCTCCGCACGGCACCCACCTGGCTAGCCAGGTTCTCGGCGGCCGGGGCTTCATCGGCAGGGTGGAGCACGCCTGGGAACAGTGTCGCGTGCGTGCCGCATCAATCGTCTAGCCTGGCTTCGTGACGACGATCGAGGTTTTCGGGGACGCAACTCGAGGCGGTGAATGGGCATCCGTTCGCCTCTGGGTGCGAGGCGACGTCGTCGTCGATGCACACGCGGCGGGCCTCGAGCGCTCGCTCGCAGGATTGACGCTGCTCGAGGCGGCAACGGTATCGGGCGAGCCGCTCGCGGTCGAGGCGCTCGCATCGGCGCTTGGGCAAGTCTTCGTCGCACTCCCCGAGCCGGGGCGGGCGGTCGTCGCGATGAGTGGTGGCGTGGACAGCGCTGTCGCCTTGCTCCGCGCTGCGCCCAACGCAATCGGCGTCACGTTGCGGCTCTGGCAGGACCCGGGTGCTCCGGACGTCGAGCGCGCGTGCTGCTCCCCGACTGCGGTTGCCGCTGCTCGCAGCACCTGCCATTCGCTCGGTGTGCCACACGTCACACTCGACCTGCGCGAAGAGTTTCGCCGCGCGGTTGTTCAGCCGTTCTCAGCCGGCTACGAGGCAGGGGAGACTCCGAATCCATGTATCCGCTGCAACGGCGCATTTCGCTTCGACGAGCTGCTCGCCTTCACATCACGCGCGGGCGCCGAGACGCTCTGGACCGGACACTACGCGCGCGTTGTCGAGCGCCAGGGGAAGTTCCTCATCGCACGTGGAGTGGACGTCCGGAAGGACCAGTCGTACATGCTCGCCACCCTGTCTTCCGACGCGCTCGCGCGTGTTCGATTTCCCCTCGGCGAGCAGTCGAAGGAGGAGACGCGCGCTGAAGCCGCCGCCGCCGGCCTCGCTGCCGCCGGGGGACGCGAGAGCCAGGAGGCGTGTTTCCTCGGTGGCGGCGACTACCGCGACTTCCTCGCCCGTGAGGGTCTTGCGACCGAGTCCGGTGCGATCCTCGACGCCGGAGGGAAGGTGCTCGGTCGCCACGACGGGTACTGGAGATTCACGTCGGGGCAGCGAAGGGGGCTCGGCGTCGCCGCGACACGGCCGCTGTACGTCCTCCGGACGGAGCCGTCGTCGAACTCCGTCGTCGTCGGCCCCAAGGAGGATCTCGCCGTCACTAGGGTCGATGCGGAGGGCGCGCTGTACGTTCCGGTCTCGCGGGGCGAGGCCAAGCTTCGCTACGGATCGCCCGCCGTTCCCGCCGTCGTGAGCGCGGCGAACGGCGGCTTCTCGCTCGAGCTCGAGGAGGCCGTAAACGCTGTCGCGCGCGGCCAGGTTGCCGTCGTGTACTACGACGACGCGGTGGTCGGAGCAGGCGTGATCACTGACGTTGCCTGAATGGAGCATCTAGGATGATCTCCCGATGACCGTCCTCGCAGCGACCGCCGGCGACGTTCTCGACTACGCGCTCGCCTTCTTCTTCGTGGCTGGTGGCCTCGCCTTGGCGTACATGCTCGTACGAATGGGGGGCACGTTTGCTCGGCTCTCCTCGTTCATCAAGGGCTCGGAACGAGACCTCCTGCCTGTCATCGTCAAGGCGGGGGGAACCGTCGACCGCGTCAACGACCAGATCGACAAGCTCGACGTCGTGACGGACAGCGCGGTATCGATGGCCGACAGCGCGGATACGGCCGTCCGCGCCGTCTCGACCGCCATCACGACTCCGGTGAAGAAGGTGACCGGGCTCGCCGCGGGTGTCTCGCACGGCTTTGCCGCTTTCCGCGCGCGGCGCGACGTCGGCGAGGCGATGCACGTCGCCAAGGATGCGGCTGCGAAGCGCGAGAGCGAGCTCGACGAGGAATTGCGCAGCGCTGGCCAGGCGGCCGCTGAAGAGACTCCCCCAGCGGTGTAACGCTCTCGAGAGCACGACCCCCCGGCTCGTAGAATCCATTCATGCGTACGACCGCTGAGCTGCGCGAGGGCTTTCTCGCGTTCTTCGAGGAGAAGGGACACCTGCGGTGCCCGTCGGGGTCGCTCGTCCCGCGCGCCGACGACCACTCCACCTTGCTCACGACTGCCGGGATGCAGCCGTTGATGCCGTTCTTTCTCGGCCACGAGTCTCCGCCAGCACCGCTGACCACCATCTCGCAGAAGTGCTTCCGCACCGTCGACATCGACGAGGTCGGGCTCGACGGCCACCACCTCACCTTCTTCGAGATGCTCGGCAACTTCTCGTTCGGGCAATACTTCAAGGAGGGCGCGATCGAGCTGGCGCGCGAGTTCGTCCAGGACCGGATGAAGCTCGACTGGAACCGTGTTTGGGCGACCGTCCACGCCGGCGATCCGCAGCTGAGACTCGGTCCAGACGAGGTCGCGATCGAGCTCTGGCGCCGCGTCGGGATGCCGTCCGAGCGGATCGTGCCGCTGCCGACCTCGGAGAACTTCTGGTCGGTTGGGGGTCCTGGCCCGTGCGGGCCCGACTCGGAGCTCTACTACGACTGGGGAGCCGAGCACGGCTGCGGCGAGCCCGACTGCGCGCCTGGGTGCACGCGCTGCGAGCGCTTTCTCGAGTTCTGGAACCTCGTCTTCATGGAATACGAGCTCCACGCCGACGGCACGCTGGCGCCGCTTCCGGCAGAGAACATCGACACCGGCCTCGGGCTGGAGCGAGGGAGCGCGATCCTCCAGGACGTGATGTCCGTGTACGACACAGATGGGTACCGGCAGATCATGGACTGGATCGCCGCGGAGTCCGGCGTGGCGTACGGGGACTCGCCGGCCGCGACGAAGGCCCACCGCGTGCTCGCGGATCATGGCCGTGGAATGACGTTCCTCGTGGGAGACGGCGTGACGCCGTCCAACGAGGGTCGCGGCTACGTGCTGCGACACATCATCCGCCGGGCCGTCCAGCAAGCGCAGCGGATCGGCCTCCAAGAGGTGCACCGGCTGTCCGCGGTCGTCGTTGAGCAGATGGCCGCCGCGTATCCCGAGCTCCCCGGCCAGGCGGAGGAGATCGCCCGCGTGGTCCGGCAGGAGGAGGAGCGCTTCGGCGAGACGCTCGAGCGCGGGCTGCGGCTCTTCGAAGAGCTCGCGGATAACGAGTCGATCTCGGGCGAGCAGGCATTCGCGCTCGCGGCGACGTATGGCTTTCCGCTCGAGCTCACCGTGGAGCTGGCCTCGGAGCGAGGCCAGCTGGTCGACGTCGACGGCTATCGGACGGCGATGGAGCAGCATCGCGAGATCTCCCGCGCCGGCGGCTCGACCGAGCTCCAGCGCGCGGCCGACTTCGCGCGCGACGCCGAATTCGAGACGGAGTTCGTCGGATTCTCGAAGACCGACGTGCTGACGCAGATCGGCGCGTTAGAGGAGCTCGACGAGGGTCTCTTCCTCGCGAAGCTCCGGGAGTCCCCGTTCTACGCGTCGGGGGGCGGCCAGGTGACGGATCTGGGCTGGATGGAGCGCGACGACGACTCCGGGATGCGAGCCGAGCTCGTCGAGGCCTTTCGCTTCGGCGAGGACCAGGCTCTCTTGTTCCGGGGAGGGGGCTTCGCGGTCGGAGACCGTGTGCAAGCTGTCGTTCCGTGGGGCGTTCGCTTCACGACGATGGCGAATCACACCGGGACGCATCTGCTGCACCAGGCACTGCGCGACGTTCTCGGTGAGCATGTCCGGCAGGCGGGGTCGGCCGTGCGTCCGGACAAGCTCCGCTTCGATTTCACGCACGAGCATGCGCTCACCGCCGAGGAGCGCGAGTCGGTCGAGCGTCGCGTCAACGAGCGGGTCTTCGAGGGCCTCCCCGTCCACGTCTTCGAGACCCCCATCGACGAGGCACGCCGCCTCGGCGCGATGATGCTCTTCGGCGAGAAATACGGCGACATCGTCCGGGTCGTCGAGGTTGCGGGCTACTCCACGGAGCTATGCGGCGGGACACACGTTGTGTCGACGGCCGAGGTCGGGCCGTTCGTGATTCTCTCGGAAGGCTCCGTTGGCGCCGGTGTAAGGCGCATCGAAGCTGTGACGTCCGGTGCCGCGTGGGCCGTCTTGGACGAGCGTTCCCGCGAGCTGGTGAAGCTGCGTGCTGAGCTCGAGACGCTTCGCAAGGCATCTCCGAGCCCGGACCGAGGATCGGCGCCTCGAGTGCCCGTGCCGGAGCCGGAGATCCGCTCCGAGGGCGGCGTGAACGTCATCATCCAGCTCCTCGAAGGGTTGGATGCGGACGAGCTACTGGAGTTCTCAGACCGGTACAAGCAGACACATGCGCCTGCGGCGATCGTCCTCGGCTCCCGAGAAGACGGGAAAGTGCACCTCGTCGCGAACTTCGACTCCTCGGTGGCCGAGCGGGTGAGCGCGTCCGATGTCGTTCGCCAGGCAGCTGCGATCGTGGGTGGCGGTGGCGGCGGCCGGCCGACCATGGCTCGTGCGGGCGGCAAGGATCCGGCGAAGCTTCCCGAGGCGTTGGCCGAGGCCGAGCGGCTCATTCTGTCTGCGCTGTGAGGGTGCTCGCGCTCGACTTCGGCGCCGCGAGGACGGGCGTCGCCGTCTCCGATGCGACGGGAACGATCGCCCGGCCTCTCGGCGTGGTCGAGCGCGCGGCGACGCCCGCCGGGTTGACGAGGATCGCCGAGCTCGTGGCGCAAGAGGAAGCCGAGCTCGTCGTCGTTGGGCTCCCGCTCACACTGCGTGGAGAACGGGGGAGCCAGGCCGAGGAGACTGAAGAGTTTGTTCGTGCACTTCGCGAGGCGATTCAGGTTCCGGTGGAGACCTACGACGAGCGCTTCACCACCGCGCTGGCATCCAAGGACGGTGGTGAGGCACCGGAGGATGCTCGCGCAGCCGCCCATCTGCTCGAAAGCTATTTGGAATGGGCGCGGGCGAGGTGAGCGTTCGGGCGCTCACGATCGGGATCGTGGTCGGCGTGCTCGGGCTGGCCGGCTGTAGGCACCAAGATCCGCCGCCGCCTGTCGAGACGACACCGCCCCTCGCGCGCCTTCGAATCATCTTTCCCGAGGGCTTCACACGTCGCGAGATGGCTCAGCGAGTGGCGGCCGTACGCCAGATCGCGATCGACAAGCGTGGAGTGACGCCGCGATTGACCGGTACTGGGTTCATGCAGGCGAGCGCGACGGCGAAGCCTCCTGCCGAGTTCCGCAGGGACTGGGCCCACAGGTCGATCGAGGGCTTTCTCTTCCCGTCCACCTACGAGTTCAGCCAGTACACGCCATCTGGGAGGCTGGTTCGCGACCAGCTCGCCACATTCGGACACCAGTGGAGCAAGGTGGATCTTCGCTATTCGAACTCCAAGAACCTCACGCCGTACGACGTCCTCATCATCGCCTCGATGATCGAGAAGGAGACGGTCGCGCCGGAGGAGCGGCGCCTCGTAGCCGCGGTCATCTACAACCGACTCCGGCTGGGCATGCCGCTCGGAATCGACGCGACGATCCGATACGGCCGCAACGTCCCCGGTACAGAACCGCTCAAACAATCCGACCTCGATAGTGACGACCCGTACAACACCCGCCGCAGGCTCGGGCTGCCACCAACACCGATCTCGAACCCCGGGCTCGCGTCGATGCGCGCGGCGGCCAATCCGGCCAGGGTCGACCACCTCTTCTTCGTCCGCAAGCCTGATGGAGTGCATCACTACTTCACGGCCAGCGAGTCGGAGTTCTTCCGCAAGAAGTGTGAGTACGGCTTCGGCTGCTGACCAGGCGCGTTGCGGCGACCTGCGCCTGCAGGCCCGGGTTGGCTCGGTTTCCTGATGAAGGTGTTTCCCACCAGTGACGATTTGCCCGATACGCTGACTACAGGGATCGGGGGATCCCCTGGGGGTGGTTGATCTCGCGGTTGTGGCGGGCTCGTCCTCGGGCGCGCCGCATACTCCCGCCGTGGCCGAGATCCGTGGAACAACACGTCTCGTTGGCTTGATCGGCTGGCCCGTCGAGCACTCGCTGTCGCCGCTCATGCAAAACGCAGCCTTCGCGGCGCTCGGGCTCGACTGGGCGTACGTTCCGCTTCCCACCACACCCGAGCACCTGGCCGACGCAGTTCGAGGGCTCACCGCCCTTGGATTCGCCGGTGCGAACGTCACAGCGCCGCACAAGGTTGCGGTCGCGGGCCTCTGTGAGACCGAAGCGCCGTCGGTCAACACGCTTCTCGTCACAGGCAATCGAGTCGAAGGTCGGTCGACCGACGCGGCCGTTCTCGCAGGGCTCCCGACCGACCGCCCCGCGATCCTCGGTGACGGCGGCGCCGCGACCGCGTTCGTTCAAGCCCTACCGCATGCGCGGCAGTTCGCGCGACGTGGCACGTGGCCTCCGGAGATCGGCGGTGCAGACCTCGTCGTGAACGCCACTTCCGCTCGCGACGATGTGGTAGCGCGCGTCGGTGCCGGGCAGACGCTCGTCGATCTCCCGTACCCGGAGACGGCAACCGCCGAGGCGGCACGGCGAGCAGGAGCAACCGTCCTCAACGGGCTCGACGTTCTCGTCGCGCAGGGGGCCGCATCGTTTGAGCTCTGGACGGGGTTGCCGGCTCCCGTCGAGGTCATGCGCGCCGCCGTCGCGGCCAAGTAACAGCCTGTTACTTGGCGGGTCTAGGCTTGCAGACGTGATGCTCGAGCTCGTAACTGCCGGTGAGTCGCATGGGCCGGCGCTCGTCGCGATCGTGACCGGACTTCCGGCCGGCTTGCGACTCGACTGCGATGCGATCGACCGCGATCTCCGGCGGCGACAGGAGGGGTATGGGCGGAGTCCCAGGCAGAAGCTCGAGAAGGACCAGATCGAGGTGCTAGCAGGGCTTCGTCATGGCCTGACGCTCGGATCACCACTCGCGCTCGTGATTCGAAACCGGGACCACGCGAACTGGGCGTGGGGGATGAGTCCTTGGCTGCCCGACGGAGAGCCGATGGGAAAGGGATCGGAGCCGGTCACGCTGCCGCGGCCGGGCCACGCCGACTTGGCCGGCGCGCTCAAGTTCGGGC
>Ga0224505_10002404_pt1 | contig 11010 bp, 7 predicted proteins | sample SF_Jan12_sed_USG_FD_169102 | JGI IMG/M metagenome (GOLD analysis project Ga0224505, IMG submission 169102) | Sediment microbial communities from San Francisco Bay, California, United States - SF_Jan12_sed_USGS_4_1 | ecosystem: Environmental > Aquatic > Marine > Sediment | place: USA: California...
GGTCGGTCACCCGGGCGGACGGCTTGGTCGGAACCGACTGGTTCACCAGCCCGTTCTGGATCTGGGTCGAGTTCGCCACGATGGCAGCGGCCGGCCCGGGCGTGACCGTCACCGCGCTGCTCAGGGCCGCCTTCAGGTTGCCGGAGGTGAACTGCATCACCTTGCTGCCGGTGGTTCCCTGAATCTGGATGTTCGGGAAGGTGGCCCGGCCTGCGGCATCGGTGGTGACGGTCACGGTACCGGTCACGATCGCGTTGCCGCTCGAGATCCCCGCCGTCACCGCGATGCCAGCCTGGAGCACCGGATCATCCCGGCCATCGAGCACCTGGACCACCGGTGCCTGAGCGAGGGTGGACCGGTTCGCCACGGTGGCCGGCGGCTGGGTGACCATCACGATCTTCTTCGCGACCCCCTTCGGCGGCGGATCGTTGCCACCCCCGCCGCAGGCCGCCATCGCAAGGGCTGTCACGCTGCCGAGCGCGACGATCCGTGTCAGAGCGGAAAGTCGTGTCGCCGAGGACGGGAGTCGGAACATGAAAAGCACCCCTGGAAGCTGGACGTGTGATCCGCGATGGCGGCGCGGGGCTCGTTCGCCCCTTACCCCCAAAGTTCCCCTTGTGAGCGGGAATTGACAAGGAGTGGGGGAACGCGACAGACTCCCCTGCCCGCGGAGACTCCCCACACAGGCAGGTGCGGTTGTGAAGTACCGTGATGCGCGTCACTACCTCGGCGGCCGGTTCGTCGAGGGCGGTCCCCGGTTTCTCGACGTTCACAATCCCGCCGACGGCAGCGTGCTCGCCCGGGTCCCCATGGGAGACCGCCCGACCGTGGATGCCGCGGTCGAGGCCGCGACCAGGGCCTTCCCGGCCTGGTCCGGCACCACGATCAAGGACCGGGTCCAGGTCTTCTACCGCTACAAGGCCCTGCTGGAGCGCCACATCAAGGAGCTCGGCGCGCTCATCACCGAAGAGCACGGCAAGATCGCCCCGGAGGCGGAAGCGGAGATCCTCAAGGCCATCGAGCTGACGGAATTCGCCTGCTCGCTGCCGCAACTGGCCGCGGGGGAGGCGCTGGAGGTGAGCCGGGGTGTCGAGTGCCGCCTCGAACGGGTCCCGCTCGGCGTCGTGGCAGCGATCAATCCGTTCAACTTCCCCTCGATGGTGCCCCACTGGACGATCCCCAACGCGATCGCGCTGGGGAACACCTTCATCATGAAGCCGTCGGAGCAGGTACCGCTCTCCGCGGCCAGGATCGCCGATCTCCTCAAGGAGGCCGGGCTGCCCGACGGGGTGTTCAACATCGTCCATGGCGACCGGGAGGTCGTGGAGGCGATCTGCGACCACCCGCGGATCCAGGCGGTGACGTTCGTTGGCTCGACCCGGGTGGCAAAGGCGGTATACAGCCGGTCCACCGGCAACTTCAAGCGCGCGCTCTGCCTCGGCGGTGCCAAGAACCACATCATCGTCATGCCCGACGCCGATCCCGAGATGGCGGCTGGCGGCGTGCTGGCGGCGATGGCCGGCTGCACCGGCCAGCGCTGCATGGCCGCGTCGATCATGGTGGCGGTCAACGGGACCGATCATATCGTTGACCGGCTGGCGGCGCAGGCGAGGACCATGGTCGTGGGACGCGATGTCGGCCCGGTGATCAGCAGGGCCGCCAGGGAGCGCATCGAGGGGTACATCACCGAGGCGGAGCAGGCCGGTGCCAGGGTGCTTGTCGACGGCCGCGGGGCGACGGTACCTGGCCGCGAAGGCGGCTGGTACGTCGGTCCTACGGTCATTGACCAGGTCCGGCCCGACATGAAGCTCGCACAGGAGGAGGTCTTCGGCCCGGTCCTCGCCATCGTGCGGATCGGCACGCTGGATGAGGCGATCGCGGTGGAGAACGCCTCGCCCTACGGCAACGCGGCCTCCATCTTCACCGAGTCGGGCGGCGCGGCCCGCAGCGCGCTGGACCGCGCCAGCGCCGGCATGCTGGGCGTCAACGTCGGCGTCCCGGTTCCCCGGGAGCCGTTCGGCTTCGGCGGGTGGAACGACTCCCGCTTCGGCGTGGGGGACATCACCGGCCGGAGCTCGATCGAGTTCTGGACCAAGAGCCGAAAGATCACGACCAAGTGGAACCGTGAGGCGGGCGTGAACTGGATGAGCAAGTAACGGAGGAATCACCGACCATGACAGCGACAGCGCCGGCCAGGCCAGCCATGCCCGCGTGCGATCACACCCCCCGTCCCTACGTCGGCCCTCCAAAGGCCGAAGTACTGGCCATGCGGCGGGAATTCACCAACCCCGCGATCTTCACGCTCTATCGCGAGCCGCTGATGATCGTCGAAGGGCACATGCAGTACCTCTTCGACGAAACCGGCCGCCGCTACCTCGATCTCTTTGCCGGAATCGTGACGGTGTCGGTGGGGCATTGCCATCCCAGGGTGACCCGGGCGATGCAGGAACAGCTGGCCACGCTGACCCACACCACGACGATCTACCTGCATCCCAATTTTCCGAAGTTCGCCGAGCGCCTGGCGTCGAAGCTGCCACCCGGCCTCGATGTGACCTACTTCACGAACAGCGGCAGTGAGGCCAACGACCTGGCCATCATGATGGCGCGGGCGTTCACCGGCAACCAGGACGTCGTCGCGGTGCGGAACAGCTACCATGGCGGCTCACCCGCCTCGATGGCGCTCACCTCGCATCACACCTGGAAATACCCCCAGCAGATCAACACCGGCATTCACCACGCGATGTGCCCCGACCCGTACCGGAGCCCGTTCAGCGGCACCCCGGAGGCGGTCGCCAGCCAGAGCGCCGAGGACATCCGGCAGGTGATCCGCTACTCGACGCCGGGGCGGATCGCGGCGTTCATCGCCGAACCGATCCAGGGCGTAGGCGGCGCGACCAGCGGCGCTCCCAACTACCTCCGCGAGGCGTACGAAATCGCGCGGGCCCACGGCGGGCTGTGCATCGCGGACGAGGTCCAGACCGGCTTCGGCCGGACCGGCAACCACTTCTGGGGCTTCCAGCACTCCGGCGTGGTACCCGACATCGTGACCATGGCCAAGGGGATCGGCAACGGCGCCCCGCTCGCGGCCGTCACCACCCGGCGGGAGATCGCCGAAGTACTGACGCAGCGGATCCACTTCAACACCTTCGGCGGCAATCCGGTCAGCATGGCGGCGGGCCTGGCGGTGCTCGACGTCATCCAGCAGGACGGCATCCAGCAGAACGCGGCCGCCATGGGCGCCCGGTTCCGCGCGGGGCTCGAGGAACTCGAGCGGCGGCACCGGCTGGTGGGCAACGTTCGCGGGCGCGGGCTCATGATCGGGCTCGAGCTGGTGCGCGACCGCGGCACCAAGGAACCGGCGAAGGAAGAGACCCTCGCCGTCATGGAGCACGCCCGGGAGATGGGCGTCCTGCTCGGCAAGGGCGGGCTCGACGGCAACACGCTCCGGATCAAGCCGCCGATGTGTCTCACCGCAGGGGATGTCGATTTCGCGCTGGAGGTGCTGGACCACGCGCTGACGCGAGTGGAGCGGGGGGCCTGAGGCCGGGAATCAGAACTCGAGGTTGATCCCGATCGTCGGGAGCACCCCCAGCGATTCGTCGGCCGTGACCTCCTGCTTCCGCTCGTCCCAGGTGTACTGGGAGACGTTCTGCCGGTTGTAGACGTTCTGGACGTCGAGATAGGTCACCAGCTGCACCGATCGCCAGTTCCACCGGCGATCCACCCTGAGGTCGAGGGCGTGGAAGGTCGGCAGGCGTGGCCCTTCCTGGTACCGGCTGAAATCGAGCTGGCCGGCGCCGGGTCCGCTCGTGATGAACGGCGTTGACGGCAGCCCGGTCGCGAACCGGAACTTGCCGCTCACCTCCCAGGCGACATTCGGGCGCCAGCCCAGCAGCAGGTTGCCGATGAACCGGGTGTCGAAGGCGCCCACCCGGCTGATTCCATCCAGCCCCTCGAAATCGGTCCACGCCACGCTGAGGCTCGCCAGTCCGTAGAGCGGTAGACTGCTCAGCCGCTTCTGGGCGAAAGCCTCGACCCCCCAGGATTGTCCCACTCCTTCACTCTGCAGCGGCTCGAGCCCGAACGGAATGTCGCTCTTCACGTCATCGAATCCCGTCGGCGAGAGCACGGCCTGCGGCCGGAACACCCGCGCGGGGTAGTCGCCGTATCGCTTGTAGTAGGCCTCGAGCTGCAGCTTGAGGTCCGGGCGGGGCCGTCGCTCGATGCCGATCACGAGGTGGTCGGCGAAGAATGGCTTCAGCGCCCCGGGATTCGTGGTGTCCCCCACCAGCCAGATGTATGACGGCGGCTGCCAGTATCTTCCCGCCGCGGCGCGCAGCACGGGGCCACCGAGGTCGAGCGAGAGGGAAGCGCGGGGCGAGACGCGCCAGGCGCCTTCGAGGTAGTCGTAATGGTCCACCCTGGCGCCGACCGTGGTCCTGACGCCGCTCCCCCACCGTTCGGTCCAATCCGCGAATGCCCCCGCGCGCCAGGCGGTGAAACTGGTGTCCACGGTGAGCGGAGCGGGCGCGCCGTTCTGATCGAGCCTGAGCGGCCCAGGCAGCACGATATCGTAAGTCAAGCGACTGGCGTATCGGCCGGTCACCCCGGCAGACCAGCTGCGCCGCGGCCCCGCCTCGCCGGAATATTCCACCCGGAGATCGTTCTCCCCTTCGGTGGAGTGGTTGCGGAAAATGAGGTTGGGCGGATCGAGGGAATCGAACTGCTCCGACTCGAACCGGCTCCAGGTCCTGCCGAGGGTGACGGCGAGCCGCCCCTGTGACATCGAGCGGCGCCAGGTCAGGCCGGAGAAATACTGGTCCTGGTCCAGCTTCATGATCCGGCTGTTGTCCACCCGGTCGTCCGCCGTCTCGTTGTTGAAGTCCACCCGGTCAATGGCCCCGACCGTGACCCAGCTCAGCTGATCCTTCGGCCCGAGCTGCTGGGTGAGCTTGAACTGGGCGTCCCAGTAGCTGGGCACGAAGTTGAATCCCGCGAGGCCAAAGAGCAGGTCGAGATAGCTGCGCCGGACGCTCGCCAGGAATGACCCCTCCCCGACAGGACCCTCGACGATGGCGCCGAACCCGGTGGCGGAGAGGTTGATCTCGCCGCCGAGCCGCTCGCGGTTCCCTTCCCTCAGGGTGATTTCTGTCCCCGCCCCGACCCGGTCGCCGTACCTCACCCCCATGCCTCCGGCGGTGAAGCTGGCCTGCTCGACGAAGTCGATGTTGACCAGGGCAAGCGGGCCGCCGGTGGAGCCCTGCGAACCGAAGTGGTTGAGGTTGGGAATCTGGACGTGATCCACGACGAAGAGGTTCTCGAACGGCGCCCCGCCGCGCACCGCGAGGTCGTTGCGTCCACCGGTCGTGATGCCGACACCGGGGAACAGCGCCACCGCCCGGATGATGTCCTCCTGGACGCCGGGGGCCCGGCGAACCTCCTCGGCGCCAAGCGATTGGGTGCTGGCGGGAGCCTCGGAGGCGGGCTCGAAATAGGCCCGGGCGATCACCTCGATGTCGCCCAGCTCGAACGCCTTCTCGCGAAGCTGGATCAGAACCTCAGCCGGCTTGCCGGTGCCCACCACCACATCGGGCCGCACCGCCGGCGCAAATCCGATCGCAACGACCCGCATCGTGTAGACCCCCGGCGGGAGCGAGTCGATCCGGAAGAACCCCGATGGAGCGGTGCGGGCTCGCCGCGAGCTGCCCTCGAGGGTGACGATGGCATCGGTGATCGGCGCCTCGGTGGTGGCGCTCTGCACCCGTCCCGTCAGGATACCGGTGGGGGGACCCTGCGCCGCCAGCACGAGCGGGAGGGCCAGGCTGGCCAGCACCGGCAGCAGGGGGCGGAACATGGCGAGGTTCAGCTGCTGAAGCCGATTCCGAACTTGTCGAGCAGTCGGAGCAGCAGGCTTGGCGGGTGCCCCGCGTCCACCCGACGGAGCGCCCGCGTCACCTGGTTCACGGCCCAGGTCCGGACCGGCTCGGGGGGATAGGGAAACGGCCGCCGCCTCACGAGCGGAAGGTCGAGCAGATCGCTCGCCCGGTCGAGCGCCATGTGGGCCAGGATCCGGCCCGCGAGACGTGTGGTACCCAGTCCGTGGCCGGTGTAACCAAGCCCGTAACAGACCCGGTCATTCATCGCGCGGCCGAAGTACGGGGTCATCCGGGTGGTGGAGCAGATGGCACCGCCCCAGGCGTAGGGCCACTCGAGGTCGGCGAGGTTGGGGAAGTGGAGGCGCCAGCTCCGGCGCAGCGACTCGTAGTGGTGCGGTGAATGGTCGCACTGCGGCCCGACGGTGTTGCCCGGGTAGTAGGTCGCCTCGCTCGTCCCCCAGAGCACCCGGCCGTCAGCCGTCGGCCGGTAGTAGTTGAAGAAGGTTCGCCCGTCGGTGATCCCCTGCCGCCCCTTCCAGCCAATCAGTTCCCACTGTGCCGCAGTCAGCGGCTCGCTCACCAGGACATAGTCGTACAGCGGAATGAACCGCCACAGCACCTGGGGAAGGAGATGATGGGTGTAGGCGCTGGTCGCGAGCACCGCGCGCCGGGCGCGAAGCGTCGTCCCATTGGCCCTGAGCTCGACGCCGCTACCCGCGGTGGCGAGCGACGCTACCGTGGTCCGCTCGAACACCCGCACCCCGAGCCGCTCGGCCTCGCGGCGGAGGCCGTCGGTGAGTTTCGCCGGGTCGAGGATCCCGCCGCCAGCGACGGCCACGCCGCCGCGATACAGCGGGGAGTGCACCTCGGCCCGCACCGCCGGGCCCTCCAGGAACCGCCAGCTGTCCACCCCGAGATTGCGGGCGATGGCCACGCTGTGACGCGCCTCTTCCAGCTGGGCGGCAGTCAGCGCCACCATCAGTCGCCCGGTCGGCTCGTAGTCGCAGGCGATGCCGCGCTCGGCGATGAACGCCGTCAGCTCCGCGACGTTGCGCTCGCCCAGCGCCGCCAGGCGGCGGGCCTCCTCGAGCCCGAAATGCTGGATGGCGAGTGCGTGACTGTGGTCCACCGTCTCGGACAGCATGCCGGCGTTGCGGCCGCTCGCGCCGTAGGCGGCGATGCCCTGCTCCACCACCGCGACGTCCCTGCCAGGATCGAGTTCCTTGAGGAAGAGCGCCGTCCACAGCCCGGTGAGCCCGCCGCCGACGACGACGATGTCCGCCTCCGCCGGAGCGGAAAGCGAAGCAACCTCCCGCTCCGGAAGGCGGGCCAGCCAGTAGCAGGCCTGCTCGATGGGCTGCATGGAAAATGCGTTGTGCGGGGAGCGCCCGCCGGTCAGATGCCGTGCAGGACGGTCAGATGGAGGCTCCGGGGCGGCCCGGCGTGGCGTTCCTGTTCGGTGTAGAAGTCCTGGAACAGGTTTTCCACCTTGAGCTGAAAGGTCGCGCCGAGCAGTTCCTGCGACAGCCGGAGGTCAAACACCGTCATGTCGTAGCGAGGGTCGAACGGGAACCGGATCACCTCTTCTGGCGCGGTCTTGAAGCGGAAGTCCATCCCAACCCTCCCCTCGAAGGCGTTGAGGGTGCCGGTGAAGCTGTGCCTGGAGCGGTATGGCAGCGGCTTCCCGGTGTCGAGGTCTTCGCTGTCGAGGTACATGTAGCTCGCGGTCGCATCGAGGAAGTCGCGGAAGACCTGCATCCGCACCGAGGCGTCGAATCCTGCCACCCGCGCCTGGTCCACGTTCTGGAACTGGAAGACGAACGGACCCGCAGGCGCAGGGGCGATGAGGTCGTCGTAGTCGCTCAGGAACACCGAGGCATCGAGCCAGAACCGCCCCCGGCTGCCAGTGACGCCCACCTCGGTGGCCCAGGCACGTTCGCCGATCAGATCGGGGTTGGGAATGACGGCGAAGCCATACTGGGTGGTCTGCACGAACTGCTCGATGACACTCGGCGCGCGGTAGCCGCGGCCGATCGAGGCCCGGACGTTGAATCGCTCTCCCGTGTTGATCACGACCCCGAGCTTCGGGCTGGCCGCCACCTCGCCTTCGGCGGTCTCCGCCTGGTGGAAATCGAACCGGAGGCCCGCAACGACCTTGAGCCGGGAGAGCGGGCGAAACTCGTACTGCCCGAATGCCGCGGCATCTCCGACGTTACGCCCGCCCAGAAAATTGGAGGTCGTGTGGGTGTAGGCGCCGTCCACCCCGACCGAGAACATCTGCTTTTCCGACCAGGTCACCCCGAGCTGGGCGGAGGTCCCCGCCTTGACGGCGTCGTGGTAGTTCTGGTTGGCCTGGAAGTCGTTGCGATTCTTCGTGTAGTGGAGGTAAGGACTGACCTGCAGCACCGAACGGGCGCGGACCAGAGGGGTCACGGTCCCGCCGGTGAGAAAGGTGGTCCCGTGGGTCCGGTCACCCCGGGAAGCGGAGTCGACCTCGAACGGCCGGTCTTCGGAGTACCAGGTGAAGTACTCGTCGTACGCCTCGTCCATGAAGATGACGAAGGCGTCCCAGGGATGCTGGCTGCCCGGCCTCGAGGTGGCCTTGCCTCTGAGCACCCAGCGAGTGGCCTGGTCGTTGTCGGTGTAGCCTGTGGTTCCCTCATAGCCGGCAAAGAGCCGGACCCCCACCGATCCCACCGGGCGGGAATGCTGGACTCCGATGCCTCCGACGGGCATGCCCTCGTCGGTGAACTGGTATTGCTCCGGAGTCTGGTACACCCCGAGCCGGGCCCGGAGGACGGTGGCCGGCTCCTCGGCGATCGGCGCGGTGAGCATGTTCACCACGCCGCCGAGAGCGTTGCTGCCGTAGAGCGCGGAGTAGGCGCCCTTCACCACTTCCACCCGCTCCGTGTCGAGCAGCGGGATGAACTCGAAGTTCAGCTGGGCGCCGTTGGGGCTGAGCACCGGGTGGCCGTCGAGCAGGACCAGCACCCGACTGCCAACCCCCTCGGCCACCCCTGACGAGCCACGGATGGCCATGTCCTTGTTGTTGAAGCTGACGCCAGGGACGAACTCCAGCGCTTCCTTGACGGAGGGGACATTGCGGTCGATCAGCTCCGCGTTGCTCACCACCGAGATGCTCACCGGCGACTCCCGCTGCTCCTGGGCGCCCCGGCTGGCGGTAACGACCAGGCCGGGCAGTTCGACGCTCGTCTGGACCATCATCATGGTGACGGCCACGGTCCCGCTGGCCGGCACGGTGGCCTGGGCGTTGGCGGCCCGGTACCCTATCATCACCGCCACCACGGTTTGCGGGCCCCGCGAGACGGGGAACAGCCGGAATTCTCCCCGTGCGTTGGTGGTGGCCCGCAGCAAGGCGCCCTTGAGGTAAACGGTTGCCGCCTCAACCGGGGCGCCTGTCGCCGAGTCGGTGATGGTGCCGGTGATCGCCCCCGCGTCGTCCTGCGCGGCCGCCGGGCGCGGCGCGCCGACTAGCGCGCCCGCGACCAGCAGCGAGAGCACGAGCGCGCAGCGGAGCATCGGCGTGAAGCTACTAGCGTTCGACTACGACGATCGTATGCTGACCTGAGGCAAGCATGTCCACGGTGAGCAGATCGCCCCCGTTCGGGCCGCCATCCGATTCGAACGTGTAGGTCCCTGCCGCCTGCCCGATGATCGGGATGCCCGAATTGATGTTCAGCTTGGTCTCGGTCTGGGTGTAGGTCCCGGTGCCCGAGACCGCCACATCCTGCGGTGCCGGCGGCGAGGTGATGTTCAAAGTGATGTCGACGGTGTTGGTGCCGCTGAACACGAACTGGCCGGTCGCCGCCGGAGCCCCAACCGGGGTACCCGTGTTCCCGATATCGACGGTGATGAGATCCCAGGTGCCGGTCAGGTCCGGCCCGCCACCTTCGTCGGTCGAATCACTGCCGCAGGCCGCGATCAGCAGCGCCGCTCCGAGCAAACCCCACGTCCGCTTCGTCATGCCGCCTCCAGAAGAATTGAGAATGTGCCGTTTCAAACCGCGATGCTACTTGGAGATCATGATGTGCGCCCAGGGCGTGCCCGGGTACATAATCCACGGTAAGCCGTCGCCCGGCTTGATGGGCAGACCGGTGGATTCCTGGGTGGCATTGGCGATGTACACCACCTGCAGCGCCCCGGGGTGATGCGCGAGGCCGGTCTTGTGATCCACACTGTCCATGGATGCGTAGAGGTTGAACAGCGCCCGGGGGCCCTCCGGCATCTTGAGCGCGCCCGACTTGATCTCGGCCAGCCTGACGCTGTCCGTCTGGCCGCGCGACAGGTCCTTGGCCTTGAGCTCACGCCCCCGCCGCATGAACGGCTCGAGATCCCGGTGATAGCAGGAGACCTGCCAGCGGTCGTCGGACGGATCGTCGGCCAGGCAGATCATCTCGCCGGTCCCCTCCCGGAGGGTGACCAGACGGTGGTAGTTGCTGTAGCCGATCACGGTGGCGGTGGCCCTCAGCGCTTCGGGCGCGGCGCTCACCGCCCCCGCGATCTGCACCTCGGCGGGCGGCACCTGAGCGGTCGCGCCGCCGGCACAGGCCAGCAGGCCGACAACGGAGATGCTGCGAACAGCCATCAGTCGCATGTGAGTCCCGGTTCTGGGGTGGATTTCGACAGGGGAAAGGAACCTTTTTCCCGCCCTTGGGCAAGGGGCGGGGGGAGGGGTCAGGCCGTCGCCGATTCCCTCCGGATCAGCTCCGCCTTCCGCGGCAGTCCCCACCGGTATCCCCCGAGGGTTCCGTCGGAGCGCACCACCCGGTGGCAGGGGACGATGACCGCCACCCGGTTCGCTCCGCAGGCCCGCGCCACCGCCCGGACGGCGGTGGGCTCCCCGATCGCCTCGGCAATCTCGGTGTAGCTTCGCGTCGTGCCGGGCGGAATCGCGATCAGCGCCCGCCAGACCCGCCACTGGAAGGCGGTGCCGCGAAGGTCGAGCGGGACCGGTGTTCCGTCGCGCCCGGGTTGGGCGATCTCCTCGGCCACCCGCCGCACCTGGGCCGCCAGCCAGTCGTCCGCGCCAGCATCCACCCGGCGGAGCTCGGCCCGGGCGAATTCTCGACGCAGCGACGCCACCAGCGCCTCATCCGAATCGCCCATGCTGACG
>Ga0224505_10002406_pt1 | contig 10990 bp, 10 predicted proteins | sample SF_Jan12_sed_USG_FD_169102 | JGI IMG/M metagenome (GOLD analysis project Ga0224505, IMG submission 169102) | Sediment microbial communities from San Francisco Bay, California, United States - SF_Jan12_sed_USGS_4_1 | ecosystem: Environmental > Aquatic > Marine > Sediment | place: USA: California...
ACCAGCTCCGCCGGTGAATCGGGAGCCCCGGGTTCCTTTCTGTAAAGGACCCATGCCTCGGTCTGGACTGCCATAAAAACCTCTGTTTGTTCGCCTCAAGGAACTTTCGGCCTAGCGAAGTTCAGGATCGACTGCGGAAAAACCGGCCCTCCCCGGCGCGTGGGAAAACAGGCAGCAGAATGTCTGTTTCAATAAGATACATTGTTGCCTATAGGAACAAAATAGATGCTCAGGTGACATTTTGTGTGATCGCGAACACACCTAAGGTGTGAGAAAGGCGTGTTGTATCAAATCCACCATTTTGGTAGTTTTGACCCATGGAACCGAATCCCTCCAGGCAACTCGATCTGCGTCTTGATACGGCAATTGTCAGGACAATACTGGTAGATTTTCTCCGCGATGGAGTACGTGCAGCGGGGTTCTCCAGGGGGATTATCGGACTGTCAGGAGGGGTGGATTCCTCCCTCTCCGCCAGTCTGGCCGCCGAGGCTCTTGGCCCGGAAAACGTTCTGGGTGTCATCATGCCGTCCGGGTCCAGCAGTCCCCAAAGCAGAACGGACGCCGAGCTGGTTGCGTCAAAGCTGGGCATCAGGAGCGAAACAATCGAAATCGCCCCGATGGTTGAGGCTCACCGGGCCCGGGGGGCGGATCCGGACAAAGTCCGCCTTGGAAATATAATGGCCAGGGAGAGAATGATCGTGCTGTATGATCTCTCCATTCGCGAGAAAGCTCTGGTGATCGGGACCAGCAACAAGACAGAGACCCTGCTTGGGTATGGGACTCTGTTTGGAGACACAGCTTGTGCACTCAATCCTCTTGGAGACCTGTACAAAACCCAGGTGTGGGAACTGGCCGCAGCCGTTGGCATCCCGGAGCAGATTGTCACAAAGGCTCCCTCGGCAGATCTCTGGGAGGGGCAGACGGACGAATCGGAGCTCGGGTTCTCATATAAGCAGGTTGACAGTCTCCTCTATAGTATGATCGACCAGGGAAAGAGCGACAGGGAACTGCTCGAACTTGGGTTCGGCCAGGATTTCATCCAGGCGGTTCAGAAGAGGATCCGGACAAACCAGTTCAAACGGCGATCTCCTCTCGTTGCCAGGATCTCGGGCAGCACCCCCGATATCGATTTCAAGTATCCGAAGGAGTGGGGGAGTTGAGCAATGGAGGAGCGGAGAAGCCGGCAGGAATATTGTATCTTGTCAGCACGCCGATCGGGAATCTCGAAGACATAACGTACCGCGCGCTGAGGATTCTGGGGGACGTGGAGCTCATTGCCGCGGAGGACACGAGGAAGACCGGTGTCCTTCTGAAGCACTTCAGCATTGACCGGCCGATGGTCAGTTTCCACAGTCACAACGAGTCAAGAAAGGTCGGACCACTTGTCGGCAAGCTCTCCGAAGGCAGATCGATCGCGCTGGTGACGGATGCAGGGACGCCGGGTATTTCAGATCCAGCGTTTCTTCTTGTCAGATCCGCGATCGAAAAGAAGATTCCGGTCGTCGCGGTCCCGGGGCCGACTGCTTTCGTTCCCGCCCTGATCGTCAGCGGGTTGCCGACGGACCGTTTTGTTTTTGAAGGATTCCTCCCCGTCAAGAAGGGGAGGCGGACACGAATTGCAGAACTCGCAGGCGAACGGAGGACGATCGTCCTGTATGAGTCACCTCACAGGGTAGCCAGGACCGTTCAGGAGTTGTCCGAGAGTTTCGGAAACCGGAACGCGGCGATCGTCCGGGAGATCACTAAGAAGTTTGAAGAAGTCATCCGGGGAGGGCTGGCTGAGCTGGCCGGGTGCCTCCGGGAACGATCCCTGAAAGGGGAGATCGTGATCGTCGTCGAAGGCAACTCCAGGATCGGAAAAGGAAAGAAGAAGCAATCATATGGCAACCAAAGGAACTCTCCCGCCCCGGCTTGACACCACCCGCCATCCGCTGGTCTATGAGGTCAATACCCGGGTCCTCCTTCAGGAACTCACACTTGAAGCAGACAGGAAGATTACACTGGGGACGATTCCTGATAAAGTCCTTGATGAATGGGCCGGCCTCGGTTTTGATGCGGTATGGCTGATGGGAATCTGGACGACCGGTGCTCTCGGGCGCGACATTGCGATGGAGCACGCCGGTCTCCAGAGCGACTACCGATCAGTGCTTTCAGACCTGGTCGACGATGATGTGCTCGGGTCTCCTTATGCGGTCAAAGCGTATGCCGTGTCGCCGTTGCTCGGCGGCGCAGAAGGGCTCAAGCGGCTGAGGATGCGGATGGCAAAGAAAGGGCTTGGTGTCATCCTCGACTATGTCGGGAATCATACAGCGCGTGATCACCGGTGGATCGCATCCAACCCTGACCTGTTTGTCAACGGGACACCTGATCAGGTGGAAGCGAATCCAGACAGGTACTTCCGCACTGAAACCTCTGCCGGCCCCCGTGACATCGCATACGGGCGTGATCCCTCTTTTCCTGGGTGGACCGATACCGCTCAGTTGAATTATTTCAACCCGGAACTCAGAAAACGGATGATGAGGGTCCTCGGCAAGATCGCCGATCAATGCGACGGCGTACGGTGTGATATGGCAATGCTCACGCTCAACAGCGTTTTCGAGAGAACCTGGGGAACCAGCATTTTGTCGGAAGGCGGATCGGTTCCGGAGACCGAGTTCTGGAGCGAGGCGATGACGAAGGTGCGGGAATCCCACCCGCGCTTTTTGTTTATCGCAGAGGCGTACTGGAACATGGGATGGGATCTGCAAAACCTCGGCTTCGACTACACCTATGACAAACGCCTGTATGATCGCCTTCTCCATGAAGGGGCTGCTTCCGTCCATGACCATCTCACGGCAGATCTGAAGTTTCAACTGAAGTCAGTACGCTTCATCGAGAACCACGACGAACAGCGCGCGGCCGAAGCGCTTCCTTCTCCTCTCTGGCACTGTGCCGCAGCAACGATCATGTCCACCATTCCCGGAATGGCTTTGTTTCACGAGGGGCAACTCGATGGACGGGTTGTCAAACTTCCTGTCCAGCTCGGCCGAAGGCCCGCCGAGAATCCCTCTCCCATGATTGAATGTTTCTATGAGAAACTCCTGGAATGCGTCCGGTCTTCCGTTTTCCGCGAGGGGGAGTGGTCGCTGTTGCAGGCCCGTCCTGCGTGGCATGAGAATGGTACATGGCAGAATTTCATCTCATCGTGGTGGGATGGAGGGCCGCGGGGAACCAGGTTCGTCGTCGTCAACTATTCTCCTCACAGCGGTCAATGCTACATTCCACTCCCTGTGGATCCTGCCAAGGGTGCCCTCGAATTCCGTGACCTGATGGGTCCGGCGATCTATTACAGGGAGCCTGCCGGCGTTGCCGGAAAAGGGATGTTTTTTGACCTCCCAGGCTATGCCCTGCACATTTTCGATGTGATCTGGGGCCGGTAGCCTCCCATCCCGGCGGACCTCTTGACTTTACCTTCCGAAGCAGGTATATTAGCACTCGTCGTAGTGGAGTGCTAACAATAAAACCCACAAATGTTGATTTTCTGACTATTTTCAAGGAGGCAGTATGAATATCAAGCCGCTGGCTGACAGGGTTATTATCAAGCCAAGTCCCTCGGAAGAGAAGACCAAAGGGGGGTTGTTCGTTCCTGACACCGCCAAGGAAAAGCCGGTTGTCGGAGAAGTCGTTGCCGTCGGTCCGGGCAAGGTGAGTGACGATGGGAAGACGATTACGCCGGAAGTGAAAGTCGGCGACAAGGTCCTGTACGGGAAGTACTCAGGGACCGAAGTAACAGTTGAAGGAGAAGAGCTCCTCATCATGCGTGAAGCAGATATTTTCGCGGTTGTCTAATTCCGCGGACCTTCCGTTTTCGAATCTAACGACACCAAAGGAGAAAAGGAACCAATGACGACAAAACTGATCAGCTATGATACCGATGCCAGGGCAGCGCTGAAGCGCGGCGTTGACAAACTGGCCAATGCGGTGAAAGTAACGCTGGGTCCGAAGGGACGCAACGTTGTTATCGACAAGAAATTTGGTGCACCGACCGTCACGAAGGACGGCGTCACCGTTGCCAAAGAGATCGAACTCGAAGACCCGCTGGAGAATATGGGTGCACAGATGGTTCGCGAGGTCGCCTCGAAGACATCCGATGTGGCCGGCGACGGAACCACAACAGCTACCGTGCTCGCTCAGGCGATCGTGCGTGAAGGCTTCAAGAATGTGACCGCCGGCGCGAACCCGATGGACCTCAAGAGAGGCATCGAGCTCGCCGTCACCAGCGTGGTGGCTGGTCTCAAGGAACTGAGCAAGCCGGTTGACAAGACCAAGAAGAAGGAGATCGCTCAGGTTGGTGCCATCTCCGCCAATAACGACTCGATCATCGGAGACCTGATCGCGGATGCGATGATGAAGGTTGGTACCGATGGTGTGATCACGGTGGAAGAAGCGAAGGGGATGGAGACACAGATCGACGTGGTCGAGGGGATGCAGTTCGATCGCGGATATCTCTCGCCGTACTTCGTCACCGATGCGGAATCGATGGAGACCACGCTTGAAGATGTGATGATCCTGATTCACGACAAGAAGATCTCAGCCATGAAGGATCTTCTTCCGATTCTCGAGAAGGTTGCCCAGACCGGCAGCCCGATTCTTGTGATCGCGGAAGATGTCGAAGGGGAAGCCCTTGCGACTCTGGTGGTCAACAAGCTGCGTGGTACGCTGAAAGTGTGTGCAGTGAAGGCACCCGGGTTCGGCGATCGCCGCAAAGCGATGCTTGAGGACATTGCGGTCCTTACCGGTGGTGCGGTCGTCTCGGAAGAGCAGGGTTATAAGCTCGAGAACGCCACGCTGTCATACCTCGGGCGCGCAAAGCGTGTCACGATCGACAAAGACAACACGACGATTGTCGAAGGTGCAGGCAGCAAGGACGAGATCAAGAAGCGGATCAATGAGATTCGCTCACAGATCGACAAAACCACCTCGGATTATGATAAAGAGAAGCTCCAGGAGCGTCTCGCGAAGCTCTCCGGTGGTGTCGCGGTACTGAAGATCGGTGCGGCAACAGAGGTTGAGATGAAAGAGAAGAAGGCAAGGGTGGAGGATGCACTGCATGCAACCCGTGCAGCGGTGGAAGAGGGAATCGTCCCGGGCGGCGGTGTGGCCCTTCTGCGGGCTGGCAAGAAACTGGAAAGCCTGAAGGGAAAGAATGATGACCAGACGACCGGGATCGAAATCGTCCGCCGGGCGATCGAAGAACCGTTCCGTCAGATCGTCAGCAATGCCGGGCTCGAGCCGTCGATCGTGCTGAACAAGGTGAAAGAGGGGAAGGACGACTTCGGGTTCAATTCACTCACCGAAACCTACGAAAACCTCATGGGCGCCGGTGTGATTGATCCGACCAAAGTCGGCCGGATTGCAATGGAAAACGCCGCTTCGGTGGCAGGATTGCTTCTGACAACGGAAGCGACCATCGTGGAGAAGCCTGAAGAGAAGAAGGCATCTCCTGCGATGCCTCCCGGCGGAATGGGAGACATGTACTGATAGGGTAAGCGATAACCCTCTCCACCTTCGGAGAAGGTCATGTCAATAGAAGCCTCTGTCGAAAGACAGGGGCTTTTTTTGTTGCATCCGTTCCGTTTTTGCTATACAATAGAAACGAAAAATACTACTTGAGTTTCCAAAGGGTCCATCAACAATGACAGAAACGGTGGAGTCGACCGCTCCCGGTGTCACACTCCGGAAGAAGGTGATTCTCCAGAGCAGGGATAAGATCCTGCAGAACGGATTCGTGCGGCTGACAGTCGATCAGCTCGCTGCGGATACGGGGATGAGCAAGAAAACTCTTTACTCCGTCTTTGCGGGGAAGCATCAGGTCGTCGAGGGTGTGATCGATTCGTTCCTCTCTGACCTGAAGGAGGGACTCGACCGGGTCATGAGCGATGATCAGATCTTCACCGGGAAGTTCCAGCAGATCATGATTCTCCTGGGTAACGGGACAAAGAGAGTCGGGAAGCCCTTCCTCGATGATCTTCAGCGCCATATGCCGGAGCAGTGGGAGAAGATCCAGGCCTTCCGAAGGGAAAGGATTCTCACCGTCTTTTCCCGCCTGATCGATCAGGGAATCAGAGAAGGGTCGGTCCGCCCTGACATCCAGAAAGATCTGTTCCTCACAAGTTATCTGGCGGCCGTTGAAGCGGTCATCACTCCGACGTTTCTAATGAGTCACCCGCTTTCGACCCGTGAGGCGATCGCCGGGATACTTCAGATTTTCTTTCAAGGCGCACTCACCCCGGCCGCGAGCCGCAAAGTGCGCCCGATTGACACTGACGGTAAAACCATTCAATCCAGGGAACCTCTCTCATGAACTTTTACATCATTTCCGTTCTGGTTGTCTCTCTGATATTGGTCGGATGTCAGGGCGCATCGGATGGATTGCTGGAAGCCTCAGGAACGATCGAAGGGATCGACATCCGGATCTCGAGCGAAGTCGGGGGCCGGCTCAAAAAGCTGATGGTCGATGAAGGTGCCGCGGTGAAGCAGGGAGATACCCTCGCGGTCATCGATGACACAGATTATCGCATCCAGTTGAGGCAGGCAACGGCGAGCGCGGAGGCAGCAGAAGCACAGTACCAGCTTGCACTCGAAGGGGCGCGCGAGGAGGACCTGATACAGGCAGAGGCGTCGCTCAGGTCGGCGGAGAGGGACTTCGAACGTGCCCGCTCTCTGCTTGAAACCGGTACCATTACGCAAAAACAGTTTGACGATGCAGAGGTACATCGGATCTCCGCCCGCCAGACGTTTGAGAAACTGACGACCGGCGCCAGGGATCACGAACTAGCCGCGGCCAGAGCGTTGCGCGATCAGGCCCGTGCAACGGCCGATCACGTTCGGAAGAAGGTTGATGACTGCGTGATCGTTTCGCCTGCACGGGGTACGATTACCGTCAAATCGATCGAACGGGGTGAACTTGTTGCGCCGGGCGGGGGACTGTTTCGGGTGACAGTCCTCGATTCGGTCAAACTCACCATCTATGTGAATCAGCTTCACCTTGCATCACTCAGTCTCGGTCAACAGGCGGACGTGACGATCGACGGTGCTCCCGGAGAGTCGTTCCCCGGCACAGTCGTTCTCATTTCGGATGTAGCGGAATTCACTCCGAAAAATGTCCAGACCAGGGAGGAACGGACAAAGCTTGTGTTCGCCGTCAAAATCAGCATTCCCAACCCGCGCCGCGTTCTGAAGCCGGGGATGCCGGCGGATGCCTCCATTCAGTTGCTGAGGGCCAACTGATGTCAACAGCCGCCGCGGTCGAAATATCCGGGATTGCCAAAGCGTTTGGGGCGCTGAGAGCGGTCGATGACCTCTCGATGACGATCGATCGCGGTGAGATGTTCGCTCTCGTTGGTCCCGACGGGGCAGGAAAGACGACAACGGTCAGGATGCTCTGCGGGATCCTGAAACCTGATCGGGGGAGCGCCTCGGTATTCGGACTCGACGTTCAGAGCGGATCGGATGAGGTCAAGGGGAAGATCGGTTATCTCTCCCAACGGTTTTCGCTGTACGGCGATCTGAGCATCGACGAAAACATCGAGTTCTTCTCTGAGATTCACGGGGTCCGGGATTTTCATGCACGGAGGGAAGAGCTTCTGCGTTTCACGCGACTGACAGAATTCCGGCAACGACTTGCTGACCGGCTGTCCGGCGGGATGCGGCAGAAACTGGCCCTTGCCTGCACCCTGATCCACACGCCGGACCTGCTCATCCTCGATGAACCGACCACGGGTGTCGATCCTGTCTCGCGCAGAGACTTCTGGGTTATTCTGCAGAGTCTCGTTCGTGAAGGGATGACGATCGTGCTCACAACCCCGTATCTCGATGAAGCGGAGCGATGCTCGAGTGTCGCGTTGATGAACAGGGGAAGAATCATGGAGTCCGGCCGGCCGGCCGAACTTCGAACGAAGGTCGATGGCGAAGTGCTGGAGATTGTCTGCAAACCTGTGAGGCAGGCATTTCATCTTCTCCGGTCGTCAGAATCATTCACCTCGGTGCAGGCATTTGGTGACAGGGTCAATGTTGTCGTCCGGAGATCGGCCGATGACCGCCCGCGTGTCGAGGAGATCCTTCGCAATGGAAAGATCGCAATCCAGGATATCCGTGTTGTCAGACCGACACTCGAGAATCTGTTTATCTCTCTTATGTCACGGAGTGAGGTGTCATCATGAAATGGTCTCTTCTCGTTCTTCTGATTCTGCTTCCGCCCGATCTTTCCGCAGGCACAGAGTTGAGCATCGACGAAGCAATCAGGACCGGGCTGTCAAAAAACCGGTCTCTGCAGATCGCGACACTCGCAGCGGACGCGGAGTGGGCGCGTGCCTCGGAGGCTGACGCACAGATGCTCCCCTCGCTCTCCGTGTCCGGCTCGTACAACCGTCTTTCTGACGGAGCGTTCCGTCTTTCTACCACGAATCTGCCCCAGCCGATCCAGGTGGGGAATGTTGTCGTCGACAATTTCGCGGTCCAGGTCGGGGTGAGACAGCCCCTGTTCACGGGGTTCCGGCTCTCCAGTCTCTCGGATGCAGCAGAGCTCACCGCCCATGCGGCAAGAGGCGACCAGCGTATGACAGAACAGGATGTCATCTATGCCGTGACAGCGGCGTACTGGTCCCTCTACCAGGCGCGAAAGATGACTGAGCTGAGTTCCGGGAACGTCCGGAGGCTCGAACAGTACCGGCAGGATGCGGAACGGCTTGGGAGGGCAGGACTGGCCACAAGAAACGACATCCTGCAGATCGAGGTTCAGCTGGGACGGGCGCGCATTACCCTGCTCGAAGCCGAAACCGGGGCCCGCGTAGCCGAGATGCGGCTGAATACGACAATCGGACTCCCTGCTGCAACGCCCGTGACGTTGACTTCTCATCCGGGAAATGGTGATGGCGCGGCCGTTGCTTCAACCGGACCGGTGGAAGCCCTTGTCGATTCCGCCCTCGGCCGGCGGCCCGATGTTCTGGCAGCGGGATTGAGACTGCTTGCAGCGGAGGAAATGGTGAATGCCGCGAGCGGCTCATGGTGGCCTCAGCTCGAGTTCTCGGCCCACTACAATTACAGCAACCCGAACCAGCGGTACCAGCCGATCACGCCGGAGTTTCTCGGCAGCTGGGATGTCGGCATTACAATGCTGTTTGAGATCTGGAACTGGGGAAAAACCGGGAGTCAGGTAGAACAGGCAGAAGCAATGCAGAAGAGTTCCGCCCTCAGAAAGACCCAGCTCGCTGAATCGATCATCCTCGAGGTCCATACAAGCCTGTTCAGTTTCGAGCAATCGTTGCAGAAGATTGAAGTCTCAGCGCTGGCGGTCGAAGCAGCACGTGAAAACCTCCGCGGGATCTCGGAGAAGTATGCTTCCGGGCTCGCCACTTCATCCGAGATCATCGATGCCGAGATCGATCTGTTCTCGTCCGAAGTGGAATTCTCCGCTGCGCGTGTTGAATATGAACTCTCCGTCGCCGAACTCAAAAGAGCGGTAGGGGAACATCCGGAAATAGCCGAAATACGATGAGCAGTCCAGCTATCGAAGTAACGAACCTGACGCGGAAGTTCGGTGATTTCACGGCAGTCAACAACATTTCGTTCACTGTTGCACGGGGCGACGTCTTTGGCTTTCTGGGGGCCAACGGCGCGGGCAAATCAACGACGATCAGAATGCTCTGTGGACTCCTTCCGGCGACCTCAGGTTCCGCTCTGGTGGGCGGGTTCGATGTAACACTCAGGCCGGATGATGTGAAAGCCCGGATCGGATACATGTCACAGCGGTTCTCGCTTTATGATGATATGACGGTGGCTCAGAACATCAGGTTCTTTGGGGGTGTGTACGGACTGACCCGCGAGGCCCTTGATGAGAGAATGGCGTGGGTGATGACTATGGCGGGATTGTCCGGGCGCGGCGACACGATGACACGAACGCTCGCAGGAGGGTTCAAGCAGCGGCTGGCACTCGGCTGCGCCGTTCTTCATCAACCGGAAATCGTATTTCTGGATGAACCAACCGGCGGAGTCGATCCGATCTCCCGGCGAAGTTTCTGGGAACTGATCGGCGAATTGTCTGCCGGGGGGACAACGATCCTCGTCACCACGCACTTCCTCGATGAAGCGGAATACTGCAATGACATTATCCTTATCGAGGCCGGACAACTGATCGCCGGCGGAAGCCCGGGTCGGCTCAAGGAAGAACAGATCCGGTTCCCGATCCTCGAAGTTTCACCGCAGGACCCGCTGGCGATGATGGAAGAGATCCGGAAAAGTGACTGGGCGGTGGAGACTTCAGTGTTCGGGACAACCCTGCATGTGATGGTGACGGATGAAGAAAAAGGGAGGAAGGAGATCGATTCCCTGAGCCGCCGACTGGGGTCGGGAGCCCCCGGAGTTCATCGGATCATCCCCTCCCTCGAGGATGTCTTTCTTCACCTGCTGGAACAAAAGAGATCAGGCAGAAAGGGGGCCGTCTGACATGCGTGGCAGGATCCTTGCCATCGTCAAGAAAGAATTCCGCCAGATCCGCAGAGATCCGACATCGCTCGGCATGCTCCTTGTCCTCCCGTCTGCGCTGATTATCCTGGTCGGTTACGCGCTGAACTTCGATGTCAAACATATCCCTCTTGTAACCCTCGACCAGGATCGGACAGTGCAGAGCCGGCTGTTTCTTCAGTCGTTCAAAGAGACGGAGTACTTCGATTTTCTCTATTCGGTCGGGAGTTATACGGAACTTGAGCACATGCTGAACGAAGGAACAGCCGCTGCGGCTGTCGTTGTTCCTCCCCGTTTCGGGGAGAGTCTTGATGCAGGCCGCGATGTGAAAGTGCAGATCCTTGTGGACGGGTCCGATGCGAACTCGGCCGGGCAGGCAATGTCGTATGCCGGTCGGATGACGGTGGAGTATTCGCTGAACCGCACTTCCGCGGGTCTGTTCCGGGCAGGTGTGGTTCTTGAGGAACCGGTGGTCCTCCAGCCCCGTGTC
>Ga0224505_10002407_pt1 | contig 10988 bp, 13 predicted proteins | sample SF_Jan12_sed_USG_FD_169102 | JGI IMG/M metagenome (GOLD analysis project Ga0224505, IMG submission 169102) | Sediment microbial communities from San Francisco Bay, California, United States - SF_Jan12_sed_USGS_4_1 | ecosystem: Environmental > Aquatic > Marine > Sediment | place: USA: California...
CCTCGAGCCATTCGGTATCCTGCGCGGGAATCTGCTGCGGCGCCGCCTCGCTCTGCGGCGGCGGCGACTCGCTGCCGCTGCCGCACGCGCTTACCAGCAGTGCAGCCAGTACCGAGAGAAGCGCCGCGCCCACTGCGCGCCGCGATTCACTGATCCCGCTCTTGGTCGTCGTCATAGCCAGACCCCCCGTCCAGGAAGGCGCATGCGCGCCGCGTCCATTCTAGTCACTCGGCGGCGGCGGCGCACTCCCCATATCAGGGGGTATTGCGACAGGCGGCTGGCGGGGCCTCCGGACTACGGTTCAGGCTCCCGCCCGCTTTACGAGTTCCTCCAGCACCTCGTAGGGCTGCGCGCCCACCACCCCCTGGTTGCCTATTACGAAAGTCGGCACCCCGGTGACGCCGTAGCGGCGCGACTTCTCCCAATCGGCGTCGACCGCCGCCCGGTGCGTGCGCTTCTCGATCACCTCGCGCGCCTGATTCGCCGGCAAGCCTACGGACATAGCAATCTCGACCAGCACCTCGGGATCGCCGATGTTCTTCGCATCGACGAAGTACGCGCGGAACATCGCGTCGTGAATCGCTTCGCCCCCAGGCTGGGTGTCCGCCCACGCCGCGAGCTCCTGCGCGAGCCGGCTGTTGTAGGTCATGGTGCGCGTGCCGTAGGGCAGGCCCTCGGCCTGCATGCGCGCGCGCATCTGCGCCTGCATCTTCGGGATGTCGTAGCCGCGCCCGGCGAACAGCTCCTCCAGGCTGCGCCCCTTCGCGGGCGTCTCCGGGTGCAGCGGGAAGTGAATCCACTTCACGCGCACGCCGTGCTCCTTCCTGAGCCGCTCAATACGCACGGTACTGAGATAGCACCAGGGTCAGACGAAGTCGGAGAAGATCTCCAGCGTCAGCGGTTCGGTCATGGTCTCTTTTCAGCAGCCTGCTTGTCGTAGAACTTCACCAGCCGGATCACGTCGGCGGCATCGACGCGGCCGATGGGACCCGAGCTGTAGGTCGCGGAGCGCACCTTGCCGTCCGCCGCCACCAGGAACTCCGAGGGCTGGATGATGCTGCGGCGCTCCTCCCACCACGAGCCGAGCTGGTCCGCCATGGCGCGCGTGACGCCGTAGCCGATCGGGAACGACACTTCGTTGGCCACCAGTGTCGCCTTGTCGACGGGGTCGATGCTCGCCGCGACGATCTTCACGCCGAGCTCGTCGAGCTCCGTCTTGTGCTGCTCGAAGCCGGCCAACTGCCGGCGGCAGTACGGTCACCAGTGCCCGCGGTAGAACAGGATCACCTTGTAGCGCGCGTCCAGCCCCGCGGGCAGCTCGAGCTTCGTGCCGTCGACGAGGTCGAGCGTCAGGCGGGGGAAGGTGTCGCCGGTGTTGAGCTTCTCGGCCATAGCGCGATTCTAGGCGATCCGGTCTGCCTTGAGGCGCGCGATCTCGTCCGCGCCCAGACCCAGCATGCGCTGCAACACGTCCGCGGTGTCCGCGCCCGGCACCGGCGCAAGCGCGTCATGGTGCGCCGCGGAGCGGCTGAACTTGATTGGCATGCCCGCCGCCGCGACGCCGGCGGGCGAGCCGTCCGGGCGGCGCAGCGCCTGCACCATGCTTCGCGAATGCAGTTGCTCCCACGCGACCGCCTCCTTCGCGGTGCGCACCGCGCCGCAGGGGACGTCCGCCTTGCGCAGCTTCGCGATCGCCTCGCGCACGGTAAAGCGCGCGGCCCACTCGCCGACGAGGCGGTCCACCTCGGCGTTGTTCCGGATGCGCCACTCGACGCGGCTCCAGTCGGGATGCGCGCGCAGGTCTTCGCGCCCCATCGCCGCGAGGAGCGCGTGCCAGTCCTCGCGCGTCACGCAGCCGAGCGTCACCCAGCCGTCCTTCGCCGCATAGGCGTTGAAGGGCGAGAAGCGCAGGATGCGGTTGCCCTGGCGCGCGGCGAGGCCGAGCGCGTCGAGCCGGTCTACGGGCTCGTCCATCATCATCGAGAAGAGGCAGTCGGTCATGGCTACGTCCACCGCCTGGCCGAGGCCGGATTGCTCCCGCTCGCGCAACGCCGCCAGGATGCCGAGTGCCGCGTAGGTGCCGGCGATCATGTCCGAGAGCGCGCCGCCGGTCTTCATCGGCGGGCCGTCGGGCGCGCCGGTGACGCTCATCAGGCCGGCCTCCGCCTGCGCCATCAGGTCGTAGGATTTCAGGTTCCGGTCAGGGCCGGTCGCGCCGTAGCCGGAGAGCGCGCAGTAGACAATTTTCGGATTGCGCGCCTTGAGCGCCCCGTAGCCGATGCCGAGGCGCTCCGCCACGCCGGGGCGGAAGTTCTCGACCACGACGTCCGCGCGCTCGACGAGGCGCAGGAAGAGCTCGCGCCCGCGCGCGTCCTTCAGGTTGAGCGTCGCGGACTTCTTGCCGCGCGCGCGCTTGAGGTAGGCGAGGCCGAAGTCGGCTTCCGAGGCGCGCTCGAACGCGGGGCCGGAGTAGGGCGGGGCGAGCGCCGCCGGGTCGCCGCCGGCGGGCTCGTCGAGCTTGATCACCTCCGCGCCGAGTCCGGCGAGGAGCAGCGTGCAGTGCGGCCCGGAAAGGTAGCGGGTCAGGTCGAGGACGACGAGGCCCTCGAGCGGCCCGTTCATGCCGGGTCGGGCTGCGTGCCGCGCCAGACGCCGATCACCTGCGCGAGCGCCTGCGCCGCGCGGCCGCGGATCTCCTCGTCGGAAATCGAGGACAGCGGATGGTCGATCACCACCGGCACGATGCCCTGCATGCCGAGCGCCTCGCGCTGCACGCGCGCCTCGTGCACGAACGTGCTGGTGACGATCACCGCGGTCGGCACGCCCAGCGATTCGAGACTGAAGCCGTCATGCATACAGCACGACGTGCAGGAGCCTCAATCGCCGATGGCGGTGACGACGATGTCGTTGTCGCGCCGGATCTCCTCGATCAGCTCGGGCGCGGCGAACTTGGAGAAGCTCTCCTTGCGGTAGTAATGCACCTCGGCGAGCGGGTGCGCGGCCTTGAGCTGGTCGCGCAGCTCGCGCAGCAGCTTGTTCGCGTTCCACTTGGTGTTGTCGAGGATGCCGAGCCTCAGGCCGTCGAGCGCCGTGACGCGCGCCGCGATCGCCTTCTTCTCCGCCCCGACCACGCCGCGCGGGTCGTAGACCTGGATCATGCAACGTCCTCCTTCACAAGTAACAGGTGCCGTCGACGCAGCGCGGGCCGGCTGCCGCCGGCCCGCCCTTGCCTTCGATCTCGCGCAGCACGGGCGAGCTCATGTGCCCCCAGCCCGGGATGAAGGCCGAGAAGCGCCCGGCCTCGCCGCCGATGACGAACAGGTGGATGTTCTCCGCGCTCGGCACCACCGGGATGCGCGAGTCGAGCTCCCGCCCGTACCACACCGGCAGGCTGCGGTTGTAGACCTTGCCATAGCGATGGTTGAACGCCACCTGCCCGAACGTGTTGTGCGCGTTCGTCCACAGGTACTGCTTGACGTCGTGGCGCTTCCAGCCGGCTTTGGAGATGGTCGTGGCGTGCTCGGGACCGAGCACCACGGCGCAGTGGCCGCTTGAGACCGCGTTGTTGTGCGCGAAGGTGCTCATCGCCGAAACGATCGAATCGAGGATGCCCTGCGGGTCGTTCGCCACGTGGTTGGTGACGCTGTGCGGCGGCTCGGCGGCCATCACGAACACGGTCGAGTCCCCGGCCTGGAATCCCTTCTCCACGTGGTAGGGCGCGAGCAGCCCCAGTTCCTCGTTTTCCGCCACCGCGTAGGTGTACTTGCCGGGGTGGCCGAGCGTCGACTTGTCGAGGTCGCCCGGCCAGCCACCGCCCACGTTCAGCAGGATCAGGCGGATCGCGCGGCCGATGGTGGCGTTGGCGCGGTTGCCGGAGCCGAACGCATTGCAGCCGGCGTTCATGCCGATGCGGCGCGCGATCGGGCCGTTGACGACCAGCAGGGGCGAAGCCATGTGCGTGGTGGCCTGCACGCCGTTCAGGTTGAACGCCGTCTCGCACAGCGCGAGCATCGCCGCGCGCACGACCGGCGCGTACTCGGGCCTGCAGCCGGCCATCACCATGTTGATGGCGAGCACCTCGCGCGTCAGGCCGCCCCAGCGCGGCGGCACGCGCGCTTCGAGCTGCTGCGGCTCGCCGCCGAGCGCCTCCAGCATCGCGGCGACCTTGGCGGGCGTGGGCGGCACGACCGGCAGTCCATCCGAGTAGCCCCGCTCGTAGTACCACTCGACGAGGTCGGTGCCTTCGGGGACGGACGTGGCGGACACGGGCGCGAGCTGGGCGGACATGACACGCATGGTAGGCGCTCGGGCCGTTCCTTGAAATAGGTCCTAGCGAGCCAGCGCCACGCCGAAGGCCCAGCCGAGCGCCGAGAAGCTGACGAAGGCCAGCGCCGTGGACACCAGGATGGCGGCGGCGATGCGCTCGCTGTTGGCGCCGCCGCGCTCGGCGAACAGGAACGTGGTGCCGGCGACCGGCAGCGCCGCCATCAGGGCGAGGGTGCTCACCGCGAGCGGCTCGAGGCGGAACACGTAGGCCGCGACCAGCAGCGCGAGGTACGGGTGCACGAGGAGCTTGGCGCCGGCGATGACGAACACCTCGGTGCGCTCGATGCGCGTGCCGGGCCGGTACAGCGATACGCCGATGGTGAACAGCGCCACCGGCACCGCCGCGTCGCCCAGCAGCCGCGTGATCTGCTCGAGGACGTGCGGCAGCGCGAGCTCGCCGGCGGAGAAAGCGCCGCCCGCCGCGATCGCCCAGATGAGCGGGTTGCGCAGCACGCCGACGAACACGGCGCGCGCGCCGCCCTTGCGCGACTCGAGCGCCGCGAACGCGAGCGCGCCGGAGACGACCACCAGCAGGTCGGCCAGGCCCGCGGCGACGACGATCGGCAGCACCTTCGGACCGAGCAGCGCCGGCAGGAGCGCGAAGCCCATGTAGCCCCAGTTCGACCAGGCGGCCGCCAGCGCGCCGTACACCGCGTCGCGCAGCGTTTCGCGCACGACCAGGTGCGCGATGGCCGTGAACAGGCCGAGCATCAGCGCGCCGGCCGTGGCGTAGGCGAGAAACACCGGCAGGTTCACCAGCTGCCCGAACGGCGTACGCGCGCCGAAGCGAAACAGCATGCACGGCAGCGCGAAATAGAGCACGAACACGTTCAGCGCCGGCACCGTGTTCGGCGGCAGCAGGCGGAAGTGCGCCGCGAGGAAGCCGCAGAAGATGAGCGCGAAGAACGGCGTCGTGACCTGGAAGATTTCCAGCATGCGTTGAGCCCGGATTCCAAGAGTAACCCGGACTCGGTAGGATGCTCGCCATGCGGCTTGCCGCCATCCCGTCGGTCGACCGGATCCTGCAGGATCCGCGCCTCGCGCCCGCCATCGCGCGCGACGGGCGCGCCCTGGTGGTGGAGGAGCTGCGCGCGTTGCTCGCGCAGTACCGGGACGCGATGAAGTCGGGCGCGGCGCTGCCGCCCAGCGCCGACGCCATCGTGCGCGGGCTGCTGCAGCGCCTCGAGGGCGTCGCCCGGCCATCGCTGCGCCGCGTGTTCAATCTCACCGGCACCGTGCTGCACACCAATCTCGGCCGCGCGTTGCTGCCGCAGGAAGCGATCGAGGCGCAGGGCGCGGCGCTCGCGCAGTCCTCGAATCTCGAGTACGACCTCGAGGCGGGCGGGCGCGGCGAGCGCGACGAGCATGTGGAGGCGCTGCTGTGCCGCATCACGGGGGCGGAAGCCGCCACCGCGGTCAACAACAACGCGGGCGCGGTGCTGCTGGCGCTCAATGCGCTTGCCGCGGGCCGCGAGGTTCCGGTGTCGCGCGGCGAGCTGGTGGAGATCGGCGGCTCGTTCCGCATCCCGGAGATCATCGCGGCGGCGGGCTGCAGCCTGCGCGAGGTCGGCACCACCAACCGCACGCACCTCGCGGACTACGAAAGGGCCATCGGGCCGGGCACCGCCGCGATCCTCAAGGTGCACGCCAGCAACTACGCGGTCGTGGGCTTCACGACCGCGCCGGCGGAGGCCGAGCTCGCGCGACTGGCGCATGCGCGCGGACTGCCCTTCGTGGTCGACCTGGGCAGCGGCAGTCTCGTGGAGCTCGAGCGCTGGGGCCTGCCCGCCGAGCCCACGCCGATGCGCGCGCTCGCCGCGGGCGCGGACCTCGTCACGTTCAGCGGCGACAAGCTGCTCGGCGGCCCGCAGGCGGGGCTGGTCGTCGGCAGGCGCGAGCTCGTCGCCAGGCTGCGCAGGAACCCGATGAAGCGCGCGTTGCGCCTGGACAAGGGGCGCATCGCGGCGCTCGAAGCGGTGCTGCGGCTGTACCTCGATCCCGGGCGGCTGCGCGAGCGGCTGCCGACGCTGCGCCTGCTCACGCGGCCGCAAGCCGAGATCTCCGCGCTCGCCGCGCGGCTGCGCTCCCCGCTGCAGGAATGGTGCGGCGAGAAGGCGCGAGTGAGCGTGGAAGAATGCGCAAGCCAGGTGGGCAGCGGCTCGCTCCCGGTCGACCGGCTGCCGAGCGCCGCCCTTCGCATCTCGTCGGTGGAGGTAAAGCTCGCGGACATCGCCAGGGCGCTGCGCGCGCTGCCGATTCCGGTCGTCGGCCGCATCCATGACGAGGCGGTGTGGCTCGACCTGCGCTGCCTGGAGGACGAGGCGACCTTTGCGAGCCAGCTCGAGGGACGCAGGCTGTAATCCAAGAGGACACCCATGCCCAAGACCTACGCCACGCTCGCCCTGAAGGAAGAAGGCGCGCACGTCCTCGTCGTCACGCTTAACCGCCCCGAGGTGCTGAACGCGATCAGCACGCAGATGGGGCACGACTGGCTGGACCTGTTCAACGGCCTTGCCGCCGATCCCGGCGAGCTGCGCTGCATCGTGCTGACGGGCGCCGGCGAGCGCGCCTTCTGCGCCGGCGCGGACCTGAAGGAGCGCGACGGCATGTCGGTGGAGACCTGGCGCACGCAGCACGCGCAGTTCGAGATGGCCTTCGTGGCGCTGATGGAGTGCCCCGTGCCGATCATCGCCGCGGTGAACGGGCACGCCTACGGCGGAGGGCTGGAGACGGCGCTGTGCTGCGACTTCATCTACGCGGCGCGCGGCGCGAAGCTCGCGTTGTCCGAGCTGCGCCTGGGCATCATGCCGGGCGGCTGCGGCACGCAGAACCTGCCGCGCGCCGTGGGCGAGCGGCGCGCGAAGGAGTTGATCCTCACCGCGCGCACGTTCACGGCCGAGGAGGGGGCCGAGTGGGGCCTGGTCAACAAGGTGTGCGAGCCGGGAAGGACTCTGGCCGACGCGCTGGAGACCGCGCAGGCTATCGCGGCCAACGCGCCGATCGCGGTGCGCCAGGCGAAGAAGTCCGTTCACTACGGGCTGCAGATGGACCTGCTCACCGGCTACCGCTACGAGATCGAGGCCTACAACCGGCTCGTCGATACCGAGGATCGCCGGGAGGGCGTGCGCGCCTTCAACGAGAAGCGCAAGCCGGTCTTCAAGGGCCGGTAGCCGCCGTGGACAGCCGCAAGCCCCTGGACGCCCGGGCGTTCTCGCTCATGCTCGTCCTCACCGCGCTGTGGGGCTTCCAGCAAGTGGCGATCAAGCTGGCGGCGCCCGACGTATCGCTCGTGATGCAGGCGGCGCTGCGCACGTTCCTCGCGGCGGGCCTGCTGCTTGCCTGGGCGCGCTGGCGCGGCATCGCGCTCTTTTCGCGCGACGGCACGCTCGCTGCCGGCCTGGGCGCGGGGCTGCTGTTCGGCGGCGAGTTCGTGTTCGTCTACGCGGGCCTCGAGCACACCGCAGCCTCGCGCATGGTGGTGTTCATCTACCTTGCGCCCATCGTCACCGCCCTCGGCGTGCACTGGCTGGTGCCCGGGGAGCATCTGTCGCGCACGCAGTGGGCGGGCGTGCTGCTCGCCTTCGGCGGCGTGGCGCTCGCCTTCGGCGAGGGCTTCCTCGCCGCGCGCGGCGCGACGCTGCTCGGGGACTTGTTCGGCGTCGTGGCCGCGGTGCTATGGGGCCTGACCACGGTGCTCATCCGTGCGAGCCGCCTCGGCCACGCGAGCGCCGAGAAGACACTCTTCTATCAGCTCGGGGTATCTGCGCCGCTGCTGCTTGCTGCGTCGCTCGCCATGGGCGAGCGCGGCGTGGTCGATCTCACGCCGTTCGCGCTGGCGAGCCTCGCGTACCAGGGCGCGATCGTCGCCTTCGCCAGCTACCTGGCGTGGTTCTGGCTGCTGACGCGATACCTGGCGGGCCGGCTGGCGGTGTTCTCCTTCATGACGCCGCTGTTCGGCGTGCTCGCCGGCGTGGCGGTGCTCGGCGAGCCGCTGCGGCCGGCCTTCGCCGGCGCGGCGCTGCTGGTCGGCGCCGGCATCGTGCTCGTCAACCGCCGCTAGCCTCGCGCGCGGCTTCTTCCGCCTCGCCGCGCAGCAGGCGCTCCAGGTCGCTGCGGCCCTGCTGCTGCATGGCGATCAGCCGCTTCATCTCGCCGCGATGCGGCGCCTGCTCGGCCAGCATCTCCTCGTCGTGCCGGCGGAAGCGCGTGACCACGCGCCGCGCGGCCATCGGCCCGTAGTCGAGCGCGCGCAGCGCGGCCTCGGCGGCGTCGAGCGCGGAGCCGAACATCTCGCGTATCGCGGGCACGCCCATCTCGTGGTACTCGAACGCGTCGCTGCGGCCGTGGGCGCGAGAGATGATCTTGAGCGCGGGGTAGCGCTTGCGCACCTCGCGCGTGAGGCGCAGCGCAGCCTCCGGGTCGTCGATGGCGACCACCAGCAGGCGCGCCTGGGCGACGCCGGCCTTCTCCAGCACGTCGAGCCGCGTGGCGTCCCCGTAGTACGCCTTGGAGCCGAAACGGCGCACCAACTCGATCTGGCTCGGATCATGGTCGATCAGGGTCGCGTGCATCCCGAGGCCGTTCAGCACGCGCGTCACAACCTGGCCGAAGCGGCCGAATCCTGCGACCACCACCGGGGTGGACTCGTCGACGACGTCGGCCGCGCGCTCGGCACCGCGCGCGAGGCGCGGCGCGAGCACGCGCGCGTACAGGATCATCAGGAACGGCGTCGCCACCATCGACACCGCGACCACCGCGTTCAGCACGTTGTAGGTCTCGCGCGGCAGGATGCTGCCGGCCGCGGCGAACAGCACGAACGCGAACTCGCCCACCTGCGACAGGCCGAGCGCGAACACGAGCGCGTCCGAGGGCGCGCAGTAGCCGAAGACGCGCGCAATGGGGTAGAGCAGCGCGATCTTCAGCGCCACGATGCCGAGCGCGAGCGCGAGGATCACGAGCGGCGCGCGCACGAACAGCCCAAGGTCGATCGACATGCCGACCGCGATGAAGAACAGCCCGAGCAGCAGGCCCTTGAAGGGCTCGATGTCGAGCTCCAGCTCGTGGCGGTACTCGGACTCGGCGAGCATCACGCCGGCGAGGAACGCGCCGAGCGCCATCGACAGGCCGAGGCTGTCCATGAGCGCCGCGACCCCGAGCACCAGCAGCAGTGCGAAGCCGATGAAGATCTCGCGCTGGCCGGTCTTGGCGACCACGCGCAGCAGCGGGCGCAGGCCGAAGTGGCCCGCGGCGATGAGCGCCGCGATGATGACCGCCGCGCGCCCGGCCGCCATCCAGTCCATGCCGTTGCTGGAGACCCCCGGCGAGAGCAGCGCGAGCAGCAGCGCGAGCGGGATCACGGCGAGGTCCTGGAACAGCAGCACCGAGAATCCCGCCTGCCCGCCGGGCGTGGCGAGCAGGCGCCGCTCCTGCAGCGTGGCGAGCGCGATCGCCGTGGAGGACATGGCGAAGCCCATGCCGGCGACGACGACGATGGTCCAGGGCTGGCCGAGCGCCCAGCCGATTACGCTGACGGCGACGATCGTCGAGACGACCTGCGTCGCGCCCATGCCGAAGATCGGCCGGCGCATCTGCCACAGGCGCTGCGGATTGAGCTCGAGGCCGACCAGGAACAGCAGCAGCACCACGCCGATCTCGGCGAAGTGCAGCACCGCCTCGGGCCGCGAGACCAGCTTCAGGCCCCAGGGGCCGATCACCATGCCGGCGGCGAGGAAGCCGAGCACCGAGCCCAGGCCCAGGCGCTTGAACAACGGCACCGCGATCACGCCGGCGGCGAGGTAGATCAGGGCCTGATAGAGAAAGCCGTGCTCGGACATGCGGGGCTCCGGGAAAGGACGTGCGGGTAACGCGTGCAATAATCGCGTGCGTGATGCAGCAGGTCAACGTCGATCAGTTCAAGCTCGGCATGCGCGCGCTGGCGCATGCGGTGAACATCATCACCGCCGCCAACGCGGGGCGCCGCTACGGGCTCACCGCGACGGCGGTCTGTTCGGTCACCGCGGAGCCGCCAACGGTGCTGGTCTGCGTAAACCAGCGCTCGGCGACCCACGGCGCGGTGGCGAAGAGCCGCGCGTTCTGCGTGAACGTGCTGCGCGCCGAGGAATCGGAACTCTCCAACCAGTTCAGCGGCGCGCAGTCGGGGGAGGGGCGCTTCCAGTCGCGCGAATGGTCGAGCCTGTCCACCGGCTCGCCCGTGCTGGTCGATGCGCTCGTGTCCTTCGACTGCCGCGTCGTGAAGAAGCTCGCGCACGGCTCGCACACCATCTTCCTCGGCCAGGTGGAGCAGGTGGTGTTCGGCAAGAAGGGCAAGCCGCTGCTCTACGCCGAGGGGCAGTACGCCAAGCTCGCCTCGCTCGCGCACGGCGAGCCGCTGCCCGAGGGCCTGGACTACTGGGGTTTCTGAGCTAGGGCAGGGCGCGCCGCAATACGCGGCGCTCGCGCGCGGCGAGCAGCGGCACGGCCTCCGACAGGTACTTCTTGAAATGCGGCGTCTGCTGGTGCACTTCGAACGCCTTCTCGTCGTCGTACACCTCGAACAGCATCACCTTGGTCTTGTCGGCGGGGTCCGCCAGCACCTCGAACTGCCGGCAGCCCGGCTCCCGGCGCGCCGCGCGCGCGTTCTCCAGCAGTGCGGCCATGAACTT
>Ga0224505_10002408_pt1 | contig 10987 bp, 11 predicted proteins | sample SF_Jan12_sed_USG_FD_169102 | JGI IMG/M metagenome (GOLD analysis project Ga0224505, IMG submission 169102) | Sediment microbial communities from San Francisco Bay, California, United States - SF_Jan12_sed_USGS_4_1 | ecosystem: Environmental > Aquatic > Marine > Sediment | place: USA: California...
TCGAACGGCATCGCGTCGTCGACCTTCAGGCCCTGCGAGGTGCAGTTGACGACGAGGTCGTAGCCGGCGGGATCGTTGCTCGCGGCCACGCATGCCGCCGGGCCCGCCAGTGGCTGCAGCCGTGCCACGAGAGAGGCCGCGCGCTCGCGAGAGCGGTTGGCGACCGCGAGCAGGGCCGGCTTGCGCAGCGCGATCGCGGCGGCCACCGCGTGGCCGCCACCACCCGCGCCCACCACCAGCACCCTCTTGCCCGCTACGGCGATGCCAAAGTGATCCAGGCCCTTGACGAAGCCGATGCCGTCGAACAAGGCGGCCTCGAGCCGGCCGTCGGCATGGCGCTTGACCGCATTGACCGCATGTGCCACCTGGGCGACCGGGTCGGTGGGCTGCAGTCGCTCGCACAGCGCCGCCTTGTGCGGAATCGTGGCCAGGAAGCCGCCGATGTTCTCGGCCTTCATGCCATGTTCGAGAAAGCCCGGCAATGCGGCGGCGGGCAGCTTGAGCGGCACCATCGCCGCGTCGATGCCGTGGCGCTCGAACAGATGGTTGTAGACCTCGGGGGCGCGCACCTGCGCCACCGGGTCGCCGAGGATGTAGAAGACGCGGGTCGTGCCGGTGATCTTCATGTCAGTGCCGCCGGGCCGCCCCAAGGCGCTGACGCTCCCCTCGGGGGACGCGAACGAAGTGAGCTAGGGGTTGTTTCATGCCAGTTGCTGCTCGAGTTGGTGCAGCACCCGGTAGCAGGGCAGCACCTGGGCCACACTGGCGTTGGGCTCGCGCCCTTGCCTGATGGCAGCAAAGAACTCGCGGTCCTGCAGCTCGATGCCGTTCATCGACACCGCCACCTTCGACACGTCGATCTTCTCGTCGCGGCCGTTGAACAGGTCGTCGTAGCGCGCGATGTAGGTGCCGCTGTCGCCGATGTAGCGAAAGAAGGTACCCAGCGGTCCGTCGTTGTTGAACGAGAGCGAGAGCGTGCAGATCGCGCCGTTCGCGGCCTTCAACTGGATCGACATGTCCATCGCGATGCCCAGCGTCGGGTGGATCGGGCCGGCGATCGCGTTGGCCTTGACGATCGGGCTCTTGCACTGGTACGCGAACAGATCGACCGTGTGCGCGGCGTGGTGCCAGAGCAGGTGGTCGGTCCAGCTGCGCGGCTGGCCGAGTGCATTCATGTTCGTGCGGCGGAAGAAGTAGGTCTGCACGTCCATCTGCTGGATCGAGAACTCGCCGTCGTCGATGCGCTGGCGCACCCACTGGTGACTCGGGTTGAAGCGGCGGGTGTGACCACACATCGCGACCTTGCCGCCGGCCTTGGCCCGTGCGACGACCGCCTCGCCGTCGGCGAGCTTGTCGCACAGCGGGATCTCGACCTGCACATGCTTGCCGGCCTCGAGGCAGGCGATCGTCTGCGCAGCGTGCATCTGCGTGGGCGTGCACAGGATGACGGCGTCGACTTCCTTGATCGCGAGGCTGTCGGCCAGCTTGGTGGTGACATGGGCGATGCCGTACTTGTCGGCCACCTCCTGCGTCTTCGCCAGCTCGCGGCTGATGACGGAGATGACCTTCACGCCATCGATCAGCCTGATGGCATCGAGGTGCTTGATGCCGAAGGCGCCGGCACCGGCGAGGGCTACGTTGACGGTCATGGCAGCCTCCGCTGAGCCGCCTCAAGGAGGCTGACGCCCCCCCGGGGAGCAGCGAACGTTAGTGAGCGTGGGGGCTTCATTGTTCCTCCAGGATCAGGTGGCCGACGGCGGTGTTGCTCGCCGGCACATGGAAGAAGCGGTGGCGCACGCGCGGTGCGTTGTCGCTCATCGCACCGCGCGCAATGAGCCACATCACCAGCTCGATGCCTTCGCTGCCGGCCTCGCGCACGTACTCTATGTGCGGCATCTGCGAAAGCGCCGCGGGCTCGGCGATCAGGCGGTCGAGGAAGCGGTTGTCCCACTCGGCATTGATCAGGCCCGCACGCGGGCCCTGCAACTGGTGGCTCATGCCGCCAGTGCCCCAGATGTGCACGTTCAGCGGCTCGTCGTAGCTCGCGACTGCCTTGCCGATCGCGCGGCCAAGGTTGAAGCAACGGCGGCCGCTGGGCACCGGGTACTGCACCACGTTGACCGCGAACGGGATCACCGGGCAGGGCCAGGCCTGGGGTTGGCCGCACATCAGCGACAAGGGCACGGTCAGACCATGATCGACCGGCATCTTGTTGACGATCGTGAGGTCGAAGTCGTCCTGGATCACGCTTTGCGCGATGTGCGAGGCCAATTCCGGGTGCCCGATCACCTTGGGCACCGGACGCGGGCCCCAACCCTCGTCGGCGATCTCGTACTCGGCCGCGGTGCCGATCGCGAAGGTGGGGATCAGCTCCAGGCTGAACGCGTTGGCGTGGTCGTTGTAGACGAGAAAGATCACGTCGGGCTTGTTCTCTCGCATCCACTGCTTGGAGAAGACATAGCCGTCGAAGACTCTCTTCCAGTAGGGCTCGTCGCTCTTGCCGAGGTCGAGCGCGGCGCCGATCGCCGGTACGTGACTGGTGTAGACACTGGCGGTGATGCGAGCCATCTCAGCCAGCCTTTCTTCCGGCCGCGCCCTGAGGCTGCCGATGGGGTTGTGCGTCGCCGTCTTCGCCCAGGTGGCGATTGCCCTGGATCGAACGCCCGCCACCGATCATCATGTTGCGGTACTCCTCTTCGGTCATGCCGGTCATCGAGCCGGCCATCTGCTGGAAGCTCTTGCCGTCGGTGGCGCCGATCTTGGCCAGGAAATAGATGTTGCCGCCGGCGGCGATGCAACGATTGAGGTCGCGCGTGAGCACGCCCTGCTTCTGTTCCTCGGTCATCGGCCACTCGTCGAGGTAGGCGCGCTCCTTCGCCTTGAAACGCGCGCGGTTGTCGGCCTTCATCAGGCTCATGCAGAACTGGTTTAGCCAGTAGCCCTTGCGCGACTGCTCGGCATCGAAGATCGTCGTGCCGGGGATGTTCTTGTAGGGTTTGTCCAATGCCATTCTCAAATCTCCGTTAGCGTGCCCGCATCGGCGCCGGGCCGTCCCAAGCCGATGCGAGCCCCCTCGGGGGGTGGCGAAGGCGCGAAGCGACAAGCCTGGGGGCTCACAGTTCAGGCCAGTACAGGCGCATCGGGTTGGTGACGAGCAGCTTGTGCTGCAACTGCGGCGTGGGCGCGATGTGCGGGATGAAGTCCACCAGCAGCCCGTCGTCGGGCATGTGGTGCTTGAGGTTGGGGTGCGGCCAGTCGGTGCCCCAGAGCACGCGGTCGGGGAACGTCTCGACCACGCGGCGCGCGAAGGGCACGACGTCGCGGTAGGCGTTGCGCTCGCCGTTCAACGCCGGCGGGCCGCTCACGCTCAGGCGTTCGGGGCAGCTCACCTTGCTCCAGACGTTGTCGTGCTCGCGCATGAACTTCAGGAACAGCGAGAATTCGGGGCCGTCGATCGGCTTGCTCACGTCCGGCCGGCCCATGTGGTCGACCACCACGGTGGTGGGCAGCGCGGTGAAGAAATCCCACAGCTCGGGCAGGTCCACCGCCTCGAAGTAGATCACCACGTGCCAGCCGAGTGCCTGGATGCGCCCGGCGATCTCCATCAATTCGTCCTTGGGCGTGAAGTCCACCAGGCGCTTGACGAAGTTGAAGCGAACGCCGCGAACGCCGCTGTCGTGCAGGTCCTGCAGTTCGCGGTCAGTCACGCTGCGCTTGACGGTGGCCACACCGCGCGCCTTGCCGCCGCTGGCCCGGCAGGCGTCTGCCATCGCGCGGTTGTCGGCACCGTGGCAGGTGGCCTGCACGATCACGTTGCGCGCGAAGCCGAGGTGGTCGCGCAGCGCGAACAGCTGCGCCTTGCTCGCGTCGCAGGGCGTGTACTTTCGCTCTGGGGCGAACGGGAACTCGGCACCCGGGCCGAACACGTGGCAATGCGCATCGACGCTGCCGGGCGGCAGCTTGAACTGCGGCTTGCTCGGCCCGGCGTACCAGTCGAGCCAGCCTGGGGTTTTCTCGAATGGGCTCATCGGGTCTTCCGGTTGCCGAGGATGCGGTCGGCTTCCGTGCGCCAGTCGACGCTGCGGGCGAAGTCCTTCGCGCCCTTGTCGCCGAACACGCCGGCATCGGCCAGGTCGGCCACCCAGGCCTGGCGCTCGGCGGTGCCCGCGGCGCTCCAGGGTGTGAGGCCGGCCTCCTGCACGGTAACGGCCACCTCGCGCACCTCTTCGCTGCGGCGCCGGCCATGCTCGATCACGCGCTGGAAAAAATACGCCGCCTGCTTTTCCCAGTCGACGCCTGGAAAGGTTTCGCGCAGCGACGCGATCACCGCGTCCTCGACGCCGTAGTGGCGCGCGGTGGTGAAGCTCTCGATCACCATCGCCTCGAAGCCCTTGATCATCACGCTGCGGCACATCTTGGTGGCGCTGGCCACGCCGAGTTTCTCGCTGGCGAGCTTCGGCGCGAAGCCCAGTTCGCGCAGCAACGGTTCGAGCGCCGCCGCGTCGGGGCCACCGAGCAGCAGCGGCACCTTGATGCGGTACGGCGGCACCGAGGTCATCACCGCCCCTTCGACATAGCGGCCACCGGCGGCGTTGACGACCTCGGCGGCGCGGCACTTGGCGCCGGGCGATGCCGAATTGAAGTCGAGGAAGAACGCGCCTTGCTTCAGCCCACGCACCGTCGCCTCGGCCGCCGCCACCGCCTGGCTCGCCGTGACGGCCGACACCACAAGGTCGGCGCCATGTGCGGCACTCGAGTGCGACGCCGCGAGCACGACGTCGTGCGCCGCTGCGTGCTCACGCAGCGGCTGGCCGTTGTCGCCGTCGAGCTTGAGGTCGTAGGCGCTGACGGCGAGGCCCTGCGCGCGCAGATCGGCGGCCAGGATGCGACCGACTTCGCCGTAACCGATGAGGGCGATGTTCTTCATTGCGGATGCCACTCGTAAACACGGTCGCCCAGATCGAAGACCGCCACGCCGGAAGCCTGGCCCGGCAGACGGAACAGCAACTCCCCATCGGGGCCCGCCACGGTGCTTCCACCGCCATCCACGCTTTCCTCCGGCCGGTTGAGGGCGTTGGGCCAGTTCGTCTGCATGACGAAAGCCCGGGTCGCCGCGGCCAGGCGCTGAATGTCGCGAACATACTCGGGCGGATCGGTTCGCGGCTTGTCTGGATCCTGGCGCAATGCGCCGGGCACGAAGATCAGATCCGTGCTGCCGGGAGGCAGATCGGTCACGACCTGGTCGAGATCGCCCACCTCGCGGCAGATGACGGCTGAACACCGCAGACCTTGCAGCACACCAACGGGTCGAGAGGCGCCACGCGCGAAGAAGGTCCCCTCGGGTTCCGTCAGACCTCGCTTGGGCACCACGGCCACCGTCGTGCCCAGTTCATCGATCAGCAGATGGGAGTTGAATGGCGAACCTTGGGTTTGAAAGGTCGGCGCACCGACCGCGATGCCCAGGTTCAGGCGCGCCGCCTGAGCCTGCAGCACCCGCACCGCGGGCTCGACGATCTCGGGCTGTGCCTCACGCGCAATCTCGCGATGGAGACCGGTGATCGCCAATTCGGAGAATCCGCACAGCGCGACGCCGCGCGCGTGGGCGGTCACCATGGCATTGCCTATGGCAGCCACGTTTTCCTGGGTGGTCCAGTGCATGGCGATCTGGGCAATCGCGACTCGGCGGCGCATGGTCACGCGTGGTCCTGCGACGATGCTCAGTCGATGTAGCGCAGGCCGGCCTTCACGAGCGGCCCACGCATGTTGTACATGTCCAGCCCGAGCACGCCCGAGGCCAGCTTGGCACGCTTCTCGCCCTCGTTGGCTTCGCGCGCGAGCGCGGCGTCAAGCGTCTTCTGCGCCATCGCACGCGGCACGCAGACGACGCCGTCGTCGTCGGCCACGATCACGTCGCCCGGATGCACCAGCGCGCCGGCGCACACGACCGGGATGTTGACCGAGCCGAGCGTCGCCTTGACGGTGCCCTTGGAACTGATCGCGCGGCTCCAGACCGGGAAGCCCATCTCTGTCAGCGTCTTGACGTCGCGGCAGCCGCCGTCGATCACCAGCGCACGCGCGCCGCGCGCCATGAACGATGTGGCCAGCAGGTCGCCGAAGAAGCCGTCGGTGTTGTCGGAGGTGACTGCAGCCACCACGATGTCGCCCGGCTGGATCTGCTCGGCCGCGACGTGCAGCATCCAGTTGTCGCCCGGTTGCAGCAACACCGTGACCGCCGTGCCGGAGACCTGCGCGCCGGCGTAGATCGGGCGCATATACGTCTTCATCAGGCCGACGCGGCCCATCGCTTCGTGCACCGTCGAGGCGCCGAGCGCGGTCATGCGGTCCGTCACCACCGCGTCGGCACGCTGGATGTTGCGGTAAACGACTCCCAGTTCATACATGGCTACTTGCCCCTCTTCTTGAGCGCGGCATCGAGCCGCGGATAGACGCGCCGCGCGTTGCCCTCGAACACCATCGCCTTCTGCGCGGCAGTCAACCGTGTCGACGCATCGATGTAGCGCTTGGTGTCGTCGTAGTTGAAGCCGGTCTCCGGGTCGATGCCGCGAACCGCGCCGATCATCTCGCTGGCGAAGAGGATGTTCTCGACCGGCACCACCTTGGTCAGCACATCGATGCCGGGCTGGTGGTAGACGCAGGTGTCGAAGAAAACGTTCTTCAACAGGTGGTCCTTGAGCAGCGGCTTGTTCATCTCCTGGGCCAGGCCGCGGTAGCGGCCCCAGTGATACGGCGCGGCACCACCGCCGTGCGGGATGACGAAGCGCAGGGTCGGGAAATCCTTGAACAGGTCGCCCTGGATCAGCTGCATGAAGGCCGTCGTGTCGGCGTTGATGTAGTGCGCACCGGTGGTGTGGAAGCAGGCATTGCAGCTGGTGCTGACGTGGATCATCGCCGGGATGTCGTACACGACCATCTTCTCGTAGATCGGGTACCACCAGCGGTCGGTGAGCGGCGGCGATGTCCAGTGGCCGCCCGACGGATCGGGGTTCAGGTTGATCGCCACGTTGCCGTACTGCTCGACGCACTTCACGAGTTCGGGGATGCAGGTCTCGGGTGCCACGCCGGGGCTTTGCGGCAGCATCGCGGCGGGGATGAAGGACTGCGGGAACAGCTGCGAGACGCGATAGCACAGCTCGTTGCAGATCGCCGCCCAGGTGCTGCTCACCTCGAAGTCACCGATGTGGTGCGCCATGAAGCTCGCGCGCGGCGAGAAGACCGTGAGGTCGCTGCCGCGCTGTCGCATCAACTTCAACTGGTTGGTCTCGATCGTTTCCCGGATCTCGTCGTCGGAGATCTTCAGGTCGGCAACCTTCGGCCGGGCTGCCGGGTCCTTGATGCCAGCGATCTGCGCGTTGCGCCAGGCCTCGAGCGCCTTGGGGGCCGTCGTGTAGTGGCCGTGGATGTCGATGATCACAGTGCAGTCTCCTTGGGCGTTCAGGCCGGATCCATCCCCTGGCGTCGCTTGGCGTCGGCGGTCTGGGGCGAGGCGAGAAATGCGATCATTTCGCGCCCCGCGTCGGGTTGGCGGCTGGCCGTGCAGACGCCGGCCGAAAACGTGGTGACGATCTGGATCGCGGCCGGCAGCGGGCCGACGATGTCGATGCCGGGTACGTTCAGCAGTTCGCTCAGTTGCTGAAAGCCCAGCGCGACATCGCCGCGCGCCACCAGCGCGGCCACCGGCACGCCGGGCGGTGCCTGCACGAGGCGCGGCGCGACGGCCTGCGCGATCCCCAACCGCTCGAACAGCTTGGCCAGTTGCACGCCGCTAGGCCCGGTGGAGAAACCGACGGACGGTGCGGCGAGCACGGCCTGCTTGACGGCCTCTTCGCTGGCGATGTCGGGACGCGTGGCGCCGGTGCGCACAGCGACCGACACGCCCGAGCGCACCAGGTCCACCTTGCTGCCGGCGACGACATGACCTGCCGCGAGCAGTTTGTCGATCGCATCCGACGCCAGCACGACGACATCGAACGCCTCGCCGGCGGCGACGCGCCGGGACGCATCCACGCCGCCGACCGACTCGATGGCCACATGCGCGCCCGAGCGCTGCTCGTACGCGGACGACACCTCGGCCAGCAGCAGCCGCGTGGCCATGGACGAGATCGCGGTGATCGGGGCGGCAGCCATGCGACGATTGTGCGCGGCCGGGGCATGCCAAGCCAGCGGGGGCAGCCACTAGCAGCTATTCAAGACCGGCATGGGCGATCCGGCCTGACCGGCGGCGCCGGTCACGGCTGCGGGGGCTCGTTCGCGTCGGTGGCAGGTGGCGGCAAATCCTCGGCTTCGGCCGGGCCCTCCTCGCCTTCCCAGACATAGCGCTTGGGCGGCAGGACGTCGATGCGCCGCAACGCGATCGCCAGTACCACGCCGATCACCGCGGCGGACAGATGGGTTTCCCAGGACACCCCGGACGGCACGGGCAGGACGCCCCAGACGAGCGAGCCGTACATGAAGCACACCGCCAGCGAGGTGGCGATCGCGCGCCGGTCCCTTCGCAGCAGGCCGGCCGCGAGGATGAAGGCGGCGAAGCCGTAGACGAGCCCGCTCGCACCGAAGTGAACGGACGGCCTGCCGACCAGCCACACGACGACGTTGGTTCCGAGGTAGACCGCAGGCAAGACGCGCAGGGTCGAACCCGGATAGAGGAACAGCATCGCCGTGCCCAGCACCAGCATCGGCAGCGAGTTGGCGAGCAGGTGGGCAAAGTCGGCATGCACCAGCGGTGCGAACGCGACCCCGATCAACCCTGTCCATTGGCGCGGACGGATGCCCGACACCTCGGGCTCCAGGTCCAGCGCCCAGCCCACGAAGAAGACGAACCACAGCAACGCCACGAATCCGAGTGCGATCTTCGCGGCCCGCCGGAAGTGGGCCCGCGCCCGCTCGGAATCCGTGTAGGTCGGGTCGGGCACGTGGATCTGCATCGCGCTACAGGATAGTCGTTGACGCTGCCCTGCTCGATCGCGTCCGCCCGGTCACCGCGGTGCGGCTGGGCGTCGAAGCCGCTATGCGGCTCGCTGTGTAGGCCGAACGTGGTCCAGACGATGCAGGATCACCACGGCAACCACGCTCGCGCCGACCATGAATTGCGGGCCGAAGAGCCAGAACACCAGGGGAACGGCGAAATAGAACGCCCGCATGCCGATCCAGTGGTAATGGCCGGCGCGGTTCAACTGCGCGGCGACGAACGTCGGCGACAGGCGGCGCGGGTCGTCCTTGGGCACGTTGATCATGTAGCCGACATGGATGTTCAGCCGCACGGCCTGCGCGAAGCACATGAACGCGACGAGGAAATCGAGCAGCAGCAGCAGGATCTTGGTCAGCCACAACTGCGCCTTCACCGCACCGAACAGATTCAACGCGTGCCATGTCTGTTCGAGCCGGTCGCCCTGGCCCGTCAACGTGAGCGAGCCGATCATCAGCAGCACGGCGGTCGAGCCCAGGAAGGTCGGCCCCATGATGGCGTTGCGCAGCGTCTGGATCGCGAGCACTTCGGCCCCGTCCCGATTCATGATGGCGTCGACCCACGCCCGCCTCGCCTGCGCATTGATCGCCTGGATCGTGTAGCCGGGGTCGGTCTTGAGCTTGTGGTGCAGGAACAGGTGATAGCCCGCCAGCAGCCCCGCACTGAAGATGAAGCAGGCAAGGTCGTTGGTCAGCAGTCGAACGAATTGCGTGTCCATGGGCGATTCTCGCCGCGCAGCGTAACCGCTGTCGGCCGGGCCGGCCGATCACAGCCAGCGAGGGGGACGAGGCCCCGTCGGGCGGCACGCGCCGAGCGTCCGACCGGACTCCAGCCGCAGCGCCGCCGCACCGGCGTCTGTAAGCCATCTGTCATCGATCGATGAGCCAGGCGTCGGCACCGTCGGCCAACCATGCACGTGCGGTGACCCCGCGCGTTCCGCCAATCAACCCAGGAGTTCGCATGAAACCTTCCAAGCTTGGCGCACTGGCACTGACAGTCCTGGCGTCCCTGCTGCTGGCCGCTTGCGGCGGTGGCGATCCCGAGCAAGCAGCCAGCGGTTCGACGGCAACCGCGCTGCACGCCCAGCGCAGCTTCACGTCCGTGGTGTCGTTCGGCGACAGCCTGAGCGACGTCGGAACCTACACCCCGGCCACGGTGATCCCGGGAACCGACCCGCCCATCTACCTCGGCGGCAAGTTCACCACCAACAGCGCCACCAGCAGGATCTGGATCGAGAACATCGCCGACAAGCTGGGGGTCACCGTGACCCCGGCCGAGGTCGGTTTCGGACCGTACTCGACCGCCTGCCCGGCCGCCGCGCAGGGCCTCGCCAGCACCTGCACGGCCTACGGCCAGGGCGGCGCCCGCGTGACGGATGCGAACGGCACCCGGCATGCCGCCGGCGCGCTGACCGTGCCGATCAAGACGCAGATCGCCCGCCATCTGGCGAGTTTCCAGCGCTTCAAGTCCACCGACCTGATCCTCCTGTGGGCGGGTTCGAACGACCTGCTGTGGGAGCTCGAACAGGATCCGACCGTCAATCCCGACAGCTTCGTCATCAGGCTGTTCCAGATCCAGGCCCAGGCGCAGGCCGGCGTCATCAGCGCCGACCAAGCCCAGGCGCAGGTCTACCTTGCGCTGCTCGCGTCGCAGGCGGCGATGAAGGCCGCGGCGCTCGAACTGTCGGGCTACATCCGCGACGAGGTCATCGCCAAGGGCGGCAGGTACGTGGCCGTGCTGAATCTCCCTGAACCGACCGTCACGCCCGAGGGCGCCGGGATCGCAGCCGCATCGCCCTTCCTGGGTGCAGCCATGAGTTCGTTCGCGGACGCGTTCAACACCGGCTTGCAGGAGGGCCTCGCGGGACAACCGGTGCAATTGATCGACATCCGCCGCTTCATCAACGACGTGGTCGCGCACCCGGCGGCATACGAGATGGTCAACACCTCCGTGCCGGCCTGCGACGCCACCAAGATGGCCACGATCACCAGTGGCGCGGTGACC
>Ga0224505_10002409_pt1 | contig 10982 bp, 13 predicted proteins | sample SF_Jan12_sed_USG_FD_169102 | JGI IMG/M metagenome (GOLD analysis project Ga0224505, IMG submission 169102) | Sediment microbial communities from San Francisco Bay, California, United States - SF_Jan12_sed_USGS_4_1 | ecosystem: Environmental > Aquatic > Marine > Sediment | place: USA: California...
GAAAATCCCGGCAGACTGGCAAATCACGCATCTGGAATTCAAATCGTTAACACCGTGAATGCTCATGAACCCCTTGATAGCCCTGGCGTTTAGCCCAAGCCCCCTCAAATCTGTCGGACACTACTGAGACGACATTCCAGTTTATCGAGTGATAGCTGTGGACGGCGATATTCCTAAAACCAACCGCTTTTGTTAGACGTTCAGCCAGAGCAGGATTGATGATTTGAAGCTTTTGGAGAACTTCGAAATTCTCGGCCATGGTAGAGGGAGGGACTGCGTCAGTCTCGGCGATGAGATGTGAGGCGACATCGACGGAAAGCTGAACGGCGCGCTGGAGATTCAGCGCGATGATGTCCTGTATATCAGGGTCTCGAAGAAGTTGATCCACGGAGGAAGGAGTCTTATCGGCAATCCGCTCGACGCACCGCCGGAGCGATTCCAATTTGCTTTCGACTAAGTCCCGATCCATGCTTGTCGTCTCTCCGACAAAATGCGGCGGTAATAGGGCATGAGGTCCGCTTCTTCGTAGACCATACGCAGAAGCAGTTCGGCGTAACGCGTCCGATCGTGACACAGGACTCTGCGCCCCTTGGTCAGGATCTGCTGAAGCAGTGGGTTGTGAGTGCGGTCAAGGTCTATGAGATCTACAGGGCGGCCAACGGCCAGCACAAGATCTTCGATGATGGCGAGGTGAGTCTGAGCAGTAAGCGGGGTGGACGTCGCGACCGCGATATCGAGGTCACTGTCGTTGCGCGCGCGATCTTTGGCCATCGAGCCGAACAGAATAGCCAAGACCACAGACGGATGGCGGGCCATCACATGCTCGATGTTGCGATCAAGATCAGAGGTATGAGGTGGCTTCTGTAATTGCATGCTTTTGAGTATCATGAATGCCTCAAAGCTGCAAGGCGATGCGAGAACACCGGTGTCACGGTTCCACCATTGAATTGACTCTCCTGTACCCCCTTCATATAATGCGGTCCGTTCTAGCTTTGCCTTATCTGGCCTACACTTATGCGATCACTCTTCAAGGGAAATGCTGCGGAAAAGCTAGCGAAAGTTCGGGCCGGACTGCGCCATGCGTTCGCCGTTGAGCCTGAGGATCAACTCTTCTCCATCGACGATGTGCAGTTGCTGGAGCGGATTGCCGAGACGATCGTCAAGCGCGGCATGGCGGCTCCGGCAACGATGTTTTTGGAATCGATGGGGCCGATGAACTTCCTGGGAAGCCAGGCTCTGCATTTCATCACACCGATCATTGATTGCGCCTTCGATGTCAAAGAAGTTGAGCAGGTTGCACGATTGCTCGAGCGTCGTGACACGGTAACTCGTCTTATTCTACTCATTGAAGCCAAGTCTGCTCCAAAGGGAGCAACGGCTCAATGACGGCTTCCACCTCTACCCCTCCCAAGATTGATCGTCCTCTCAACGTCATTGTCGCCACTGATTGTGGCAGCACCACCACGAAAGCCATTCTCATCGAGAAAGTCGGCGACCAATATCGCCAGACCTATCGCGGTGAAGCACCAACGACAGTAGAAGCGCCATTTGAAGATGTGACGCGTGGTGTGCTGAATGCCATTGCTGAAATCGAAGAGCTTTCTGGTCGCAAGATTTTGGACGGCGACACGATCATCACGCCCTGCCGGGGTGACAAGACGGGTGTCGACATTTACATCTCGACCAGCAGCGCCGGCGGTGGGTTACAGATGATGGTGACCGGGGTCGTGCAGAATATGACGGGTGAGAGCGCGCAGCGTGCCGCACTGGGGGCCGGCGCGATCGTGATCGACGTATTGGCCGCGAACGATGGCCGCTTGCCTCATGAAAAGATCGAGCGGATTCGCTCCATGAGGCCGGACATGATCCTGATGGCGGGTGGGACTGATGGAGGGGCGGTCACCCACGTGGTAGAGATGGCCGAATATATCGCGGCGGCAGAGCCACGGCCACGGTTCGGCGTGACGTACAAATTGCCGCTGATCTATGCGGGTAATAGGGAAGCCCAGCCACAAGTGAGAAAGATCCTGGAGGAGAAATCGGCGTTGGTCGTCACGGAGAACATTCGGCCGGTCCTAGAGCGAGAGAATCTCGCGCCGGCGCGAAACAAGATTCACGACTTGTTTCTCGAACACGTCATGCAGCAGGCGCCAGGCTACAAGAAACTCATGGACATGGCTGGGGCACCGATTATGCCGACTCCCGCAGCGGTCGGTTTGATCATGGAGACGATCGCCAAGCGGGAGCATTTGAATCTGATCGGCGTGGATATCGGGGGAGCAACGACGGACGTCTTCTCCGTATTCGACGGCGCATTCAATCGAACGGTCAGTGCCAATCTCGGCATGTCCTACAGTGTGTCCAATGTGCTGGCTGAGGCAGGGCTGGCCAATATCATGCGCTGGGTCCCGTTCATGATCGATGAACAGACCTTGCGGAATCGCATCAAGAACAAGATGATCCGGCCGACGACCATTCCGCAGACACTCGACGAACTGCAAATCGAGCAGGCGATTGCACGTGAAGCCTTACGACTGGCCTTGATTCATCATAAGTCGCTGGCGACCGGGTTGAAAGGTGTGCAGCAGGAGCGGACGATCTCCGATGTCTTTGAGCAGCAGACCTCCGGCAAGTCGTTGATCGATATGGTGAAGCTGGATTTGATCGTGGGAAGCGGTGGGATCCTATCCCATGCTCCGCGCCGAATTCAATCGATGCTGATGATGGTCGATGCCTACGAGCCGACAGGTTGCACGATGCTGTCGGTCGACAGCATCTTTATGATGCCGCATCTCGGGGTGCTGTCCACGATCAATGAGAAGGCTGCCACCGACGTGTTCGTGCGAGACTGCATGGTCTATCTAGGGACCTGCGTGGCGCCGATTGGCCAGGGAAAAGAAGGCGCTGTGTGCGCCGACTACCAAATCACGCTGCCCGAGGGAAAGACCATCACGGATCAGCTGAAATTCGGGGAGTTGCGGCTCTATCCATTAGAGTCGGGGAAGCAGGCAACGATGAATGTTCAGCCTGCCAAAGGGGTCAATATGGGTGCGGGAGCTGGTGTTGCCGTCACGCGAGATGTTCAAGGCGGCGTTGTCGGACTCCTCCTGGACGGCCGTGGACGGCCCCTCCAATTTCCCGCTGACCAACAAGCTCGTGTCGCCGCGCTGGCGAAATGGTTCACGGCCGTTGGGTTGTACCCACCGGCGAGTGGCTAGTGTTGAGTCCTTGGTTTTTGATTGTGCGTTTTATATTGCTAGAAGTCATGTGGAATCATCCGTTCACCCTTCGACTGGCTCAGGGCGAACGGATCTGTTCATGAAATCAGTCTGGTTTGACGTTCGTGCTGAGCTTGTCGAAGCACGGGTAGCGAGTTTGAGATGACTTCTGGTTACGTAACTCAAAACTGAGATATGGCTCATTCCTATACACCCGGCTTAACAGTCACCGATCATACGGTCATCCATCGTCGGCGCATGCTGCCCCTGCCGGGGAAGGTATTGGTCAATGTCGGTGACCGAGTCCGTTCCAATCAGGCGGTGGCCAGAGCTGAATTGCCGGGGAAAGTCTTTCCAGTCAATCTCGCCAATCAGCTCAGTGTAGCCCCGGGCGAGATCAAGGATTATTTGATCAAGAAACAAGGCGAGTCCATTGAACGAGATGAGATTCTTGCTGAGAACAAGCCGCTGATCACATGGTTCAAGACAGAGATTCGATCGCCGGTCGCGGGCATGATCGAATCGGTGTCGTCCATCACGGGACAGGTTCTCTTACGCGAACCTCCAAGAGTCCTTCAGTTGCTCGCCTATGTGGATGGAACGATTGTGGAAACAATCCCTCAGCAGGGTGTCGTGGTTGAAACGACCTGCAGTTTGGTGCAAGGCATCTTCGGCATTGGAGGGGAGACATCTGGTGAAATTGTCATGGCAGTCAAGGCGCCCGACGAACCATTGACGCCGAGGCACCTCGATGCCGCGATGAAGGGCAAGGTGGTGGTCGGCGGGTCGTTTCTTTCAGCCGAGACGATGAAGCAGGCCAAGGCAGTCGGTGTGGCCGGCCTGGTCGTCGGTGGGATTCACGATGAAGATCTGCGCGCCTTGTTGGGCTATGACCTGGGCGTTGCCATTACGGGAACAGAACAGGTGGGGTTTACGCTCATCCTGACCGAGGGGTTCGGGACGATTCCGATGGCGGCCAAAACCTTCAAGCTGCTTGCTGCCCATGTGGGTCGGCATGCGTCGATCTCCGGTGCCACGCAGATCAGAGCCGGCGTCATTCGTCCTGAAATTATCATTCCACAGGGAGCACCAGGTGTAGGGATGGCGGCTCAATCACAGCACGAAGGAATTCGTTGTGGCGATCCGGTCCGTATCATCCGTGATCCCTTGTTCGGACGCATCGGTGAAGTATCGGCTCTTCCGCCGGAGCTCAGAACGATTCCTACCGAGAGCGAGGTGCGGGTGTTGGAAGTGACGTTTCCAGATGGCAAGAAAGTCGTCATTCCGCGGACGAATATCGAGGTGATCGAAGGGGCGTGACGCGTGAAGGGTGACGTGTATTTCGTGGAACGTGAATGTGGCGGCTCAGTCTGGCTTGCGCTATTCGTGATCTTCTGTGTGTCGTGTTGGCTACCGCCTGAGATCTCAGCTGAAGCATCGATCAGCGCTCCGCAAGACGTGCAGGTTTTTGATACGCCGAATGATGGAGGAGGAAGCCTCACGGTCCAGTGGGCTCCTGCGCCAAGCGATGCGCCCGACGTTCGTTATCAGGTCCTGGTCGGTGATGCCGTTGCGACTGATCCATCGGCATTCGCCATCGTCGCCGAGTTCCCTGCGAATACCAAGTATGTCAAAGACGACAAAACGGCCTGGTGGACAAGGAACGTGGACAAGGCGTGGCATCAGGTCCTGGTCAGAAGTGGGAAGGACGTCGAGGTAAAGGATGGCACGTCGTATGCCGTGGCCGTGGCAACGGTTCAAGACGACCAACGGATCTTCAGCCCGGTCTTGGTGGCTACTCCATCGCCGGATTGGTTTAACTGGAACCAACTCAATAATCTCATCATCGCGGTCTCGTTCGGAGGGCTGGTCTTCTACACGATCAGTCACGCAAAGCGGAACGAGATCTTCCTGCGCCGTATTCCAGGTCTTGATGCCGTGGATGAAGCGATCGGTCGTGCCACCGAACTGGGGAAGCCGATTCTGTATCTGACTGGGGCGCACGACCTGCATGATCCCTCAACGATTGCCGCTGCGGTCATCCTCGGGAAAGTTGCGAAACGCGCCGCGCTGTATGAAACCGAGCTGATCGTGCCCCACCGCGAGCCGATTACAATGGCGGTCTGTCAGGAAATTACCAAGCAGGCCTATTTAGAAGCAGGTAAGCCTGATCTCTTCAAGGAAGACGCGAACTTTTTTATCACGTCGGATCAGTTCAGCTACACGGCGGCGGTCGACGGCATTATGCTGAGGAAGAAACCAGCCGCCAATTTTTTCATGGGCTCTTATTTTGCGGAATCGTTGCTGCTGACGGAAACCGGCGCGAGTACCGGCGCCATTCAGATCGCGGGGACTGATTCAGATCACCAGTTACCGTTTTTCGTGACCACCTGCGACTACACCTTGATCGGTGAAGAGCTCTATGCCGCCAGCGCGTATCTTTCCAAAGAGCCCGTTCAGATTGGGACGCTCCGTGGTCAGGATATCGGGAAGGCGGTCATCCTGAGTGCCATCGCCGTTGGAACGGTATTGGCGACGGTCGGAGCCGTGACCGGCGCACAGTGGCCGCAGTTCTTACTTGATCTCTTCAGGGACCTGAAATGATCTTCCTGCGCCGACAACTTCCTCTCCTCATCACCCTGATCACCGGGCTTCTGTTCGCGGGTCAATACTATGTGCCGCATCCGGCTTCGGAGCAGATGCTGACGTCCGCGACGAAGTGGCTGCAGATCATCGGTGGATTCGCGTTGATCTTGGGCGTCACCAGTCTGTTCCATCAGCATGCGGTCAAGATCAAGCGTCACGAAGCGGGGTGGGCCTATAGTCTGGTGCTGTATGTCGGCATGCTTGGCACGATCGCGGTTGGGCTGTGGGCCGATGGCAAAGAAAGCATCGAAGGCACCATGACGGCCTTCGGCTGGGTCTATAACTACATGATGGTGCCGCTGCAAGGGACGATGTTTGCGATCCTGGCCTTCTTCATTGCCTCGGCTGCCTATCGCTCGTTTAGGGCCAGAAGTCGTGAAGCGGCGGTGCTCTTGGTGGCGGCTGTGATTGTCATGATGGGGCGTGTGCCGCTGGGCGAGTACCTGATTCCCCTAAGCGGCGATGTGTCCTCATGGATTTTGAATGTGCTCAACGCATCCGTACGACGGGCCATTCTAATCGGTGTGAGCCTCGGTGCGGTAGCGTTGTCGTTCAAGATCATTTTTGGCGTGGAACGGTCATACTTGGGTGGGGGAAAGGAGTAGGAATTTGTGGGAGCCTTTCGATGCGCGCGACTGGGCTCCCGCTCGTCGCCACCCGCAGTCTATGGGTGAGAGAGAAGTGGAAAAGGCATGAGTTTTTCTGAGCGCATGCTCAAGATCGATCGGCGGATCATCTTCCTGGTGATCGGTCTCTGCACGCTCTTGCCGTTGCTCTATCCAGTCGGCCTGCCGATCAAGATTTCGTCGGAAGTGCTCGGCGTCTACGACCATATTGAGTCGTTGCCGGAACGCTCGGTCTTCCTCTTGTCGATTGATTTTGATCCAGCATCCAAACCGGAACTCTATCCACAAGCCATCGCGCTGTTGCGCCATGCCTTTAAGAAAAATCTTCGCGTGATTACCATGACACTCTGGGTGTCTGGAACCGGGATGGCGGACCAGCTTGTGACGCAGGTGGCGAAAGAGATGGGGAAGGAGTACGGGAAAGACTATGCCTTTCTCGGATGGAGCCCGGGCGGGCAAGCCGTGATCATCAACATGGGACAGAATCTCTATTCAGCATTTCCAAGTGATTACGGGGGAAGACCCACCAAAGAGTTGCCGCTGTTGGACGGCGTGCGGAACTTGAAGGATGTTGGCTACATGGTCAGCTTGGGCGCCGGACGACCAGGGGTCGAAGAGTGGTATGTCTTCGGCAAGGACAAATATAAGTTCGAGCTTGGCGGTGGCTGCACGGGAGTCATGGCGCCGGGATTGTATCCGTTACTGCGGAGCGGTCAGATCAATGGTCTCATCGGTGGCCTCCGCGGCGCGGCGGAATACGAAAGCCTGATCGGCCAAAAAGGGAAAGCCGTGGCCGGGATGGATGCGCAGTCGGCCACGCATCTCGCCATCATTGTGCTGGTGATCATGTGCAACGTGTTTTATTTTTCATTGCGGCAACAACGAGGGTGAGACAGTCGTGACTGAATTACCGTTTGAGTCCATCGTAGGGGCGTGGGTCGCGACCGGGCTGACCCTCCTCATCTTCTCGTTCCTGTACAAAGACAATCCGCTCTTTAAACTGGCGGAACATCTGTATGTGGGTGTCTCAGTCGGCTACGTGATCGTGAAGACCTACGATACCGTCATCGTCCACTTGGTCATCAAGCCGATCGCGGAGAACGGTGAAATCGCTCTTCTGATTCCCGTGGCGATCGGGATGCTCATGCTGGCTCGGTATGTGCCGAAGGCCGCCTGGATGTCACGCTACGCGTTCGCCTTCATTGTCGGAATGGGCTCGGGGTTGGCGATTCCAAGAACGATTTCCTCATTTATCCTGAAACAAGTTGAGGATACCATTCGACCATTGTTATCGCTCGCGGGATCGGATGGCGTCACCTTTTCGATGAATCTGCTGAACCCTGCCAGCGATCTCAACGCGATTATCATTTTATGTGGGGTTGGGTCGGTTCTCTTTTACTTCTTTTTCTCCATTGAACACAGTGGGGCAGGGAAGGTCGTGGCTCGAACCGGCGTACTGTTTTTGATGGTCTCCTTCGGCGCGGCGTTCGGCTATACGGTCATGGCTCGCATGTCGCTCTTGATCGGCCGGTTGACGGATCTGATTGAATTCTCCGACTCTTCCTATGGCCGTCCAACCGTGTGGCTGTCGCTCCTCATAATCGGCGCGCTGATTGTGCTCGCTCGACGAAGTCGAGAACAACCCCCTGATACTCATTGAGGAGCGTTCATCGAAGCGGTTGCGGCGTAAGCTCTCCGTCCCCTACAATGTCCTACGCTATGAGCTCCAGCGTCGCCAAAGATTCCGCCCACTATCCCGTTCTGCGAAATCTGCAATTTTCACCCATTCAACAGGGGGAAGATCAGCTGATCGTGCTCTGGGACCCCAGCGGGTTGAGCAAAGAGAAACTGGTCCTTCCGCTCAGTTTGTTCTTCATCGTGCAACATTTTGATGGAGAGCATTCCATCCAGGAGATCGGTGCACTGTACTTGAAACGGTTCGGCGAGTTTCTGTTGCCGAGCAAAGTGGAACAGCTGGTGGCGGATCTCGAACAAAAGTTATTCTTGGAAGGCCCGAGAACCGAGGCAGCGCAGCAACAGGCCCAGGAGGAGTATCGACAGCAGCCAACGCGACCGGCTGCCTTTGCAGGGCGTAGTTACGAAGCCGATAGCGTGAAGTTGAAGAAACAGCTTGATGGATTCTTTACCTCAGGCGAGGGACCGGATTTCAAACCGTCCGAGCATCGAGGTAAGGTGATCAAGGGGCTCGTCCTGCCCACCTATGACCTCAAGCAAGCAGGGCCGGTCTATGCGTGGGGATACAAGGAACTACAAGAATCTCAGCAGCCGGATGTCTATGTCATCATCGGGACTGCACATGCGGGCCTGGAGAATCTCTTCGCCGTCACCGACAAAGATTTTGAGACACCCTTAGGGGTCGTGCAAGCTGATCGGATGATCTTGGCGCGGTTAAGGGAACTGGTGCCGGAATACTTCAAAGAGGACATTGCTCATCAATCGGAGCATGCGATTGAGTTCCAGTTGCCGTTCCTCCAGACCATCGTGGGCAAGCCCTTCACGATTGTCCCAGTGCTGTCGTCGTTCTCTGCGATGAGTCTGAACGACGGAGCCGTTCGAGCCTCAGTCGAACAATTCCTCAACGCCCTGCGAGAGGCGAGCGCCGCTTCCGAGAAGTCCGTGTGTGTGATTGCGGCAGGGGAGTTGGCGCATCTTGGCCTTCGCTACGGCGATAGCGCACCACCGACCGATTTTTCGTTTCATCGCTCCATGCAGCGGGACCTGGAGATGTTGAAGCAAGTCGAAGAGATTAACCCGGATGGTTTCGCTGCCTACATTCAAAAGGAAAACGACCAGCGCCGCATCTCCGGCTTCTCGCCCATCTATAGCCTGCTGCGATTGATCCAGGCCGAAAAAGGCCAAGTCCTTCGCTACGACCGCGGCATTACCGATCAATACAACTCGACCGTCACCTACGCCAGTATGGCGTTTTATTAATTCTGTGGGAGATGCATCGCGTAAAGGCGGGAGAAATGTAAGGCGCCGGTGTGTGCCCCATGAACTTACGACAGCGTTTCCAACAGCTCGATGTCTTTCTTGAGTAACTGGTTGACAAGTTCAGCCACTGGTTTGCCAGTCCGCTTGGATAGACGTTCAAGTCGTTTTCGCGTCGCGCCATCGACGTAGATGGGCAAATTCAACGCGACCCCCTTCTTGAAAAATTTTCCTCGAACAGCTTTGGAGAAATCGTACTCGGGGTTCATGTCATCCTTTTCGATATTGCTTCATCTCATTCGTCGTCGCCTTGCGAGCAGAGATGAGCCTGATAGTGGCGCTGTTGTCGGCTGTTTCCTGAAACGTATGGCAAGCGACCAGTAAAACTCCTGTGACATCCATTCCCATCGTAATCCAGCGCTCTTCATATTCACTGTGACCTTCGTCAAAGTGCGAAAGGGCATCTGCATCTTTGAAGATCGTGGCCACTCGTTCGAAGGGAATACCGTGCTTGCGAAGATTCTGTTTGGCTTTTGTAGGGTCCCATTCGAAGTAATACTGAAATGGCTTAGCCACACGCGCATTATTTCATATCGAATGCGTGAGGCCAAGCAAAGAATATCTACAGCGAGGTGTCTCGTGGTAGAGGGCCCAGGTGCCGGTTGTGTTGTGCGATGTTAGGCGAGGACGAGTCCTCCGCTACGACCCGGGGGCACTGTTAGCGCCTCTCCAACCTACTCGAGGAAATTTCGATATGCCAGAATACCTTTTTGCTCTCCGACAAGATTTCTCCCCGTATCCATGACAACAGGGAAAATCCAAACCCTCCTGTATCCAAAACGGTTCAGCACAGAATCGTTTAGGATACAGAATCGTTTTAGATACAGGTCCCATTCTAACCGACTACGCATGTATCGATTCGATACAGTCCGATTGAGACAGAAAGACAAACTCTGTTCGAGCGACAAGAAGAAAGTTCAATAAAGTAGTAGGCTTAGAACGATAACCAGAAAATGTTTTGATCGCTGAGGGATCGTCATCGATGTGACATGCATTCTACCGTAGCGGAATGCTTCTTGCGTGACACTGATAAGCATTGACGAAGCCGACCGACAAGGGTAGGTTTGCAATCCATTAGGAACGCATTAGAGAAGAATCTCGAGCATGTCTCCAGTGGATAATCACAGGTCGTAATGCAGGACCAGAGAGTCCGCATAGCAATCCTCCATAGCAATCAGCTGCTTCGAGAGAGCTTACATGGCTGCCTCGAGCAAGTGCCATCATTCGCGATCGCGCAGACGGCGTCCAGGCTGGAAGAGCTTAAAGGAGTCCTCGGTTCGGACAGATCGGATCTGCTCATCGTGGAGTTTGGTCTTTTGTGTCAAGGGGGAGTATATCGCGAGCAGATTTGCAGAGCTACCGTCAAGAGGTGTGTAAATAAGTTTCAGGCGGCGGTCCTCTCCGGTTGATGGTTCATGTCATTCCTCTCCTGTCCTGACGGCAGCACGATCCCGTCCTTGAACGTCATGCCGGATGCTAC
>Ga0224505_10002410_pt1 | contig 10977 bp, 9 predicted proteins | sample SF_Jan12_sed_USG_FD_169102 | JGI IMG/M metagenome (GOLD analysis project Ga0224505, IMG submission 169102) | Sediment microbial communities from San Francisco Bay, California, United States - SF_Jan12_sed_USGS_4_1 | ecosystem: Environmental > Aquatic > Marine > Sediment | place: USA: California...
GGCGCGCAGCCGCGGGTTATCCTCGGGCAGGGCGCCCTGTTTCGCCGCCACCACCAGCTCGCGAATCAGCTTGGTGAACATCTTGCCGCGCTTCGCGTCCTGGGCGGCCTTGCGGTGCTTGATATTTGCCCATTTACTGTGACCGGCCATAACGGTCTTCCCTCTATATATAGATGGCGTTACATCACTGCTTGTCCGCCACCTCTTCCCGGGTCTGGCGCAGGCGGATGTTCAGTTCGCGCAATTGCTGCGGGCTCACGTCGCCGGGAGCGTCGGTCAGCAGGCAGTGCGCGGTCTGGGTTTTGGGGAACGCAATCACGTCGCGAATGGCCTGGGTGCCGGTCATCAACATGACCAGGCGGTCCAGGCCGAACGCCAGGCCGCCGTGGGGCGGGGCGCCATACTGGAGGGCCTTGAGCAGGAAGCCGAATTTCTCCTCCGCCTCGGCCTCGTCGATCTGGAGGATGCGGAAAACCGCCTCCTGCATGTCGCGCTGGTAGATACGGATACTGCCACCACCCAGCTCGCAGCCGTTGAGTACCATATCGTAGGCCCGCGACAGGGCGGTACCCGGGCTCGTCGCCAGCTCTTCCACGCTGCCGGAGGGAGCGGTGAACGGATGGTGCAGCGGTGTCCACTTGCCAGAGCCGTCCTGCTCGAACATCGGGAAGTCGACCACCCACAACGGCGCCCAACCCTCGCGCACCAGGCCCTGGTCCTCGGCAACCTTGATGCGCAGTGCGCCCAGTGCCTCGTTGACCACTTTGGCCCGGTCCGCGCCAAAAAATATAATGTCGCCGTTGGCCGCCTCGAGGCGCTGCATCATCTGTGCAACGATCTCCTCGGGCATAAACTTGAGGATGGGGGACTGCAAACCGGCCACGCCCGCATCGATATCGTTCACCTTGATCCAGGCGAGGCCGCGGGCACCGAATACGGATACATAGCTGGTGTAATCGTCGATTTCCTTGCGGCTGATGGTCGCGCCGCCGGGCACCTTGAGGGCAGCCACCCGCCCCTGCGGGTCGTCGGCGGGGCCGCGGAATACCTTGAACTCCACCTGCTGCATCAGGTCATCGACACTGACCAGCTCCAGCGGGATCCGCAGGTCTGGCTTGTCGGAGCCATAGCGCTCCATGGCCTCGGCGTAGGGCATATGGGGCATCTCGGGAAGCTCCACACCCAGCACAGAGCGGAACAGCTCGCGGATCATGCGCTCGGCGATGTCCATGATGCCGGCCTCGTCCATGAAGGAGGTCTCGATGTCGATCTGGGTAAACTCCGGCTGGCGGTCGGCCCGCAGGTCCTCGTCGCGAAAACACTTGGCGACCTGGTAATAGCGGTCCAGGCCAGCCACCATCAGCAACTGCTTGAACAGCTGGGGCGACTGGGGCAGCGCGAAAAACTGGCCGGGGTGGGTCCGGCTGGGCACCAGGTAATCCCGCGCGCCCTCGGGGGTCGCCCGGGTCAGGATCGGTGTTTCGATATCCAGAAAGCCCTCGCCATCGAGGAAATTGCGCACCGCGGAGGTAATCCTGGAGCGCAGCATGAGGCGCTGCTGCATTTCCGTCCGGCGCAGGTCCATGTAGCGGTACTGCAGGCGCACCTCTTCACCGACGGCGGTGTATTCATCCAGCTGAAAGGGAGGGGTGGCTGCCTGGTTGAGGATCTCCAGCTCCTTGCCCAGCACTTCAATCGCCCCGGTTGCCATGGCCGGGTTGACAGTGGCGCCGGACCGGGCCCGCACACGGCCGGTAATCCTCAGCACATATTCACTGCGCACCCGGTCAGCCCGCTGGAAATGCTCTTCGGTATCGGGGTCGAAGACCACCTGCACGATGCCCTGCCGATCGCGCATATCGAGGAAGATCACCCCGCCGTGGTCCCGGCGCCGGTCTACCCAGCCACACAGGGTGACCGTTTCATCGATGTTGGCTGTTCCCAAAGCGCCACAATAATGACTGCGCATAATCTGGTTTCCGTCTGGATTTTCTGGCCGGGCCCACGGCGGGCCAGGGATTAGGTGGAGCTTCTCGCCCTAGGCGGTGCCGGTACCGGACGGCTTGTCGCTGGCAGGGGAAGTGCTGGGGGTGCTGGAACCGGAAGATGCAGCGCCCTCCCCGCCACCAGCCAGGTTCTTTTTGTTGCCCGTCTTGAAATCAGTCTCGTACCAGCCGCCGCCTTTCAGGCGAAAAGCCGACGCGGATACCTTTTTCTGGAGCGAGGAGGCGCCACAGGCCGGGCAATCCTCGAGGGGCGCATCACTGATTTTCTGCAGTGCCTCAAGTTCCTTGCCACAGGCCTGGCATTGATACTCATATATCGGCATGAATTCGACCCACCAATGATCAAAAGTTCCAGCGAGAAATTTTAGAGGCGCGGATTTTAACCCATGAGGGCATAGAGGCCAAGCGGGGTTCACATAAACCGGAGGGGGACAGAACCCCCGCACCTTGCGGTGCCTTCAGGAGGGAAGCTGTGTTCTCCAACCCGGGCCGGGCCCGGGCGGGAGAACGGGAAGCGCTACTTCACTCAGGAAGAGGCGAATTCCTTCAGTTTCTTCAGGGGACGAATCTTGACCGCAATGCTCGCAGGCTTGGCCTTGAACACGGTCTCCTCACCGGTGAACGGGTTGATGCCCTTGCGCGCCTTGCGGGCGGGCTTGTTCACGGTGCTGATCTTGAGGATGCCCGGGATGGTGAATTCACCCGCGCCGCGCTTCTTGATGCTGCGCTCGATCAGCGTGTGAAGCTCGTCCATTACCGCGCCGATCTGCTTCTTGCTAAGAGCGGTGCTGTCAGCAATGCTGGCAACAATCTGGCTCTTGGTCAATTTTTCAGCGATCGGTGTGCCTTTCTTCGGCGCTGCCGCTTTTTTGGCTACTGCCTTTTTCTTGGCCGGTGCCTTCTTGGCGGGTGCCTTTTTCTTCGCTGCTGCTTTTTTAGTTGCCATTTTATTTTCAACCTTCCCTAATAAAGTGAACTGAAACGAGTGTTGAACCAGGACTGCCCGCCTCCCCTGACCGCCGAAAACAGTGCCGCCACAAGTTACGGATGAATGTATAAATCATGAAACGCTGCAATACAAGCGTTTTTCAGGTGCGGTAACGAAAAAAGCCTGTTATTTCAGGGGTAAGGGACCTCGATCACTCTTCTCGATATGATTTTAACGGGCGCGGATACGCTGGTATCGCGCACCCCGAAAGAGTAACCCTCCGGAGCGCTGTACCCTCGCCGGGTTCGGTCGTAAACTAGCCGGCCTGTTTCAGCTGCCCGATCCGGACTCACACATGCGTACCAGTAATTTCCTCATCGCCACCCAGAAAGAGACGCCCGCCGATGCCGAGGTGATCAGCCACCAGCTGATGCTGCGCGCCGGCCTTATCCGAAAACTGGCTTCGGGACTCTATACATGGCTGCCGTTGGGGCTGCGGGTATTGCGCAGGGTAGAGGCTATCGTGCGGGAAGAGATGGACAAATCAGGCGCCCAGGAACTGAGCATGCCGGTGATGCAACCCGCCGAGTTATGGCAGGAATCCGGCCGCTGGGAGCAGTACGGTCCCGAACTGCTGCGCATCAGGGATCGGCACGAGCGCGACTTCTGCCTGGGGCCGACCCATGAGGAGGTGATCACTGACCTGGTGCGCAACGAGATCAAGAGCTACAAGCAGCTGCCGATAAACCTCTACCAGATTCAGACCAAGGTGCGCGACGAGATCCGCCCGCGCTTTGGCATCATGCGGTCCCGGGAATTCCTGATGAAGGACGCCTACTCCTTCCATGCCAGCCAGGAGTCGCTGGAGGAGACCTACCAGGTGATGCACCAGACCTACAGCAGCATATTCACCCGGCTCGACCTCGAGTTCCGCCCCGTCATCGCCGACACCGGCAGCATAGGCGGCAGCGCGTCACACGAATTCCACGTGCTTGCGAATTCGGGCGAGGACGATATCGCCTTCAGCGACACGGGCAATTATGCCGCCAATGTCGAGATGGCCGAAGCGGTGGCACCCGGCACCCCTCGCCCCGCTCCCGCCTCGGCGCTGGCGGAAGTTGCCACCCCCGGGGTCAAATCGATCGAGGAACTTGCCAGCTTCCTGGCAGTGGATCCCGCCAGCACCGTGAAAACGCTGCTGGTGGCGGGCGAGGCGGAAGGCGAGCTCGTGGCGCTGGTGCTGCGCGGCGACCACCAGCTGAATGCGATCAAGGCCGAAAAACTGGCCGGCGTCGGCTCGCCCCTGCGCATGGCCGGCGAGGAGGAAGTGCGCCGCGCCTGCGGGGCCGGTTTCGGTTCCCTCGGTCCGGTCGGGCTGGGCATTCAACTGATTGTTGATCGCAGCGCCGCCTGCCTGGCAGATTTCTGCTGCGGTGCCAACCGGGACGGTTTCCACCTTACGGGCGCCAACTGGGAGCGGGACTGCCCGCTGGAGCGGGTGGAGGACCTGCGCAAGGTTGAAGAGGGCGACCCCAGCCCCGACGGCTCCGGCACCCTGCAGATCAAGCGCGGCATCGAGGTGGGGCATATTTTCCAGTTGGGCACCAAGTACAGCGAGGCCATGTCGGCAAAAGTGCTGGATGAGAACGGCAGGAACGTGACCATGATCATGGGCTGCTACGGCATCGGCGTCAGCCGCATCGTGGCGGCCGCCATCGAGCAGAACCACGATGACAGCGGCATTATCTGGCCAGCCAGTATGGCGCCTTTCCAGCTGGTCATCATACCCCTGAATATGCACAAGTCTCCGGAGGTGGCGCAGTGCGCGGAGGAACTGTACCTGGCCCTGGCGGATGCCGGCGTGGATGTTTTGATGGACGACCGCAACGAGCGGCCCGGGGTCAAGTTTGCCGACATGGAACTGATCGGCATCCCACACCGCATCGTGGTGGGCGATCGGGCGCTGGCCGACAACAATATCGAGTACAAGGGCCGCAGGGATGCCGACTCGCAACTGATCCCCCGTGGGGACATCCTCGAATTCCTCAGGCAGCGGCTTTAGCTCCCCGGGCCGCCGGTGCAATAAGTTCGCCCGGCGGTTTGGTTTGACAATGGTTTAGGCGGCCACCAATATGGAACCCCGGGGCACAGGGCAGCTACCGACGACTACGAATGACCGATATACAAAAAATAAGTAAATGGAATCGGGATATTTCCAAGGCTATCGCAGCCCTTGGCAACGACCAGTTTTTCCCCATCCTGGTCCAGGCCATCCAGGGCCAGGTCAGGTTTGATTACCCGCAGGTCTGGCTGTTCCACCGGGAGCTGCCGCCCAGGGTCCTGTACCACGAGATCCCCGATCACGCCTATGCCAGCCAGGTGGACCAGTACCTGGAAGGCCCCTACAGCGAGGACCCCTTCTATCGCACCTCGATGGAACACCCCCGCTCAAAGCTTTACCGCATGTCTCGGATCACCCTGGGCAAACTCCAGCAGTCGGACTACTACCGCGGCTATTACGGCGACACCGGCACGGTGGACGAGGCCGCCTACATCGCCAAGCTGCGCGGCGGCAGCGTCATCAACCTGGACATGATGCGCCTGCCCCAGCACGGCGAGTTCACCGATGAGGAGTACGAAACCCTCTACCTGCTGGCGGAGCCGGTATCGGAACTGCTCAAGTGCCACTCCGAGCACGACAATTTCGCGGTGACCCACCTGATCCAGCCCGGTATCGACCACCAGATCGACCTGGCCTTCCGCAAGTTCGGCGAATCAATCCTGTCACCGCGGGAAAAGGGGGTACTGGAACTCATGTTGCGGGGCTATGGCACGGACGTATCCGCCCAGCGCCTGGGAATTGCAGTGGAGACCGTGCGGCGCCACCGCAAGAGCATCTATCGCAAGCTGGATGTGAGCTCCCAGACCGACCTGTTCTCGCTCTTCATCAACTCGCTATCCTGTCTCGGCCAGGCCGCCGGCGGCGACCCGCTCAGCGTCTACATGTCGCCCCGCTAGGCTCCCGGGACAGGGGCCGGGGGGTTAGCCGGAAATGCCGCTACAACCCTCCTGAAAGCTGCCCAAACTAGGGCATTGAGTCACACTGGCTAAGTATGGATAGTGCGCACTTACCGATAGACAAGCGGTGACATAATGTCGCTAGAAGCCGATTGGTTCTTGCGAGCTCATCCGGAGATCACCACAATCGAGGTTCTCCTCCCCGATTGCAATGGCATCATGCGCGGCAAATGGCTGCCGCGCCACAAGCTCGGCAGTATTTTCGAGGGCGAACTCAAGCTGCCCAAGACCGCATTGAGCCTGGATATCTGGGGCAGGGACGTACAGGAGCTGGTATTCGCCTCGGGCGATGCCGATGGAATCTGCCGCCCGGTGGAAGGTTCCCTCCTGCCCACGCCGTGGTCGCCCCAGGGCCATCACGGGCAGGTCATGCTGTCGATGTTCAACGACGACGGCTCGCCCTATATGGGCGACCCCCGCCACGTTCTCAAGCAGGTACTGAGCCTGTACCAGGAGGCAGGCTGGCGGCCCGTGGTGGCCGCGGAGCTGGAGTTCAGCCTGGTGCGCTGGGACGAGTCACAGCCCGGACATACCTGCCCCTCCCTTCCCGGCAATACCCCGGTGGGCGGCAACACCTATGGCCTTGATGTGCTGAACCACCACCAGGCCATGCTGGAGGATCTGCGCCTGGCCTGCGAACTGCAGGACCTGCCGTTTGACGGGGTGGTGAAGGAGTCGGCGCCCTCCCAGTACGAAATCAATATGCACCACGTGGACAACCCGGTGCTGGCCGCCAAGCAGATAATCATGATGAAGCGCCTGATCAAGGGCGTTGCCGGCAAGCACGGGCTGATCGCCAGCTTCATGCCCAAGCCCTTCGAGGATGAGTCCGGCAACGGCATGCATGTGCACTGCAGCGTGCTGGACGAGAAAGGGGTCAATATTTTCGACGATGGCACCGAGCTCGGCACGCCGCTGCTGCACAACGCCATCGGCGGCTGCCTGCAGCACATGGCGGAGTCCGTCGCCATATTCGCCCCCAGCTTCAACGCCTACCGCCGCTTCCAGCCCGGCTGCCACGCCCCCACCTTCCCCAGTTGGGGCTATGAAAACCGCACCGTGGCGGTGCGTGTGCCGGCGGGCAGCAACAGCGCGCGACGCCTCGAGCACCGGGTGGCCGGCGCCGACGCCAACCCCTACCTGCTGTTTGCGGTACTGCTGTCAGCCATGCGCGAGGGCATCCTGGCCAACCTGTCACCGGGCAAGCCCGTTACCGGCGACGGCTACGCCAAGGAGAAGAAAACCCTGCCGGTCTATATGCCGGATGCGGTCAGGATGTTCAAGGAGTCCGACTTCATTCGCAAGGCGATGGGCGCCGAGTTCCAGCGCATCTTCACCCTGACCAAGGAGCAGGAGATCGCCGAATTTCGCCGCCGTATCACCCAGCTGGAGTACCGCTCCTACCTGGAACAGCTCTAGCTGCGGGCGGTCGCCGCTCTACAGCGGCGGCACCGGGTTTATCGGCAGGCTGGCCACCGCGGACGCAGCCCCCGGATCCGGCGCCATAGGCTGGTGCTGCCGGGCCAGTCGCCTCACCAGGGCGAACGCGGCCAGGATTGCCAGCACGCCGAACAGCATCGAACCCACCGCCTCCCCGGCCATCACGCCGCGCGGGCCGAACCAGCGGGCGCCCAGGTATACCGCGGGGATGGTGCCCAGCAGTGCCCTGCCGAAGTTGAACCCCGTGGCCCAGTGCGCGTGGTGCAGGTTGTTGAAACTGGCATTGGATATAAAAAGAAGGCCATTGAAGACGAAAGCTCCCGCCAGGAACTCGCAATAGAACAGAATCAGCTGCCGGGCCGGGCCACTGGCGGAAAAGCCCCGCGCGATGAGGTCGGCACCCAGCCATAACAGCAGCCAGACCAGCGCCACATACACAACATTGAACATCACTGCGTTGACAAGGGTCGAACGGACCCGGTCGTAGCGCCCCGCGCCGGCGTTCTGCCCCACGATCGGACCAATCGCGCCCGACAAAGCAAAAACCGCGGCCATGGCCAGTGGAGTAATGCGCCCCATGATGGCAGCCCCCGCCACCGCACTGTCACCGAAGGGAGCCATGGTCATCAACACGAAGCTGCCGCCGATAGGGGTGGCCACGTTGGTCAGGACCGCGGGGCCCGCTATCGTGAGGATGGGCCTCAGGTCGGCCTGGAATTCCGCCCGGGTGATGCGACAGGGCAACCTGTGCACCACCGCGAGGGCGTGCCACGCAACCGCCAGCACCACCAGGCGGGCGAACACCGAGGCCACGGCGGCGCCCTCCAGGCCCCAGCCGAAGACGAAGATGAAGAGCGGGTCCAGCGCGGCGTTGACCAGGGAACCCAGCACGGTCGCCCACATGGAGCGGCGGGCGTCACCCAGTGCGCGCACCGCGGTAGCCGCGCTCATACCCAGCACCAGTATCGGCATGGCGGGCAGCATGATGCCGGCATAGCTCACTGCGTACTCCAGGGTCTGGCCCCTTGCCCCCAGGAAACCCAGCAGGGCGGGCAGGTGCAGCCACCCCGCCGCGCTGATCAGGGCCGCGACCAGGAAGTTGAATGCCAGCGCACTGCTGCAATAGCGCCCGGCGAGGTCCCGCCGGTGGCGGCCCTCCGACCTCGCGACAAGTGCGCCGAGGGCGATCTGCAGGCCGATACTGACCGACACCAGGAAGAACAGCAGGGTACCGGCAAAGCCCACGGCGGCGGCCAGTTCCTGCTCTCCGAGCAGGGTGAGGAAATACATATCCACCATGTCCACGGCAAACATGGCCACCAGCCCCACCGCGCTCGCGCTGGTCATAATCACCACGTGGCGCAAGGTGGAACCGCGCAGGAAAACCGCCCTGTCTGGCAGACCTGTGCTCAAGAACGCCGCACCGGGACAGGGCTGGGCCGCTGCCGCCGCAGAAGCGACCGCCGTGTGTTTACCTGTAGCCTTGCCAGGGGCATCAACTGTCCTGCACGAGTCGACCACAATAGAGGAACGTGGATGATACTGTACCGGAGGACCCTTGTGGGCGCCCGCTGCGGCCGGCCCATGGAACTCGCCACCGTATTCGCCATCCAACAGCTATGGAAAGACATTTCAGGCGCCAGCAGATAAGATGGCCCTCCAGATTTTATTTGCCGAGGACCGGTAACGCTGATGACCAATATCGACCCCAAACCACCACTGCTCCGGATCAATGTCGCCATATTCGTCGGCCTGCCCCTGGCAGCGCTGCTGCTGGTGCCCGCCTGGGGCATCTACCGCGGCTTTGATACCGCCCAATGGCTGTGGGCACTGGCGTTCCTGTACCTCAATGGCATGTCTATCACCGGCGGCTACCACCGGCTGTGGGCGCACAAGGCCTATGAAGCCAGCCCGGCACTGAAATGGCTGTTTGCGTTCTGGGGTGCTGGCGCCCTGCAAAACAGCATCCTGGTATGGGCCTCCGACCACCGCCGCCATCACCGCCACGTGGACGACAATGAACTAGACCCCTATTCCGCCGGCCGCGGACTCTGGTTCAGCCATATGGGCTGGATGCTGCGGGAGTATCGCTGTAATGAACCGGATTTCAGTAACGCCAGGGACCTGGAGCGGGACCCGATCGTCGTCTGGCAGCACCGGCATTATGTCCCCCTGACCGTGTTCATGAACCTGGGACTGCCCCTGCTGCTGGGCGTATGGCTCGGCGATATCATCGGCACCGTCCTGCTGGTGGGCCTGTTGCGCCTGGTGGTGAACCACCACGTGACCTTCTTTATCAACTCCCTGGCGCATTTCTGGGGCTCGCGCCCGTACACCGAGTCAAACAGCGCCCGGGACAACGGTTTCCTCGCCTTTCTCACCTACGGCGAGGGCTACCACAACTTTCACCACATATTCCAGGCCGACTACCGCAACGGCATCCGCTGGTGGCAGTGGGATCCAACCAAGTGGATGATCAGCGCATGCGCAAGGCTGGGGCTGGCGAGCAACCTGAACCGGGTGCCGGACTTCAGGATCCAGCGCGCCCTGCTGGACACCGAGTTCGACCGAGCCAGGGCAAAACTGGCAAAAGCCCAGGACAGCGAGTCCTTGCGCCAGATGCTCGAACGCGAATACCAGGAGTTCACCGAGTCCATCAACCAGTGGACCGCCCTCCAGGCACTGCGCTATGAGCGCAGGAAAGAGCAGCTTGGGGGCGTACTCGGGGAGAAAAAACTCCACCTGCAGCAGAAGTGGGAACACGCCGCCCTGCGCACCCGGCTGAAGGAGCTGGAATACTCCCTCAAAATGCAGCGCAAGCGCCTGGGCCTGCTGATGCAACAACTCCAGCTGCAGGCCCAGCCCGCCTGACAAACGGGCTTCGCCGCCGAATCCGGGCACCCCTGCCCGGGTGATCCCGCTGCAGGCTCTTGGCGTATACCCCGGGTGTGCTACTTTTACTGCGACGCCCGGCCACTTGAGCAGGCCTTCCCGACAGGCTTTTCATACATCCCTTTCAGACAGGAACCCCAACATGGCAAAAACCGTCTACGATTTCAGCTGCGCAACGCCCGGCGGCAAGAAAAAATCCCTGGCCGACTACAAGGGCAAGGTACTGCTGGTGGTCAACACCGCCTCGAAGTGCGGCTTCACTCCCCAGTTTGCCGGCCTCGAGGAGCTGTACGAAAAGTACAAGGACCAGGGCCTGGTGATACTGGGTTTCCCCTGCAACCAGTTCGGCAAGCAGGATCCGGGCAGCAATGACGAGATCATGGAGTTCTGCCAGCTCAATTACGGGGTGAGCTTCCCGATGTTCGGCAAGATCGAGGTCAACGGCAGCGGCGCCGACCCCCTCTACAAGTACCTGAAGAAAGAGGCCCCGGGAGCCCTTGGCACCGAGGGCATCAAGTGGAATTTCACCAAGTTCCTGATCGACACTGACGGCAAGGTGGTCAAGCGCTACGCCCCGACCGACAAGCCCCAGGCGATTGAGAAGGACGTCAAGAAGCTGTTGGCTTAAAAAGA